>OHBE01000263.1_pt1 | contig 60840 bp, 65 predicted proteins | sample 1577231 | NCBI WGS metagenome assembly OHBE01 (sample SAMEA3541506, study PRJEB24748) | human gut metagenome | biome: human gut; feature: human-associated habitat; material: faeces | place: China | collected 2012 | reverse complement strand
CCGCCAGCAGGTCGCAACGATCCTGATGAACTTCTGCCAGAACGTGAAGAAGTAACATAACAGTATTTTTCGCAGATGCGCCCCGGAATGCACCGGGGTGCATCTTTTTGCGATGCTGAAAACATTTTGCTTTCTTTTTGCCGTTGTACGTGGTACACTATAATGTACAATTTTATCAGGAGGTATTTTTCTATGCCGGAAAATTATATTACTTGCCAGGATGAAAAGGGCAGCATCAATATCTCTGAGGACGTCGTTGCCGCGATGGTGCGCGCAGCGATCACGGAAGTGGACGGCGTCGCCGGGATCGCGACCTCTGCCGGGACGGAGCTGGCCGAGCTGCTCGGCATCAAGTCCGCCGCCAAGGGCATCAAGGTGCAGATCGTCGACGGCACGATGACGGTCGACACGATCATCACGGTGCGCTATGGCTGCAGCGTTGTGGCCGTTGCCAGAGCGGTGCAGGAGTCCGTCACGAGCGCGGTGGAGTCCATGACCGGTATCGGCAAGCCCATCGTCAATGTGCACGTGTCCGGCGTGGCGTTTGACAAATAAGGAAAAGCAGGAGAAATCACTATGACAAGAACGGTTGCGCGTGAGATCGCGATCCAGCTCAGCTTTGCCGCGCAGCTCGCCGGGGAGGATGCCCGCGAGACGGCGGAGGCATTTTTCAGCCGGGAGTATTTTGCGACACTGGCGGAGGAAGATCCGCTGTTCCGGGAGTATCCGGACGATACGCAGCTTGACTACATCCGCCGGCTGACCGGCCTGATCTATGACCATATGTACGAGCTCAACCACATGATCGAGAAATATGCCCGCGGCTGGCGGCTTGAGCGCATCTCGCGCACCGCTGCGGCAATCATGCGCTGCGCCATGTGCGAGATCCTCTATATGGACGATGTGCCGAATGCCGCTGCGATCAACGAGGCGGTGCAGCTTGCCAAGGGCTATGAAGAGCCGGAGACGGTCGCATTCATCAACGGCGTGCTCGGAAGCTTTGTGCGCGGTGAGCTTGCGCAGGAAGCAGAGCCCACCGCAGAGGCGGAAGCAGTGCCCTCCGAGACGCCGGGCGAGGTGCTCGCTCCGTCGGAAGAAGGCTGCACAGAAGGCTGAAATGGAGCGTACATCCTTTACCGTCACAGAGCTCAATGCCCATATCAAGCAGCTTCTGGACGCGGATATGCTGCTCGGAAACGTCTGCGTGACGGGTGAGCTGTCAAACTATAAGGTCTACCCGTCCGGACACCACTACTTCACGCTCAAGGATGCCGAGAGCAGTCTGCGCTGTGTGATGTTTCGCAGCAGCGCACAGTCGCTGCGCTTTCGTCCGGCGAGCGGCATGAGTGTGGCAGCGGTCGGCCGCATCGCGGTCTACCCGCGCGACGGCGCGTATCAGCTCTATTGTACGCGGCTCATCCCCGGCGGTGTCGGCGACCTGTATGCCGCCTATGAGCAGCTCAAAGAGCAGCTGCAAAAAGAGGGACTGTTTGACCGCGCACACAAAAAACCGCTGCCGCAGTTTCCGCAGCGGATCGCCGTGATCACGTCGTCCGCCGGCGCGGCGGTGCGTGATATCATCCGCGTGCTCGGCAAGCGCTGGCCGGCCAGTGAGGTCGTGCTGCTGCCTGTGCGCGTTCAGGGTGTGGAAGCTCCGGCGGAGATCGCCGGGGCGATTCGTTATGCCAACCGCTATCAGGTAGGTGATCTCATCATCACCGGGCGCGGCGGCGGCTCGATCGAGGATCTGTGGGCGTTTAACGATGAGCGTGTTGCGCGCGCGATCTATGACTCGGACATTCCGGTCATCTCCGCCGTCGGTCACGAGCCGGATGTGACGATCTCGGACTTTGTGGCTGACCTGCGCGCGGCGACACCGTCCAATGCGGCGGAGCTTGCTGTGCCGAATGCGGAGGATCTGCGCGAGACGCTGCGCAGCTATGACATCCGCATGACGCAGGCGATGCGCAAGCAGATGACGCAGCGCCGCGCCGCGCTGGAAAATTTGGCCGGCCGGCGCGTTTTGCAGTCTCCGGCGGCGTATTTTGATCTCCGGCGGGTGGAGCTTGACTACACCCGCAGCCGCCTGATTGCGGCGGGGGAACGCTATCTTGCCTCACGCAGGCAGACCTTTGCACAATGTGCGGCGGCGCTTGATGCGATGAGTCCGCTCAAGGTGCTCGGCCGCGGCTATGCCGTGGCGTCGGATGCAGCCGGGACGGTCCTCCGCTCGGCAGGACAGGTTCAGTCCGGAGATGCGATCCGTGTACAGCTTCAGGATGGTGCGCTGCACTGCACCGTGAACAACAGGGAGGAAGCACATGGCAAAACAGAAACTGACCTTTGAAGCGTCCATGCAGCGGCTGGATGAGATCGTCAAGCAGCTGGAAAAGGGCGATGTGCCGCTCGATGCGTCGCTGGCGCTGTTCGAGGAGGGCTCGCACCTGCTCAAAACCTGCAACGAGATGCTCGACACCGCTGAGCAGAAGGTCGTGCAGCTGAAAAAAGGGAGTGACGGCGCGCCCGTTGAGCTTCCGTTTGAAACAGAGGAATGACGCATGGATTATCAGACGCAGTATCACGAATACAAGGCGCTTGCGGATGCGGCGCTCAATACATACTTTACAGACACGAGCGTGTCCTATCACCGTCTGCTTGAGGCGATGCACTACAGCCTTGCCGCCGGCGGCAAGCGGCTGCGCCCGGTGCTCGTGCTCGCGTTTTGCGCTGCCTGCGGCGGAGACGTGCGCGCGGCGCTTCCGGTCGCGTGCGCGGTCGAGATGGTGCATACTTATTCGCTGATCCATGACGACCTGCCGTGCATGGACAATGACGATCTGCGCCGCGGCAAGCCGACCAACCACGTAGTGTTCGGCGAGTGCACGGCGACGCTTGCGGGCGACGCGCTGCAGGCGGAGGCGTTCCGCACGATCCTCTCGACGGAGCTGCCGGCGGAAATGCGCGCGGAGTGTGCACGGCTTCTTGCCGAGGCTGCTGGTGAAAACGGTATCTGCGGCGGACAGCAGCTCGACATGGAGGGCGAGGGTAAGGCGCTCGCGAAAGAGGAGCTGATGGACATCAATGACCGCAAAACGTCGGCGATGATCTATGCCGCCTGTCTCATGGGCGTGACCTGCGGCGGCGGAAACGAGCAGCAGCGCGAGGCGGCGGCGAAATATGCCAAGGCGCTCGGCCTGGCCTTCCAGATCCGCGACGATATGCTCGATGTCATCAGCACGGAGTCGGAGCTCGGTAAGCCTATCGGCTCGGACGCGCGCGAGGGGAAGAATACCTTCATGGCGCTCTACGGTCTTGAGCGCTGCGGCGTATATGTACATGAGCTGTCCGAACAGGCGGCAGCCGCTGTGGACGGCGCATTTGCAGACAGCGCGTTTTTGCAGCAGCTTGCCCGCTCGCTTGCAGACCGGAAAAACTGAACCAGCGAAACACCGGCATCCGGTGAAAATACGAAAAGTGTCGGCTTACACTTGTAAAGTCCGGCACTTTTTGTTATAGTATAGATTGTATTATTATACGATACGTGAGGTATTCTGTTTTGAGTATATTAGAGCGAATCCATTCACCGGCTGACCTGAAGGCGCTGCCGGCGGGAGAAATTCCGGAGCTGTGTGCGGAACTTCGTTCTTTCCTGGTGCAAAGTCTCTCGAAAACCGGCGGACATCTCGCCTCGAACCTCGGCGCGGTGGAGCTTACGGTCGCAATCGACCGTGTCTACAATACCGAGTGCGACCGGCTCGTATTCGATGTCGGACACCAGAGCTATGTGCACAAGCTCCTGACCGGGCGGCGCGAAGCGTTTTCGACGCTGCGGCAGTTCGGCGGTATCGCCGGCTTCCCGAAGCCGGACGAAAGTGTGCACGATGCATTCGTAGCAGGCCATGCCTCCACGTCGATCTCCGTTGCGCTGGGTATGGCGCGGGCGCGCACGCTCATGGGGGAGGATTATGACGTCATTGCCCTCATCGGTGACGGTGCGCTGACAGGCGGCTTGGCCTACGAGGGGCTGTCGGACGCCGGGCAGAGCGGTGAGCCTATGGTCATCGTGCTCAATGACAACGGCATGTCGATCAACAAAAACGTCGGCGGCATGGCAACGCTTCTGTCGAAGCAGCGTGTCAAGCCGGGGTATCTGCATTTTAAGCGGTTTTATCGCAGCACTGTCGGAAAAGCGCCCGGACTTTATCGGATATTGCATCACATCAAGGAGCATGTGAAAGATCTTGTCCTGCCGAACAATATGTTTGACGACATGGGCTTTTATTACATCGGCCCTGTCGACGGGCACGATGAGCCGCAGCTGGAAAAAATGCTGCGCTGGGCGCGCGACCTGCGTCAGCCGGTGCTGCTGCACGTGGTGACGCAAAAGGGCAGGGGCATCTCGTATACCGAGCAAGCGCCGGAAAAATACCACGGCGTCAGCTCGTTCGACCCTGTGACCGGCGCGCTGCCCGCCTCGAAGCCGGACTTTTCGCACGTGTTCGGTCAGACGCTTTCGCAGCTTGCGGACGAAGATCCAACCGTCGTCGCCATCACGGCGGCCATGCTGACCGGAACGGGGCTGGAGACGTTTGCCAAGGCGCATCCCGAGCGTCTATACGACGTCGGCATCGCCGAGGGGCACGCCATCACGATGGCCAGCGGCATGGCAAAGCAGGGACTCAAGCCGGTCGCAGCGATCTACTCGAGCTTTTTGCAGCGTGCGTATGATATGCTCATCCATGACACATCGCTGCAGCGGCTGCACCTTGTGCTTGGCGTTGACCGCGCCGGTATCGTCGGCAACGACGGAGATACGCACAACGGCTGCTTTGATATCAGTTATCTGAGCTCTGTGCCGTATATGCGCATCCTCTGCCCGGCGAGTTTTGCCGAGCTGCGCGCCATGCTGCGCAAGGCGGTCACGGAGCTGGAGGGACCGGTCGCCGTGCGCTATCCGCGCGGCGGAGAGGGCGCGTATCAGGCGTGCTCGCTGGAACCGGTCACGGTTTTGCGCGAGGGCAGTGACCTGACACTGCTGACCTATGGCATCGTCATCAACGATGTCCTGCAGGCGGCGCAGCTGCTTGCACAGCAGGGAATCTCTGCAGAGGTCGTAAAGCTTGCGCAGGTCGCGCCGCTGGAAGCTGCCCCGGTGCTTGCATCACTGCAAAAGACAGGGCGGCTGCTGGCGGTCGAGGATGTGTGCGCTGCCAACTGCATCGGTGAGCAGGTACTGTCTGCAGCGGAGCAGGCAGGGCTGCCAATGAAAGCGGCCCGGCTGCTGAATCTCGGCAGCGGCATCATCCCGCACGGCGCACCGGATGTACTCAAAACGGCGTATGGCCTGGACGCGCAGGCCATTGCAGCCGCTGCACAGGCGCTGTGCGCAAATGACAGAGAGAAGGGGAACGGCGCATGAAGAAGGTACGACTTGACCAGCTCGTCTTCGATCAGGGGCTGAGCGAGAGCCGCGAACGCGCGAAGGCGATCATTATGAGCGGTGTTGTCTATGTTAACGGCCAGCGCGCGGACAAGCCCGGTGCGCAGGTCGCGCCGGATGTGAACATTGAGGTGCGCGGCAACACGCTGCCCTATGTCAGCCGCGGCGGTTTTAAGCTGGAAAAGGCGCTCAAGGTCTTTCCCATTGACCCGACTGGTCTGACGTGCATCGACTGCGGCGCTTCTACCGGCGGTTTTACGGATGTGCTGCTGAAAAACGGCGCTGCGAAGGTCTACGCTGTCGACGTCGGTTACGGTCAGCTCGCATGGAGCTTGAGAAACGATGCGCGCGTCATCTCCATGGAGCGCACGAACGTGCGCCATATCACCGCCGAGCAGATCCCCGAACCGCTGGATCTTGCGGTTATGGATCTGTCCTTTATCTCTGTAAAACTGATCTTGCCGGCGGTCTGTCCGCTGCTCAAGGATGACGCAGAGGTCGTGTGCCTCATCAAGCCGCAGTTTGAAGCAGGGCGCGAAAAGGTCGGCAAAAAGGGCGTTGTCCGCGACCCGAAGGTACATCTTGAGGTGCTGGAGAGTTTTCTGGCGTTTGTTCCCGGTGCGGGCTACACCGTCATGGGACTGGATTATTCGCCCATAAAGGGACCCGAGGGCAACATCGAGTATCTCGGCTACCTGCGCAAGGGCAGCCATGACGCGCCGCAGCTCGATCCGGCCGCCGTTGTTGCACAGTCGCACGGTGCGCTGGCGCACGGAAAAGAGAGCGGCGTATGAATCATATTGTCATAGCGGCCAATCCTTACCGCGATATTGGCCTGCAAAAAGCGGTGACGGTTTACCGGATGCTCACAGAGCACGGCCATCGGGCAGTCATTGCCCCGGTGTTTTCACCGAAGGCGTATTTGCCGGACGACATTTCGCCGCAGCCGCTTGCGGAAGCGGCGCAGGGCGCGGGACTCATCATCGTCATGGGCGGCGATGGGACGATCCTGCACGTTGCAGCCCAGGTGCGCGACCATCCGATACCGATCATCGGTGTGAATTTCGGCGGCAAGGGCTTTTTAGCCGGTCTGGAGGACGACGAGCTGGATATCCTGCTCGAGATCGCAGACGGACAGTATACGATCAGCCGCCGTATGATGCTTGATGTGGAGCTCGTGCGCAACGATCGGGTCATCTGTGCGCAGTCCGTGCTCAACGACGTGGTCATCCACGGCGGACACGTGGACTGCATCGGCATCACGGCATACGGCGACGGCGTGCCGATCACACGCTTTCACGGTGACGGTATCATTGTCGCCACGCCGACCGGCTCTACGGCTTACTCCATGTCGGCGGGCGGGCCGCTCGTTGAACCTGAAAATGAAAACATCATCATGACGCCTATCTGCGCGCACAGTCTGGCCGGAAAGTCCTTTGTGCTCGCACCCGGCCGGCAGATCACGATCGTGCCGGACCGAATACATGACCGGCCGGCCATTCTTGTGGCAGATGGCGGAGATGGTATCGCGCTCATCCGCGGCGACCATATCCGCATCCGCCGTTCGGAGAATTATACACTGCTGGCCGATACCGGTATCCGCAGCTTTTATGAGACAGCTTTTGCAAAGCTGACAGACAGACTGTGAGGAGAGACGACGTGAAATCTACCAGACAAAACATTATTCTTCAGATCATCTCTGAGCAGGAGATCGAGACGCAAAATCAGCTCATGGACGTACTGGCGCAGCACGGCGTTTCGAGTACTCAGGCGACGCTGTCGCGCGACATCAAGGAGCTGCACCTGACCAAAACGCTCTCGCCGAGCGGGAAATATCGCTACTCCGCGCCGGCTGCGGATGAATTTCCAGGCTATGATGAGCGCCTGAAAAAGATTTTCCGTGAATGTGTAACGTCCTATGCCGAGGCACAGAACATTATCGTCATCAAGACCCTTCCCGGACTGGCCTCCGCCGCGTGCGCTGCGCTCGACAGCATGCACATAGAGACCCTTGTCGGCACGCTCGCGGGCGATGACACGGCATTTTTGCTCATGAAGGACAACACATCCGCCGATGAACTTTTCCAAGAGATCGAAAAGCTGCTTTGATGTGCCGCAGGAGGTGAAGCGCTTTGCTGCGAGAATTGCATATTGAAAATGTCGCGGTCATTGAACGTGCCGATCTTGAGCTCGGGCCTGGCCTGAACATTCTGACCGGCGAGACTGGCGCGGGCAAATCCATCCTCGTGGACGCCATGCACGCGATCCTTGGCTCGCGCGCCTCGCGTGAACTCGTGCGAACGGGCGCGGAAAAAGCGGTTGTTTGCGCGACGTTTGACCCTGGGCCGTGCAGGGCGTGGTGTGACGAAAACGAGATCGAGTGCGACGATGAGCTCATCATCCGCCGCCAGATCACTGCGGAGGGCAAAACATCCTGCCGTGTCTGCGGCGTTCCGGTCACGACGGCGCAGCTGCGCGACCTGGGCGCGCTGCTGCTGGACATCCACGGCCAAAACGACGGGCGGCATCTGCTTGACGAGCGGGAGCACCTGCGAAGTCTGGACAAATTCGGGCGCTTAGAGCCGGAACTCGCGCGCTATCAGGCGCAGTATCAGGCGTATCAGGCGCTCTGCAAGGAACGCGACACGCTCTCGGCCTACGAAAACGAAAAAGAACTGCTGACCGACAGTCTGAGCCGTCAGCTGGAGGAATTGGAGCATGCCCAGCTCAAGGCTGGGGAAGAGGCGGAGCTCGCCGAGCGCAGCGACCTGCTGCGCAACTTCGAAAAGCTCTCTGAGGCTGTCGATCTGGCTTATGATCTGCTGGCCGGCCGAGACGATTCCGCATCCGCGCTGGCGGGCGAGGCGCTGTCGGAGGTCGAGCGGGCGGCAAACTACGCGGGCGAACTCGCGGCGCTGCCGGAGGCGGTCAAGGGAGCGGTGTTCACACTGCAGGATGCAGCGGAAACTTTGCGCGATTTTCGTGACGGGCTGGATTTTTCCGATGAGGAATTTGACCGCATCGAGTCGCGGCTGTCCCTGCTGCGGCGATTGGAGCGAAAATATAACACTGACGAGGTTGGGCTGATCGATTTGCTCGATTCTGTCCGCAAACGTCTTGATCAGATCGAATATGCCGGTGATCGGCTGCAAAAGCTGGAGACATTGATCGCAAAGCAGGCACAGCAGACGCTTGCCGCGGCAACGGAGCTGACGCATAAGCGTACGGAGGCCGCCGCCGCGCTCGAGCGGCAGGTCGAGTGCGAGCTGCGCGAGCTGTCCATGCCGTCCGTGCGCTTTCACGTGGAGATCACACCGCTCGGCGGCACGCCCGGATTTCAGAGTACAGGCGCGGACAATGTGCGTTTTTTGATCTCGGCGAATGCCGGAGAGGCGCTTGGGCGCATCAGTAAGATTGCTTCCGGCGGTGAGCTCTCGCGCATCATGCTGGCGCTCAAAAACGTGTTTGCTGAACGCGATGACGTGCCCTCTATGGTCTTTGACGAGGTGGATGCCGGTGTTTCCGGCGTGGCCGCTCAGCGTGTCGGTGAAAAGCTCGGTAAGCTCTCTATGGCCAAGCAGGTCATCTGTATCACGCATCTGCCGCAGATCGCGGCTATGGCCGATCAGCATTACCTGATCGAAAAACGCGAGCAGGACGGACGTACCCGCACGACGGTGCAGCTGCTCGACAGTGACGGCCGTCAGCGAGAGATCGCACGGCTCTACGGCGGTGAGCACATCACGTTGCTGACGCTTGCCAGCGCGGCTGAGCAGCTTGCTTCTGCCGCTGCCTATAAACAATCCATTGAGAAAGGTGATAAACAATCATGAACATCCAAGAAACTGCCGTTGCATATCACACGAACGGCTGCAACTGTGCGCAGAGCGTGCTGATGGCGCTGCAAAACGAAACGGGACTGGATGAAGATACCTCCCGGCGTGTTGCGACCGGTTTTGGCGGCGGTGTGCGCTGCGGTGAGATCTGCGGCAGCATCTCCGGAGCAGTGATGGCGTTCGGACTCGCCGCCGATCAGGTAACTGCCACGGCTATGACCAAGCAAATGACGCAGAGCTTCCGCGAGGAGTTTGGCTGCCTGCGCTGTCAGGAGCTTGTGGCGAAAAACGGCGGCAAGGGTCACTGTGCCCATATGATCGCATGGGGCGCTCAGCGCGCTGAGGAAATCCTTGCTGAGAACAAGGTCAAAGAATGACATGTATGAGGAGATAAGAAGATGACACTGTATGATGAACTGATCGCCCGCGGCCTGATCGCGCAGGTGACCAATGAGGAAGAGATCAAAAACATGATCAACAACGGCAAAGCCACGTTCTACATTGGCTTTGACTGCACGGCGGACTCGCTGCATGTCGGTCACTTTATGGCGCTGTGCCTGATGAAGCGTCTGCAGATGGCCGGGAATAAGCCCATCGCCCTCATCGGCGACGGTACGACGCTCATCGGCGACCCCTCTGGCCGCACCGATATGCGCCAGATGCTTACTGAGGAGACCATCAAGCACAATGCCGAGTGCTTCAAGCGTCAGATGGAGCGCTTCATTGACTTCTCGGACGGCAAGGCGCTCATGCTCTACAATTCCGAGTGGCTCAAGCCGCTCAACTACATTGAGCTCCTGCGCGAGGTCGGAGCATGCTTCTCTGTGAACAACATGCTGCGTGCTGAGTGCTACAAGCAGCGCATGGAAAAGGGCCTGAGCTTCCTGGAGTTCAACTACATGATCATGCAGAGCTACGACTTCTACTACATGTTCCAGCACTACGGCTGCAACATGCAGTTCGGCGGCAACGACCAGTGGTCGAACATGCTCGGCGGTACGGAGCTCATCCGCCGTAAGCTCGGCAAGGATGCACACGCTATGACGATCACGCTCCTGCTCAATTCCGAGGGCAAAAAGATGGGCAAGACCGCCAAGGGCGCCGTCTGGCTCGACCCGAATAAGACCAGCCCCTTTGAGTTCTACCAGTACTGGCGCAACGTTGACGATGCCGATGTGCTCAAGTGCATCCGTATGCTGACATTCCTGCCGCTCGAGGAGATCGACAAGATGGACAGCTGGCAGGGTGAGCAGCTCAACAAAGCCAAAGAGATCCTTGCCTACGAGCTCACGAAGATGGTACACGGCGAGGCGGAGGCCGATCAGGCGCAGGCAGCTGCCAAGGCAGTGTTCGGCGGCTCCGGCGAGGGCGTGCCGACGGTGGAGATCACGAAAGAAGACGGCAATGACATCCTCAGCCTGCTCGTCAAGAGCGGTCTGTGTGCATCTAAGTCCGATGCGCGCCGCAATGTGCAGCAGGGCGGCGTGACTGCTAACGACAGCAAGGTCACCGATATTGCCAAGACCTTTACCGAGGCAGAGCTGAGGGACGGCGTTGTGCTCAAACGCGGCAAAAAGAATTTCCGTAAGATGCTGCTGAAGTAACCAAATATCCGACAGATTGATCGTGCCCCGTCGTTTCTGGCGGGGCACTTTTGTTAACGTTGCCGAAATGTGTGAATTTATATCCGAACACTTGAAAAAAGCGGGTTAAAGTGGTATAACTTGAAATTGATAGTTAGCTTCATCTAACAGAAATTTGAGTAAGCTAACCAGACCGCAATTCTGCGGATCAAAAAACATGGAGGTAAATCGTTATGAGCATGGAAAAATTGGGAGCATTTGTTGGCGGCGCGCTGTTTGCAACAGTCGGCGCAAAGATTCTCGCAAGTAAAGATGCCCAGAAGGTGTATGTGTATACGACGGCAGCAGCCCTGCGCGAGAAGGAAGATGTCATGTCGGTCGTGACGAACATCAAGGAGATCGCCGGTGACGTGTTAGCCGGTGCAAAGGCATTCAACGAAAAGCGCGCGGCCGAACAGGCCGAGGTCATTGAGGATACGGCGGAGAAGGCTGAGTAAGCATGAAATGCACGATCCTGCATGAAACCCGAGGCCGCATGCGCGTGCGCACGATGCAGGGCGCTATGTCACTGCGGCAGGCGGATATTCTCGAGGCATATTTAAGGCAAATCCAAGGTATAACCAAAGCAACTGTCTATGACCGCACAGGTGACGCTGTGATCTGCTATGACGCGCCGCGCACAGCCATCATTCAGGCACTTGCATCATTTTCCTATGCCAACGAACAAGCACTCGCTCCGGAGCATAGCAGCCGCGCCATGAGCCGCGAATTTGAGGACAAGCTGATTGCATCGCTGTGCTGGCGCGGTATGAAGCAGCTGTTCATCCCGAGCTCTGTGCGCACGCTGATCACGGTCGTGCGCTCCGTGCCGTATATCAAGGCCGGGCTTAACTGTCTGCTGCATAAGAAGATTCAGGTGCCGGTGCTGGATGCGGCGGCGATTTCGGTCTCTATGCTGCGTAAGGACTTCGAGACGGCAAGCTCGATCATGTTCCTGCTGGGCATCGGTGATATTCTTGACGAGTGGACGCACAAAAAGTCTGTTGCTGATCTCGCGCAGACCATGTCCCTGAATGTGGACAAAGTCTGGAAAGAGACGGACGCAGGCTCGGTGCTTGTGCCGGTGGCAGACGTTCAGGTCGGCGACCGCATTGTCGTTCGTACCGGCGGTGTGATCCCGCTTGACGGCAAAGTTGTCTCCGGTGAGGCGATGGTCAATCAGGCGTCCATCACGGGCGAGCCGCTGGCTGTCCGCAGGACGGAAGGCAGCTATGTTTATGCAGGCACCGTCGTCGAAGAGGGCGACTGCACCATTTGTGTGGAAAAGAGCGCCGGCAGCGGCCGCTACGACCGCATTATCCGCATGATCGAAGAATCGGAAAAACTCAAGTCCGCAACGGAGGATCACGCGTCGCACCTTGCAGACCAGCTCGTTCCGTACAGTTTGGGCGCAACAGCCTTGGTCTGGCTCCTGACGGGGAATATGACCAAAGCGCTGGCTGTTTTGATGGTCGATTTTTCGTGTGCGCTCAAGCTATCCATGCCGATCGCCGTGCTCTCTGCGATGAAAGAGGCGAGCGATCATCATCTGTCCGTTAAGGGTGGCCGATTCCTTGAGGCTGTGTCTGAAGCCGACACGATCGTCTTTGACAAGACCGGTACGCTGACGCGTGCCGAGCCAAAGGTTGCGCAGGTTGTTACTTTCGGCAACCATGATGAAGCGGACATGCTGCGGCTGGCAGCCTGCCTGGAGGAGCATTACCCGCACTCCATGGCCAAAGCGGTCGTCGCTGAGGCGTTGCGCCGTGGCCTGCGCCACGAGGAGCGCCATTCGCGCGTGGAGTATCTGGTCGCACATGGCATTTCCAGCAGTGTCGACGGGCAGAAGGTCGTCATCGGCAGCCATCACTTTGTCTTTGAGGATGAGCACTGCGTCATCCCAGCAGGGGAGCAGGCCAAGTTTGACGCTCTACCGGATACATATTCCCACCTGTATCTTGCCGTTTCCGGCGTACTGGCTGCGGTCATCTGCGTGGAAGATCCGCTGCGGCCGGAGGCGGCCGATGTCATTCGCGGTCTGCGGGAGCTCGGCGTGTCCAAGCTGGTCATGATGACCGGTGACAATGAAAAGACCGCCCGTGCAGTCGCAGAGGCGGTCGGCGTGGATGCCTATTATGCCGAAGTTCTTCCGGAGGACAAGGCTGCCTTCGTTCGGGCAGAACACGCAGCCGGACGCAAAGTCATCATGCTTGGCGACGGTGTGAACGATTCCCCGGCACTGTCCGAGGCGGATGCCGGTGTTGCCATCAGTGATGGCGCCGCTATAGCACGCGAAGTCGCCGATATCACGGTCAGTGCGGATGATCTGTATGCACTGCTGACGCTCAAGTGTCTGAGCGACGCGCTCATGGAGCGTATCCACAGCAACTACCGCAAGATTATCAGCTTTAACTTCCTGCTGATCTGCCTGGGCGTGGCCGGTGTTCTGCCGCCCGCGACCTCGGCGCTGCTGCACAACGCCTCCACGCTGGCCATCAGCCTTAAGAGCATGACCAAGCTGCTGCCGTGACCATCAGCAATGACCCAATCCTAAATAAAAAATGCCTGACGAACGATGGTTCGTCAGGCTTTTTTGCGTCCTGCTCACGTCTCGGCCGGGGCCGGGAGCTTGCAGACGTCGATCCACTCAAGGGCGTTGGAGTATTTGTAGAGCTCGTCCAGGTTCAGCTCGATCGCGCTCGACGGGCTGCCGACAGCGGGGAACACCGTCTCGAACCGCTGCAGCGACACGTCCAGATACACCGGGATGCCTTCCTTGCGGCCGAACGGGCACACACCGCCGACAGGGTGACCGACCAGCTCCAGCACCTCGTCGGCAGAGAGCATCTTGGCCTTCATGTGGAACTTTTCCTTGAATTTATGGTTATCAATACGCGCATCTCCGGCGGCAAGGATCAGCATGCAGCCGTCCGCAGTCTTAAATGACAGGGTCTTTGCGATCCGCGCGCCCTCAACACCGAGTGCCTTTGCCGCCAGATCGACGGTCGCGCTCGAGACTGTAAACTCCTGCACACGGTCTTCCATGCCAAACTGCCGGAAATATGCTCTTCCTGCTTCAATAGACATTTGCCTCGCTCCTGTTCTCGTATTGGAAAGTATCCGAAGCTCATCATAGCGCAGGCGACAGCTTTCGTCAAGCCGATTTTTTCTTTCCGCCACTTGCAGAATGGCCATATCTGGTGTATAATCAATTAGTTATAGCGCGTAGCACTGCATCCGGCTCGGCCGGATCCTTTCAGATCGGAGTGACATCCATGACCAAACTTGCACCATCCATCCTCTCGGCAGACTTTTGCACGCTCGGCGATGACATCGCGCAGATCGGAGCCGGCGGCGCAGACTACATCCATATAGACGTGATGGACGGTATTTTTGTGCCGAATATCTCAATCGGTATTCCGGTTGTCAAATCTGTGCGCAGGCATACGCAGATGTTTCTGGATGTGCATCTCATGATCGACCGGCCGCATCGCTACGTGGGAGCGTTTTGCGATGCCGGTGCGGATCTGGTCGTGTTTCACGTCGAGGCGGACGAACCGCAGGATGTGTTTGCCGCGATCGAGGACGTGAAAGCACATGGCAAGAAGGTCGGCCTCGCCATCAAGCCGAAAACGCCGGAAAGTGTGCTCGTTCCGTATCTGCCGCTGCTGGATCTGGCTTTGGTCATGACGGTCGAGCCCGGCTTCGGCGGACAGCGCTTCATGGCCGATCAGCTGCCGAAGATCGCAGCGCTGCACGAGCGCATCCTGCAGGTCAATCCCGGCTGCGAGCTGGAAGTGGACGGTGGTATCGACCCGGAGACAGCTCCGCTTGTGAAGCGGGCAGGCGCAAATGTTCTCGTGGCCGGCAGCGCCGTGTTTCGCCGGTGTGACCGCGCGGCCGCCATCGCCGCCATTCGCAACGCTTGATTCAGGACGGTATTGTCATGTCATTTTTCCCGAACGCACTTGAAAATCTCATTGACCGGTTCGCTGCACTGCCCGGGGTCGGGCGCAAAAGCGCGCAGCGGCTGGCATTTCATATTCTGTCCCTCCCGGAGGAGGAGGCGCTGAAGTTTGCAGACGCCATTGTGGATGCGAAAAAGAATATACACTGCTGCACCATCTGTCAGAACCTCACGGATCAGGAGACGTGCAGCATCTGTGCGTCCCCAAAGCGCGACCAGAGTACGATCTGCGTCGTGGCACAGCCGCGCGATGTGCTCTCTTTCGAGCGCAGCCGCGAATATAACGGCGTATATCATGTTCTCCACGGCGTTTTGTCGCCGATGAATCATATCGGCCCGGACGATATCCGGATCCAGGAGCTCATCAAGCGTGTAGCGGATGGCGGGATCACGGAGGTCATCATGGCCACCAACCCCGACACGGAAGGCGAGGCGACCGCGATGTACATCGCGCGCCTGCTCAAGCCATTTGATGTGAAGATCACACGCCTGGCTTATGGCATTCCGGTCGGGTCTAATCTGGAATATGCGGACGATGCCACGCTCCTGCGGGCGCTGGCCGGCCGAATGGAAATGTAACAGGTTTGACGGCCCGGGTTTCCGGATATACTCTGGTTATCCGCCGCCGCGACGACGCATTTCGTACATATTTTTCGAAGCATCAACCTGCTTTTGTGGGAGGAGTCTGCCCAAAAGCGAACGAAAAGGAGTTTCACATGGCATCCAAATTGAAAATCATCCCGCTTGGCGGGCTTGGTGAGATCGGTAAGAACCTCACCATCTATGAGTACGGCAAGGATATGTTCCTTGTCGACTGCGGCATGGGCTTTCCGGATCAGGACCTCTATGGTGTGGATCTGGTCATCCCGGATATCAGCTACCTGAAGGCGAATAAAAACCGTATCCGCGGCATGGTCATCACGCACGGGCATGAAGACCATATCGGTGCGATCCCTTACGTGCTCAAGCAGCTGGATATGCCGATCTATGCGACCCCGCTGACGGCTGCGATCATTGAGCTCAGGCTGGAAGAGCACGACCTGCTGTACCATACGCAGATCTTCACGAAAAAGCCTGGTGATAAGTTTAAGCTCGGCTGCTTTGAGATCGAATTCATCCACACGAACCACAGCATCGCCGATTCCGTTGCGTTGGCGATCAAAACGCCGATCGGCACTGTCATCCACACGGGTGACTTTAAGATCGACCTCACGCCCATTCAGGGCGGCATGATCGACCTGCCGCGTCTTGGTCAGCTCGGCAATGAGGGCGTGCTCGCGCTGCTGTCGGACTCCACGAATGTGGAGCGCCCCGGCTACTGCGCCTCGGAAGCGCGCGTGATCGACTGCTTCGACGAGCTGTTCAAAGACTGCAGTAAGCGCATCATTGTCACGACCTTTGCATCCAACGTCCACCGCCTGCAGCAAATCATCAACGTTGCGGCAAAGTATAAGCGCAAGGTCGGCATCACCGGCCGCAGCATGGAAAACATCATGCGCGTTGCAACGGAGCTGGGCTATGTGGACATTCCCGACGGCGTCATGATGGACATGTCACAGATCGGCAGCCTTCCGCGCAGTAAGACGGTTATCGTCTGTACCGGCAGCCAGGGCGAGCCGATGTCCGCACTGCACCGCATGGCATTTTCCGAGCACAAGCAGGTTACGATCGACGCGGGCGACCGCGTTATTATCTCCGCCTCGGCCATCCCAGGCAATGAGATCACGATCAGCCGCGTCATAGACGAGCTGTTCCAGAAAGGGGCAGAGGTCATTTATGACCGCAACACGCCGCTGCACGTTTCCGGCCACGCCTGTCAGGAAGAACTGAAGATGATGCTTGCGCTGACAAAACCGCATTACTTCATCCCGGTGCACGGCGAATACCGTATGCTCTGCAAGCACGCCGAGATCGGCAAGCTCATGGGTGTTGAGCCGAAAAATGTGCTCGTGGCCAAAAACGGTGAAGTCATTGAGATCACCAAGCGCAGTATGCGCGCAACGAGCAGCGTCCCTGCGGGCGACGTCTATATCGATGGCACCGGCATCGGTGATGTCGGCAGCGCCGTTCTGCGCGACCGCCGCCACCTCGCTGAGGACGGCATCGTCATGGCGATCATCACACTCTCATCCGAAAACGGCAAGCCGGTCGCCGATCCCGAGATCATCACCCGCGGCTTTGTATACGTCAAAGAGGCAGAAGCGCTCATGGGTGAGCTCAAGCGTGTTGTCAACGAGAGCCTTGCCAGCTGTGAGCGCCAGAAGCAGCGCGACTGGGCGGCTATCAAAGGCCGCGTGAAGTCAAACATCAGCGGCTATCTGTATAAGACCACGCGCCGCAGCCCCATGGTACTGCCCGTGATCATCGAAGTCTGAGCGGAGGCGCAGTATGAAGATCCAGATCTGGGGCAAGTCAAAATGCTTCGACACAAAAAAGGCTGAGCGCTACTTTAAGGAGCGTCGCATCCCGTATCAGGCTATCGACCTGCTGCGCTATGGCATGAGCCGCGGCGAGCTGACGAGCGTGAAAAACGCCGTGGGGCTTGAGGCAATGCTTGACCCCAAGGCGGCGGACTACGCGCTTGTGCAGCATCTGGCCTATGAGCAGGACAAGATCGAGCGGCTGCTCGATGATCCATCCCTGCTGCGCACGCCCATCGTCCGCAACGGAAGACAGGCCACGATTGGCTACTGCCCGGATGTATGGAAGACGTGGGAATAAAACATGAAGAAGTCCGATATGGCCGCCGCCATATCGGACTTTTGCTATTGCATTCAATTTTAATGTTCTGCCTGCTCTTTGCGGATCGCATCGCGCATCCGCTCCAGCCCGGTCTGAATGATCGCGCGCGGCATGGCAAGATTCAGGCGCACATAGCCTTTTGCGTTGCCGACGAAGAGGGAATCCCCACCCTCGAGCAGCACGCCCGCTTTATTGGCGAAGAAATCCGGCAGGTCTGACACATCCGGCAGACAGCGGGACAGATCTACCCACGCCAGATAGGTCGCCTCCGGAATGTACATGACTGCTTCCGGAAGCTCCCGAGCCAGAAACGCCTTGACAAACGCGAAGTTCTCGTCGAGATATTGCTTGAGCGCCTCATGCCACGCACCACCGTGCGCATAGGCCGCCTGCGCCGCTGTCAGCGACATGGGGTTGACCATGCCGAACAGCTTGTCGCGCTCCTGATAGCGCGCACGCAGCGCGGGATCGCGGATGATGATGTTGGAAAATGCCAGCCCCGCCATGTTAAAGGTCTTGGTAGGCGCCATGCAGGTGATGAGCTTCGGGTAGCTGTCCATGACCTTGGCCATCGGGATGTGGCGGCGGCCGCAGCGGATCAGGTCACAGTGAATCTCGTCGGACACCACCCAGAGGTTATATTCTTCGATGATCGCAGCAACCCGGCGCAGCTCGTCCTCCGTCCACATGCGCCCAGTGGGGTTGTGCGGGTTGCACCAGAATACCAGCTTGCACGCAGGATCGGCGCACTTGCGCTCGAAGTCCTCAAAGTCCACCGCAAACGTACCGTCCGCCTTCTTGTGCAGCGGAGAAGTCAGCACATCTACACCTGCATACTCCGCCGCGTGGAGAAAATAGCCGTAGGCCGGCGTGTTGAGCAGCACCTTTTCGCCCGCTGTGCAAAGCATTTCCGTCAGCTGATACAGTGCAGGAATAATGCCCGGTGAGATACAGAGCTGCTCTTTGGGAAAGTGCCAGTCATAGTGATCCTTGCACCAATTTGAGAAAGTGTGGTAGTATTCGTCATCATACAGGCCGGTGTACCCGAAAATGCGGCGGTCAATCCTTGCGCGCAGCGCATCGAGGATCTCGGGTGCCACGCCGAATTCCATGTCGGCAACCCACATGCGGACAAATTCTTCGTCCTTAAAAGCAAACACCTTTTCCGAACCGGCATGAAAAATATAACCGCGAAAACCGTCTGTATTGAGCGCGTTGGTATGGCGACGGTCAATGATTTCATCAAAATTGTAGGTCATAGCGATCTTCCTTTCTGTGCACTTGCAGCTGCATCCGGCTGCACAGCCATTATAGCAGAGATTTGAGAAAATAGGCAACCATGCTGCGGAAGAAAAAAGCACTATGTGCGCGGCTATCCGCGCACATAGTGCTGCACAAAAGCTTCAATTTTATTCTCAGCTGAAGTTCACGCTGCCGCCGTTGGTCGGGATCACGCCGACATAGGTCGTGCCGCGCGAAAGGTTCAGCGCCGTACCGTCCTCGAGCGTATAGGTAAAGCAGCTGTTGATGTCGCTGCGCGCCCACTTGATCGGCACATATTTGCCGCCGGTCACAAAGTAGCCGGTGCCGCTGCCGATCAGATCGACCGCGAGGCGACCATAGCTGTCGACCGTTTTCATGTCGGCCGAGAGGATGAGCAGGTTGGAGAAGGGGACAGGCTCTCCGGTCGCGCCGTCCTTGTAGTCGCCTTTATACTGCACGGCCGTGTACTTGCCGGTGTCGGCATGGTATGTAAAGGACGTGCTCTTGGAGGCATTGAATGTCACCTGAGCGGTGGCGGCATCGGCAGTGCACTGCTGCGCCGCGTTGTCCGCAAAGTTCAGGCCGGTCTTATAGCTGCTGTTGTGCTCGGTACGGAACTGATACTTCTCTACGAGCGGCTGCACGTTCGCACCATGGAAAAACAGCGTATGCTCCGAGCCGTGCTGACCGCGGCTCTTATCGCGGTAGAACATGGAGCTGGTATTGCCGTCGCGCACACCGTCGAGGTGGTCGGCATTATAGGTTTTCACATCGCTGTAAGCCTGCTCGCTGCCGCCAGCATGGATGACAATAGCGTCATACGACAGGGCAACGCTCAGATAGTACGGGCGCAGGCTGCGGATGCTGCCAACAGACTCGATGTCGTACAGGTGGCTGAAAATCGCCATCATGCGGGTGATGCCGCCTTCTGCCGGGATCTCATAGATGATGTCTGCGTTGCTGATGCCGACTTGCGGCTGCGCGTAGACAATGTTATTGATCATGACGGCAAACGGACGGGTGTTTTCCGGCTTCGCGCTCAGCTGTTCGCCGGTGAGCGGAGCGTAATATGTCTCCGTTTTTGAGGGAGCACCGCTGACAGACGGTTTTTCGGATTTTGTGCCGCAGCCGGCGCAGATGAGCAGCGTTGCGGCAAGAAGACAAGCAAATATACGTTTCAAAACAGAGTCCTCCTGTTACGTTCTGGTTAACGTTTATGATACACGCCTCGCAGAGGATTGTCAAATCCGCCGCTGCGTGCTACAATGAAAATAAGAAATTTTAATAACTGTCTGGAGATGACCATTTATGTATGAAGAAGTACGCAGCGCAGCCCGCGCGGCTTTGCTCGAACTGCTGGATGCAGCTGCACTCAAGCCGGGTCAGCAGGTCGTGATTGGCTGCTCCTCAAGCGAGATCATGGGGCAGAAGATCGGTAAGGGCTCTACGCCGGAGGCGGCAAAAGCCGTGGTTGACGAGATCCTGCCGATCCTGAACGAGCGCGGTCTCTATCTTGCGGCGCAGTGCTGCGAGCATCTCAACCGCGCCCTGATCATGGAGCGCGCAGCGGCTGAGAAATTCGGCTATGAGATCGTCTGCGTCCGACCGCGCCCGAAGGCGGGCGGCTCGTTCGCAACGGCCGTCTATGAGGCGATGGATGACCCGGTCGCGGTCGAATTCGTAAAGGCTGACGCCGGGCTCGACATTGGCAACACCATGATCGGCATGCACCTCAAGCACGTGGCAGTCCCGCTGCGCCTGTCGGTCAAGACGATCGGCGAGGCGGCGGTCAACGCGGCGCGCACCAGACCGAAGCTCATCGGCGGCAGCCGTGCGGAATATCCGGACTGATCGCGCTTTGAGCCTTACATGAAAAAGAGCATCCCCCGAATATCCCGGGGGATGCTCTTTTTCGCTGTTTTGCCGTGATTATGCGCCCTTGTGCATCAGCACGGTCAGGACCAGCGTCAGGACAACAAAGACGAGACCGAACCACTTGGTCGCCTTGGCGAGCTTGGCGTCGAGCGTCTTGGCTTTGCCCTTGGAAAGGAACGTTTCCGCACCGCCAGCAATGGCGCCGGACAGGCCGGCGCTCTTGCCGGACTGCATCAGCACAATCACGGTCACGGCCAGACCGGACAGCAGCTGGATAATCGTCAGAATCAGTTCCAAAGTAGTCATGGTATTCATCCTTTCATGATAGGGGAAATCATCTATTATAACGGAGTTACTATATCACAACATCTGGTGGATTGCAAGAGACATTTTGCAGAAAATGCACTTTTCTTACTTCAAACATCGACAGAGAGGTTCAGCATCCCGCAGACCGTGTCGGCATCATAGTTCGGAATCAGGATCTCGTAGTCACCAAAGACGTCGTGGATCTGCAGTGCTGTGCAGGAGCGTATATAGTAAACGCCGTCATTTTCGGTCACGCGGTACGGCTTGTACTCCGCGGAGTTCAGTGCCTGCTCTTTGTTCCATTGCATCATGCGTACACGTTTCTTACGAACTTCCGTACCGATCACCGAAGAAATGGGGATCGACACAACAGTGCGCACATCGGCAATGCACAGTGCATCTGGGCTGCGATATACCCATTTTTCATCGTTGATGTAATCCAGGTCTGATTTTTCTTTGCCGTTCTTTACATGATAAACACGGTAGAGCACATCAATTTTCTTTGCGTCCTCCGGCACGCCCAGATCTGTCAAAGCGGCTTGCGCAATCTGTTCCGCATCGCGTTCAAGTGCGGCTTGTTCCGGGCTGCTGCTAACTTTGCGCGCCCGTGCGCGGGACCACACGGCCAGTACTGCCCAGACAATCAGCGCGATGCCCCCGATGATGTAGACACCCGGCGCATTATGAAACCCCTCCAAAAATGCGACCTTCCCAAGTGCTTTCACAAGGCCGCCGACGCAAATGAGCGCACATATACCAGCAAGGCCGCGCAAAATGCGCAGCACAAGGGGCAATTCCGCTTTATCCTCTTGTTCTTGCGCCTGATCCGCAATGCGGTCCACTTGCTGCAGCAGAACTGGATCAAGTGTCTGCGTAATGAACTGCGCACCATCTATGCGCTCATTGTCCGGATTGTTTGTCATGTCCATATTAAATACATTTTTCATTGCTTCTCCTCCGTATATTACTAGGCATTGTGCGTTTCATCCTGGTCATGGGGTCTTATCAGCAATGTCACCGTCTCGACAGATGCCCCGCATTCGTCAAATTGCGTGAGCACCTTTTGCTCAATGGGAAACTTGTACGCAATCGCCTTTACAAAGCGTTTCTGCGTCTTTTGCTCCTCACGTGGGAACAACTCAACCTCGGAAATCAGGTATTTCACAAGGTCGCGCCGCTCTGCCGCATTCATTCTATCATAGATTGCGTCAAAAGACGAGAGGATTCCAATCATAGATTGCACAGACATCTGCTCGCTTTCCAAAGTTGCCTTTTTCATCAGGCTCTCTTGCAGCAGATCCTCCGCCTTATAAATCTGGTCATAGAGGTCATTCAGACGGCGCGTCATATCCGCGCGGCGGCGCTCTGCATACTTGTCATCCGGAGCAATGCGGTCAATATCCCGCTCCAAGCTGTCGCGGCTGCGCTGTAAAGCGGATAGCTGGTTTTTGTAGGCGGTAATGTCATTCTCGACCTCGGTCATGTCCACGGCGGTCATTACCTTTTCCTGCAAATCCTTGATAAACTGCGGATTGCGAACAATCTTCCGGGTGTACTCCATCACCTCGTCCTCAACCTGACTGGCTACCACGCCATTCCTGCGGCATACCGAAGTCCCTCTATGTTTAGTCGCATAAGAACAGACATAAGATTCTGTGCGGCGCTCCGTGCCGTCCTGATTTGTCCACTTGGTCATACCGATATACATAGGTGCGCCGCATTGCGGACATTTTACGATACCGGACAACAGATGCGCGTTATACTGACCAATGTTGTGATTACCCTTTTTCCCACGAATGGCTTTGATCTCCTGAACCTTGTCAAAATCTTCTTTTGAAACAAATTCTTCGTGAGAAATAACTTCGCTCAAAATATATTCGTCCTGTTTTACCAGTCGATATTCGTTGTCGCTGCCGGGCACTTTTTCCGTCCTTCGCTTGCCCCATGCCACGCGCCCCGTATAAACCGGATTGCTAAGCATTCTCTTGATGTGGTCGGAACTCCACTCTCCATAGCTGGGACGGATGGCATTCTTTGCCGGTGGGCGAGTATAACCGTTTCGATTGAGATAGCCCGAAATTGCCGTGTAGCCCATGTTGCGGTTCAGGAACATATCAAAGACCAGTTGCACGACAGCCTTTTCTTCCGGGACGGTCTCCAATTTCCCTTTACTCTTGTCATCGCCCTTTACCAGGCGATACCCATAGGGTGCAAAGCCGCCGTTCCAGCCGCCGGATTTTGCTTTTTCCTCGCGCCCCAAAAGGCTCTGTGCAATGATGTTCTCGCGTTCCAACTCAGCTACCGCGCCAAGAATGGTAATCATCATCTTTCCCATAGAGGTTGAAGAATCAAGCCCATCTTCTACGCACATCAGGTGAACGCCGTATTTCATAATGAACTCAAGGGAGTTCAGCACATCCCGCGCGTTTCTGCCAAATCTCGATAATTTGAAAACCAGCACATAGTCCGTATGCACTTTTCCGCTCTGAATGTCATCCAGCATCCGCTGGAACTCAGTCCGTCCCTCGACGCTCTTGCCGCTTTTGCCTTCTTCAACGTAGGTATCAAGAACGGTCATGCCCCGACGCTCGGCGCATTCAGCCAGATAGTGTTTCTGCCCGTCCAGACTATACCCCTTTACCTGACGCTCACTGCTGACGCGGATATAGATAACACACGATTTGCCCTCTTTCGTATTATACATAGATTTCCTCCTATTGCAGGTCCGGGCGGTCATCGACCGCCCGGAATACTCTGCTCAGATTTTCTGATTTTCCTTTTCTGCGGCAGCATATTTAATCAGGATTTGTGCCAGAACATTGATAAAGTTCTGGTAGCAGTCTCTCTGCTCTGCTGTCATCTGGACAACGCTCTCTTTGGGAAAGCGAAGCTCAGTTCCATTGTTTGCAGTGTAGCTCTTGTAGTTTTCGTTTTCTACCATGTAATCACTCCATTTGACGTTATGTTCGTCAGCCGAATGAAGTGCCGCTCTTTCAATGGTAACTCGGTAGTTACTATTATATGCTATTTCCAGTCTTGGGTCAATAGCTCCGGAGCGATTCTCCGGTAACTCCTGAATTGACATTTCTGCTTGCTCTCATGTATAATTACTTTGAAAATCCCCGGAGGTGAAGTCAATGAGTATGGCTCAGGTTATCCGGGCTGCTATGAAGAAGCAAGGCGTAACTGTCAGTCAGCTTTCAAGGCAGCTTGGCTGCACAACCCAAAATATCAGCGGCAAAATGCGCCGTGACAATTTCAGGGAAAGCGAGTTGCAGGAAATAGCGGCGGCTATCGGCTGTCGGTTTGAGGGTCGTTTTATTTCAGAAGAAACAGGAAAGCCGGTTGAATAATATTCCTGTCTCATGGGTGGGTAAGTTGCTGCAACAGCTTACCCATTCAGCATTTCTGCGGCTTTTTTGATATTCGCGCTGGCATTACCTTTGCGGAAGTTCTCCCCGTCGAAGCGAATCGGGACGCAGACTTCCAAGATGCGGTCAAAAATGCGGCGGTCATCCAGATCGGCGGCTTGCTTCATAACGGAAAGCGGGATATTCGTTGTGGCGATCATGGGCTTGCCGGTCAGCAGCCGCTTGTCAACCACATCGAATACGCGCTCCTTACCGAAGCTGGTGTTACGTTCTGCACCCAAATCATCCAGAATGAGGAGGTCAGGGCGCACAAGCGATTTCATGTAATGGTCGCGGTCCGTGCCGAAATTGCCCTGCATATGGTTGACTACATCGGACATCCTCACAAAGAGAACGGACTCCAGACGGTCAATCAGAGCGTTGGCAATGCATCCAGCGGCATAGGACTTTCCCGTGCCAACATTCCCGAACAGGAGCAACCCGATCCCCGCCTTTTTGAACTCGTCCCAGTTCTGCGCGTAGCCCCTCGCCTTTTCAAGCTGGGGTGTCGTAACTGCGGCTGCCTCAAACCGCCAGTCAGCGGCGGGCATATCGTGGAACGCTTCACTGCGGAGCATCGTCATATAGGACATTCGCTCATATTCCCGGCGTTCTGCTTCTTCCCGTTCTCGGCGTTCGGCAGCGCATTTGCACATAACCGGGTGCTTGGTAAAGCCCTGTGCCTGAAGTTCTGCGGGATAAAAGGCTTCTTTCGGCGTGTGGCACTTGCCGCAGTATTTCAGCCCATCAGCAGAATTGATGTAATCGTCAGGTGCGGCATTAGCCGCTTCAACGGCATCAACCATTTTCGTAAAAATCGGATTCATAGACACTCTCCCTCGTTATCGTCGTAGGTGTAGTTTTTCGCGCTCCTGCCCTTGCTGTCCTCGTCCAACCACTTCTTGATGGTGGCGTAATGATTGGCATAGTGCCTGTCATTGGAAGCCATGTACCGGGACAGCCGCTCAATGTATTCGGCAGCTTTGCCGGGATAAGCCGTTTCCAGCTGGGTACATTCCTCGCCTGACAGGAAAACATTTTGGAACTCTCCATATCGGCGGCGCGTACTCTCTACTCTTTCGGTCTTACTATGCTCTTTATATTCTGTATCAGTATTACTTGCGGGCAATTTCTGCCCCATGCAAGGGGAAGAATCCTGCACATCCATTGGGCAGATATTGCCCTCTGGACGTGAAGAAACCTGCACCCTGTCCGGGATTTGCAGAAAGATGCGGTTCGCCTGATTCCATCCCTGACGGACGCGGGTGATCAATCCGGCATTTTCCAGCTCCCGCAGGGCGGTCTTGACCGTCCGCTCACTCCGGTCAAGATCGTTTGCCATCTGCTTGATCGTATAGATCACATACACATCCCCGTCCTCGGACACCCAGCCACTTTTCTGGGAAAGCATGGTGCGGTTGAGCAGAAGCCCATATAGCAGCTTGGCGTTGATGGAATATTCGCCCGCCAGCATGAAGCGCGGCAAGGGAATGAACGGCGGCAATGCGGTGTTCAATTTGAAATAGATTTTTCATCACATCCTCTCTGGTCTGGTGTGATACGGCTGCTATGGCGGTTTTCTGTCAGGTCCGCGAGGGGAGTACGCAGATGTGCCACCCTTTTTTGCCCTCTTTGACTGATAATGCGGACAAATAACGACAACCGCCCGGAAACTCTGCTTGCAGTCGTGGACGCAGCGGCGGCAGAGCGTGTTGTACGCCTTGCGTCCCCGGTCATTCAGGAAGAACGACCATTCCAGCTTTTTTGATTTGCTCATGCGCGGCATATCTGTACTCCTTTCCCGAATTACAATTCGTTTCTCTGCTGTGCTTTCAGCATCTCCCATACGTCAGCCATCCGTTCTTTCAGTTCGGCAACATCGGCATCGTAGAAATGCCCGGTACTGTTGATGCGGCGGCAAATCTGGTTGATGTTCGAGGCAACACGGCTGACGGCAGCAGCCAACTTTTTCTGTTCTGTGTAATCGACCTTGATGATGTACCCGTCAATCAGCATTTTCCGGGCATACGCGCCGAAGTTGCGGGTGCCGAGTTGATTCATCTTGTGGCGAACTACGCTCAATTCCTGCTCATTCAGGCAGATTTCCTTGCGGATGGGTCGTGTACGGTCTGGCATATCAAAGAACTCCTTTCACTTTACAACGGACACCTTTTTGCCGTTTGTTGAGTATGGCGGCAAAAAATTTTTTCCTTTCACTTTACAACGGACATTTTTAAGTCAAAACGCAGGTACCGAAATGAGAAATTTTCAAAAAATATGCGCCCCTGCTTTTGCGAAAGCGGGAGCGCGGTGTATCTGCGGATATGAGATTTGAGAGAGTAGCAAGCACATCCGGTGTCCGTACACACCGGAAAAATGAGCGGTTCAGCCCTGCGCCCGAACTGCTCATTTTGTTGTTGGGGAAGCCCCACACCCCTTTCATGTCTGAATTGAAAATACTTCCTGAACTTTTCAGAAAGCCCTTGCTTTTATTCGCTTTGACGATTATAATTATACTGTGATTTTATAAGCAGACGCAGAACTGAACTGCAACAGGAGTACTGCCCATGAAGTATTTATCTATCACGCAAACCGCTGAACGCTGGGGTATCTCCACCCGCCGTATTCAGATTTTGTGCGGCGAGGGGCGCGTCCCCGGTGCGATCCGCATTGGCACGGTCTGGGGGATTCCAGAGGACGCAGAGAAGCCAGCGGACGCGAGAATCAAGAACGGCAAGTATATCAAGAAGCCCGCCGAAAATGAAAAATGAGCCGCAGATCATATCAGCGACTCTAACTCGAAATAATGGGTTTTATTCCATCTCGCGGGTGCGAATGGGCGCACTGCCCCCTTGTCACGAATCTACCTAAATCGTCGATTCGACAAACGATGACGAGGAATGACAATAAACTGCAAAAAAACATATGATTTGGAGTATTGAAATGGAGATTCTTGTAGATGAAATTTTAAATGACGGGGTTCACAGATGGAGTGGAAGTATCGACGGAAAAGCATGGACTCTATTCTGTGGAAATGCAGCGGCTGCACTGAGCCACATTCCAGATGAAAGTGTTCACTGCATAATTACCTCTCCACCGTACTACAGTCTGCGGGATTATGGTGTGGACGGACAAATTGGACTTGAAGATACTGTAAATGAGTATGTAATGTCCTTATGCGGTGTAATGGATCAATTATATAGAGTTCTTCGTAAAGATGGGTTGCTGTTTTTGAATTTAGGCGATACATATTATTCTGGAAAGGGTGCATCCCATGGAAAAGATTCAAAAAGTCATAAGCGTCGCTTCGGATTGCGTCCGGTTGATAAAAGCGGCGGGCTTGGAGAAAATATTGAAAGGAAATCCATAATCGGTATACCGTGGAGAGTCGCGATCGAAATGACATCAAGGAAGTGGGTACTCAGAGCGCCTATAATATGGCACAGAGATAAGGCACTTCCAGAATCAGTTCGCGATCGCCCGCACAGAAGCTATGAATATATATTTATGTTTGCTAAAGATAGAAAATACTATTTCAATAGGCAGCCCCTTGTAGATAAGCAGATAGATGAAGATGTGTGGACAATTACTCCGCGTCCATCAGGTACAGAAATAGAAACGGCACCATATCCAGACGAATTAGTCTCACGTTGTTTAGATATTGGATGCCCAGATGATGGGATTGTGCTTGATCCATTTGCGGGTAGTGGTACAACAATGAATGTTGCGTTAAAAAGCGGGAGATCCGCAATCGGTGTTGACATCAGCGAAAATTTCTGCCAGTACATTTTGGAACACTTGGAGGGCTAAATATGATATACCTATCTGCTGAGTATATTCTTAGCGCTATTCAGCAATTAGAAGCTGTTCACACTTTTATTGGCATTACATTTTTGACCTGTAAAAAGCATGAGCTTCCGGTTGGCATACCAACTGAATTTTTGATGGACAGTAATACCAAGCATTTTATGACGAGCGTTCATAAAATTTGCCCATCTTCGGATTTTTATTTCCAACCGTATCAAACGATTCGCGGAAAGCAGTGGCTTGCAGCTAAATATCCATCTTCAGGTCTTCAAGCAATTAACACGCAAACATTCAGTTCTGCGTTTATCCATGATAGAAAAAGCAAGTTGTGGGCATGGACAAATGATTATGTCGAGCAGATTAAAAGAGTAGCCATTCCTAAAGAAAAGAAAAAAGCATCGATCTATGCTATGGCAGTCTGGGTATTAAAGGATTATAAATGGAAAGATACCGCTACCTTAGAGGACGTTGTCAGTAGATTTATAACAGACTATCATCTGACGAATGAGGAAATCAACTCGCTGTTTTCTTGTGAACAGGCATTCCCAAATGTGCCCGCTTTTCAAAATGAACCTGTGTCATGGAATCAATTATCCAATAGCCTATCAAGCCCGCCAGATGCAGTTCCTGAACAGGAAGGAACTTTATCGAAGATCGAATTGATAAATGTCGGTCCGTGCGACCACATAGAAATGGCACTTTCGCCTAGATTGAATATTGTCACAGGAGATAATGGCTTAGGGAAAACCTTTCTCATGGATTGCGCTTGGTGGGCACTTACCAACACATGGACGGGCAATGAAGCTCGACCAAAGTATGCAGAAGGCAGTAAAAGAGCATCAATTAGTTTTGCAATCGCAGGAAAATCTAAGCTCTCCAAAGAAAAAAGAGTGTTATATGACAACAAGAATTTAACGTGGAAACGTTCTGCAGATACAGCTACTATTCCAGGTCTTATTATATATGCTTTGGTCGATGGCTCCTATGCTGTGTGGGATCCTTCAAAGAATATTACCCGATTAACCGGGGCAAATGTTTTTACAAGGCAACAAGTATGGAATGGCTATGAAAGTAATATCGAAGGACTGATAAGAGACTGGGTAAAGTGGCAGAATACACCCGAAAAATATCCTTTTGAGATTTTTAAGAAAGTGCTGGCAGAAATGTCACCACCGGATATGGGCGCCCTTATACCCGGGGATACGGTTAGAATTCCTAATGACAGCCGGGAAATTCCAACAATCAAATATCCATATGGCACAGTGCCGGTTACAAATTCATCAGCCGGTGTTGGAAGAATTATTACTCTTGCATATCTCATCGTATGGGCTTGGAACGAACATAAAGAAAACTGCAAACTGCGAGGAATAAAACCAGATTCGCGTATCGTAGTTATGGTTGATGAATTAGAGGCACATTTGCACCCTAAATGGCAACGAACAATTTTACCTGCGTTAATTGAAGTCCAAAAGTATTTAGCAGATGAACTCGAAGTGCAATTTATCATTGCTACTCACTCTCCGCTTATTATGGCTTCATCGGAGTCAGTTTTTGATATTGATACCGATAAACTATTTCAGATCAGGCTTGCGGCGGAAACTTCAGATGCTGTTGTTACAGAAGAGAATTTTATAAAATATGGTCAGGTAAACGCGTGGCTGACATCACCAATTTTTAATTTAAATCAAGCTAGAGCAACAGGGGCAGAACAAGCAATTAATGAAGCAAAAACACTTCAGTTAGAGGATGATCCGTCCGATGTAGAAGTACAAGCGGTGCATCAAAAATTGTTGCAGAGCTTGGCTCAAAATGATCCTTTCTGGCCGCGATGGATTTACTTTGCAGAGCAGCACGGGGTGACGCTATGATTCATGTTGACTTAAAACCGGAGCCAGTTGACTTTGACGTTAGAGTGAGACAACCTGGAAATGCATTTTTGAGTACCACTCCAACACCGAATAGTAAGCAGTGGAGCAAAAACAACTATTGGTCCAGATGTAGTGCGCAGCTTTACCAAGCATACGGCGGTGTGTGCGCGTATAGTGGTGAGTGGTTTTCACGAACAACAGCTTCTGTTTCAGTTGACCATTTTTACCCTAAAAGTTCGCATCAGGAAATGGCTTACGAATGGGATAATTACAGATTGACAACCCAAGTAATGAATGGATATAAAGGCGATAAAATTGTACTCGATCCATTTGAAATCAAAAATGGAGATTTAGTAATAGATTTTCCGTCTTGTCTCGTAAAGCCAAGAAAAGATATGACTCCTGCCGAAAAAAGCAAGGCAAAAGCAACAATTCAAATTCTGCATCTTAATGACGAGGATCAGGCTAACCGCAGATGCGAGATTGTTATGGAGTACATATGTGGAAATATTAGTCAAGCTTTTTTGGAATCGAAGTATCCCTTTATTGCTGAGGAATTACAACGTCAAGACTTATATGAAAAGATCAAGGAGATAATCAAGGTTCCTGTTACTACTCCTGCCTGAGTGCAAAAATCTTTGAAATAAGTTCGCGCAAAAGTTTCAAAATCCGGGTTGACATCTGCTCGGATTTTGATTATGCTATACTTAACCCGAATTGGAGGTTGAACAGCATGAAACAACTGGGTATGCGCCTTCGCGCATTGCGGGAAGGCATTGGTTTATCCCAATCAAAATTCGCCGATGTGATCGGCTCTACACAGTCCAGCATTAACCGCTATGAGAATGGCCAGGCAACGCCGACTGTCGATCTTCTACGCAAGTATGCGGACTACTTTGACGTTTCAATGGACTATATCTTTGCCCGCTGCGATGACCCGCACGGCAAGCTGTATGAGGCAAAACCTCCGGTTGACGCGAACAATCCTGAACTGAGGAAGTTCGTTGAGATGTGCTTCGAGCCGGAATCACCGATGAACGAAAAACTGAAAGAAGCGATGCTGAAAATGCTGGGGGAGGCGAAGACATGAGCAGTGAATTAACCCATAATCCGGGACAGTTCGACGAGGTCATCCATATCATCGATAATGCCCGCAGCCGCGCCATGAAAGCGGTCAATGCAGAGCTTATTCAGATGTATTGGAGCGTCGGTGCGTATTTGTCAGAGCTTTGTTCTGCATCAAGCTTTGGCGATAAGATCATTGACGAAGTTGCCGCATACATCGCGCAAGAGAACCCCAACATCAAAGGTTTCAATCGTCGCGGTCTCTATCGTATGAAGCAATTCTACAAGACTTACAAGGACGATGAATTTGTGACACCACTGGTGACACAAATCAGCTGGACAAACCATCTGCTTATTATGTCCGGCTCTAAGACAGCAGAGGAACGGCATTTTTACATGGCACTCTGCGCAAAGGAACATTATTCCAAGCGCGAGTTGGAGCGTCAGATCGGCACATCGTACTACGAGCGTTCGATGATTTCCGCCAAGAAGCCAATGCCTGAATCCGTTTCGCATAATGTGCGTGAAAGCATCCTCGATACCTATGTGCTTGAGTTTCTGGACTTGCCGGAGCAATTTTCTGAAAAGAATCTCCGCAAAGCGATCATCGAAAATTTGAAGCAGTTTATACTTGAATTTGGTCGGGACTTTACCTTTATCGGTGAGGAGTACCGTGTTCAGGTCGGCAATACAGATTTCTTCATCGACTTGCTGTTTTATAACCGTGCGCTTTCCTGCCTTGTCCCGATTGAACTGAAAATCGGAAAATTCAAGCCGGAACACATCGGGCAGATCAATTTTTACCTCGAAGCACTTGACCGCGATGTGAAGAAGCCAAACGAAAATCCAAGTGTGGGCGTTATTCTTTGCGCCAGCAAGGATGACGCAGTTGTCGAATATGCTTTAAGCCGCAGTATGTCGCCCACACTCGTTGCAGATTATCGGCTTTGTCTTCCCGACAAGACGCTTCTACAAAACAAGCTGCGTGAACTGACAGAGCTTGCGTTGGAAAGCGGCGAAGGCAACGAGGGTGATGAAGAATGAACGCTGTTATCTACGCCCGCTATTCCTCAGACAGCCAGCGCGAAGAATCCATTGAAGGTCAGCTCCGTGAGTGCCGGGAATATGCTGAACGCAACAATATGACTATCGTTGGAACGTATATTGACCGGGCATTATCTGCAAAAACGGCAGATCGACCGGAGTTCCAGCACATGATCAAGGACAGCGCAAAAGAGCTGTTTGAGATTGTCCTTGTATGGAAGCTCGACCGCTTTTCCCGTGACCGTTACGACAGCGCGCACTACAAGCACATTCTGAAAAAGAATGGTGTAAAGGTTGTTTCCGCTAAGGAGTATATTCAGAACGGCGAAAACCCTTGTAAAATAAGGATTTCCGCCGTTTTCTTATACCCGTTTGTCGCTTATTTGTCGCTTAAATCTGCAAGCAGATACTAAATGATAGCAGACGATAAGGGACTGTTTTGTTATCAAGAATCATTCTCCGATAGTTTCAGGAACTGTTTTTTCCATGCCCTTGACGGTTTCTTGCATATATGGTCAGGGCGGCAAAACGCGCACACATCCGGTAAATTGTTGTTCCCGCATATATCGGGGTTATTTTGTCTGCACCCGAACGTTTGCTTTTCTGTGTCAAGCGAGGTTAATGGTGCGTTAAAGGGAATAGTAAATTCTTTGTTGCTCATATTATCCCCCTTATCCGTCAAGTTCTTTCTTATAAATCGCTACAATCCTGTTTAACAATTCCTTCTTTTGCTGCTTTACAAATTGCTCTATCCATGCAAAATCTATATTCCCTTGTTCGTCCACGGGCAAAACGATTATTGACGACAAAAACGCTTCATCCACATCACGAACAAGCCCCGATAACAAAAACGGGGAAAGCCCACTAAGGATAGTTTCAAAGTAAAGCCCTGTATACTGGTTCAGTTCAAACTTTGCCTTAATTTTCCGCATGAACTGCCCTGCATACCATTCACGTTCCCGATAAAAGAATGTCATTTGTAATAATCAAAGGCTAAATGTACCCGGCTCATTCAAGCCTTTATCGCTTATGAACCCGGTCGTTTCGCAAATACCTCTATTCGTTGCCGTGCGGGTTATATAATCATATTCTTTACCTGCCAACTCTGTTAAACTATCTTTGTTATAACTCGGGGTCTTATCAATATCAAACAAATCGCCTACTACGAATTCCTTTTTCTTTTTAGCTGTAGCTCTTGAAGTGTCCGCAAGACTGTGAATTAACTGTTCTGTTATTATTCCCGTTTCCCACGCAAAATGCGAACCGATAGCCTTTTCAAAATCGGTCTTTGTGGGTTCCGTATTAACCTTTTTGTGCTGCTCAAAATTCCAGTCTTTTCCGCTTTCAGTTATAGTATCTTCACAGTAAACGCTCTCTAAATCCCATAATTCCGCATGAAAAGCAGAATTATTCCGTGCGTTCAGTCCTAACTTGAATATCAAGTATAAATCTTGATACCTTTCCGCCGGGTGGTCTACATCATTTATTGTTCGCTCGGTTCTTTTATAGCCGTCATTCCTGAAGTCTATGAATTTAACAATGTCATAATCAAAGTTATGTGGTGTTCCGGCTTCAAAAACATATATACTTGTTTGAACTATTGCATTCGGATTAAACAAATCTGCGGGCATCTTTATACTTGCAAGCATTCTATGCTTTGACAAGATGCTCTGATTAGTCATAATCGCTTTTCCTGCCCCTGCCGAATCTTGTATAATAACTGCGCCTTTTCCACCTTTTGCCATATGGTCAAGCCCAAACTCAAAGAAAGGCATACCATAATCTGTATATGAAAATGGCGGGTTCAATAATAGGCGGTCTGCCTTGAAGTCCGTATAAAGCGAAGCAGGCGTTTTGAAAGTGTCCGCTTTCTTTATTTGTGTACTGCCATCGCCACGCAAAATCATATTTGTTGCCGCAAGTGTGTACATTTTTGCGTCAACTTCAACTCCAAGCAGTTGCGTATATTTGATTTTTTGTATGGTTCCCTTTGCTTTCTCGGTTCCTTTACCAAACGACTTATTAGCGTCAGCAATCATTAAATCCATTGCGGCAACAAGGAAAGCGGCGGAACCTGTAGCTAAATCCATAACCCTTGAATTTTTATCAATGTCAAGAATTTTTGCCATTGCAGCGGTGATATAAGGGGGTGTCAATACCTTTCCTAAAGGTGCGCCATCACTCAAAGCGTATTTTAAGAAAGTAGAGTACATCTCCGCCATTATATCAAGTGCGCCGTTTGACAGGTCTATCACTCTATAAACATATTCGTACAGATAAACAAACACTTGCTTTGTAATAGACGCGGGTTTTTCAAGTAATTTTGAAACGATTTTATCATTCTCCGTCACAGCGTCCCTTGCAGCGTCCAAAGAAATAGACATTTTGAACGAATCAAGCATTATCCGTTTCTTATCTGTGTCTATATCTTTTTGGTCTAAGTATTCCTCAAGGTGCTTTACAATTACTATGCTATCGCGCTTCTGTTCCGTCTGAATCCCTTTTAGGTCGTCAGGGGTCAAGCCCAAATCAAGAACACTCCCATTTTCATCATAAATATCCTGCATTGACAATAGCATACCCGAAACATAAACCACGCGTTGGTCAACGCCTATATTGTGGTTGTTCATCAGGGTATTTAGCTTTTTTGCATGTTTTAAGATTTCTTCCCTTGATTTAACAAGTATTCTATGCCGTTCTTCGTCTGTGACAGTTGCCGCCTTGTAAAACGCATTAAAACTATCTTGATTCTGCACAAAATCAAGCGTCACATAATCGGTCATTTCTTTGGGCGGAATAGACGGCGAAAAAACATAGTAGACGGATATTTTTACATTATCCTCATTATCGCCGGAAATGCCGATTGCTATTACTTCATCATATTTCTTTGACGCAATCATATTCTTTGCGTAATATATCGCGCCATTAACAGCATATTCACGCACGGCTTTTTCATCCATGCGTATACCGGATTTATTTTCTGCTATATGATGCTTTATGCCTAACTTATCCTCAATAACAATAGGAACGCTGTATTTTTCAATATGAAAATCAGGTTTGCCAAAACTGGTTTTATCTTTTGTCTTTGCGGAACCTTTCAATGCTTCTTTCATATAATCGGACATTCCCGATTCTTCATTGAAGTCGATTAGCTTTTTTAAGCCTAAAGCGGTCAGTTTTGTCTTTACATAATCGTTCACGTCTGATTCCAGTTTAAACATAACGTGTATATGGGCTTTTGCCATCTTATTCGCCGCCTTTCTCTGCGTCGCCTGTTATCTCCACTATGTCGTCAAGCGTACAGTCAAGGGCGACACATATTTTTGCTAAACTCTCCATTGCAACGGGTTCGTCCTTGCCCATTTTGGCAAGAATGTTCGTGCTGATACCCGCCGCCTTTCGCATATCGGTTTTTGTCATTCGCTTGTCTATCAGCAGTTTCCACAAGCGGTTATAACTGTACGTCATGGGCGCTCCCTCCGCTGAACGTAACTATAAAAGTACAGGATACAGTATAGCATACCCGGCGGGAAAAATCAATAATATATCCTGTAAACATGATATTAAATTTTGCGTCAATTCTGCCTTGCCCGTCTGCTGCAATACAGGGTCAAGTCCTCTTTGTAGCCCTCGAACGTGTCAATGCGGGTTATATCGTACAGAACGCCCCTGTACCGCACAACGCAGGCGGTCGTTAAATCCGTGCGGTAGTTTATCGTGAACAGCACTTCTTCCTTGTAATTGGTCGTTGCCGCCGCGAAAACCTCTTTGCCGGAAAGCTGCCGGAAATACGCCCACAGCGGCGCGTCTACAGGTTCAAGGGTCGTCGTTGCGAACCCCTCATTGTCGCGTACCGTGTGCGGCGCTAATATCTCGATTTTCTTGTCTTTCAGTTTCATGCCGTCGCCCCCTTTATATTGCGGTCGTGTATTCGTTGTAATGCTCATATAGCCCGACGTAACAGTCAAGCAGCGCCGCCGTTCTGTCAAGGCACTGCGGACACGGGCAGCGCAGCTGTCATCCGTCCCAATCATCGACAGACGGCGTTTCAGCTCCGGCTCAAAGAACTCCCACATGGACTCGTTGCGGCTGATGAACGGCGCAGGCGCATCTTCTTTGGAAAGCACAAGGAGATTCTTATTGCCAACCGTGATAGGCTTTCCGATAGAATCGGCATAGGAGGGATTCTTCATTAGCTGCTTTGCCGTCACGGACAGCGGTGTGATGCTTTCTTTGGTTGCTTTGCGAATCAGCTCCACAAGAAACACAAATTCAATCCCCACAAGAATCTCCGGCAGCTCCAATTCCGGATTCGCAGACAGAACTTCAACGCTGACTTCGGTTTCGGTTTCCGCCACTTGATACAGCAGCGTACCGATCAGCGGCTTATACTGGGCAAGCCGTTTCAGGCACACAAGCGTATTGCGGCTGCAATATGCCGCAAAAACAGGCGGTGAAAATGCTTTGATCCCTTACGATGCCGCTAAAGCGGACGGCGTCTGCTCATCCGTTGAAAGGACATCAATCGCCCCCATAAAGCGAAAATCTTCCTCCTCCGCCAGGCTCGGTGCCTGTCGGGCGAACAAGTCCTCCGGCAGCTTTGCTTTTTTCAGGACTTCATCCATCGAAAAGCCCATTCCGCATACACCGGACGGCGCCGTCCTGTTCTCATGCGTACAAGGGCGTGACCGCACCGGAATGACCGCCCTGATGATCCTTTCGGCGCTCGGAGTGTCTGTCATTGATATTGTGAATGACTATATGATTGCGCCTTCGGCAGAACGGGAATACTTTTTAATCTCCCTGATGAAAAATCTGCGTTTCGCTTCACCCGATGAAGCCGCCTTTGCAAAAGCATTCGCCTCTTCGTTGCTGTCACGGTTCCGCTATGCTGAGCGCTGCCCGGAAGAAGAATACGGATCGATTCATACTTACCTGACAGAAGCGATTGGGTTAAGAAATGCGGAATTTGAACAGTTAAGAAAAATGTATCTTTTACAATCTTGGTTTCTGTGCCGACGTACACGCTGAATTCGGATGCGCGGCGTGTATTCGGAAAACTCGTTCCGCAATATGCGTCGATATCTCCCGGCGACTCGGCATAGCAACCCACATGACCATCCGGCATTGCTGCCGAAGCAAAGTCAGCCACGATATGCATGAGGGATTAATCATGGTGCTGTTGCAAAATCAAGTCATGTTTGCATCAGCGCCTTTCTTTTTTGTTATGGTACGATAGAGAGGAAAAAGGGTATGAAAAAAGGAAGCCCATGTGATATGGTTATAATACCAAAAACACTCACAGAGAAGATTACCTGCATGAAGAACACCACAGATGCACATTTTCGTAAACGGATGATTTTGTATACAAAACAGCACGGTGTTCCTGCGTTTTCTCACAGCTTTTGTTCAACCATGCCATTCTTCGGCACCGACCGCTTTAATCCGCCGCAGCTTTGTGTGCAACCGTCCTTTTACTTGAGTTTCAGATAAACCAAAATCGAAATTTTACATTTACGTCGGCGTAACCTTATTGTGATTACCACAATTTCTTCCTCAGCGTGTGTTTCAATGCGGACCGCGTCGCCGCCTTCACGGGCGGCGTGGATTGAAATACCGCTGTCGGCGATTATAAGCGCAATGTACCGGTCGCTGCATCACAAGTGGTATGGATTGACGCGTTTCCCCCTGTGTGATTTGCCTTCGCTTGGAATCTTCATTAATCAAAAACAGGGTTACTGCATTTTAGATGCAGCGACCCTGTTTTCGGAAAAAACTGTTATCGGTGAGCAGCGATACTCGGCTGATAACGTATATAGACTATCACATATCGCGATGTTTGTCAAGAGTTTTCCGCTGAAAACTGCCGGGAGTGTTTTGCCGAACCGCTGCCCGGAGAATTGTAGAAAATCCAAATATGACAGACTCGGCTCCCGGGCACAATTGCTTTCGCGCAAAAAGAGTGAATTCGACAATGGTTTTGCGGAAGCTGCCTTAAGTTCGCATATAATAAAATAATGATGCTGTGCGCACAGTATTACAAATACTGACGGAACCGGAGCACTGCAGCGCAGATCAAGGCTGCCGCTGTGCCGGCGAACAAATATAATGCTAAACATGGGAAAAAACCAAGCAAAGATTAACCATCGCAAGCAGGCGAACAAGCATGGCGGAAACGGGCATATAACTGCATTTGCCTTTTTAAAGCTGCCTGACAGCAGCTTCCGTTTTATCATCCGCAGCTTAAGAATCTCTTCATGCTATTTTTTTCAGTAGATGTATATAAATATCGACAGAATTTTCGGCTCAGCACATAAGCCCGAGAACTCCGTCCGCGCGTCGGGCTTGAACCGATTCATTTTCCTGCACTTGTTTTGCCATTTATAAAGGGTGGATACAATGTTTTTTCGGTTGATTTCGGATCGGAGCATTAAATCGGCTCTGAATTTTTGTGAAAAAACTGTTGACAAAAGCCGTCTACAGTGGTAGACTAAAAAACAGTCTACAACAGTAGACAAAATCGCGGAGGAGTCATTATGAAAGAAATTCCGAAAATACATGAAGGTGAATACCGTTTCTGCCTTATTCTATGGGAAAACGAACCGATATCCGCAGCGCAGCTTGCAAAGCTCTGCTTCGCGGAACTTGGATGGAAGCGAACAACGAGTTATACAGTGTTGAAGCGTCTTTGCGAGCGCGGTGTGCTGAAGAACGAGGACGGCGTTATAACTTCCATTATTTCGAAGGATGAAGCTCAGGCGTGTGAAATCGATGAGCTTGTTGAGAAGCGTTTTTCGGGTTCGCTGCCGGCATTTGTTGCAGCTTTCGCAAAGCGTCGGGATATGTCGGAAAGGGAGTTGGACGAGGTTCAACGCATGATTGACAGCATTCGGAACGGAGGCGGAAAATGAGCGTGGGTGAAGTCTGCATTTCGGTTATCGATATGAGCATATTGGCAAGCATGATAATTGTTATCGTGCTTGTGCTCAGGTTGTTGTTCAAAAGAGCACCGGGATGGATTCGGGTGCTGCTTTGGGGTATTGTTGCATTGCGGTTAATTATTCCGACGACGATAGAAAGTCCGCTGAGCCTTGTTCCGAACAACTATCCTATAGAAAATTTCAGAGAAAAACTCTATGCTGACACTGTTGACAACACGGACGGGGGAGAGCCTCTCGTGATCCGCGGATCGGGTGGGGCGGAATCCGAACGGGAAGATGCTTCAAACGTGCCCTCCGATGCAGGAAAAACTGCCGAAAGCAGCGACACCGGTGAAGAAGCAAAAACGCCCGGTGCAGCGGGAACACAATCAAAGGAGAACGATTACGACACATCGCTGACAATTCCGCTCCTGCGAATTGATTTGCCCGATGATTACGAGATTGCATGTATTTGGCTTGCAGGTCTGATTGTCATGCTTGCATACATGGCAATAAGCCGCATCGGTTTGGGCAGGAAACTGCGTGAAGCCGTGCTGCTGCGCGATAATATTTATCAGAGCGACCGAGTTAATTCGGCGTTTGTGCTTGGATTTTTCAAGCCGCGTATATATGTTCCGTGCGGCATTGAAGAGCGTGAACTTGAAACCGTAATTGAACATGAGCGGGCGCATATACGCCGCCGTGATAATAAGTGGAAGCCGCTTGGCTTTGCTATCCTCGCGGTGCATTGGTTCAATCCTCTCGTTTGGCTGTCCTACGTGCTGTTTTGCCGCGATATTGAATTTGCCTGCGATGAAAAGGTTATAAAAAAGCTTGACAACGAACAGAGAGCGGACTATATGCAGGCATTGCTTTCGTGCAGCGTTAGTCGCAGTCGTTTCAATGCCTGTCCGCTTGCCTTCGGTGAAGTTGGTATTAAAGAACGCGTTAAGACCGTGATGAATTACCGAAAACCGTCGGTTTGGGTGATTCTTATTGCCGTGCTCGCCTGTGCAGCGCTTGCGGTGTGTTTTTTGACCTGCAAAAAGACAGGTGCGGAATTTGAAATGAGGGGCGATAATATTGCGGATATTGATCCCGACTATATTGTTTCCGAAATTCGAAAAGCGGAAAAGCTGAATCCCGATGCGGAGATCTACACCCGACCCGGAGGATTTTCATTGGACATGGATTCCGATTTTGAACTTTGGGACAACCAAACAATCGTTTTTTACTTCAAACGGCAGGATGGAATGTATCGCGAACAATTGCGGTTTTTCGGCGATTCGGATATGTTCTTCCTTCCGGGAGAAAGCCGTGTTGCCGCACCCGAAACGGTATATCTTCTTGAGGATTATCTCAACGCACTGAAATACATGCCGAAGGACGAGATTCGCCGCATGTGTCCGAATGCGGATTTATACCTGATTGATTTTGTGGGCTTCAGTGAGGCTGAAGAGCTGAATCGAGTTATAACCTACAGCAAGGACGGAGTCACCAATCTCGGCGAAAAGCTTATTCATATCGTTATAGGACCAATGCATGGTTCGGATGAGGACGGTTATTCCGGCACCGGGGACGAAATGATTCATCTTTTTTACGGCACGGAAAGCGCGGCGGATCAGCACGGAGCAGCGGCAGAGCTATGGTTTGATGCATCCGGCGGCAGTACCCGTGTTGAGAAAAGCTTTTCGCAATTCCCCAATGCCGTTTTCAGCTGCACGGATTCGGCAGTTGAAGTTAATAACGGCAAAACGACCGTGCTGTACGGCGGACTGCCGGTCAGGGATGCTTATATCTGCGATATAAACGGTGACGGAAGCCCGGATTTTTGCTCAACGATCAACATCGGCTCCGGAATTGTTGACAGCCGCGTTATTATCTGTGATTATGCAAACGGTAAGATTTATGTAATTGAGGATAGGGGTAAGACCGATTACATGCTCCGAACGGATAATGCGGGTTTGCTGTGTTTGGACAGGTTCGATTATAACAGCGTAAACTTGATTTCATCTGAATACCTGACAATAAAGCCCGAATACCCCTGTCTGCCGCTCGGAGCGTTTAAAAACGGCTCATTCACTTGAGGCAACTGTTTAATCGTCCGAAGCTGCTTTTTCTGCCGCGTCGATGCATGTCGGTGCGGGGGGAGCATGACGGCGATGAGCACGGCAACGAAAGAAAAATTATATATATCCACTTCTGCCGTTTCTGCTGTTGACAAGCGGCAGAAGTTCTGTTATAATCGTATCGTTGCGAACGAGGAGAGATGTCCGAGTGGTTTATGGAGCTGGTCTTGAAAACCAGTGATGCCGCAAGGCACCGGGGGTTCGAATCCCTCTCTCTCCGCCAGTTTTTTAACAGTATATTAAGTTGGAGAAGTACCCAAGTGGCTGTAAGGGGCTCCCCTGCTAAGGGAGTAGGCTCTGCGAAGGGGCGCGAGGGTTCAAATCCCTCCTTCTCCGCCAGAAAGCCACCGCAGTTATGTAGATTGCGGTGGTTTTTCTATGCCATAGAATCGCTTGAACAGTTTGAAACAAGTCCTTTAAGCTGTTTTAGCACAGGCGTAATCCGCTGCGGAGAATTTCTGCACACTTCCCGTGACAACGGCGCAGTTCAGGAATTTGGATGGCAAGTGCAATCAATTATAGGGTATTAAAAGGGAACCCATGCGATACAGCCATAATATCAAAACCGGAAATGTCAATATCAGTCCGGTCGGAAAACACCCAAAATGACAGGCGAATGTTTTCAGATTTCCGGAGTCGGATGTTGGTGTAACAGGAGGCTTGCCTTGACGGCTTAAGGAAAAATGATACAACCGCCGGAACGACGGCAAACGGAGCGCAGCGCATGTTTTTGAGTTCTGCTCTTGCCATCGGCTGCAAAGCCGGATCATTTTTCCAAATGGAGGTGAAAGGTGCGGACGGTTTTTCTGCTCTTTTCTCTGATTCTATCTTTTTTTGTGAGTTTGTCGAACGGACTTTAATGATAGAAGTTCAATATGACTTGTTTTTACAACAGCCGCTTGTTATTTTTTAGAAAGGTGCAGAGTGCAGCCAATCAGCGGCGCCGAAATGAATATATTAAGTTATAAATGTGTACCTGTCTTGACAAACAGCAACACAAGTAGTATAATTGAACTGCATATAGAGTATCGTATATGCACTCTTATAAAAACAACATTTCGTTGAGAAAGGAGAGCAATATGGGCATTGCTTCATTAGTACTTGGTATTGTAAGTTTGGTATGCGGCTGTTTTCTTCCGGGTTTACAATGGATTGGCTCGATCGCAGGTCTGATTGGCATCATTCTCGGTGCGCTTGGCCGCAAGAACAGTGAGAAAAAAGGCATTGCAACCGCCGGATTGGTTTGTTCAATCATCGGTTTTGTGCTGTCTACAATTTTCTACGTAGCATGCGTAGCCTGCGCATCGATCGGGTCAAGTCTTCTCAATGGTCTCAATTGATTCCGACAGCGAAATATTGGTGATATGTGCGGTCGGAGACTGTAATGTTGTCCGACCGCTTTGAATTTGAAATGTTTCCTTCAGTCAGCCTTTTCGGAAAAATAATCCCTATGTACGGTTTATGCATGGTGCTTGGAATTATTCTTTCCTGCTCTGCTGCTTTTGCAAGAGCAAAAAAGTTTAAGCTTGATATCAACAATCTGATTGTGATCGCGGCAGCGGCTGTCGGGGGCGGATTGATCTGTGCGAAAATTCTATATATTGCAGTCACTTTTCGACTTTCTGACATACTGAGCATGATTGCGAACGGTTCTTTTGACTTTATTCTCCAAAGTGGATTGGTATACTACGGAGGTTTGATTGGCGGCATATTGACGGCTTTCCTCACCGTAAAACTGCTGAAGGAAGATGTTAACAAGGTCGTTCTGTCAATTGTTCCGTGCATACCGCTTGGCCACTCTTTCGGAAGATTGGGCTGTTTGTTTGCCGGTTGCTGCTACGGCAGCGAATACAATGGTTTTTTAGCTGTGTTATTGAATATTAACGGCACGGTGGTTTCGACTTTCCCGATCCAAGCCGTTGAAGCCGCATTGAATCTGTTCTTGTTTTTCGGATTAGTTTGTATTGCGTCAAGAATAAAAAAAGGTGTTTTGCTGTTGCCGATTTATCTTTATGCATATTCAGCAATCAGGTTCTGCTTGGAATTCTTCCGCGGCGATTCGGTGAGAGGGATGCTTTTCGGTTTATCAACATCTCAGTGGATATGTATTGTAATTGCGCTTGTCTGCACAATCTATCTTATAACCCAAAAAACAATAAAAAGGAAAAGAATTCAACATATCTGAACCTGCAATGTATTATATATACTTGCGGCTGTTTGCCTTTTCCTGCCCTCTGTGTTTCTTGTTGCAGATTTAGCACTGAAAGCTTTTTCCGCTTGTCCGTTCCGTCGAACCCTTGATTTTCTTATTTAATCGTGATACAATTAGATATCAAAAAGCATTAATTGGCGCAATTCGTCACTGAAAGAGATACAGCGTGCTTGATTTGACGAAGCGGATACTACGGAACGCATACACGCAAGCGCAGCGTCTGTGACGTTCAGGGTAAAACAGAGCAAAACAGATGCAGACATGTGCTTGCTCCGCAAAAAACTGCGAATAAGAGTTTCTTGCGCAGCGCACGGTCATGCAGCGTATCCCTGAAAGAGTCGATTCAGTGGGTTTCGCTGCGGGACAGGCTGTAAGGCGTGTCTCAAATAATATACCTATTTCAAACGACCGCCGGGCATATTTTGGGCAAAGAAGCGGAGACATATCTCGACGCGCCATTGCACGCGAGATGAACGTTTTCGATGACATAGAAAATTACACAACTGCAGTCTTGAGGCTGTGGGCGCCGGAGGCATGCCCGAAAACCGATATGGAGGCAGCACTTGAAAAACAGGGCATGAAACGGGGGAGCACTTAAATGAACATCTGTTTGGGATATTTCTGAGGGTGTTCAGCACTTGTCTTGAAAAGTGAGGATAATCCATTACGTTTCAGATGATTAAAAACGGACAGAAAATAAATGAATCATAAAGAGCAGAGAGCTACCGAACTGAAAGAAAAAAGACCGCAAGCGGGATATTGCGGGTTTTACAACAGAATCATTAAGCGCATCATTGATTTTATTCTTTCTCTTGTTGCTGCAGTCGCTGTTACACCAATTGTTTTTGTTATAGGTATTTTCATTGCGATTGAGGACGGTTTTCCGGTTTTCTACACCCCGCTGCGCGGCGGGTACCAAGGCAAGGCATTCCGAATTTTTAAATTACGCACAATGTATAAGGGTGCTGACAAAATGGGCGGCACAACGGCGCTGAACGATCCGCGCATAACAAGAACCGGGAAAGCTCTCCGCAAGCTGAAGCTTGATGAGCTGCCACAGGTGTATAATGTCCTTTTGGGGTCGATGAGTTTCATCGGTCCGCGGCCGGAGCTTTTGCGCTATACGGAGGCCTATAAAGGCGAGGAAAAAATTATTCTTGAAGTGCGGCCGGGTATTACTGACTTCAGCTCCATTGAGTTCATCAGTCTTGATGAAATTGTCGGTGCGGAAAATGCGGATGAAATGTACGAAAAATATGTACTTGAGAAGAAAAACAAATTAAGAATACGATATGCAAAGGAAGTATCGTTCGGCACGGATGTGAGTCTTTTCTTTAAGACCGTGACTGCTGTTTTAAAAAAAGCTATGCGTGTCGTCGGAAAGAGCAATAGAGAGAAATAGATATGGACTATTTAGTTCTTGAAAATACGACATTGAAAGTATCACGCTTATGCATGGGCGGTTGTCCGATGGGCGGATACGGCTGGGGTAGTGTGCGGGAGGATGAGCTCCTTGCTGCAATACATGCCGCGTTGGATGTCGGCGTGAATTTTTTTGATACTGCGGATACATATGGCTTGGGACAGTCAGAGCGCACTCTTGCCAAAGGGCTTGGCACGCACCGCAAGGCTGCTGTTATTGAAACGAAGTTTGGCGTTCGTGCAGGGAACGGACAAACTTTCTACGATAATTCGCCTGAATACATCCGCAAAGCATTGGAAGGCAGTCTTCGCCGACTGAATACGGACTATGTGGATGTTTACACAATTCACTATCGGGACGGGAAGACACCGATTGAAGATGTATTGGGCGAGTTGGATAAGCTGAAAGAAGCAGGAAAAATCCGCTTTTTTGGGTTGTCCAATATTCATGCAAACGGAATGAACGAGCTGCGGCCTTATGCAGGCAGATTTGCCTGTTGTCAGGACGAACTTTCTCTCGCCTGTCGAAAGAATGAACAGGATTTGCTGGCGGCGCAGGATATACTTAAAACAACGCCGATGACATGGGGCAGTCTCGGTCAGGGAATTCTTACGGGTAAATATACAAAAGAAAACATAGATTTCGGCGCGGATGACCGTCGGAGTCGTGATATTTATATAAATTTTCACGGCGAAAAATTGGATCGAAACATGCAAACAGTAGAGGTTTTGAGAAAGATTGCCACAGAACGCGGAAAATCGATTTCAGCCTGCGCCATTCGCTGGATTCTTGATTCAATGCGCGGCTCCGTCGTGATTGCAGGCATAAAAAGACCGGCTCAGATTATTTCAAATGCGGAAGCTGTAGGCTGGACGCTGAATTCGGATGAGCTGCGGGAATTGAACGAGGTGTCAAAATGAGTAAAAAGAGCGAGTGTCTTGCCTGGCTGATTCGTCGCCACGGCATTGAAATGACTCATTTATCCGGAGGGAGTCACATTGGTTCGGTGCTGTCCGCAGCGGATATAATTGCAGTGTTGTATGCTGATATTATGCGGTACAAGTCCGAGGATCCCGAATGGGACGGACGCGACCGCTTTATAATGAGCAAAGGTCATGCAGGGGCAGCTGTGTATGCAGCACTTGCGGAATGCGGTTTTTTTGACACGGCAGAACTAAAAACACATTATGCAGACGGAAGCAGGCTGTCCGGGCATGTGTCCCACCATTTGCCGGGAGTGGAGTTTTCAACCGGTTCACTTGGGCATGGGTTGTCCGTTGCGACGGGTATGGCACTGGCTGCAAAACAGGATGGCAAGCTTCACCGAGTTTTTGCAGTATTGGGAGACGGGGAATGCGATGAAGGCTCCGTATGGGAGGCTGCATTGTTTGCCAACCATTACAGACTCGAGAACCTGACCGCAATCGTTGATCATAATCACATGCAGAGCCTTGATACTTGCGAAAAAACATTGGAACTTGAGGATCTCGGAGCAAAGTGGCGCGCATTTGGGTGGAATGTTATCGAACTCGACGGACATGATCATGATGCACTTCAAACTGCACTCAGAGATACGCATAATTCGGCGCACAAACCTACGGCGGTGATTGCAAATACCGTAAAAGGAAAGGGTGTTTCTTTCATGGAAAACGATGTTCTTTGGCACTACCGCTTTCCGCATGACGGTTGGGAGTATGATTGTGCCGTTTCCGAACTGTATGCGGTTAAGCCCGGCGGCGTGAAAGATCCGTACACGCCGAACGGCATTGCAAAACCCGCTCGTCCGGAACCGGGTGCGGATATAGGAGTCGATCACACAACTTCTGCCGGATGGCATCCGACATACATTGCGAGGGAGGGTTGGATATGAGAGATACCTTTGTTCGCACATTAATTACACTTGCAAAAAATAATCCGAATATTGAGCTTTTCACCGGGGATTTGGGGTTCGGCGTGCTGAAGCCCTTCTGGGAGCAGCTGCCGGATCAATTCGTCAACGCCGGAATTGCGGAACAGAACATGACCGCTGCCGCGGCAGGAGCAGCCGGAGAGGGAAAAATTGTCTTCACATATTCGATAGGAAATTTTCCGACATTGCGCTGTCTTGAGCAGATACGGAATGATTGTGCTTACCATGATGCAAATGTAAAAATCGTTTGTGTCGGCGGAGGGTTTGTTTACGGCTCATTGGGCATGAGTCATCAGGCAACCGAGGACATTGCCGTGATGCGTGCGCTGCCGAATGTTGCGGTACTTTGTCCGGGAGATCCTGCGGAGGCGGAAGCGGCAACGAAGGCAATTGCGGAATACCCGGGAACATGTTACCTGCGGCTTGGGCGCGGCGGGGAAAAACGTATCCACAAGGATATTGAAAATTTCAAAATCGGACAGGCCATTCGAATACACAAAGGTGAACGCATCGCCGTCTTTTCAACCGGCGCAATTCTGGATGAGGTTGTCGGTGCGGCGGATATTCTTGCAAAGAAGGGAATCAACCCGGAGCTTTGTTCGTTCCCGACGGTTAAACCTATCGACCGTGAAACCATACTGCGCTGTGCAAAGGATTTTGAAATTATCGCAGTCGTTGAAGAACACAATATTTTAGGCGGATTCGGCAGTGCGGTTGCTGAAGTTCTTTCTGAGCTGCCTGCGCATGCAAGATTGCTGCGTATCGGCCTGGATGATACTTACTGTTCGGTTGTGGGAAGTCAAAAATATCTGCGGATGCAATTCGGATTGGATGCAAACGGCATCGCAAAGCGCATTTCGGAGGCAATCGGATGAAGCGGCTGCTGTTGACCTGCACGGATCTGATGGCGATTCAGTTCCTCGTGCCGCATGTGAAATACCTTTCCGAGCATGGGTTTTCCGTTGAACTCGCATGTTCCGAAGTCGGCGGACGTCTACAGGAACTACGCACTGTGCTTTCGGGCATTGCTCCTGTCCATACTGTGCGCTTGGTTCGGAATCCGTTTTCGCTCCGCAATCGAAAAGGCTTAAGCGACCTGAAGAAGATCATTAACGGCCGCAGTTGGGACGTGATCTGGACAAACGAGCCCGTTATGGGCGTTATGACTCGCGTTGCAGCAAAAACTGTGCGCAAAAAAGGCACAAAAGTCGTTTATATGGTGCACGGATTCCATTTTTATAAAGGTGCGCCGCTCACAAATTGGCTGCTCTATTATCCTGTTGAAAAGTATTGCTCCCGCCTGTGCGACGTGATCATTACTATCAATGAAGAGGATTATCAGCGCGCGAAAGGTTTTCATGCGAAAAGAACGGAGAAGATTGATGGAATCGGGCTCGACACAGTGAAATTTGCAACATGTTCGGTTGACAGAGCAGAAAAGCGAAGGGAATTGGGGGTTCCGAAAGATGCCTTTTTTGTTGTGTCGGTAGGCGAGTTGAAGAAACACAAAAATCACGAAATTATGATACGCGCATTAGCAAAAACAGCGAATCCACATATCTTTTACGGAATCTGCGGTAAGGGTGAACTTTTGAACAGGTTAATTCGACTTTCAAATGATTTGGATGTTTCGAAGCAAATTTGTTTTTTGGGTTATCGTAACGATATTCCGGAGATCCTTAATACGGCCGATTTGTTTGCTTTTCCCTCCATGCGTGACGGACTTGGACTTGCAGCGTTGGAGGCAATGGCATGCGGACTGCCTTTGTTGACATCGAACATTCGCGGAGTATCGGATTATGTTGTAGACGGTGTGACTGGGTTCAGCTGTGCCACCAATGATGTCAGCGGCTTCGCGGAACGAATGGATCAATATGCTGCTGATGATGTGCTGTGCCGTAAAATCGGTGCAAACAACATGAAAGCCGTATTAAAATATGATATAAGCATAATAACGGAAACCGTTTGCAGACTGCTTAATTTTGATGACTGATTTGATTTTTTCGATAATTATACCGGTTTATAACGCAGAAACGACCATACGCCGCTGCTTGGACAGCTTTACAAATCCGCGCTTCTCTGATTATGAGATTCTTCTCATCAATGACGGCTCAACGGACAACAGCGATGCAATTTGCCGCGAATATGCTGATGTGAATTCAAAAATTTGCTATTTATCGAAAGAAAACGGCGGTGTATCTTCAGCGCGAAATTTGGGGCTCGAACAAGCGAAAGGTGAATATGTTTTGTTCGTGGACAGCGATGATTATGTGTCGGAAGATTACTTTGATGTGATTAATCAAGCACTGACTCAGCGCAATCCCGATTTGCTGATGTTTGGATATCGCAACGTTGGCAGCATATCCGCAGAACGGGGTACGGGCGAATTTTATGAAAATGTCGAAGTTGGTGCTGCAAAACGAATTTCTTTTTCCATGCGGCAGTACTTATTCAGTTCTCTCTGGAGCAAGGTGTTCAAAAGGAAGATAATTGAAAATAGAGGGTTGCGTTTCAGAACGGATCTTTCCATAGGAGAGGATCAGCTGTTTATTTTTTCCTATGCCATGCACATACAGTCGATTTCATCGATAGATGCTTTACTGTATAATGTTGATGTAAGCAATGAGAATTCCCTTTCCCGCAAGGGTCGCCACTATCTGACGGGGCAATTGATGGAGGTCAACCGCCGGATGTATGCAGCTTATCACGCAACGGAGCATTCGCCGGAGTCGGCGCATTATTATGAAGCGGGACTTGCATGGATGACCTACCGAAGTGCCTATTCCTGCTGCAAGGAGTTACTGAAGTTTAACTGCTCGGCCAAACAGCGGCGGCGAGAGATACGGAAGATCTGCAAGTTGTACCGCACGGAAAAAATCAAGCCTGTCGGTTGGAAGTGTTGGTGTATTGCCTTGCCGGTGCGGATGAGATGGAGTCGAATGATAGATTTGTTGATATGCTGTAAGACGAAGCAGAGGAATGCGCGCTTATGAGTCAAACCAAAATATTGATTATAGCCGGCACTATGGATGTCGGCGGGATAGAGAACCAGTTGATGCATCTTATACGCAATGCGGACAGAGGTAAGTTCCAAATCGATTTTACCACAACTATGAGCCACCCCTTCTATCAAGATGAGATTGAGGCATTGGGCGGAAAATGCATCCGCATTCCGGCAACGGAGGGTCGGCATTTCATTCGCCAATGCAAAGCACTCTATAAAATCATGAAAGAAGGCCAATATGATATTGTTCATTCACATGAATTATTTCACAGCGGCATGGTGTTGTTCGCAGCGAAAATGGCAGGCGTTAAGCACCGTTTCGTTCATGCGCATAACTGGTCAGATGATGACGGCAGTGGAAAACGGAGCGTAGTTCGCATATTGTATAATGCTGTTATGCGCAGGTGGATATTGCATTACGGAACTGAGTTCTGTGCTTGTTCTACTCCGGCGGGGCGATTTCTTTACGGTGACAAAAAAACACATGAAGCGAACTATCATCTGATATTTAATTCAGTTGACACAAAAAAGTTTATTGATTATTACGACAAAAAAGAATCAGGAGAATTTTGTGAGGACGATTGGATAAACATAATTCAGATTGGCCGTTTTTCCCCGATTAAAAATCAACTGTTTACGACAGAAATAGCTCAAGAACTGAAAAAGCGTGGGGAAAAAATACGCATTCTCTGTGTGGGCAACAACGGAAATGCATATGAACAGCGTGTTAGAAACGAAATAAAAAAACGTAATGTAGACGAATACATGCTCCTGCTTGGTGTACGCAGCGATATCGATGTACTTATTCGTAAGTCGTCAACGTTTCTTTTGCCGTCGCTTTATGAGGGAATGCCGTTGGTAATGATCGAGGCGCAGGCAGCAGGATTGCCATGCGTGACAGCGGATACATATTCCAATGAAGTCGATTTCGGAATAGGATATGTTCAATGGCTTAAATTAGACCAGAGTGCGGCGGAATGGGTTGATGCAATTAAGAAAGCGGTAAGCATGAATCGCGCAGATAAGTCTGCAGTTGTGAATGCTGTTGAGAAGTTCGGCTTTGATTCTCGGGTATTTGCGAAACGACTGTGCGACTTATATACTGAATCAATAAACAAATAACAGATTACTATATGAAAAAACAACAAAGAAAAGGTTTTGTCACAATTGCCACGGGTCAGGAGCGCTACTACAAATTAGCAAGAAATCTTCTGCATTCATATCGATTGTTTGCTAAGGACCCGTTTCCGTTTGCAATAATAAGCGATAGAGAGAACGAGTATACTTCGGAGTTTGATAAGGTAATCGTGATTAGCGATGCATCCAACAGCTATAACGATAAATTAAAACTTTTCCGAGAACTGCCTTTTGAAGAGACGATTTTTATTGATGCAGACAGTCTGGCCTATGGCGATTTAAATACATGGTGGGATATTTTTTGTGACGCAGGTGATTTTTCACTGTTTGGATATGCATGGCGTGATTTGAATTGCGGAAGAGGATGGTTTATTCCATCTGGAATGAAACAGTATGGAACTGATATTTCTTTTATTCCTGATTTTAATGGTGGCGTCTATTATATGCGTAATACAGATGCTTGTAGGCATGTTTTTGAAATTGCAATCAATTGTGAAAAAAACTATCATGACTACAGCTTTAACGGATTTGCTGATCCGGCAGATGAACCGTTGCTTGCTCTTGGTATGGCAGTATGCAAGTTTGAACCGGTTGATATGCCTGGCGAATTAGTTTTCGCACCATCAAGAAAAAGATTAGAAGCAGACATCTCTGTTCCGCGTGCGGTGTTTCATTCACCTGCGGGATATGACTATTCAGTTAAATTAATTCATTTCAGTAACTATCGTACTCAACTTTCTTTTTACCGCAATGAAGTAGTCAAATTGGATAGATTGATTGGACGGGGTGATAAGACATTACACAAAATGCCCAATTGGATGCGGATCACCCTGTTGAGAATAAGTGATGTTGCACCATTGTGTAAGCGAGTAATTAATAAAGTTAAGAGGGTCTTGAACTCGTGATTAACATCCTCTTCTTCATCGAATCCCTTTCCGGCGGCGGGGCCGAAAAAGTTCTTTGCAACCTTGTAAACGCAATGGACAAGGAGCGGTTTTCGATAACCGTTCAGACGCTCTATCCCGAGGCCGTGAAGGAAAAACTCGCACAGGGCATTAAATATAAATACTGCTATCCGGCAAAGAATCGCATGACGGATTTGCTGATGCGGACAGAAGCGGCACTCGGTTTGACTTACCCGCTGCATATCAAGGGCGATTATGATATTGAGGCTGCTTATCTTGAATGCGGTTCAACAAAAATCATGGCGGGCTCAACAAATAAAAAAGCATTGAAATTGGCATGGGTTCATTCGGATTTGAAAAGCTGGGTATCGCCGGAAGAATTTGCAGCGACAACAAAAAGGTACTATAAAAGGTATGATATTGCAGTATGTGTTTCAGAAAATGTACGCAGGAGCTTTGTTGAGCTTTATCAGGACACAGTTTCGACCGAAACCATATATAACACAATTGATGATTCAGAAATAGCCGTCAAGGCATTGGCAGAGTTGCCGATCGGTGTAAAAAAGCAAAAGTTTACTGTTGCAGCTGTCGGCAGGCTGTCTGCTCCAAAGCATTTTGTTCGTGCGTTGAGCATGCATAAACGACTTCTGGATGAAGGGATTGATCATGAGCTTTGGATTATCGGCGAAGGGGAAGAACGTCCCAAGCTGGAAGCGTATATCCGCGAGAATCATCTGGAAACATCGGCAAAACTGCTGGGTTTCCGTGAGAATCCGTATAACCTGATGCATGCCGCCGACCTTCTGGTGTGCTCGTCTATATTTGAAGGCTTCAGCACCTTCGTCACGGAAGGTTTGATCTTAGGAAAACCCATCGTCACCACTGATGTTTCCGGCATGCGTGAGATCCTCGGCGACAGCGAATACGGCTTAATTACCGCAAACGATGACGAAGCATTTTATGAAGGCGTCAAACGAATGTTGACCGAACCGGGACTGCTGGAGTATTACACGGGGCAGGCTAAGCTGCGCGGGAAAGACTTTAAATGCGAGAGACTGGCAGGGGAGACGGAAGCCTTTTTTGAAGCGGAACTGCGAAAGAAACGGGGAGAGTAAATGGGTGTAAAAGTCTATTACTATGTTGTTGCGGCGGTACTGGGTTTCGGCTTTTTGATTCCGCAGCACGGCAATAAGAAAAAAATTTATATCGCACTTATGGCGATTCTGCATACATTCATCTGTGGCTGGCGGTATATGTACCTTACAGGCGATTTGCGCAAATATGCATGGGGGTATTATAACATAATTGAACCGGGTTGGTTCAGCGCCGAAGTTTTCAACGGAGGCAGGAATTTCGGATTTTTCTGGCTCCAAAAACTGTTTTCGACAGTATCCGACGGCGATTTTCAGGTATTTCTTATCTTTATCGCAATTGTGACGGAGGCCGCGGTTGCAGTCATTGTATTTCGTTATTCGCCTGCACCTTGGCTCAGCTATCTGCTTTGGAATTGTTTTGGCTTTTATGTGTTCGGGTTCAGTGCAATTAAACAAGCATTGGCAATGGGCTTATTAATGTTTGCTTTTATCGGCATTATGGAGGAAAATCCGAAGAAATTCCTTCTTTGGACCGCATTGGCCGGATGTGTCCATGTTCCGGCGTTGATATTTCTTCCGGCGTACTGGATTGCCAAAAGCCGACTGAATACAAAAAAACTCATACTTTATGCGATTTGTGCGGCTTTGATATTCGTATTCAGAAATCAAATAGTCATGTTTATCAGTAATTTCTATTATGATGAAACGGACTTTATGGTTAATACCCGCGTGGGCGGCCGCTTTTTGATAATTGTGGCACTCGTTATTGCCGGAATCGTGCTGCGCGGTTTCTCCGGAAAGAATTTTACAAAGCTGCTCAATCTCATGATAGTTGCAGCCGTTTTGCAGATGTTTTCCGGGTTTGATAATGTCTTTACGCGCCTTACGGATTATTATTTTCAGCTTCTGATCCTGTATCTGCCGATGATGTTCTATCCGGAAAAGGATACGGAATTGGGCAAAATCCGACGGCTGACCCTCTCGGGGCAGCAGCGGGCTGCCGCACTTTTATGTGTTGTGCTTTTGGCAGGTGCATATTACTTCGTTACAAACCTGAATGTAACAATTCAAAATGAGGTTGATAATTATCTGAACTATCGTTTTTGCTGGGAGGTAAAACGATGATATTCAGCGTTATTATCCCTTGCTATAACTGCGTTAAAACGCTGGAAGCCACGGTGAACAGCATTCGGGTCTGCGGATTATCGGATTATGAAATCCTGCTCATTGATGACGGCTCGAACGACGGCACGGCGGAACTGTGCGATACGCTGTGTGTCCGATATCCGGAACTTCGGTGTGTCCATCAGGAAAATGCAGGCGTTTCCACCGCACGCAATCGTGGCATTAACGAGGCACAGGGAGAGTATCTCTGGTTCGTGGATGCGGATGACATAGTGTCACCGCTGAACATGGAGTCGATTTTGAAAGCAATCCAGGATGGTGTCGATTGCATTATGTTCGGGATGCGGTTTCGGTACGTGCATCACGGAAAAGTCATTATGCGAGAGACCATGTCATGCGGGAACCCTGTGGAACTGACACAGCAAAATCTGGGTTCCCATTTCCGTGCGCTGTTTGAGAAGAATTACTTTACAGCAATATGGAACAAGCTCACCCGAAAAAGCATACTCACGGAGAATCAAATCTATTTTGACCCAACCCTAACCAATTATGAGGATTTGAACTTTTCACTCATATTGGCGGGTTGCTGCAAAACCATCTTGGCCTTACCAGAACCTTATTACTGCTATGTCAACGAGTTTGGCCATGATCGCACGGTAGATAGGATCCAAAGAATCCGCGATGTTATTGCGTATACAGATAAAATCGTCACGCCGTTCTATGCACTTGATAAGAAGCTCCGCGAGAACGGCTGCCTGCCGATCGAGGGACTGGGTAAGATTGCTCTCCGGCTTTATATGGAAGCAGCCTATTTCAAACTGAAAACAACGGACAGAAATGAAGTGCAGCAGCTCTGCACGGCTGTGCAGAAAAATGAGAATATCCATAAAGAAGTGCAAAGCATAGAAAAGCTATCTGTTGCCGACCAGCGGTTATACGGCTGGATGATGAATAATTCTTATGGGAAAATAAGACTTTTCATGCGATATCGTGCGCTGCGTAGTGTTGGGAGCCGCGTTTATCGCCTTGCAAAATGTTATCTGGGTGGATAAGTATGAAGAAGAGAATGTTGTTTGAGCGCCTGTTCTGGACGCCGAACTATTTTACAATCGCAATCCGAAAAAGAGATGCACATGAAGCGCCGATATGGGAACGTAAGCACTTTCAGCCGGATTATGTGATGCCGGCGACCCGTGACCATTGGGTGGCAGACCCAATGCTGGCAGAGGATAACGGAAAGACATATATATTTTATGAGGCTGCGCACCATGGCAAGGGGCGAATCGAGGTTGTAGAACTCTACGACAACGGAACCACATCGCAGCCGGCGGTTGCATTAGAACGGGAATACCATCTGTCTTATCCCTTTGTATTCAAACACGGTGGCGAGTGGTATATGATTCCGGAATCCTGTGCAATTCATGAAGTTCAATTATTAAAAGCAACGCATTTTCCGACAGACTGGGAATATGTAACGACTCTGCTGAAGGAAAATGCAGTTGATTCGACTGTACAGAGCGTGAATGGCAAGCTCCTGCTGCTGACTTTTCTGCCGCAGGCAGGAAGTGAGCGCGTGTTCCCCAAAGCATTTTGGCTGGATTGGAGCGGCGATATTAAACTGACAAAGATTCCATGGCCAAACTTTGAACCGCTTCAGGTGCGTGGAGCTGGAAGAATGCTTGCCGAGGGGGATCGGCATATTCGTCCTGCGCAAATTAATCGGATGGAAAGTTACGGCGAGGGCATTAGGTTCATGGAATGCATTTTTTCGGATACAACTTATGACGAAAAGGAAGTAGGCCGGTTGATAGCAAAAGATCTATGCGTTAAGAACTGGAAGATAGACGGATTGCATACATATGTGGCAACAGAGCGGTTTGAGGTAATTGACATTAGGTGTCAGCTGCTGGATCCGTTGAAAGTGTTTAGGCGAATATTAAAACATGACTAAAAGAATTTCCTATATTGACAACACTCGTGCGATTTCAATTGCTTTGGTTGTTTTGGGGCATATTCTGAATTACGCAAACCCGAAATACGATATTGTACCGTATGTTTTGGTGCAGCAGTTTTTGGATTCGTTTCATATGCCGGCATTCTTCATTCTGTCGGGAATGCTTACGGACGGCGATAAATGGCGGGGGAGATCCGTCGGAAGTTTTCTTTTGATTGCCGCCGTTGAAGCCGTTCTGATTTTTGCGATTAACCGATTTTGCCCAATGCTTGTAGGGAAGAAAAGAAAGGAAAAATCAAATGGCTGAAATTAAGCGTCAAACTGAATTGGATATTCTGCGGTTGCTGGCAACGTTGGCGGTGATAATGATCCACGGCGGTTTGAATCCACTGACAGATAATTTAATGATAAAATATATGTACAGGGGAATGCATGCCGCCATTGTATGGTGTGTTCCTGTTTTTTTCATGATTTCCGGAAGGTTTTTCCTTGATCCCGAAAGGGATGTAAGCGCAAAAAAAATACTCACTGTGTACCTTCCGCATATTATTGTTCCCTTCCTTGTTTGGTCAGGCGTATATACGGCATACGGGTTAATCTCCGGGAGCTACAGCCATTTGAGCACTTTCGGTGTTATTGCAGAGTTTATCCACGGTCCGTATCATCTCTGGTTTCTCTATTCGTTGGCAGGCTTATACTTATTGACCCCGATTCTGAGAAAGGCAGCAGCGGATGGAAAAACACTTGCGTACTTTCTGATTATGTTTGCTGCCGTGAACGTTGTGACGCAGTATCTTATCTATGTTCCGAAAATCGGCGGGATGATTTCGGATTTTATTGAGAGAACAGGATTAAGAGCTGTAACCGGGTATATGGGATACTTTATGCTGGGGTACTTTTTATACAGCAAAAAGGACAATATGAGCAAAAAAACAGAGACTGCAATATATGTTATCGGCATACTGATGCTGATTGCAACAATTGCAGCGGAGTGCTTTATAAGCGAAGAACTGCGAAAAACAGACTTCGTAAAACAATACATGAAGCCGAATGTTATACTGTATTCAGCAGCGATTTATGCATTCTTTATTATGAAAATGTCAAAGATACATTACAGCGAAAGAACGCGCAAGGTTTTTGCCGTGTTTACTGAATGCGGATTCGGTGTGTACTGCATTCATGCGATATTGAATGAATTTGTTCAGACTCCGGTTATAAAGTCACTTCCGTTCATAACATCATTGTTGAGGGTGGCCTGCCTTTATGCACTCAGCCTTGCATTGACTTGGCTTATCCGAAAGATCCCGTTTGTGGGAAAAAAGATCACATGAGGTGCGAACATGGACATTGATTTTGTTGTTCTCTGGGTGGACGGGAACGACCCGGAGTGGCGGGCAGAAAAGGCTAAATATCAGGGAGCGGTGACGGACGACAGCAACTCCGTCAATCGTTTTCGGGATTGGGGGCTTATGCCCTATTGGTTCCGCGCCGTTGAGAAATTTACGCCGTGGGTGCACAAAATTCATTTTGTTACCTGCGGGCATGTTCCCGAATTCCTGAATTTGGATCATCCGAAATTGAGTCATGTCTCGCATTCGGATTTTCTCCCGCAGGCTGCTTTGCCGACATTCAGCTCCCATGCAATTGAAATGAATATTCATCGGATTCCGGGGCTTGCGGAGCATTTTGTTTATTTTAATGATGATATGTTTCCTATTCGTCCAATGCCCGAAACTGCTTTTTTTCGCGACGGACAACCATGCACCTGCGGGGAAGAGCATCCGATAGGACTCATTGGTGAAATCGGAATCTGGCAGCATGCGGCGGTTAACGATCTCGGTGTTGTAAATGCGCATTTCAACAAGCGTAAGCAGGTGAAAAAATTCGGGAAAAAGTACGTGAACCGCGTTTATCGTTGGCAGGACAACATTCGTACCAAAGCTGTTGAAAAACTGTTCCCGGATTATTTTACAGGGTTTAAAAACCTTCACGCTCCCGCCGCATATACCAAAAGTACTTTTGAGGCCGTTTGGAATGCCGAACCGGAATTGCTGAAACGCACGACTCTTCACCGTTTCCGCTGCGCCGATGATGTGAACCAATGGGTCTGTCTGTGGTGGCAGATAGCAAGCGGGAATTTCGCGCCGTTCAACACGGATAATTTTGTTTCCTGTGCCGATGAAAGCACCATTGACAACCTGTGCAGAATAATTTGCGAACAAAGTCATGATATGCTTTGCATAAACGATCCCGAAAAGGCCGTGGATTTCGACAGCTTGGCTTTGCGGCTGCGCAAGGCATTCGAGAGCATTTTGCCGAACAAGAGCGGGTTTGAAAAGTGAAAAAGAAGCTGATTTTTATAACCGAAGCCCTGTGGATCGGCGGGATTGAAACGGCATTGGTGAATTTGCTTAATCGCCTTGATTACAACAGATTTGACGTGACCTGTCTTGTTTTGAGGGACAGCTTGGACGTTGCGGACAGAATAACGCCGCAGTGCCGCCTGATAGTTTCCGACAGACAACACAAAGTGACGTTCCCAAAGGACTACGGCTGCAAGCGTTTGTACAATATCATGGAGGAACCGCAGAATGCAGCGAAATTCCGCCGTTTCATATGGTCCGCGCTTCGCGTCGTTTTTCGCGCCGCGGAGGCAAGATGCTATGCGTTGTACGTGAAAAAGCAGCTCAAAGGCGAACATTTTGATACGGCGGTTATATACAGCGATCGCGCTGCCGAAACGGCTGTCCGTGCCGTCTCGGCGGATAGGTTTCTGATGTTTTATCATCACGGCGCAATGCGGCGGGAGTATCACGATGCATACGGATACAGAAAGGCAGACAAGGTAATTGCGGTTTCGCCTGCATTGGCGGAAAAACTGCGCGCATATCGTTCGAAATATGCTGATAAGATTATTTCGGTCAACAACATAATCGATATCGACGGCGTGCGGGAGAAGGGACTTGACATCCCGACAGTGAAATTTTCTGTGGATTGCTTCAATATCGTTTCCTGCGGGAGGCTGTCGCATGCCAAGGGCATGGATATTGCTGTTGATGCCTGCGCAAAACTTGTTGCTGACGGGTTCACGGGATTTCACTGGTACATAGTCGGCGGAGGGCCGGAAGAGTCCGCCCTCAGGGAGCAGATAATGCGGCTCGGATTGGAAGACTGTGTTTCCCTGCTCGGAATGCAGTCGAATCCCTACCCGTATATTCGCTGCGCAGACCTTTATGTGCAGCCCAGCCGGTTTGAAGGACATTGCGTCACGGTATTGGAAACGCGGCTTTTGGCTGTGCCGATAATTGCAACGCGAAACGCTGCGGCGGAGCAGATTGACAATGAAAAAACCGGTTTGCTTTGCGAATCAGATGCGGATTCAATTGCCGCAGCGATAATCCGGCTTTACAACGCGCCGAAATTGAGAGAGAGCATACAAGCGGAATTGCAAAATCACGATTTCGAACGCGATAATTCCGCAATTTTGAAGCAGCTTTATTCATTGTTATAATTCAAAGGAGTACTGATGAACGAACAACATTTCACCACGGTCATAAAGCCCAAAAGCGGCTGGTTTGACCTGCACTTAAAAGAGGTGTTCGCGTATCGCGACTTGATTTTCCTCTTTGTCAAGCGTAATTTTGTATCCAAATACAAGCAGACCGTTCTCGGGCCTGCATGGGCGATAATTCAGCCGCTTTTGACAACGGTTGTTTTCACGCTTGTGTTCGGAAATATTGCGGGGTTGGCGCCCGACGGTGTGCCGTCGTTCGTATTCTATCTGTCGGGAACGGTACTGTGGACGTATTTTTCAAACTGCCTCACACAAACGGCGAATACCTTTGTTGCCAACAGTGCAACAATGGGCAAAGTGTATTTTCCCCGGCTTGTAATGCCGATTTCAACGGTCTTTTCGGAGCTTATCAGCCTTGCGATTCAATATGTGTTTTTGATTATCTTTCTCGTTTATTATGCAGCAGCAAAACAAGGGGTGCAGCCTAACCTGTGGATGCTGATGACTCCGCTTATCGTGCTGCAATTGGCAATGCTCAGCCTCGGCTGCGGTATCATTATTTCCGCGCTCACAACGAAGTACCGCGACCTTGCGATGCTTGTCGGGTTCGGTACGCAGCTTTGGATGTACGCTTCCCCGATTGCATACGACATGTTCCGTTTTACCGCTTTTGCCCCCGGCGGGAAGTGGCATGCGCTGTATATGTGCAACCCAATCTCGCCGATTGTAAATCTGTTCCGCTATGCATATCTCGGAACGGGCGCAATCGAATGGAAGTACTATTTCATCGGCTGGGGGATAACTCTTGCCCTGCTCTTCATCGGCATTGTGCTGTTCAGCAGGGTGGAAAAGACTTTTATGGATACCGTCTGAGGAAAGAAAAATGGACGAAATTGCAATCAGAATAGAACATGTTTCAAAGGAATACCGCCTCGGCGCAATCGGCGGCGGCACACTGCGCGGTGATCTGCAAAGCTTAATGGCGCGTATAAAAGGTCGGGAGGACCCGAACAGCAAGATCGGCTCCGACTCGTCAAAACGCATGGGCGAAAGATTCCTCGCGCTGGATGATGTGTCTTTTGAGGTGAAAAAGGGTGAAGCACTCGGCATAATCGGGCATAACGGCGCAGGCAAGTCCACGCTGCTGAAGCTGCTTTCACGTGTAACCGCGCCGACAAAGGGTACAATAAGTTATAACGGCAGGATCGCTTCCATGCTTGAAGTCGGCACGGGTTTTCATCCCGAGCTGACAGGGCGGGAAAATGTCTA
>OHBE01000260.1_pt1 | contig 61029 bp, 48 predicted proteins | sample 1577231 | NCBI WGS metagenome assembly OHBE01 (sample SAMEA3541506, study PRJEB24748) | human gut metagenome | biome: human gut; feature: human-associated habitat; material: faeces | place: China | collected 2012 | reverse complement strand
ATTTTTAAGCTACGGAGTTTATCGTCTGTGCCGCAAATGCGGAGTAAATAAATCCGTCTCTGTTTTTCTTGCTACCTGCCTGGGTGATTTGTTTACCTATTGTGTAACCAGTGTTCAGCTCGGACTTGCCCATCCTTCCGCAGAAGGCGGCGTCATGGCCTCCATCACCACCTTTATGGGAATCTTTGCAGTGACCCAGATTCCTCTTGCTATTGTAGAGGGTTTACTGTCGGTTGTTGTCATTCTGGCGCTGGAATCCTACGCTTCCGGTGAACTCTCTGAACTTGCATACTCCAACTATTAATTTCTGTCAGGAAGGTGAAAAAACATGACAAAGTCCGTTAAGGCTACCATTGCCGTTTTACTGTTATTGTGCGTTATCATCGCTGCATTTCCGCTTTTGAGCATCAAGGATTCCGAATTTGGAGGTGCAGACGGGGCTGCGGAAGAAGCAATTCTCGCCATTGATCCAGATTATCAGCCATGGGCAGAAAGTATTCTGGAACCACCTGGTGGTGAAACCGAAAGCCTGTTGTTCTGTTTGCAGGCAGCGCTTGGCTCCGGTGTCCTCTGTTTTGGATTCGGCTATCTGGTTGCACGCAAAAAATATAAAAAAGACTAAACAATTCGGGCGAAGGCAGTTTTTGCCTTCGCCCCTTTTCAGAAAGGTATACTTATGATACTTCTGGACAAACTTGCCTATTCTTCTCCGATCCGACAAAAAAGTCCTGCACTGAAAACACTGTTTGCCGCAGGCTCCCTGATTATCTGTGTTTCGTTCCGGCAGAGTCTGGTCTGTCTGCTCATTCTTTGCTGTATGGCAGCCTGTACACTACGCTTTGCTAACCTCTCTGCAAAGCGATATCTTCGTTTTCTCACCGGACCTTTTCTTTTTCTGATGCTCAGCTCTGTGGCAATTCTGTTCTTCTTTTCCTCTTCCCCGCAAGATCTGATTTCTATTCCCTGCTTTTCTGGTTACCTTGGCATCAGCCATACGTCCTTCTCCCACTGGTACCAACTGATGATTGTTGCTTTTTCCAGCATATCCTGTCTATATTTTCTCATCCTGACCACTCCTATCACCGACCTGCTCACTGTTTTGAGAAAACTGCACTGTCCATGGCTGTTGCTTGAGCTGATGCTGCTCATCTATCGCGCTATCTTTATTCTGCTCGATCTTGCCGATGCAATCCAGATCTCCCAAAATTGCAGACTAGGCAATCACAGCTTCCGTTCCAAGCTTTCCGGAATGGGACAGATGCTCTCGGTACTGTTGGTACGTTCCCTAAAAAAATCTTCTCTTCTTTATGATGCAATGGAAAGTCGATTATACGATGGAGAAATTCGCGTTCTGGAAGAACATCATCCCGCCAAAAAACAGGAGTGGATTTTCTGTTTTATCTGGCTGATCGTATGCACTGTTCTTTCCCTATTTTAAATAAGGAGGTCTTTCGTTGAAAGAAATTTTGATGCAGGTACAGGATCTTTCCTACCGTTATGAAGATCAGACTCTTGCACTGGATAAAATTAACCTCAACATCTATCGCCACCAAAGGCTCGCTATTATGGGCAGCAATGGCTCTGGAAAGTCCACTCTGTTTTTGAATCTGAACGGCGTCTATAAACCGACTTCCGGTCAAATTTTATATGAAGGTAAGCCGCTTGACTACTCGCGGAAAGGCTTACTTTCCCTGAGAAAAAAGGTCGGAATTGTCTTTCAGGAACCGGATAACCAGCTCTTTTGTGCAAGTGTTCTCGGTGAAATTTCCTTTGGGCCGTTTAATCTGGGGCTGGACGAAACAACCGTCCGCAATCGTGTCACACAAATCTGTGACACCCTCTCCATTACCCCTTTTCTGGATAAACCCACTCACTTTTTGAGCGGTGGACAGAAAAAGAGGGTCTCCATCGCGGATATTCTGGTGATGGAGCCGGAACTTCTGATTCTGGATGAACCTTTTTCCGCGCTTGACCCCAAACATGCCCACATGATCGATGATATCCTCAAACAGCTCACTGATTCCGGCATCACTGTCATCATCGCAACCCATCATGCAGATCAGGCTTATCGCTGGGCAGATCGAATCGTCGTCTTAAATCATTCCCATGTTCTGGCTGATGGAACTCCTCAGGAAATATTTTCAAACAAAGAACTTTTGGCCGCTGCAAATCTGGAACAGCCAACCTTAATGAAAGTATCGGATATTCTAAAAAGAAAAGGAATTTTGTCTGAATGTGATTTTCCAAAAACAGCAGAGGAGCTGGAAATGCTGTTAAAATAAGATTCTTTTTCCCCTACCTCTTGTATTTTCTTAAAATTCTTCTTATAATAAGAAAAAAGTAATATTACGATTCTTTTCAAAAATCTGCTAGGAGGTATCTTATGAAAGGTCTTTCCATTACTGGTTTAATTCTTGGCATTGTTGGCACTGCTGCCGGCATCACCGGCGTTATTCTCAGTGCAATTGGTCTTGCAAAATGTAAATCTCAGGAATTCTAGAACTCCTTTCAAACGTCTTTTCTTTCTGTTTCGAAAGAAAAGACGTTTTTTGATTGTGAAACACTCTCTTCGCAAAATTTACGGTTTCACGCGCAAAACAGACCCGAATTTTGGCAGGCTCAGTTTGGGCGTTTTTCTTGAAAATATCTCTGGCTTCCTGTATAATTGATAGCTGGATTATGATTCCGGTAAGGAATTAATTTTGAAAGTGAGGCGTGGAAGTATGCAAAAAATTGGATTTGATAACGAAAAATATCTTCACACACAGTCGGAGCACATACGCCAGCGAATTTCCCAGTTTGGCGGGAAACTTTATCTGGAGTTTGGAGGAAAGCTTTATGACGATTACCACGCTTCCCGTGTTCTTCCAGGCTTTCAGCCGGACAGCAAGCTTCGCATGCTGCTTCAATTAAAAGAACAGGTAGAGGTTGTTATCGTCATCAATGCCGATGACATCGAAAAGAATAAAGTCCGCGGCGACCTTGGCATCACATACGATGTAGATGTTCTTCGCCTGATCGACGTATTCCGTGGATTTGGTTTGTATGTTGGCAGTGTTGTTATGACCCGTTTCCAGGGACAGGCTGTTGCACTGGCTTTCCAGGAGCGTTTGGAATCTCTTGGCGTGAAAGTATACCGTCACTACTCGATTGAAGGTTATCCATCCAACATTGCGAAAATTGTCAGCGATGAAGGCTACGGCAAAAACGAATACATCGAAACAACCCGTGAGCTGGTTGTTGTAACCGCTCCTGGTCCAGGCAGCGGCAAGATGGCAACCTGTCTGTCCCAGCTTTATCATGATCACAAGCGTGGAATCAAAGCAGGATATGCAAAATTTGAAACCTTCCCGGTATGGAACCTCCCACTCAATCATCCGGTTAACCTCGCTTATGAGGCTGCTACCGCTGATTTAAATGATGTCAACATGATTGACCCATTCCACTTGGAAGCTTACGGCACCACCACCGTTAACTATAACCGCGATGTGGAAATCTTCCCGGTACTCAAGGCAATGTTTGACAAGATTGTCGGTGAATGTCCTTACAAGTCCCCAACCGACATGGGTGTAAACATGGCAGGAAACTGTATCTTTGATGATGAAGCTGTCAGCGAAGCTTCCCGTCAGGAAATTGTTCGCCGCTACTATACCGCTCTGTGCGCTCAGCGTCAGGGAACCGCTACCGAAGAGATTGTCTACAAGCTCGAACTTCTGATGAAAAAAGCTGGTGTCACCATCCATGACCGCAAGGTTGTTTCTCCAGCTCTCCAGAAAGCTGCACTCACCGGTTCTCCGGCAGCTGCAATGGAACTTCCAGACGGTACCATCGTAACCGGCAAAACATCCGATTTGCTGGGTGCTTCTTCTGCACTTTTGTTAAATGCACTGAAAGTTCTGGGCGGCATCAGCGATGACATCCATCTGATCTCTCCAGTTATTATTGAACCAATTCAGCATCTGAAAGTGGATCACCTTGGCAACCGCAATCCAAGACTGCACACTGACGAAGTTCTGATTGCCCTTTCCATCTGTGCTGCAACCAATCCGACTGCGGAACTTGCCATGGAACAGTTAAACAAGCTGCGTGGCTGTGAAGTTCATTCTTCGGTAATTCTTTCTCAGGTGGACGAAAAGGTATTCCGCCGTTTGGGTGTCAATATCACCTGTGAACCAAAATACGAAAACAAACAATAGTCTTATGCATAAAAAGACAGCCGATGAAAAATCATCAGCTGTCTTTTTTATTTTTCTGTTCTTTCATCCGAAACTGGACATTGACTGCAATCTCATCTTCTGATGGATAAGAGGCGCTGATCTTTCCATGATGCTGATCAACGATACTTTTTGCAATTGCAAGTCCCAGCCCATAGCCGCCTTTTTCCCGGTTTCGTGCCTTGTCTGCCCGATAAAACCGCTCAAACATCCGTTCCAGCTCCTGTTCGGACATCTTTTCCGAAACGGTATTTTTAACACTTAACAGAAAACGTTCCTTTTCCCCTTCCCGTTCCAAGCGAACAAAGATCTTTCCTTTTGGAGCACAATATTTGCAGGCGTTATCCAACAAGATCCGTACCAGTTCCCGAAGCTTTCCTTCATCGCCCAGAAAATTAATATTTTCGGCAATGTCACTGTCCAGACTTAAGCCCTGCTCAAAGGCTACCGACTCAAACGGAAGTACCGAGCTCCAGACAACATCACTGAAATTTACTTCACTGTATACCAGAGAGACTGCTGCATCGCTTTTTGCTAAAAACAGCATGTCATCCACCAGTTTTTTCATATTGACAGCTTCTTCCTGTGTATTCTGAATCCATCGTTTTTGCTGCTCAATACTGTCCTGCGGGTGAGACAGCAAAATACCGGTATTGGCAAGGATGACTGTCAACGGCGTTTTCAGCTCATGAGAAGCATCTGCCACAAACTGTTTTTGCTGTGCCCACGCTTTTTCCACCGGACGTACAACCCACGCGGAAAGAAAAAAACTGATTACAAACAACGCAACCAGTGCACAGCTTCCAACTAGCATAGAAGAAAACAGGAAGGATTTCATCGAAGTGTACTCCTGTGTCCGATCCACAAAGGCAATCCATCTTTGCCCCTGATGTTCCTTTTCCATATACCGCAATCCTAAACCGGGAAGAGTTCCGCTTTTCTCTCCGCTTTCTTCAATTTTTTGCGTTGCTGCATTCACCGCTTGGGTAACTGTCTCTTCACTGACATTCAGATTATCGCTCTGGTAGGAGACCAGTTTCCCATCACTGTCCACCACTGCACAAAAGGAAAGCGAAAGAGGAAAATCCCGCCACTCCCGTTTTTGTTCAAAATCCAATTTAGGGACTGGTCTCTTCCCTCCGTCATCAAAATATCGTTCCATGACCTTCATGCTGTCCATCACAAGCTTTTGATAGTTGCTGACACACATTGCCGCAAAAACAACCAGAAGCACTGTTCCAACCAGCAGCATATTGATCAGGATAAATTTTTTCCGCAAACGTTTGGTCATTTATGCATTTTCCTCCAGATGATAGCCCACTTTGCGCACCGTTGCTATCCCTGCATGAGATCCCAGGTAGAAAAACTTTTTGCGCAAAAAGGAGATATAGGCCTCTACATTATTATCTTCTGCGTTGGAATCGCTTCCCCACACCTTGACGATCAGTTCTTCCTTGGAAACAATTCCTTTTGGATTTGCAAGCAGAATCTTTAGCACTTCAAATTCCTTAAAGCCCAGGCTGACCGATTTTGTGCCACAGTGCAGGGTGCGGGAGGAAAGTTTTAAGGTAAGATCAGCCCAAGTGATGTCTTCCAGCTGAACATCTCCCTGTCTGCGGGAAAGTGCTCGGATACGCGCCAGAAGCTCCTCCGGCGAAAAAGGTTTTGTCATATAGTCATCCGCACCGCAGTCAAGTCCCGTCACCTTATCGTTAATCTCATCTCGTGCTGTCAGCATCAGAACCGGCGAAGAAATTTTTGCCTTGCGCAGTTCGTAGACGACAGTAAAACCATCTTTTTTCGGGAGCATTACATCCAGCACGATCACATCATACTGTCCGCTCAGCGCATAATCCAATCCGTCTTCCCCATCATAGACAATATCTACACTGTATTTTTGTTCTTCCATAATCTGTCCCAGCGCCTGCGCCAGTCGTTTTTCATCTTCTACAATCAGTACCTTCATTGAATCCTCCTTACCATTTTTTATATCATTTCATTTTCTATCATTACCGTCGGATATCTTTTTTCCAGACAATACCCCAACTTTTGAGCAAGATGAGCTGAAGTTTCGTTATCTGCATCCCAATCCGGGTATTTTCCCTCTTCGAGCGCTTTTGCAATCAGTGCAGCACTGACAAGAGTAGCATATCCTTTTCCTTCTTCCTCTGGCGCGGTCTGCACCTGTATCGCAAGCCCTTTCTGGGAAATCAGATAAGAAGATGCTCCGCTGAGTGCACGTCCTTCTTTGGTTAAAAGAAAACCCAATCCATACTGCTGGTAATCTCGGTAGCTGCTAAACTGCGAACAGAAATCCTTCATCCATTCCTGTTTCTTACATTCCTCAAACCATTTTTCGTCAATTGCTTCCAGACAGTACCCTTGCGGGAAAGACTTTGTCCATTGTGTAAGCTGTGTTAAACTGCCCTGAAAGGACAGCTTGTAACGAAAATAGCGTTTTGTTTTGGGGAAAATTTCCTGCGCAAGCTGAAGATATTCTTCCTCTGCCATTAAAATGGAAGTTTTCCGCTTAGAAAGCAACTCTGTTAAAAACGTCCTGTTTTTCTCTCCAAACAAAAACACAAAATCCCCCAGAATAATTGCCGCACTTTTCGGACCATCGAGACGATCTACCACAAATTCTGCCTGATGAAGCGGACTATCAAAACAGCAGTCTAACATGCTCCACTCTTTTGTATCAGCAGGAATATTCAACATCTTCCGATATGCTTCATACTGTGCTCGGCTCAAAACAATCATCTTTGTTGCTCCTCCAGATTCGTTTCTGTTTTTATGATATCACAAGCAAAGATTGTTTTTCTATCTTTTTTCGATATTTTACCGTGTAAAGCTTAAAATAATCTGAAAGTATTTTTTCAGACTATTTTAAGGCTTTGGTTGTATTCTTGTGCCAGAGCAAAACAGCAAACGTATGGAGGCGTTTTATGATACAGACTATTTTTAAACGATATGAAAAAAAATATCTGCTCTCGCCGATGCAATATTCTTTTTTGAAAAAACATCTGGATCAGATTCTGCAGGTAGATACATATGGACTGCATACCATTTGCAGTATTTATTTTGATACGGATGACTATTCCCTCATTCGATCCTCTCTGGAAAAACCGGTCTACAAAGAAAAACTGAGGCTTCGCAGTTATGGTATTCCTAAAGATACACAGGACACGGTTTTTCTGGAGTTAAAGAAAAAATACAAAGGTGTGGTTTATAAAAGACGCTGCTCGATGGAGCTTTGTGAGTGTCAAAGGTATCTTCACAACCAACTTCGTCCTGCTAATGATGGTCAGATTCTTCATGAAATCGACTGGTTTCAGCATCACTGGCACACCACCCCAAAGGTTTTTTTAGCCTATGACCGCATTGCGATGTTTTCTCCAGACAATCCGGATCTCCGCATTACCTTTGACCAGAACATCCGCTGGCGAAATACACAGCTTACTCTGTCAGACGGCGATTGGGGCTATCCGCTCCTGAGCGGTGATCAGAAGGACTGTATCCTGATGGAAATCAAAATTCCAAATGCAATGCCGCTCTGGCTTTCTTCTCTCCTAGACGAGGCGGGAATTTATCCTACCTCTTTTTCCAAATATGGTTTTTGCTATCAAAACTATATCTTTCCTAAGATCCATCAAACTCACTCTCTCGGAGGCAAAATCTATGCTTAACACACTTTTTGCAAGCGTTATCACCACCACAGTTAACTGGCAGGCAATTCTGCTCTGTACCCTTTCTTCCCTGATTCTGGGAATCGCCGCTACAGGCATCTACTGTTATAAAAACATGTACACCAAAAGCTTTGTCGTTACTTTGGCTTTGCTTCCTGCGATGGTTCAAATTGTCATCATGCTGGTCAATGGAAATCTTGGCGCTGGTGTTGCCGTTATGGGCGCATTCAGCTTGGTTCGTTTCCGTTCGGTTCCCGGCAGTGCACGGGAAATCGGCAGCCTGTTTTTTGCCATGGCCCTTGGACTTGCAACCGGCATGGGATATATCGGTTATTCTGTTTTGTTCCTGATTATCGTAGGAATTGCTAACCTCGTTTTGTACAGTACAAAATTTGCATCTCCCCGCTATGTTGACCGGGAGCTGAAAATTACCATCCCGGAATCTTTGGATTATGACGGACTTTTTGATGATCTGTTTCAAAAATATACTGCTCAGCATGAATTGCTCCGCGTCAGAACCACCAATATGGGCAGTCTGTATGAGTTATGCTATCTGGTTCGTCTCAATGACCGACAGATCAGCAAAGCGTTTCTGGATGACATCCGCTGCCGAAATGGTAACTTAAACATCGTCTGCGGCAAAATTTCAACAGTACGGGATGAGCTTTAAAAGGAGGTTTTCCCTTTGAATATACACAAACTTAAACATCGTCTTTGTCTGCTCATCCTGTGTATTGCACTGCTTGCCAGCGGCTGTACACAAACTTCGGAGGAAACAACTTCTTCTACCGAGGTCAGCGAGCCTGTACAGAGCGTTTCTGATAGCAACAATCCTAACCAGCTTCATGAATATTCTGACTATGAACTGGATGCAAGCTATGATGAAAACAACTGTGCCGTCATTACTCTTTCCGGTTCGGGTGCTTCCTCCAACGGAACCGGCGTTTCGGTCTCCGGAAGTGTTGTCACCATCACCAAGGAAGGAAGCTATCTGATCAGCGGTACGTTAGATGATGGCCAGATTGTTGTCGACGCCGACAAAACAGATTCTGTTCAGCTGATTCTGGATGGTGCATCCATCTCCTGCTCCAACAGCAGCGCTATTCTGGTGCGTCAGGCTGATAAAGTAAAAGTTACTCTCGCCTCTGGAAGCCAGAACAGTCTGTCCGATGCCGAAACCTATCTTTCCGGCGATGAAGACAATCCGGATGCTGCCTTGTTCAGCAAGGATGACCTGATTATCAATGGAGATGGTCAGCTTAACATTATTGGAAACTATAAACATGGCATTGCAGGAAACGATGACCTTGTTATCACGGGCGGTACTTTCGAGATTACATCCAAAAGCCATGCTCTGCGCGGAAAAGATTCTGTTGTCATTTCGTCCGGCAACTTTACATTAACTTCGGAAAAGGACGGTATCCAGGCAAGCAACACAGAAGACAGCACAAAAGGCTGGGTACAGATTGATGGCGGTGATTTTCTCATCGTCTCGGATGGTGATGGTATCCAGGCAGAAACCGATCTTGTCATCAACGATGGCAACTTTACCATCACAAGTGGAGGCGGATCAGAAAATGGTCCGGAACACACCAGCAATATGATGGGCGGCAGAGGAATGGGAGGCGCAATGTCCCGACCAGACATGTCTCAAACTGATATGACCAGACCGGATGATGGCTCTGCTCCACCGGAAGCTCCTTCCAACGAGAATGGTACCCCACCGGAAATCCCTTCTGATGCAGATTCTGCACCGGCAGAATTAACCATTGGAGAAAGCACCGACACTTCTCAATTCCCGGCTTTTGACCCCGATGACTTCGATGATGCTTCTACCGATGATACGGAAAACACCGTCAGCACAAAAGGTATCAAAGCATCCAACAGTATAACGATAAACGGCGGCAACTTTACCATTGATTCTGCGGACGATTCGCTTCACTCTAACTATGAAATCAACATCAACGAAGGTTCCTTCCAGATCCAGACCGGAGATGATGGAATGCACGCTGACGCATATCTGAACATTTCGGGCGGCACCATTGACATCACCGAAAGTTATGAAGGTCTGGAAGCTGTTATCATTGATATTTCAGGCGGTACCATTCAGCTTGTTGCCAGTGATGATGGTGTCAATGCTGCCGGCGGAAATGATTTTGAGATGACAGAAGATGGTCTGGTGCTGAAATCGACTGATGAAACAGCTTCTTCAGATCCTTCTCAGCAGACTGCACCGGACGCATCAGCCCCTCAGGAAAACACAACTTCTGAAAGTACCTCACAAACTACACAGGAAAAAACCTTTAACCGAGGTGGGGGTATGATGGCAGAAGAAAATACCCAACTGACTATCAGCGGCGGAAGCCTCACTGTGAATGCAGATGGAGATGGTCTGGACAGTAACGGCAATATCACCATCAGCGGAGGAAACGTTATTGTACTTGGTCCAACTTCGGGAGCAGACAGTGCTCTGGATTATGACGGCGATGCCTCAATCAGCGCAGGTACACTGGCAGCCCTTGGTGGTGTCGGAATGGCACAATCCATCGACTCTTCCTCTGATCAGGCAGTCTTAATGGTAACATGGGATCAAACCCAATCAGCCGGCACCCGCCTTACCTTATGTGACCAGAACGGCCAGATCATATTCTCTCTGCTGCCGGATAAAGATTATCAGACTGCTGTTATCAGCACTGATTCCATGACCGCATCACAAACCCTTACCCTATATACCGGCGGCACAACTAACTCAGAAAGCCAGTTGATTACAATGGGAGAACTTTCTGACGGCACAAAACTGTGCGATGTCACCTTACAGGAAGGTCTGACCAGCATTTCGCAGGATGGCAGTGAACGAACCCAATCCTTTGGTGGAGGCGGTTTTAAAGGCGGTGGCGGCGGAAGAAAAGACTTTGCCGCAAATCCTCCATCTCAAAATAATGACGAAACTCCAACTCAGGAAAACACAACAGAATCTGAGGCTCAGGCTTCTTCACAAAATAGTTAATTTATTATGATATCTCCTTGTGGGCACAATCAATCGTTTTATACTTCTCCTCGCTCTCCTTTTCTCCAGCTTATTGTGCCCGCGTTATCCTTTCTTTTTAAAAAGTAAAAGCTCCCTTTTTGGGAGCTTTTACTTTTTTATCCTATTTGAGGTTCATTTAACTTTACCATGTGGATGTGGTCTTCCCACACACCATTGATTTTCAGATACTTTCTTGCCAGCCCTTCTTCACAGAAACCGCATTTTTTCAGAACACCCAGCGATGCCTGATTGTGCGGCATAACATTTGCTTCGATTCGATGGAGTCCCAGCTCCTCAAAGGCAATCCGCACACACTCGTTGACCGCCTCGGTCATCAGACCCTGACGCAGATAGTCCTTGTCCAGACTATATCCCAGAAAGCAGGACTCAAAGCATCCCCACACCACATTGTTAAGTGCAATCTTTCCGATAATCTTTTCCGGCTGTGAAGCGGGTGTCAGATAAAAGCGAAAGCCAACCGCTTTGCAGATATTTTCTTCTTCCTGAATCAAAAGTTCTCTTTGTGTCTCTTCTGTAAAGAAGCTTTCGTCCCGCTCCGGTTCAAAGGCACGCAGAAACTCCCGATTTCGAAGATAATATTCTGCAATCCCTTTTGCAAGGGATGTTTCTGCCGGCAAAAGCAGGAGTCTTGGGGTACGATAAAATTTTTTCATCGTTAGACCTCCCTTTTTTTCTGCTTTTTGCGGTATTCTGATGCCTGTGGTGTTTCCAAATAAACATCATACTGTTCGTACAGCCACTGTTCAATTGCCGCCATGCTTTCCTGTGTCATCGGAAACAATCTGGAAGCAATCAAGTCACTGTGTTCCAGATTCCATTCTCCATACCAAATCTGAACCCGGATTTCTTTTTCCTCTTTCTGGGGAGTCATTTTATAATTCATTCCATTCCGGCTTCCGGTCAACTTGTTTCCGCTGTCAAAATAGGTGATAGTCGGAATATAAAAGTCCTTTACCGAATAATCCATCTTATCTGCCTCCAAACAGCCTTGCCAGAGGGCTTACTGCCTTTCCAAGATTGTCAACCGCTTCGTTGAGTGCATTGATGTCGATTTTTTCCAAAACCTCCACCGCTTTTTTCAGTTCTTCCACACTTTCCTGCATCGCAGTCTGACCCTCCTTGGTCAGGTCATTGACATTATTCATGAGCTCTTTTGGATTTCCCTCATTAATCTGTGCAATCACCTGCTGCGCCTGATCGACTGTCTCCTGCACCTGCGGCATCCACTCCTCAGTCTGAGCGGTAATTTTCTTCGCTTCGGAAAGTACCGATGCGCTTTTGGGAACAATGACAATCGCTGCGATAACTGCTACTGCCAGAACACCAGCTGCACATCCTGCTGTTATCTTCATCAGTTTTTCCATCAGCTGATTGTGTTCTTCCTGACGTTTGGTAAATCGGATAAATTCTTTTGCTTCGTTGTTTTCCTGCTCAACTGCTTCTTCCATATCTTTGATTTCAGCCAGTTTTCCCATCGCTGCCTTCCTTTCTGTCACAAACATAATATTCTTTTTCTTTCTTAGTATACTATATCAGTCTGTGTTAGAATATAGACCATCGGTAAATTTTTCTAAAAATTTCTATTATAGCTTATATTGCTATTGCTTAAGCTGCTTATGCTGCTTATGCTGCCTTTTCTGTTTTTTCCTTTGGAACAATCAGGTTGAGCACAATTGCGCTGACTGCCACGATACTAACCTCGGATTTACCAAAGATGTCGGTCATCCACTGTGGGAAACCAGCAAATACGCCCGCTGTTTGTGGGATACCGATTGCCAGTGCAATCGAAAGTCCTGCGATGAAGACGCTTCGTGGGCTCAATCCTTCTCTGGAAAGCATACGGACACCGGTCATGGCAATGCTCGCAAAAACAGTGATGGTTGCACCGCCCAGTACCGGCTGTGGAATGGTTGTCAGGATCAGTGCGAATTTCGGCATCAGTGCTGCCAGAGCCACGATACCTGCTGCAAGGGAGAAGACGGTTCGATTGATTACTTTGGTTGTGGTAACAATACCAACGTTCTGTCCTGCGGTCGCAACCGGAGAACCTCCCAGAAAACCGCCGATCATGCTGGCAATGTTGTTTGCGATAACACCGCCGGAAATTTCCTGAAAGCTTGCGTTGCGGTCAAATGCACCGTTTGCGCTGGCTTCCAGCTGCCCCATATCCTGCACTGCATTGACAACAAATACAATCCCCAATGCAATCATCGCACTTGGCTGGAAATCCAGACCAAAATGCATAACCTGCGGGAGCTGGAACCATGCAGCTTCCCCGATCCCGTCAAAATGAATCAGTCCCATCGCAAGTGCTGACAGGTAACCAACAATCATACCAATCAGGGTGGAAGAGGCTTTGATCATTCCCTTTCCAAACTGTCCACAGATAATAACTGTAATCAGGGTAATCATAGCAAGCAGCCAGTTCTGCATGCTTCCATAATCTGCCGCTGTTTTAACACCACCTGCCATATAATTGACTGCTGTATCATACAGCGAAATACCGATGGTGACAACAACGCTTCCTGTGACAATCGGTGGAAACAGCTTGCGGATATACTTAAAGAAAATACCAACAATAATGCCCATCGCCGCGCCGAATACCTGAGCACCCAGCATTGCAGCAATACCATACTGTCCAACAATTGAGCTTAAAGTCGGCAGAAATGCAAATCCACTGCCGATCATGACCGGCAATCCACTTCCAACCAGACCTTTGAGCGGATAGTGCTGTAAAAAGATTGCGATTGCAGCACCCAAAAGCGATGCCTGAATCATGACAATCTGTTCACTGCCAGAGATTCCTCCCGCACCTGCGACCAGCATTGGCATTGAGATACAACCAACTACCATCGCTACTACGTGCTGAAGTGCCATCGGAACTGCCTGTCCAAGAGACACCTTTCCCTTCGGGCTGTAAAGTCCCTCTTTGTTGTTTTCCTTTTTCATACTTTCGTTCATATTTTCTCTCTTTCTCTATATCTTTTATTCTTTTTCAAAATCGTCCAGATCAAAGCAGACAGCATCTGTTCGGGAACGAATCGCATCAATCAGCGCTGTATCCTTTTTCCGTAACACTGCTGCTACCCTTTTCTGATCAAATAAACTAAGCAGCGCTCTGCAATAAGCAGGACTTGCGTTTTCCAAAAATCCTACTTCGTCGATTACTGCCCAACACCCCGAAGCGGATTTTGCGTGTTCTATTGCCTGCACACCAAAATGATCCAGCACCTCGGCTTTTACCTTTGGTCCCTTTCCGGGAACAAAGCCTTCTGCAATAGCCTGCTGCTGTCCGTCAGAACGGTCTTCCAGGATAATCTGACTTGGTGTTCCATCCCTGTTCCTCAGGGCAAAGGAACATATCCCCGCCTGTTCTCCTCCGGGAAGCATACCTTCTTTCAGCAACCGTTCCAAAAGGGTCGTTTTGCCGCTTCCTCTGCTTCCAGTAATCAGGATATGGGCGCTTCCCCGTCTAATCTCGTTACAGATCTCCTGCCATACCTCTTTTCTGCTCTGTGCCATCTACCAGTTGCTCCAATCACAGCCTTTGGAGAGCATCTGGGCAATCTTTTCCAAAGCGTTCTGTTCCAACTCGCTGTAACGGTCAAACTCGTAGCTGTCCAGATCAATGACGCCAATAACCTCATCGTTTAAAAAGATCGGAACAACGATCTCGGAGTTGGAACCTCCATCACAGGCGATATGTCCCGGGAACTCATGGACATTCGGCACAAGCTGTGTTTTTTTCTGGGAAACAGCAGTTCCACAAACACCGCTTCCTACCTTGATTCGGCGGCAGGCAGGTTTTCCACAGAACGGACCAAGCACCAGCTCACCGTTTTTCATCCGGTAAAATCCAGCCCAGCTGACATCTTTCCAGATTTCAAAAATCGCTGCCGCTGTATTTGCCATATTGGTAACGCAGTCTGTTTCTTCCGCAATCAGAGCACGAACCCGCATTACTGCCCACTGGCAGGCTTCTTCCCTGGTTTGAATGTTCGGCATTTTTACTTCCATATCCATAACCTCACTTTTCGGTTGTTTTCTTTGCTTTTATCATAATCGAAAAAAGGGTGTATTGTCAAACAAAAAAGGCCCGGAGTGCTGCTCCGAGCCTTCTTTATCATATTACTTGCACAGTTTGCAAACTTCGTCTACGATGTTTGCTGCGCGCAGACCAAACTCGGTGATAAGATCGCCGCCAGGACCGGAGTGACCGAATTCATCATGTACACCCATCTTAACTACCTTGCAGTTTAAGCCGTTTTCACAAACTGCTGCACAAACAGCGTCGCCCAAACCACCGATAACCGAATGTTCTTCTACGGTGATGATCTTTCCGGTTTCTGCTGCTGCCTTGCAGATCAGTTCTTCATCCAGTGGTTTGATGGTGTGGATGTTGATGATGCGGGCATCAATGCCTTTTTCTTCCAGCAGTTTGCCAGCTTCGATTGCTTCTGCTACCATCAGGCCGGTTGCCACAACGGTGACATCTTTACCTTCACGCAGAACAATTCCTTTACCCAGTTCAAAATGATAGTTTTCCGGATCATTGAATACTGGAACTGCCATTCTGCCAAAACGCAGATAAACCGGACCAACATATTCAACTGCTGCGCGGACTGCTGCTCTTGCTTCTACGTCGTCAGCAGGGTTGATCACTACCATACCTGGAATACTTCTCATCAGCGCGATATCTTCGCAGCACTGATGGGTAGCACCGTCTTCACCAACCGAGATGCCTGCATGAGTAGCACCGATCTTTACGTTCAGGTGTGGATAACCGATCGAGTTTCTTACCTGCTCAAAAGCTCTTCCTGCTGCAAACATTGCAAAAGAACTTGCAAATGGAATCATGCCTGCTGCTGCAAGACCTGCTGCAACACCCATCATATTTCCTTCTGCGATACCACAGTCAATAAAGCGTTCCGGACATACCTTTTTAAAGTTTGCTGTTTTGGTTGCTCCTGCAAGGTCTGCGTCGAGCACTACCAGATTTGGATATTCCGATGCAAGCTCAGCCAGTGTAGCTCCATAGCTTTCGCGAGTTGCAACCTTTTTGATCTCTGCCATTATTTTGATCCCTTTCCTTTCCCGATTACTTTGTAAGACCAGCAAGCTGTTCCTGAAGCTCGTTCATTGCAACTTCGTACTGCTCATCGTTTGGAGCAGTTCCATGCCAGGATGCTTTGTTTTCCATAAAGGAAACGCCCTTACCTTTTACAGTTTTTGCAATGATTGCGGTTGGTTTACCCTTTACGGTACGTGCTTCGTTGTAAGCGGACTCGATCTGATCAAAATCATGTCCATCAATATTGATAACGTGGAAACCGAATGCCTTGAATTTTTCATCAATCGGGTATGGGGACATAACGTCCTCGATGCTGCCATCGATCTGCAGACCGTTATTGTCCACGAGGATGCACAGGTTGTCCAGATTATAATGAGAAGCAAACATAGCAGCTTCCCAAACCTGACCTTCCTGAATCTCGCCATCGCCCAGAAGCGAATATACGCGGAACTTTTCGTCTGTCATTTTTCCGCCCAGTGCCATGCCGACAGCGGCAGAAACACCCTGTCCAAGGGAGCCTGTGGACATATCTACGCCCGGAATCTTATCCAGACAGGGATGTCCCTGCAAATAAGAACCGAGATGACGCAGTGTCTCCAGATCCTCTACCGGGAAAAAGCCTCTATGTGCCAGGGCAGAATACAGACCGGGTGCCGTATGTCCCTTGGAAAGAACAAAACGATCCCGGTCTTCCTTCTTCGGATCTGCCGGATCAATATTCATCTCTTCAAAATACAGGTAGGTAAAGATATCTGCTGCAGAAAGCGATCCTCCCGGATGACCGGATTTTGCGCCATGTACAGCAGTCAAAACGCCCTTGCGGACTTCATTCGCCACTTTGGCAAGTTCCAAATTATCCATAATTCCTCTCATTCCGCCGCGAAAACGGCCCAAAAATTAACCACTTACTTTACTTTGTATCACATTTTACTATAGACAGTCAACCCATTTACAGGGGGTTTCTCATATCTTTTCCCAAAACCACATATAAATATGAAAAAATCTGGTGGCGCTTTTTGAAAAATATTTTCCGCAAACGGACTCCTCTGTTTCTATGCACGCTTTTTCTGTGTATTTTTCTGCCCGCAATTTTGCTGTGTTCCCACTGCTTTGACCGGGCTCTTTTCCATAAAATAACAAGTGCATATGTGCAGTCCAGCCTTGAACACGATGCCCTCAGCCTGCACTTTGTCATGGCGTATCCGAATCTGCAAGGGATTCATCTAAAAGACGCTGCGCTTCCGGTTTATTCTAAGGAAGCTTCCGAGGCTTCTGCCGCCTCCCGGCAGAAATTTTTGTCCGTGCTCTCCTTTCTCGATTCGAAAAAATTAAATGAGGAGGAACGCTATACCTACGATCTGCTCTGCGACAGGCTGGCTCTCGACCTCGAAGAATCCGATTTTTCCTATTATGAGGAACCCCTTTCCCCGACCTCCGGCATGCAGAGCGAGCTGCTTTTATTATTTGCAGAATATCCGTTTTATACCGCTGACGACGTGGAAACCTATCTTTCCCTCCTGCAGTCCGTTCCCGATTACGTGCAGGGTCTGCTTTCTTATGAATCCGAAAAAAGTGCAGCCGGGCTTTTTATGGAAAAAGAGGACGCTAAAAAAAGTGCACAGCAGTGCCGCGAAATCCTCACAAAGGAGGCGCTTTCCTCCGGCACGCACTTTTTACAGACGACGTTTTCTTCCAGACTTGCATCTCTTTTACAAAAAGGACTTCTGACCGCCAAGCAGCAGTCACAATACGAAGCCCAAAACCAGTCGCTTTTGTCAAAATCCGTCCTGCCCGCCTGGCAGTCCCTCGCAGACGGGCTGGAACAGCTTTCCGACACCGGACGCACGAGGGGAGGGCTTTCCCAGAAGCCCGACGGGCGGCAATATTATGCCTGGCTCGTCAAGGAATCCACCGGTTCCTCCCTTTCCATGGATCAGCTCTATTTGCTCCTTCAAAAACAGTTTCAGAAAACCTACAAAGAGATGAAGCAGACGCTGACCACTTATCAGGAGCTGACCGGCGGTACGCCTGACCTTGCCCCGGTTAACGATGGATTTCCACTTTCTGATCCAACCGCCATTCTGGAAGATCTGCAAAACCGGATGCAGCAGGACTTTCCGGCTCTGGACGATCTAACCGCCCAGACGGTTCAATGCGACATTCAGGATGTGGACGCCGGGCTCGAGGCATATTCCAGTCCCGCCTTTTATATGATCCCGCCAATCGATGCCCTGATGCAGAATACGATCCGCATCAACCGTTCCTCGACCGCAGACGGAATTGAGCTTTACACCACACTCGCCCACGAGGGTTATCCGGGGCATCTCTACCAGACCGTCTATTCCTCCCTTGTCTGCGATACGCAGACGCTGCCAATTCGCAAGCTGTTCTCCTACGGCGGATATGTGGAGGGCTGGGCGTACTATACCGAACGGATTTCCTATGAATATGCCGCACAGGTCCTTGCGGAAGCGGAAGGCAGCTTGGGCAGCTCCTATCCCGCTGCGCTGCTCTGTACGCTTCTGGCACAGCAGCGCGATCTGCAAATCAACCTGTTTTGCTTACTCGACCTTTCTCTGCACTATTACGGCACGGAAGAGTCAGAGCTTCTGCGCTCTCTCGAGTCCTTCGGTCTTTCGGAAGAGCAATCGGAACGTGTTTACGATTATCTGCGCACTGCCCCTGCGGTCTATTTGAAGTATTACGTTGGATATCTCGAAATGAATGCCCTCAAAAAAAGAGCCGAACTTCAGTGGAGCGACAACTTTTCCCTGCTGCGCTTCCATCGCTTTGTCCTGGAAGCCGGTCCGTCTGATTTCGAAAACCTTACAAAACGGCTGAAACAGACTGCAGCAAAAACGGGCTGACCACGCGCCAGCCCGTTTGGTTCATGCCCATAGATCACTCACCGAGCATGCATTTTATTGTTTTATTCCACGCTTTTCAGCGATTCCGCCATATTGATCCGTTCCAGCTTCAGATACATCACAACATCTACAATGACCATAAATACAAAGGTCAGCAGGATACTCTTTACAAAGCTAAAGGGAAGCACCCGCGGCTGAAATGTAACCATATCGACATCAATATTTGCAATAACAAACCGGTGCAGGCAAATTCCGGCTCCCAGCCCGACAATTGTTCCGAGCGCCGTCAGCACGACATTTTCCCGGAACACATAGGCTGCTGTCTCCTTTGGTCGGAAACCAAGTACCTTGATCGTTGCAATCTCCCGGATTCGCTCGGTGATGTTGATGTTCGTCAGATTATAAATTACGATAAATGCCAACGCACCGGCGCAGAGGATGACCAGAAGCACCACTGCATCCAGACTGCCCATCATTTTGTTGACCTGGCTGAGCATATCCGCATTGACCGCAACCGCAGAAACGACGTCGCATGCCAGCAGCTTTTCCGACAGTTCCCGGTTCTCCTGCGCGCCCTCCGATGCATGGATATAAAGGCTCTTGTAAACCGGATCACTTCCGTTATCGAGTTCCCATGTTTCCGGTGAAATATAAACGTAATTATAAATATAATTTCGAGATAGAGCAGTCACCTTCACTTTGAGCTTTTCGCCATCCTCTGTCCGCAGTGTAACGGTATCCCCAACGCGGATCCCGCATTTTCGCGCAAGCTTTGCACTGATAACAGCCTCTTCCTCACCAGGCCATGGAATATCCTCACCCTCTTCTGTCCGCAGCCGGATATACTCCTGCGCTGCCCCGGTGTCCTGCGGAATGACGACATTTGCGGTCTTGACACCACTGCGCCCCGTCAGATCCATTGAAATCTCACAGAAGGGCATCCAATCCTTCGAGGATCCGGAAAGCGCCCCGGTAAGTTCAGAAAAGTCTGCCGCATCCGCGTCCGGATACCCCTCTTTCAGTGTCGCACTCATATCATACAGCTGCACTTCCTCATACTGCATATCCGCAATGTCCGCAATCGTATCCTTTATACCATAGCCGGTTACAAGAAGGGCTGTGCAGCCGCCGATACCGATTACCATCATAAAAAATCTCTGCTTATACCGGAAAACATTCCGCACGGAAACCTTTGCCAGAAAGCTCATATGGTTCCATAGCAACGGGATGTGCTCCAGCCATACCCTTCTGCCGCTCTTTGGCGACTTGGGACGGATCAGATTTGCAGCCGTGCTCATCAGCTCGTACCGACAGGTCAGCCACGTTACGCCAACCGAGCATAAAAGTGCCACTGCAAGCGAGGCAGCCGCCAGCCCCGGATCAAACATCAGCTCATAATCCCCCATATGGTACATGATCTTATATGCATTCCAGATGACGGTCGGAAAAATCGTCGAACCGATCAGAAAACCGATGACAGAACCGATCCCTGCCGCACTTCCCGCATAAAACAGATATTTCCCCATAATACGGGCTTCCGAATAACCCAGTGCCTTGAGTACACCGATCTGCGTCCGCTGCTCCTCTACCATCCGGTTCATTGTCGTCATACATACCAGCGCCGCTACCAGGAAAAAGAAAAACGGCAATACCTTCGCAATTCCGGCGACGATCATAGAATCATTTTCATAACTGGCGTAACCGATATTGGTATCCCTGCCCAGCACATAGACATCCGGCTCCTGGATCTCGTCGATCTGCTTCTGCGCATCCGCAATCTCTTCCTTTGCATCTGCGGTCTTTTCATCCAGTGTCTGTAAGCCGTCTTCATATTCTTTCTGACCGTCGGCAAGCTCCTTCTCTGCATCCGCCAGCTTCTGTTCCTGCTCGTTTAGCTGTTTTTCCTGCGAGGAAAGCTCCTGCTTTGCAGCCGCAAGCTGCTTTTCTCCGGCTGTAAGCTCTGCCTCGCTGCTTTCCAGCTGATTGCGCTTCGCATCCAGAGCTGCCTGCTGCGCATCGAGCTGGGCCAGCTGCTGCCAAAGCTGCGCAGGGCTGGCAGCGGCACTGCCGGACATGCCGGATTCTGCGCCCGCCTGGCTTCCAGCACTCTGCGCAGCCGCAATCGCTGCATTCAACTGTGCCCGCGCGCTGTCAAGCTGCACCTGCCCGGCTTCCAGCTGGCTACGTCCATCCACAAGCTGCGCGCGTCCGTTGTTAAGTTCCGTCTGCTTCTGCGCAAGCGTCTGTTTTGCCTGCTGCAGCTGCTTTCTTGCGTCCGCGATCTGCTCTTTGCCGTCTGCAAGCTCTTTTTGCCCGTCTGTCAGCTTCTGCTTCGCCTCTTCCAGATCGGTACGCGCATCCGCCGTCTGATCCCGCAGCTCCTTCTGCGCATCGTCCACCTTCTGCTGCGCATCTGCTTTCAGGCTGTCGTAGCGGTTCTGCGCCTCCTGCTCTGCAATCGGCTCTGCCCAGGCCTTGAGGTCTTCGATTTTTTTCTTGTAAACGTCACTGTAAATCCGGTCATTCTGATCGAGCCGGACAAAAATTTCCGTATAATAATTCGTATCAAATCCATCCGGAAGCATGTATACAAAGCCGGAAACCCGCCCCGTTCCAAGTGTGGTCGAGCCACGCTGATAGTTAATATAATAGGAAGCATCTGCTATGCCGACGATTGTATACACGTCATATGCGAACAAATCTGCCGTCTCTTCGGAATTTTCATCCGAAACCTGAATCGTTTTGCCGATATCGTCTTTCGAAAACAGACTGGAATCCACGACGATTTCATCCGCCGCCTCCGGCAGCCGTCCCTCTTTTAATTCGACCTGATTCTGTACTTCCAAAAGTGTCTGTGCCACAAGCACCCGGCTTTTGCCGCTCTCATCCACCGCCAGGAAATCCAAGGAAACCGCGCCCTCCACTGCTTTGATGTCCTCTCTGCCTGTAAAAGCGTCCACCGAATCCTTTTCAAATCCGAGCGTCGATAACAGCCGCAGATCATACAGGTCATGACTGTTCAAATACCGCCCGCCGTTTCGCACCATTGCAGGCGTCACCACCATCAGCCCGACGAAAAATCCCACACCCAGCGCTACAATCGCCAAAATCGCAACATATCTGCCGAAGCTCTGCCGGATTTCCCGATATGTTGTTTTCCACATCGCCGATTTTCTTCTTTTCACGTCTCCTCACCTTCTGCCGCGCTGCGGCACAAGCCCTTATTTCTGACAATAGAATGTTTACAGAGCGCACCTTCTATCCTTTACCACTCGATCTGCTCTACCGGAACAATATGTTCGTTTTTACGCATATCCGTGACTGTTCCATTCTTTACGGTAATAATCCGATCCGCCATCGCCGTAATCGCCTGGTTGTGTGTAATAACAACGACAGTAACGCCCTTTTTGCGGCAGGTATCCTGCAGCAGCTTCAGCACTGCCTTACCTGTATTGTAATCCAGCGCGCCGGTTGGTTCATCGCACAGCAAAAGCTTTGGATTTTTGGCAAGGGCACGGGCGATCGCCACACGCTGCTGTTCCCCGCCGGAAAGCTGCGCAGGGAAGTTCGATGCCCGGTCTGCAAGCCCCACGTCTGCAAGCACCTGCCCTGCATCCAGCGGATCGCTGCAGATCTGGGATGCCAGCTCCACATTTTCCAGCGCTGTCAGATTTCCGACCAGATTATAAAACTGGAACACAAAACCAATATCATATCTTCTGTAATCCGTCAGTTGTTTTTTCCCATAAGAGGAAATTTCTTTTCCATCCAGCAGGACCTTTCCCTCCGTCAGCGTATCCATTCCGCCAAGGATATTCAGGATCGTTGTCTTGCCAGCGCCGCTGGCTCCGACGACCACGCAGAACTCGCCCTTTTCGATTTCGAAATTGACGCCCTGCAGCGCCGGGATCTCCACCTCGCCCATGTGATAAATTTTTTTCACGTCATGAAATTCCACAAAACTCATACTTTCTTATTCCTCTTCTTCCATCATGCTTTCCAGATATCCCCTGTCCCACAGGAGAATCTTCAGCTTCCTTGCCGCCTTGACCGCAGGCTCCGTAAAATACTGGTTCGTCATCACAGCGCCCACCATCCGGTCGTAATAATCCCGCCCCGCATAGGCTTCCTGAACCGCCTTGACACCAACAGGGCCATCGTAGCGTTTACACTGTACCGCATAGGTCACGCCCTCCTTTTCCGCCAGGACATCAACACCGTAATCACCGCTCCCGCGGGTCACTTCTACACTTTTAAAACCATGGTCTTCCAGAAGGTCCGCACAGAAATATTCGAAATCGTGTCCCTCCATTGCATCCAGCTCACGTCCCTTTAAATGCTCCCGTATCCGGCGTGCGCAGAAAAAAATCAGCCATATGACAAAAACAACCGCCGCCACAATGCCTGCTGCACCGACAAGCAGCTTCCAATCCAACATGCTCTTTCATTTCCTCCGGTTTCTGACTGCAGCCCTCCTGCTAAAACGAACTGCAGTTCTTCTCTTTAAGGGTACAATATTCTCCACCTCTTTACAATCCTGCCGCCGAAAATTTCATTTAGTTTTTATAATTTCTCGCTCCGTTCGTTGCGTAAAATACCGTTTTATGCTATGCTTTTCTACAGATTGTCCGATACCGTTCAATCGTATTTTTTAAGATTCCGGGAGAGCTGCAAATGAACAATAGAGAACGTTTTTCCTCCAGGCTTGGATTTATCCTGATTTCTGCCGGCTGTGCGGTAGGATTGGGTAATGTCTGGCGTTTTCCTTATATTACGGGACAATACGGCGGCGCCGCGTTTGTCCTTGTTTACCTTATTTTCCTTGTCCTGCTCGGCCTTCCGATCATGGTCATGGAATTTGCGGTGGGTCGCGCCAGCCAGAAATCCGCGGCGCGCTCTTTCCATGTGCTTGAGCCTGCCGGTACAAAATGGCATCTGCAGGGCTATGCCTGTATGGCAGGCAACTATCTTCTGATGATGTTTTACACCACGGTCGGCGGCTGGATGGCAGCCTATATCTTCAAGACGCTGACCGGCGAATTCAAAGGTCTGGATTCTGACGGCGTTGCAGCAGTTTTTAATGACATGCTCGCCCGCCCCGGTTACATGACATTCTGGATGGTTCTTGTGGTCCTGCTGAGCTTTTTTATCTGCAGTCTCGGCCTGCAAAAAGGTGTGGAGCGTATTACCAAGGCAATGATGAGCTGTCTTTTCCTCATCCTGCTCATTCTGTGTATCCGCAGTGTGACACTGCCCGGCGCTTCCGAGGGACTGCGCTTTTATCTGATTCCCGATTTTACCAGATTTACAGAAAATGGCGTCGGCAACACGATTTTCGCCGCAATGGGACAGGCGTTCTTTACCCTGAGCCTCGGCATCGGTGCGATGGCGATTTTCGGCAGCTACATCGGTAAAGACCACACCCTGACAGGGGAAACAATCAATATCTGCCTTCTGGACACACTGGTTGCTTTTCTCGCAGGACTGATTATTTTCCCGTCCTGCTTTGCATTCGGCGTCGATCCCGGACAGGGACCCGGACTGGTGTTCATCACTCTGCCCAACATCTTCAACCAGATGGTCGGCGGACGGATTTTCGGTGTTTTGTTCTTCGTCTTCATGACGTTTGCCGCCCAGTCCACGATTATTGCCGTATTTGAAAATATCATCAGCTTTTCCATGGATCTGTTCGGCACATCCCGTAAAAAAACCGTCCTGATCAATGGAATTGCGATTATCCTCCTGTCCCTGCCCTGCGTATTCGGCTTCAACATCTGGTCCGATTTCCAGCCGCTGGGTGCTGGCTCCACGATTCAGGATCTCGAGGACTTCATTGTTTCCAACAACCTCCTGCCCCTGGGCAGCATGGTCTATCTGCTGTTCTGTACCAGCAGATACGGCTGGGGCTGGAAAAACTTCCTGGCAGAAGCCGACACCGGCAAGGGCGTAAAATTCCCCGCCTGGGCGCGCGTTTACGTTTCCTATATTCTGCCGCTGATCGTCCTGTTCATTTTTATTATGGGCTATTATCAGAAATTTAAATAAGGAGTAAAAAACTATGCAGCTTTTGGAAGAAAGAATTCGCAAAGACGGAATCATTAAAGAAGGAAATGTCCTCAAAGTAGACCGCTTCCTGAATCATCAGATGGATATCCACCTGTTTGAAGAAATCGGCAAAGAGTTTTACCGCCGTTTCTCGGATGCCGGCGTCAACAAAATCCTGACCATCGAAGCCTCCGGTATCGGCATTGCCTGCATCACGGCGCAGTATTTTGATGTTCCTGTCGTTTTTGCGAAAAAAAATCAGACCAAAAATATTGCCGGAGACGTTTTCACCACACAGGTGGAATCCTACACCCACGGCAGAATCTATGACATCATCGTATCCAAAGAATTCCTTTCTCCCAACGACAGAGTCCTGCTGATCGATGATTTCTTAGCAAACGGGAGAGCTCTTGAGGGTCTTGCTGCCCTGGTAGAATCCTCCGGTGCGACCTTAGTCGGCGCGGGCATCGTAATTGAAAAAGGCTTCCAGCCCGGCGGCGATGAGCTGCGCAAAAAAGGCATCCATCTGGAATCTCTCGCTATCGTTGAAAGCATGGACGAAAAGACTGGCACAATCACGTTCCGCGAGCAGTAATGCGGTACTTTTTTCCCAAAGTCCCATATCATAAATAGTAAAAAGGACTCTGAGGAAATTTTATGACAAAGGAATCTTTCAACAGCAGCCGGACGCCGTCTGACGGACATCCGGCTGACACCAATCCAAACTCAGCACAGACTCTCGCTGCTTCCTGCAGCCAGCCTGTGCTGACTCTTTCTCAAGGCGCTCCCGTTTCAGACACCGCCAGCTCCCAGACCCTCGGGCAAAACGGTCCCGTCCTCTTACAGGACGTGGATTTTATTGAAAAACTTGCACATTTCGACCGGGAACGCATCCCGGAGCGCGTCGTACACGCCAAAGGAAGCGGCGCATTCGGCACATTCCGCCCGTATCGTTCCATGGGGGATTATACCAGCGCTGCGTTTTTACAGGATCCGTCCGTATCCACCCGTTTTCTGATCCGTTTCTCCACCGTCATCGGCTCCAAGGGCTCTCCTGACACTGACCGCGACCCGCGCGGCTTTGCTGTTAAATTTTACACCTCTCAGGGTAATTATGACGTCGTCGGCTTAAGCCTTCCTGTCTTTTTTATCCGCGACGCCATGCAGTTTCCCGATTTCATCCATTCCCAGAAGCCCGATCCCTGCACAAATATCAAAAACTACGCGCATGTCTGGGATTTTTTCTCCCTCACACCGGAAAGCCTTCATCAATTGATGTGGCTCTACAGTGACCGCGGCATCGTTAAGGATTTTGCCAAAATGGACGGTTTTGGTGTCAATACCTTTGTCTGGGTCAATGGAAAAGGGGAACGTTTTTACGTCAAATATCGTTTTACCGCGCAGGAACCCTTCGACATCATCGACCGAAAAGAAGGAAAACGCCTTGCCGGTCAGGATCCGGACATCGCTGTGCGCACGCTGCACAGGCGGCTCGCTTTGGGCAACCCGATCCGATATGAATTTCAGGTACAGATCATGAAGCCCGAAATGGCTGACCAGCTGTCCTTCGATCCACTCGACGATACCAAAATCTGGCCGGAGGATCAGTTCCCGTTCCAGAAGGTCGGCATGATGGTTTTAAATGAAAATCCCAAAAACTTCTTTACCGACATCGAGCAGGCAGCGTTCTGTCCCGCAAACATCGTTCCCGGCATCGAATTTTCCGCCGATAAAATGCTGCAGGGACGCACATTTTCCTACACCGACACACAGCGTTACCGCATCGGCGCAAACTTCGCCCAGCTTCCGGTCAACCGCCCGGTTTCTCCTGTCGCCAACGACCAGCAGGACGGCTATATGGCATACAAAAATCCGCCCGGCTGCGTCAACTACAAGCCAAACTCCTTAGACCGCAACAATCCGCAGGAAGCCCCCATGCCCTGCTATCCGGGCATGCGCTATCCCGGCGGGACTGTGCAGCGCTCCGTCCTTGAGAAAACCGACGACTATTCCCAGGCGCGCACCCGTTACCGCTCTTTGCCGGATGCGGAAAAAGCCCGCCTCGCGGACGCCATCGGCTGGGAGCTCGCCCAGGCGCCGATGGAAATCCGCAAACGACAGCTCGATCTGTTCGCCAAAGTAAGCGCCGACCTCGCCAACCGCGTCAGTCGTGAAATCTATCTGTTCGAGACGGGAAGGAAAGGATAAAATGTAAAAAAGTATGTGCCTTGGCACATTCTCGCGCCGAGGCGCGGTTGCTTCGGCAACCATCTAACCCTGCGCCGAGTGCACATCCCCGTAGCGCGTTTTTATTTCATAGGACGCATTTTCCTATGAAATAAAAAAACAGCCACAGGCGCTTCTGAATTTGCGGCGCGCCTGCGGTTGTTCTTATTTTCTTTGAGATAGAACGGCATACGCACTCTTCTAAATATTGGAAGCCTGTTTATTGCTGACTTCCTGTCGTTTTCCCCAGGATTTCTTCTACTTCTTCCTCACTCATCAAGAGATCCTTGGCGATCTTTTCGGGACTGTCTCCAAGCTGATATTTTCTGGTTACTAATTGCACAATACTTTCCTTTTGTCCTTCTTTTCTTCCTTCTTCTCTTCCTTCTTCTCTTCCAAATGCGCAACCTTCCAGATAAATCTCTTTCGACCGATAATTCAGCACTTTTCCTCCCATAACTTCCGTAACCTCCTTTTCTACATTGCTATACTTCGACGCCAGTTTTTCCACCACATTATTGGACAATTCACACAGTGCGCCACAGGTGATCGGCTTCATACGACCGCTTTGGCACTCCTGATCCAGCATTTCCGCAATTTTTTCGTATTCCAGTCTCAGTCCGCTTAACTGTTTCTGATTTCCATCAATTTTTCGAAATTCTTTTTCATATCGAAAAATATAAAATGGGATCAACATCCACAGTTGTTTTTCAAAAAGTTCGTCCAGTGTATAGTCCTTTACCTTCAAAATCGGAATCCCGTACTGCAATTGCTTCTGCCGTACATGGATACAGATTTTCAGTTCGTCCGACGTTGTCTTGCTGCTTCTTAAATAGATGACTGCAGAATCCGGGAATTTTACATGCAGTACTCCATTCCGATATTCTTTCTCCATCAAAGCAATCTGCGCATCATATTCCCACATCCGAATTTCCATTGTCCCATCCGCTGTGCTCTGACATTCCAGATGATACCGTTTGGAAATTCCCTTTAAAGAAATCAATGTCAGGTTGGAATCCGTAACCCGCTTCTCCTTTTTCCCCTCCGGATTCCTCAAAAAAATCTCGTTCTCATTCGATACCACTACTTCCCGCCCGGTATAATTCGTGCCGAACAGCTCGTTAATCAGCGGAACCACCAGCTCTGGGCAATCCTGCAGCAGCGTGCGGAAAGTGTCATCATAAGGTGTATTGATTGTCTCCATCTTTTGCCTTTCTGATACATTCATCATATACCAGGAAGACTCCTTTCTGCAAGGTCTTCCCGGTATCTCCATCTGTTCCTTATTCAGTTTTTGTCTGATAGAAATCTCTGGTCGATCCGACCTTGAAAAAATAAATAAGATTTTAGATTCTACAGCAGGGGCGGCTCTCCCTCTGCAAAAGCCGCCTGCCATAATTGAATAGATTTAATATAAACGATACTTCGAAAAAAATCAACAGCAACCGCTATCCAATATGCTGCGTTTTGATTGGGGGTCTGCCCCCGTTTCACGCATATCCCCGCCTCTGCTCCTCCCACATCTGCCAGTAGCGCCCCTTTTGCGCCAAAAGCTCCTGATGGCTGCCGCACTCCGTAATCCGTCCATGCTCCATGACGTAAATTCGATCCGTCAGTGCCGTCACGGAAAGCCTGTGCGAAATCACGATCACGCCCTGATCGGGATGTCCCTGCAGCAGCGTTTTGTTAAACGCATCCTCTGCAAACGGATCAAGCGAAGCCGCCGCTTCATCCGCAATCAGAAACTCCGTGTTATAATAGCAGGCACGCGCCAGCGCAATCTTCTGTTTCTGTCCCTCTGAAAACAGGAAACCGTCCTCGCAAAATTCCCGCAACACCTGTTTTTCAACCGGAACAAAAGTCCCTTTTCGATACAAACCGCTCTCGCACAACGCATCCGCCGCCCGGCTCTTATCTGCGTTTTCGGAAAGCGCCACATTCTCCGCCAAAGACGCCGCATACAGCAGATTTCCGGCAAACAGCACCGTGAAATGCTTTCGACATTCCTCCCATTCTGCCTTTGTTGAAACGGCTGCTCCATCCGCCAAAACCGCTCCGCTGTCCGTTTTTCCAAGTCCAAGCAAAACCTTGATGAACGTCGTTTTTCCAGCGCCGCTGTCTCCGACCAGTGCGATCTTTTCGCCCTTTTTCACCCGAAAACAGATATCCTGCAAAACCTTTTTCTCCCCGTATCCGAAATCGACATGCTCCATCGAAATCTCTGAAATCGTCCTGCTGTCCGCTGCCATGGATTCCTGGTTTTTGTCATTCGACACTTCTCCGTTTTGTTCGCAAAAATCAAAAAATCCGTCGATGTATCCGGCATACTCCCCGGCTCTTCCCGCCATCTGCTCAAACAGCACGGACAGCGCATACAGGATGATGTGCGTCCCGTTCAAAAGCGCCGCAAAATCGTCCAGTCCGATCGTCTTTTTCCAGAAAAAACAATACCCCAGATACGCGATCATCAAACAGTCGATAAACAGAAAATCGCTCCCGATCTCCCGCCCGAACGCAATTGGAAAAATACGTCGATTCCACTGTTTCGTCTGCTCCGCCTTTTGCGAAAAGCTGTCCTGATCCCGTTTTACGAAAAATGGTAGGCAGCCCAGAATCCGCCCCTCTGCTGCATATTCCTTTCGCAGAAAAATCCGTAAATAGTTCTGATGCAATGCATCCTTTTTGTTCTGTTCATCCCGCTTTTCGTTCGTTTTTTCCACCAGACTTTTGACACAGAAACGGCTTGCCACAAACGCCAGCAAAACGAAAACAACGATCATCTGATCCATGCGGATATAAATGACGACCGCTACCGCACCTGCCAGAAAACTGCCGAACAGCTGCCGGTAAAATTCCAGCGTTTCCTCCATCTTCGTCTGCGTAAACTGCAGCGCCCGACGGTATCCATGAAAATACGCTTCGTCGTTATATTTCCTACAGTCGGCGTCCAGCATAATCCGGTACAACCTACGGTTTAATTTGTATTCCAGACGTTCCTTCCACTGCGGATAAACCCGTTCAAAATACCAGTGCCACAAAAAGCTCACTGACAGCTGGTACACCAGAAATCCTCCCAGCACCCACGCTGCCCGTATCAGATCACGCCCCATCAGCGCGCCGATCATCCATTTCAAAACAAGGACATTCGCCAGCACATCCGCCAGGTCATATGCGCCCGTCAGCACAATTTCCAGTAAAAACAGCCCCGGTGCATCCAGAAAGCGGAGCTTCTGCAGCCGCAGATGACTTTTCAACCCGTTAAACCGCATCGTTTTCCCCCTCCTGTGCAAAATACTGCCGTCGCTGCGTCGTAAACATCCTGCAGTAGTCGCCGCCCTTTTCCATCAGCTCTTCGTGCGTTCCATGCTCTGCAATCATTCCGTTTTTCAGATATAAAATCTGATCTGCCTGCCGTGCAAAGGATAACCGATGCGTCACGAAAATCATCAGCTTTCCCTTTGTCGCTTCCAGCACTTCCTGCAAAACATCCGCTTCCGTCAATGGGTCTAAAAATGCTGTCGGTTCATCCAGAATTACCGCATCGAAATCGCCTGCAAACACCCTGCACAGAGCAAGCCGCTGTCCTTCCCCGGCGGAAAACATGGCTTTTTCCCCTTCTTCAAACAGCTCCACTGCAGTATGAATGCCCTGCGGAAGACTTTCGATTTTTTCTTCCAGACCGACTTTCCGCAGCGCTTCCCACACAGTCATTTCGTCCTCTTTTTTACATTCCCGCAGCAAAACATTCTCCGCCACCGTCGCCGGATACAGCCGGTAATCCTGCAGCAACGCAAACACATTTTTCCCGATTCCGGTTCGGCTGACTGCCCCATTTCTGTACAGCTTCCCGGTAAAATCCGGATAAAGCCCCAGCAACACTTTCAGAAATGTGGACTTTCCCGCGCCATTCTCCCCGACCAGCACAACGCGTTCCCCTTTTTTCGCTAAAAAGCTGATATCATGCAGTCCAGCCGTCCCGTTCGGATAAGTAAACGAAAGCTGTTTCGCCTCAACAGACTGCAGAATTTCTTCCTGCGTTTCGTCCTTTTGTGCCGGTTTTTCTTCGGCAAAAAAGTTCAGAAAATCCTCTACATAAAGCAGATTCTCCGTAAAACGTGCATACTCTGTTCCAAGACGAACCAGTTTCGCATTCAGGTTTGCAATCGATAATACCAGCACGGAATATTCCGAAACCGGAAGTCCCTCCTGCGTCCAGAATTTCCACAGCGCATAAATATTTCCTGCGGTAAATGCGAACGTCGCGCCAAGATTATCCGCCAGAAAACCGAGCAATGCCAGCGTTCCGCCCTTTTCCCGAGCAAGCGTACAATTTCCCGTTTCCGCCTCCCGGTTTAAATGATCCAAAATGCTGTAGGCATCCGAAGTCCGCAGCTCCTCCATATTTTCGTGGAAGAAAAATTTGCGCCATACATACGCCTTTTTCCGGTCATGGACACTTTTTTCCACTTCATAATCATGCCGCACTTCTCCCTGTCTGCGCAGCACCATCGTCAGCAGAAATGGCGCAATCGCCACGACAAACAGAACCGGATCAAGCGTCGCCAGATAGGTCAAAACCGCCACAAGCGCCGACGCCAGCCGAACCGTATTTCCGATATTTCCCATGATTTTTTCATAAGTCGCAGATGCATGATTGGCAAGATATTCCAACCGGTTCAAAAACGCCGTTTTCTCATAAGAGGCATACGGCACTGCAGTTGCACGTTCCTCGATCCGGTGCACAATCCGCCCTTCCTGCAAAATATCCGCCTGTTCGCTGTAGCATTCCCGATACCATCTGCTCACGCCCCGAAGCGCCAGATTGATCCCACAAAAAACAGAAGTCCTGCAAAAAAACGTTTCCCGTCCCCCTCCTGCAGACAGGAAATATAAAAGCTCACTGCGAAAATATTGACCACAAATTCCCGCACACCGTCCAGCACATGAATCAGGATATGCAGAAAAATCCGCCCTTTCCCCAATCCGATGAGCCGGAGATATTGTATGTATTTCTGAATCATTGTCTCCTCCAGTTATATCAAACAATAGAATGCACGCTCTGCGAGCATTCTATTGTCATGAATCAAAAATAATTTGAAGACTTTTTTGAAGTTCCTATCGTTTTTCCCAGGGGCAGGTAGCAATATTGTTTTTATAATCTGAACCATATATTCCAGCACATGCCGCAATTGGTTGATCAATACACGATAGTTCATCTGCATTAAATAAATCATCAAAAAAACCAATATTAAGATCAAATTGCCCTCTTTATTTTAAAATTTGTTCCATTCTCTTTTCCTCTACACTTTATAATACTGCGCCTGAGCCTGCCATAGCTGCGCATAGAGCCCGTTTTTGGAAAGCAGCGCCTCATGCGTTCCGCTCTCCACTATTTTCCCGTTATCCAGAACAAAAATCCGGTCACTGAACTTGCAGCTGGAAAGCCTATGGGAAATGTAAACCGCAGTTTTACCCTTGACGATCTCATCAAAGCTCTCATAAACCCTGCTTTCTGAAACAGGATCAAGCGCCGCAGTCGGCTCATCCAGAATGCAAATCTGACCGCCCTTATAAATCGCCCTTGCGATCGCAATCTTTTGCTCTTCTCCTCCGGAAAACGAAACGCCATCCTGCTCGTATTCCGGATATACCACGGTTTCCAGACCTTTCTTTAGTTTATTCAGACGTTCCCCAAAGCCTGCCAGCTGCAGCACCTCTTTTGCACGCTCTGCTTCATACTGCTCAGAAGCGGCTACATTTTGCCCAAGCGTCAGGGACAACAGGGAATAATCCTGAAAAACGATCGCAAAAATCTTCTGCCACTCCCTCAAATCATATTCCCGGATATTTTTGCCGTTCCAGAGGATTTCTCCCTCCTCCGGCTCATACAGCCTGCAAAGAAGCTTTACGAGCGTCGTTTTCCCGCTTCCATTCTTCCCGACCACTGCGATTTTCTCAGACGGCTCGATTTTCAAACTGACATGATCCAGAACCAGCTCTTTTGTCCCCGGATACCGGAAAGAAACATTCCGAAACTCAATCACCCCTTTTGTCATCTCTGTGAAAGAATCTCCCTTTGTTTTCTCTGCTTCCAGGTTCAGATATTCCAGGGTACTTGCGATCCTGCCAACATCCGTCCGAAATTCCCCTGCCAACCGGATGGATGCTGAAACCGACATACATGCCTGAAAAATTGCCTGCGCATACCGCAGCACCATGCCGACCGTGATCGTCCCGGCAATTGCCAGCGCCAGCACGCAATAATAGGAAACACACAGCAAAATTCCCTGAATCATGCCAGTTCCAAGCCCGCCTGCACTATTGATTCTGGCAATGGTAAATACATTTTTCCTGACACCTTCCCGTTCTGTATCGATCGTTTTCTGGATCATTTTCTTCGCACGGTACATAAAAATATCTTTCAAAGACTGTGCCCCGATCGCACCGCTTCCGCCTTCATCCATATACCAGAAGCGGCTGTTCTTTTCTGCCTGAGTCATTTGATTCATCGCAGCAGATTCTTTCTTCTGATACCATTTGGCATAAACCGACGCGCCGACCACAGCCAGACCAATATTGAACAGAAGCGCTGCCGCAACCTTCCCCGCCGCGCTCCCGGAAACCTGCATTGCAAGCGGAATCAGCATAATAACCGAACCAAGCAGTTCGAACCCGGAATTGCAGAGGTTGCAAAACTTATCTGCGACTCCAAAAAATCCGCTTCCCCAGCTTCGGTCTGCCAAAATCCTCGCCCGCATTTCCTTTGCATAATCCGATTCCAGATCAGAAAAAGAAATATTCAGGGTATTTACCGGAACAAGCGTCTCAAAACGCATGGCAATCTGATAGCTTCTGGTTTTCATCTCCTTTTCCAGAAGCGCTTTTACACCTTTCAAAAGCCAGATTCCGACCAGTCCAACAACTGCTATAGAAACCGGATCTGCAGAATTTTCCCTGTAAACCAGCAAATCCAGAATTCTGGCAACCAAAATTACCGGCAGATAGAAAAGCAGGGCATTCAATCCTCCCTGAAGAATCACAATTACAGGGAACTTCCGATCCATCGCCCAAAGCAATTTAATTGTATCCCGAACAGGAACTTTTCGTTTTTCTTTCATTGCTGTTCCTCCTCCCTGTAATACCGGCTCTGAATTTCATAGAGACGCGCATACATTCTGTTTTGCGCCATCAGTTCTTTATGGGTTCCGCTTTCCTGTATTTTCCCGTCTTTTAGCAGAATGATACGATCCATAAATTGTGTGCTCGCAAGCCTGTGGGAAATATAGATACATGTTTTCTCTTTTCCAAGTTCCCGGAATTTTTCATAAACTTCACTCTCCGCAATTGCATCCAGCGCTGCTGTCGGCTCGTCCAGAATCCAGATCTGTGCCGATTTATGATACAGCATCCTCGCCATCAGAAGTTTCTGCGCTTCTCCACCGGACAGGGAAATTCCATCCCCGGATACTGCCTTTGTCATCTGGGTCAGAATTCCGTTTGGCTCCTGCTTTATCCGCTCCGAAAGTCCCGCCTGTTCCAGAGCTGCCCAGACCTGATTCTGATCCGTCTCTTCCAACGGTTTCAACGAAACATTCTCCGCTACGGTATATGGAAGAACCAGCGCATCCTGAAACAATACAGCAACCTGATCCCGGATAAAATCTGCCTGTCCTCTGGAAACCTCCGTCCCCTGTATGGTAATTTTCCCGGACGAAACCGGATACAGGCCGCATAGAAGCTTGACCAGCGTTGTTTTGCCAGCCCCATTTTCCCCGATCAGCGCAAGCTTTTCCCCTTTCCGGATGTTCAGATTCAGTCCGTCAATTACGAGCCTGCCTGTATTATACCCAAACGACACATCCTGAAAGGAGATCTCCTCCGCTGTCCGCGCGCATTCCACTTTTTGCGTACATTCCGTTTTCTGCTGTCCGGCAGGCGCTTCGCCCTCCTGCATGTATGTCCGGATTTTTTCGATTCCCTTGCTTCCGGTCTGCAGCTGACTATAGCTATGTACAAATACCGTAACAAAATTGGAAAACTGCATCGCAATACCATAATACAGGACAAATTCAGCCGCCGAAATTTCCTGCGCAGCGCACTTTTGAATCAGATACAGAAATACCACAATATCCCGTACACAGGCGATCGCGCCCTCCAGCATTCCGGAACGCGCAAGTACAGAAAAGTATTTTTTCTGCAGCTGTACCAGGCTTTTCAGACACCCGTCTATTTTCCCGGAAACAACCTCTGACAACTGATACAGGCGCATATCTTTACCGTATTTTTCATTCTGCGCAGCCCCGATAAAATAGAAAAAGCGTCGGTTTTCCCCAGCCTGCTCCTCCAGAAGTCTCTGGTACGCTTTTTCATTTTTATGACAGACAACATATCCTGCTGCGGATAACAAAAGCAACACGAAAAACAGTCCCGGCTGCAGACCAAAGATTGCCCCTCCGAACAATACGAAGGAGCCAATACACACGCACAGATCCAGAATGCCTTCCAGAAATATGCGAAAATCACTTCCCCACAGGGCAGTCTGCCGCGCCATCCCGTATGCTTTCTGTCCCTCTGTGCTCTCTGCATAAGCGCAGGCTTTATCAAAACGTTTTAAAAAGATTTCATACAGAAAATCCCGGCACAAAAACAGCTGCCGCATTCCCCTCCCGGAAGACGCCATCTGCTGCAGTCCATAAACACAGACTGCAACAAGCCCTGCCGCCGCCAGCTGCGCTGCATCTGCCTTTCCGGTGGAAATTCTGGAAACCACAAACGCCGGAAACCAGACAGCGACCACAGAAATTCCCAAAGACGACAGAACACATAAAATCAGGTAGCAAAGCAACCCCCGATGCTTTTGCCAGATTTTCTGAAATACAAAAGAAATATTTTTTATCATTCTATACATTCCCCTTATATTGGTAAATTCTTTCCGCTTTAACGATACCACTCCGCCTGGCTTTCGTACAGCTTCTGATACACCGGGCACGTTTGGGACAGTTCTTCATGACTTCCTGTTCCGGCAATTTTATGACTTTTGTCCATGACGATGACCTGATCCATCAGGCGGCAGATTCCGATTCGGTGCGTAATAATCAGCACAGTTTTATCCTTCAATTGTTCCAGGATTTCAGCCACTGCCTCTGCCTCGTGGGATGGGTCAAGATACGCGGTCGGTTCATCCAGTACATAGAATTCCGCGTCCTTATGCAAACAACGATATAATGCTACGCGCTGCCATTGTCCGCCAGACAGCTCCTGCCCGCCATATTCTTTTCCGAGGAACCAGTTTTCCAGCGAAAAATTCTCCGGGTGCACACTGTCTGCCTCGTCAAAGCCAATGTTCTCCGCAACCGTCAGGCAGTATCGCCCAAACTCGTGCGGCATCACGGAAATATTGCTGTAGTCGCAGTCTCGCTCCGCGCTCACCAAAACTTTGTCGTAGCTAATGCTGCCGCTCTTTAAAGGATACAGACCCAGCAGGCATTTTATGAGAGTGGTCTTGCCCCTCTGTTAAACAACGTAATTCTCCGCCTGTGCTTTCCACATCCGGCTGTAAAGTCCGCCTGCCGCAAGCAGCTCCTCATGCGTTCCTGCTTCGGCAATCCGACCTTTCTCCATCACCAGAATTCGGTCAGCCAGCCGTGCAGAGGCGAGCCGGTGCGTTACGATCACCGCCGTTTTTCCCTTTACCATCTGTAAAAATTTCTTATACACAGCGCTTTCTTCCACCGGGTCGATCGCCGCAGTCGGTTCGTCCAGCACAATCAGGTCATGCTCCCGGTACTGTCCCCTCGCAATCGCCACCTGCTGCCAGAGCCCTCCGGACAGGTCGATTCCCTCAAACTCCCGCGACAGCATCAGTTCGCTGCACTGCGCAACTGCTTCCGGCTTTAAGCCCGTTCGCTCCAACAGCGGTTTTACCGGCGCATTCTTTTTCGGGTCGCTGATCGTCACGTTGTCCTGCAGCGTCATCTGGTATCTCATGTAATTCTGGAACACGGCGGAACGTCCGACGCAGCCGTCCTGCGTGGCTTCCTGTTCCGCGCCGCACGGCTGCGTCACTGCTCCATCCTCCACTGTCACAGCCCCTTGTGTCGGCGGGTACAGCCCCAAGATCAGCTTCGCCAGCGTCGATTTTCCCGCGCCGTTCTCCCCGACAATCGCCAGGTGCTCTTTTTCCGGGATCGTCAGGTTCAGCTGCTCAATCGAAGGCTCCTTTGCGCTGGGATAGGTAAAGGAAACATCCGAAAACTGCATCGTCTTCCCCATCCGCGGCACGTCCTTCCAGCTCCTGCCCGGATCTTTTTCCAGGAATGCCACATAGTTCTCCACAGCAGGCAGACTGCCTACTGCACTTCCAAGAAATCCACAGACCAGTGCAAATACCATGTCAAATAACGAATTTAACGCATAGTATACTGCCGCAAATGCACCAACTGAAATGCTTCCCTTTAAAACGCTCACCACTAAAATCAGCACAGCGCCCAGATATCCGATCATCCCGACCGTCTGGTTGATGGCGTCCAGTCCATTCGCCTTTGTACGGACTGCCGCCTCTTTTCCACACAGCTGCTTCTGTTCGGTTTTCATCTTTCCAAAGAAAAACGGCACAGCGCGCAACACCCTCGTCTCTTTGATAAACGCGAGGTCTGTCAGGCACTTCCGGTAGCCCTGATATTTCCGTCTGACCGGCGCTGCCGTATCCTCATAGCTGTAGAAAATATTCCGCTGCATGTACAGTGTCACGATGGACGGCACAAATGAAATCACGATACACAACAGCAGCACAGGGTTCAGGGATGCCGCATAAATCGCAAAAAATACCAGATACGGCGGAACCATGTCGATGATGCCGATCATATGGAACATGAAAACATTCGCATCGTCCCGCCCAGCCTGCGCCTTCTGGATTTCATCCAGCGACTCGTTCTGCTCGAATGCCAGCGGGAAAAGCTTCGAAATTTTCTCGTTAAATTCATAACGATACGTCTCGTCACAGATTTCCAGAAATTCCGTCAGCGCATAGTTAAACAGCGTATTCAACAGCTGGTAGCCGATAATCCCACACACATAAAAAGCGGTCGCAGCGATCAGCGCTGCCTCAAACCGTCCCTTTCCAACAGAAGCGATCAGCTCATTCACAAAATTCGAAAGCAGCAAGGTATTTGCGCCCATCACGACTGACTGCGAAATGCCCAGCACATTGATCAGGATAAACCGCAGCGGCGCTGCATGAAACGCCATCGGAAACATGACGCGCACGGTATGGAAAAAGCTTCTTTTTTTCACAGATACCACCTCCTCTGCGTTTCGTACATTTCGCAATAGATGCCGTTTTTCGCCATCAGGTCTTCATGGGATCCCTGCTCCATCGCCTTTCCGTCCTCAATCACAATAATCCAGTCGCAAAGGGACGTTGCACCCAACCGGTGCGTAATCATAATCGTTGTCGTGTCCTGGTACAGCTTCAAAAACTTCTGGTAAATCTGCTGCTCCCGTACCGGATCGATCGCCGCAGTCGGCTCATCCAGGATTTTCAGCTCCGCATCCTGATAATACAGGCGCGCCATCGCGATCCGCTGCCACTCACCGCCGGAGACGTCCACGCCGTCCTCTGTGATTTTTCCAAGTACCGTGCCCATGCCCTGCGGCAGCTTTTCCAGCACATTGTCCAGTTCGGAGGTTTCCGCCGCTTTGGCAATTTTTGCCCGCTGCCCTGCATCCGCGCCGGGCGCGATATTGTCCGCTACCGAGACCGGATACTTCGCATAATCCTGGAACAGCACGCCGAACAGCTTCCAGATCTGCTCCCTCGAAAACGTCTCGATCTTTTCCCCATTTAACAAAATCTCACCGGAATCCGGCTCATACAAGCGTAAAATCAGCTTTACAATCGTCGATTTGCCGCAGCCGTTGCGCCCGACAAACGCGTAGTGGTGCCCTTTTTCGATCCGAAAGCACATATCCTTTAACACCATCGCTTCGGTGTTCGGATAATGGAACGAAACATGGGAAAATTCCAGCGACTCAAACGAAAGCACTGCGCTACTGTCCGGTTTTTCCTCATATTCCGGCAGCTCCAAAATACGTTTCATGTCGCCCAACAGCTGTCTGCCCTGCTCCATCTCCTTGAGCATTCCCGGCAACTGCCAGGTCAGGTTCTGCGCCATTGCCATAAAGGACGCCACCAGCGAAACGAAAACACCGACGGAAGTATTGCCCTGCACAACCGGGAAAATCAGCGCAAAGATCACCAGAATCGACAGTGCGATCGCCAGAAATCCGCCCATGTTCATGCCGATGAACCACCAGCGTCTCGCTTTCCGCTCCCGCAGCCTTGCGATCTGTCTTTCTTTTAAGAAAATCCCGTTGACCCAATCGCCAAATCCGAACAGAACCCGTTCATTTGCCGCGTCGCGGTTCCCCAGAATCTCTTCTGCATAAGCAGCTTTCCGCTTTCCGAGTGTGACCTCTTTTTTCGCCTCATACTGCTTCTGCCCGCCTTTTACCGCAAAGAACCCGAAGCCGACCAGCAGCACCATGATAACCGGAGAAATCCAGACCGGAGCCTGCGTAATCAGCCACACAACCAGACAGCCGTTGGAAATCAGGAAGCAGACCATCGAAAAGCCGCTTTCCAGGACGCCGTTTAACACCTCCTCCGGGTCCTTCGATACCCGCTCCAGCGCATCCTGAATCTCCGTATTCTCCAGAAATCCATACGGAATCCGCGAAATTTTCCCGATCATCCTCTCATCCAGATACGGAAAAAGCACCTTCCGCTGGTGAATCCGCATCCAGGTATCCAGATTTCCGCCCAGTCGCTGGCACAGGATCAAAGCCCCCAGCAGGCAGGCGTCGCGGATCGCCTCTTCCATCCGCTGGTTTAACACCAGGTCGATAAACCGCGCGCTGACCAGCATTGTTAAAAACGGCAGCAACGCAGATACGATTTTTTCAAGGAATCTCCCTATTACCAGAAATTTCCCCGGCGCATGCCGAAACGATATGCCAGTTTCCCCTTGTTTCATTTGTGCAGTCCCCCTTACTAAATTTTCTCCTTCTCATCCAATCTGTTCTATCTGCGCATCCTTTAAAAGAATTCTCTTATCGTGAGTAATCACGATGTACTTTTTGTCCATGCTTTCAAGCAAACGCCGGATATCTTCGATATTTGCCCCATCCAGATTCGATACAGGCTCATCCAGCACGACATATGCCGTATCCCGCATCAGAATTCCGCACAGAGCCAGGCGTTGCCGCTGTCCGGTCGATATAGTTTTGGCATTCACCTTCGTATCCATTCCCTCCGGCAAAGCCATCACCGTCTCAAACAGGTTGGCCTTTTTTAAATAGTCCTCGTAAAAGCGATCTTCTTTTCCCGGAGCAGCAAGCTGGAAATTCTCCCGGATCGTCAAATCCAAAATCGGAAAATCCTGCGGCAGATAGGCATATCCGTTTATCAGGAATTCCTCCGAAATTTCCTTTAACTCTACCCCATTACAGAGAAAGGTGCTGATAGCCATGATCAGGAACCAGGTAACAGCAATCCACAGCCGTGTCCCCTCTCTTCCAAAGGCGTAATCCACCGCATACTTAAGAGAATAGTTCATAATCAAAGAAGTGCAGGAAGAGACAATTCCCAGCAGTCCCAGAACCAACAGTTCTTTTTTGAAATTTTGAAGGATGAAATCAATAAATTTATTCATAGTTTCAGCTTCCGTATACTTTTTATCTATTTTACATTATATCACTTATTTTCTCTTATTTTTTTAACATGTAAAAAATAACCAGTTTCCTGTAAAAACTGACAACTTAACATATCCTGTAATTCTTTCAAACAAACCAAAATATCGCCAAGGTATAGAAAATTCTACATCCTGACGACATTTTATATACCTATACATAAAAATATAAATCCACACAGAACATTTGTTCATCATGTGTTATTCTCATTATCCCACTATATTTTTTCACAACCCTTTCTACGCTCTGCAGTCCATATCCATGTTTTACATCATCCCGCTTTCTTGTCTTAAACTTACTATTTGAACTTTTATATACAACTCCATCAAAACTATTATATATGCTTAAATATAAAATTCCTCGTTCATATTTTAAACGTATATCCAAATGTTTTTCGTCAGATTTCTGCAATGCCTCCCCTGCATTATCCAAAAGGTTTCCAAGAACAATATTTAAATCTGCCTCTGATATCATAGACTCACATGGAATATCAATTTGAAGTTGCGGCTTACATCCTGTTTGCTTTTCTATTACCTCCAATTTATAATTTAAGATACTGTCAACGGCTACATTACCGGTCTTAACGTACTCGCCCTTTACGCTCTGGAGTTCTTCTATGCTCTCGATATAATCAGCTGCTTTTTCGTACTCACCTTTTTCAAGATAGGAAGAAATCAATTGCAAATGATTTTTTAAATCATGCCGTAAAATTCTAATATTCTGTCGTGACTGCTGTAGTATTTCTAACTGTTTCAAATACATCCTGTTTTCCTGTAAAATTTCCGCTTTTTCAATTCGCTCTTCATAACTTTCCACTACTTTGTGATAAATATGATAAGTTCCAAGATTAATCATACAAATAAGTTCCAAAGATATCATCGTCCACTCATACGATTCAATTCTTTCTGTTACAATCTCTGCCAAAAAAACACTTCCCAAAAACAACAAAATCAGATTCCAGCATCCACTAGCAGGAATACTCGCTCTCTTTGTAAAAACTTTTAATCTTTCAAGTAATAAAAGTAGAAGTAACGCAAATATTCCAGAGCACAAACACCCCATAGCTTCTTCTTCAATTGGCTTTCCGATCAGATTGGAAAATATCCATACAACATCTTCTGAAATAAGACCAAGCGCAAATGCTCCAACTGTTGCAAGAATTTTCATTTTCCAACTTCCTTCATATAATATAAAGGCAAAGCAAAGATATCCTATTATAATCGAGATTCTAACAACAATAATTCCTGTAGAGAATACATACAACAATGAATTTATCAACCATACGATGAAATAGAGACAAAACTTTTTTCCCCATTTTATTTTTTTGCTTACAAGAAATAACTCTATCGTACGATATCCAACATACACACTCAATATATTGTATAAAAATCTGAATATTGTTTCGTAAATTTCCATTATTATCTTTTCCCAGGCCTTTCATTTAACAATCTTTTTTGTACTTCCTCCTTGTAACTCCTGCTGATCGGCAATTCGACTCCATTCGTTAAATACATTTGAGATGCTTGGAAAAAAGCAATATAATTTTTATTGACTAAATAGGATTTATGTATACGCCAAAATTTATCTTCACTTATCTGCCTTTTCACCTCATTTATTTGTCCATAAAATTCTACTTCCTCCTCATTTTTTGTAAACATCTGAATTTTCCGTCCCCTACATTGGAAATAAATAATTTCATCTTCTAAAAGTCTATAATGAGTTTTTCCTACATTATAATCAAAATACTGTTTGTTTCTATTGCCAAAAAGCCGAAGATATTCTTCCATGATATGATCAACCCGTTCCTGCTTCACTGGCTTTACTAAAAAATCCATTGGTCTATTCTGAAACAACTGCATTGCATAGCTTTCTATTCCTGAAATATAAATAATTTGTGTCATTTCATTTTTAATATCAGCGCGTAACTCTTTTCCGATTTGTACCCCATCTAGCCCCTTTTCAAATTGAATATCTAAAAATATCAGATCAACTGGAAGTTCTTCGATCAGGAACTCCAGATATTCTTCCCCTCGTGCAAACACTAAAACATCTATTGGAATCCTACGGGTCTTTGCAAAATTCTGTAAATACTGCTCTAGCAGACTTCCAAATACCAGGTCGTCGTCACAAATCGCTATTCTGTACATATTTTTTACTCCCCCCAAATGCACTTTTGCAAAATTTGCGAGCATTCTATTGTCATGAATTAAAATTTATTTCCTGCGGCAATAAATTCATATTGCCGCAGGAAATCCTTTATATATTTTTACAACCGAACCTTCACCGCAAACAGTGCATTGCCATCTACTTCCACGGTTACGGTGCTGCCGTCTGTTTCTACGGCATTGTCTTTTGTTTTCTCGAACAGGTCAACTGCCTGTGCTTCTTTAACCTCTGTACCGAAGCTTAACTTCACTGCAGAACGCTCACCGGAGGTCTCGCAGCCGCGAACCAGAACGCAGCCATCTGTAGTAGGCTGTACTGCTGTGATCACCGCGCTGTCGGAAGCAACGGATACCAGGCTGTCCTCCAGAGGCAGCTCGCCGTGGTGGCAGTTGGTGGGCTGGTAGAAGATCTTATGGTTGCAGCCGGTTGCGATATCTTCTGCTTCCTTCGCATCTCCGCTCGCTGCGCCAACCCAGAGGGTAATGGTGTGGATGCCGCGTTCCGGATAAGGATCGGGGCTTACAGAGCTGTTGATCAGTGTCAGGTTCAGGCTCTCCTTCTGTCCGCGATAGCCGTATTTGCTGTCGGAAACGAGGATTGCGGAGCTGCCGTCCATGCGAAGCGCCATGCCATAGCGCAGTCCGGGAACATCGTTGTTGATACCCCTGCGGACAGTGCTGCCTGCGGGCACGTCATAACGGAAGGCATCGGTCTGATAGGACAGAGGCGTCTGCCAGGTCAGAACCGGAATGATGTCTTTGCCGATTTCTTTCCAGTCTACCTTCAGCTCTACGCGAACCAGCGGCTGGTCTTTTTCCAGAACATAGGTCACCTCTGCGGTAGAATTTTCTACGGTAAAGTGTGCGGTTACACTGCTTCTGAGTTCTCCGATCACAGCTCTGCCCAGTTCTACGCAACGATCCACCGGCACGTTTTTGATCGCTCTGCCGATGTTCCATGCGCTGGAGGTCTTGCATTCCGTTTCCTGATATACAAGTCCGGCTTCTTTGCCTTCGCCGATCAGCTCCTGTCCGGTCGTCTTGTCCACTAAGGATTTGATGCGTCCGGTCTCTGCGCTGATGGTAACGATGGTCTGCTCATTTTCCAGAACAACATCGTCATAGCAGCGACTCACCTGCTCGTTTGTCTGTAAGTAAACCGGATAAGAATCCAGTCCCTTTTCATACAGCACAACGGTGGTATAGCCGAGAGCAGGGACCTCCTGATCTACTAAAACCCGGATATATTTGTGATCCCAGTACTGCTGCAGCTCGTGGTCCACCAGCTGGAACGGGATGTCGTTTCCGTCTGCATCGCGCATTGCCAGTCGGCGCAGATCTCCGGTCCAGTCCCAAACGGTCAGCTCTGCAACCTCACGGCGTGCATGGGACAGGCTGTTGAACAGATGGAAAATACGGGTTCTGCCGCTGCCTCTTTCAGTGCTGGGCACGCCCACAAAGTTTTCAATGCCGTAGCCTGCGCCTGCGCCTTCAGACTGGCTGTTGTATGCATCGATATCCACCGGAATCGAGGATGTATCGATCTTTTCTGCGATCACGCGCATTGCGTTTGTGATCTGGGTGTTGGCAGTTGCCATAGAGGTCTGGAACAGTCCCATTGCATGCTCTCTGGAATCCTGTACGCAGGAGCCCGTCAGGATGTCGTGGAAATGGGTAAATAATACATCCTCCCATGCCTTGGTCAGCTTTTCCTTCGCATACGGGAAGCCAACCTTCTGTCCAGCCAGTGCGCTCATCGCTTCTGCATCGTAGAACGCAGCCTCCAGGCGGCGGTTGCCTCTCTTGATGCGGCTCTGGGTGGTGTAGCAGCCGTTTGCAAAATAGTTTAATTCTTCGTTTACAATCGGCAGTTTTTCCCGGATTTTTTCTGCTTCATGGAAGTAGTCCCGGAAGGTGCCGAAACGGATCTTCGGATAAATTTTCCAGGTCTGCATTTCCAGTGCACGCTCTACGTCACGTCTGGTAGGGCCGCCGCCGTGGTCACCCACTCCGTACACCACCAGGCCGGTTTTTAAGCCGCTGCTCTTTTTCACGATTTCCATAAAGCCTGCGCCAATCTGCGGTGTGATCGCTCCGTTATACCAGTTTGGCTCGCGGTAGGTAATAACTTCTTTTCCGGATGGAGCCTGATAGCGGTACAGTACGTCACGGCGGGCATTTCCTCTGCAATGGTAGAAATATTTTACGCCGCCGAACTGATCGATTTCCGGCACGTTTGCGCTGTGTCCGAAGGTATCGGGGGAGAAATCCAGATCAAAATCCTTTACGCCCCAAACCCTGGACAGATATTCTCTCGTGTACTGGATATGACGCAGCAGAGACTCGCCGGAGGGCATGTTCTTGTCTGTCTCTACCCATGCAGAGGCGGTTACTTCCCAGCGTCCCTCTGCAATGCGGGCTTTGATGCGCTCCATCAGCTCCGGATCATATTCTTCCACAATCTTGTATACAGAAGCCTGAGACTGGGAGAAGCAGAACTCCGGATACTGATCCATGATATTTAAAATAGAACGGAAGGTTGCAAGAACGATGGAAACGGTTTCGTTGAAGCTCCACATCCAGTTCATGTCAATATGCGCATGGGCTGCCAGGATCAGCTCATAGGATTTTGCTTCCTCTGCGATCGGCTCAAGGATTTCCTCTGCCTCTTCACAGGCCTGATCGGTCAGTACGCCCTCGGTCTGCTGTTTTTCCAGCAGATAATCCAGCGCTTCCTCCAAAGCAGCGTCGTATTTTCCGTTTTCTGTCTCGGATAAATGAAGGGCAAATTCCAGCTCTGCAAGGATTCTTGCGTTCGCGCGGCCGGGGCGGGTGATGTGCGCCTGCTCCTCCTTCGGCATGCCGAAGGTGTCCTCAAAGTGCATTTTTTCCCGGTTACCGCCGACGGAGGTCTTGAGCCGGGTAAACTTTTCTGCGAGTGTCATAAATGGTATCCTCCTCTTTTTTATGTTTTTATTCGTCCAGGAAACGGTCTACGATCTGCTGTCTGTATTCTTTGGACAGCGATGCGAAAAATGCCGAATATCCTGTGACACGCACTACCAGATCCGGATAAGCCTTCGGATCCTCGTGCGCTTTTAACAGTTTTTCTTTGGATACGCAGTTCATATTAATCAGCGTACCGCCTGCCTGCTCATGTGCATGGATCAGCGCAACGAGAGCATCTACACCGCCGGAATGCTGAATCAGTCCGGTGTCGATATCCAGATGCAGCGGAGCAGAGTTGCCGTAGCCCGCCTGTGTCAGTGCTACCGCATTTGCCTTTAAAACCGGCGAAAAGGTATCCACACCTCTTGCAAAGCCGGGGTCCGGTTCGGAAGAATGGGAAATCGCATCTCCGGCAAAGCGGCCGTTGGGCGTTGCCTCCAGCGTCTTTCCATAGGCATACACATCTCCGTGGGAGAACAGGCCGGGAACAATCATCAGATGATGCTTCCTGGTCGGAGCGCCCTTGCACAGTGCTACATAATAGTCCCGGATGCGCACTGCCCAGTCCTGAGCGCGGGAGCCGGGAGAACCGAAACGGCGAATGTTTTTGAGCATCAGACGTTCTCTTTCTGCACCCTCATAGTTGGTATCCAGCAATTCAAAGAGTCGATCCCAGGTCAGCTTCTTCTCTTCTACAACACGCTGTTCGATCGCCGCAAAGGAATCCGCTACGGTGGCCAGCGCAATGCCGTCGATATTCAGATCCAGAATGTCCACGCCGCCGTTGGAGCAGTTCAAGCCCCGTTCGATCGGTCCGTGCATAAACAGATTCAGAACGATTTCCGGGCGGTTTCTCTGCATCACCTCGTAATGCTTGTCATAGCCGGCCTTAACGCATTCCACCATCGCCTGCAAATGATAAGTGAAGCGCTCCCAGAGCAGATCCAAATCTCTGGTTTCCTGCGCCTGCAGATCCTTTAACCCATAGTGCAGTGCCACTGCCATGTTCACGCGGGTTACATCCTGCAGCGGATATTCCCGTCCGGGGATCGCCACCCAGTTGCAGCCGCATTTGACACGCATCCGCCCCAGCTCTACTGGAAAGCCGTTTTTGGAAAAACCCTCGCTGATGCCTTTTTCCAGCGAGTAGCATACACCGTAGCCATCCTCTATCGTATATTCTACCGACCTTTTTAACAAAATCTCCGGCTCCGGTCCCTGTCCCGCAATGGGAGCATGGACACGGATTCCCAGGTTGGTCGGGATCTTTAACAGGTGCATCGCATCCAGAATCAGGAAAGACAGACGGCTCGTCACTTCCCGATCCCCTGCCGGAGTCAGTCCGCCGATCTGGGTGTAATGGGTATCGTTGAAGAACAGGCTGGCGATCATCCAGACTGCCTCTTCTTCCGTCAGGATACCGCTTTCGATATCCCGTTCAAAATATTCTTCCAGAAGCGTATCCAGCGCCCCCAGCGCACCGCCTGCATAAAACGTGCGATCCACCGCCTGGAAATGTGCTAAAAACTGCACTGCTTCCCGGAAGGTGCGGGGCTCGTGCTCCCACAGCTCGCCGTTTACCTTTGCAATCGCCAGATAATTGTCTCTCAAAAACGGATCGCTTTCCTTTGCAGCCAGCTCTTCTGCATAAATCTGATGTGCCTTTACCCATTCCAGGATCCCCAGCACGAGCTGCTCCTCGCCCTCATAAAAATCCGGATCCGGCGGGTTGTTTTTCTTTCTGTAATAACGAATCTTTTCCAGAAGTCCCTTCCAGCCCTCTCTTAAACCGATCTCCATGTCCGGGCACAGATGGTTCATGCCGCCGAAGCCCGCCTGGGTGATGCGGTACTTTTGGATGGTCTCATCCAGCTCGTGGGGTCTGTCCGCATCCGCAATCTGCAGCGGTGCGAACCGGTCAAATGTGCCCACCCAACAGCATGCCAGCGCGCTGTTTCGATTGATATATTTCGGCATTTCATTTAAAAAACGTCTGAAATTTCGCCCGATACATGCACAGCCGTGTACCAGACCGTCCTCGCAGGTTTCCGGCTCAAAGGTAAATTCCGGAAAATCAATAAATCCGTGGTCATCGATATCGATGGACCCATGCCGTGCAAGCTTTGCATCGTTGATCTTTAACTTATCCTGATGCATCCCCTCAATCAGCTGCAGGTATAACGGCGATACCTTCGCTTTCTCCGTATTCATACACGTTCCTTTCTATTCAAATCACCGGAATCCATACTTCTTTTTCAGCATTTCCACCTCGTCCTTCGACGGAACGGTCCCCTCAAACACGTTCTGTGCCTCCAGCGCCCTGTACTTGGAATTTCCCAGCTTGTGGTACGGCAGAAGCTCTGCTTCGATCTGCTGCCACCGGTGTAAAAACTCTGCGATCTTTTCCACCTGATCATCGTTCATACCCGGAATGTAGGGATAACGGACGAAGATGTTCGCGCCCCGGTCGGCAAGCCTTGTAAAGTTTTCCAGAATCCGTCCGTTCTCCACTCCGGTGCAGGCTTTGTGGACATCTGCATCCATTGCCTTGATGTCGTATAAAAACAGATCCGTATAGGGCAGCACCTGTTCAAAGGATTCCCACGGGACATTTCCGGCAGTATCCACCGCAGTGTGTACGCCTGCCGCCTGACAGCCCTTTAACAGCTCCGTCAGAGCATCCGGCTGCAGCATACATTCTCCCCCGGAAAATGTCACGCCGCCCTTTGACTGGTCGAAATATCCCTTATTTTCGAGAATCTCTTTTAAGATGCTGTCCGTATCCCGCCATTCTCCGACGCTGACCAGTGCATCCGCATAGCATTCCTCACAGCATTTGAAGCAGTGGATACATTTGCTTCTGTCGATCCAGTGTCCCGTCTCGTCAAAGACCTGCGCCCCCACCGGACAGACCTCCCGGCATGCCATACAGCCAATACAGCGGTCCGGATAGAGTAAAATTTCCTTTGCGGCATGGATGGATTCCGGATTATGGCACCAACGGCAGTGCAGGCTGCAGCCCTTGAAAAAAACTACAGTCCGCACGCCGGGCCCGTCATGGACGCTGAAATGCTGAATATTAAAAATATTCGCTTTTATGCCCATTTTCCTGTTACACACACTTCCTTCGATACGCTCTGATAAGATACAAGCAGAGTCTTTGTCTCCTCATCCCAGGAGCTTTCCACTGCAACAGCTTCGCCGTCTTCGTCAATCGCCTTGATGTCTGTGGGCTGCTTGGGCAGGCGTACTCTGGTGAATGCCTTGATCTTATCTGCGGTTTTGAGTCTCAACATTACACCGTTTTCTGTTGTCTCGCCTTCTTCTACGCGGGCAGAGGTTCCGACAATACGGAAATCTTCGCCTTCGATTTTGGAAAAATCAAACAGCAGGGTTACATCATCCGGTGCAACATCTTTTTCATGGATAATTGCATAATCGTTTGTCATCAGATCCGCATAAACGCCTGTAAATACCTTCTTCTCGTCGCTTACGCTCTCTGACATAACGGAAGAAATCACATAAGGTCCGCGATGGAGGGTCAGGTCGTTTCTGTAGGTCCAGGTGATGCCGGTATCTGCCAGCGTCTTCTGAACCAGGCTGCGGTACTGATCTGCCAGCTCTTTACTTAAGCAGATTCTTGCAGGAAGTTCCTTCCAGACAACGATCTTGCCGGCGCCAACTTCATGTACGCCTTCCTTGGGATCTCTCCCCAGTCCAGCCAGTTCGAACAGATGCTCTGCAGGATTTGCATAGCCTCTCTGTCCCCACCATGCGTCGATCTTATGGAACGGGTCACTGCCATCGCCGACATAGATCAGCGTGCCGCCCTCTCTGATCCAGGAAACAACGGCTGCGTTTACGTCCGGTGCATCGGGTTTCATATATTCATAGCTCAGTACGAGACACTTGTAATCCTCCAGATATCCGGCAAAACGACGCACGTTGTCCAACTGAACCGGATGGATCGGCAGACCGTATTTTACAAGGGGCATTGCCACGCCGAAGAAATTCGGGAATGCTGCGCTCTGAATAAAGTCGTACATCAGGGAATCCTTTTCCCCGATCTCCTTCATCAGCCTGGCAGCTGCTTCTTCATCCACAGGATTGCCGGAGTTTTTGTGCATTGCAGCTCTGAAACGGTCGCCCAGCTCTTCGCCGTCCACGATACCGTCCGGGAAGGTTCTCTGGAACAGTCCGCTGTCGGACATAAATACGCCTACCCCGTCTGTACCTCCCTCAAAGAGGATATCGCTCTGCTCCATGTCACCGAAAAGCTGGAACATGCCGGACAGCAGCGTGGAATAGCTCTGAGGGATCGGCTTGGATTGGTCGGTCTCGAAGCTTGTTTCAATCTTTTCTGCAATTCTGGGCTGGAATCTTGGGTAGCGTCCGTCAAATACGCGGTGAGGCCACGGGCAGATCTCATAATGCCAGATATGCGGATGCAGCAGGGATGCTACTGCAGTTCTTCTGTAATTGTATTCGTAATTCTCCCAGGTATAGGAGGGAAGGTCTTCGATGGGGTCATTTAAAAACCACATCCGGCGACCGGTGCCCTTTACCAGCTCCTGCATCACACCATACTCCAGATATGCCGTTTCAAAGGTACGCTCTTTGTATACACCCTCGTAAACGTTCGCTTCACGGCTCGTGCCGGTCCAGATCTGCGCGATGTAGCCATCTACCGTCGGAATACTGATCAGCTCAGCCTCCGGGCTCATGATCTTCCACTGAGTGTAGTTTAACAGACTGTGCGTTGGAACATAGAAGCGCAGATCCTTCTGATATTTCACCTTTGCGTATTCCTTCAGCGCCGCACTCACGCGGTCGATGGTTCTCTTATATAAATAAGCCTTCAGTCTCGCGCACTTATACTGTGCATCCAGACTTTCATGCTGAGGCTTCCAGGGTTCTTTGTAATAAATTTCATATTCTCTCTTGAACGCTTCTGAGTAACCGCTCTTATCCCAGAACTCCGGCTCTTCCACATGGATTGCTTCCACGCCGGCATCTACGGCAACCTTCAGACGATCTGTCAGATATTCCGAAAAGGAAACCGTCGGAACCATATAGGGTACCGTCGGGTTATGGATCACGTCTTTGCCGTTTCTGTCCACCTGACCTTCATCCCAGTGCTTTCTGCCATCCCACTTGCCGTCCAGATATTCCTGATATTCGCCCCATGCGATACCGGTCATCAGATGGATGACATAGCCCTTTTCTCTGTACTGACGGATTCTCTCCGGCATTGTCGGATCGATTCCGTACACCATGATAAAGTCACAGCCAAGGTCTACCGAAGGCCGGATCTCTCCGCTTGCCTGATAGCCTGTCAATTCCTCTTTTTTTGATCTGATATAAGCCATTTATAAGCCCTCCCATTTATCCGGTCCCCACCCGGAATGTGATTCTGTATGTTTTTATCGTATGGAAACGAAGTTTCCTATACGATGAAAAAAAGAGCGGGAAGCTTCCCTTAATCCAATGAAATCCTTCCTTGCATTAAGTTCCGTTTCCCGCCCTGATTCCTTATTCCTCAGAGAACGTTACCTGTTATACTCTGTATTTTATATTGTAATCTGTCTCCATTGATAAGTTGAATTCTGTCTTAGTAAGCGAAGTCATCTCTGGTCTTAGACTGTTCGGTCATGTAGTCCAGGAATTTCTCCATCTCACCGCCATTGTTTGTCTTTAAGTATTCCTGATAGTCAAGAATGATCTGTCTTGCTTCTTCTTCGGTATCAGCGAAGAATGCACGCTCAGTGTATTCTTTTTCTTTTACATCATCGAATGCCCATTCGGAGAAGTCGGAGTAGTTCTCATATCCAGGAGCCATAGCATCGATAGCATAACCCTTAAGGATTTCTACAGGATGAACTTTCTTATAAGCGGTGATGTACTCGTTCTCAGCATCAGCTTCGAAAGGAGCGGACTCGCCAAACCACTTGGCGTTCTTCTTTGCAACATAGGTTCTGCCTGCCATGTAGCCGATACCGCTCTGACGCAGTTCCTTTTTAACAGACTCAGAATCGGTTGCATAACGCTCGCTCAGTTCCGCATTCATACGAGGCTGTCCATCTGCATTCAGCTCGTAGGTATCGCCTTCGAAGCCGTAGCAGATCAGCTTTGTGCCTTCTTTGCTGTTTACATAGTCCAGCCATGTCATAGCAGCATCGATGTTGGAGCAGGTGGTAGGGAAGATAATAGCAGGAGATCCGCTTCTACCTTCGGATTCAACCTGAACCTGTGCAGAACCGTCAGAGTAGTTCAGAGGTCCAACCCATGTGTAGCGCATTTCAGGATTGCTGTCATACAGACCGCTCTGCTTGGTTGCATCGATGGTTACACCATACTGTGCGCAGGTAAACAGTGCAGTACCGTTGCCGACTTTTTCTTTTGCAGCATCATCCGTTGTTGTGAAGCACTCTTTGTCCAGCAGTCCGTCATGAACCATCTTCCATACAACCAGATTCTTGTTTACATAGTTTTCGCTTAACTTATCATAAGTTACGTTGCCGTCAGCATCCAGTGAGTAGCCGGTCAGCTTCTTCTCATTGTAGCTCTGTAAGTAGTTATCATAGGACCAGCCGTTATGGAAGGTGGTAGCAACGATACAATCGTTGCCGTTTACATCCTTAAAGCCATAGTCTTTTGCTTTCTGCATGAAGTCCAGCAGCTCTTCCGTGGTCTTGATGGAAGTAGGATCGATACCCAGAGCTTCCGGAACGTCGCCACGAACGAATACACCGTAGTTCCACATTGCGATATCTTCTACATCACCTGCAACCTCGGTAGGCAGAACGTATCTTGCACCGTTGAAGGAAGGATCGTCGATATCGTTTTCCAGATATTTCTGGCTGATAACACCTACATCCCATGCATCAGAGATATTAGGATAGTTGGGAAGCATGTCTTTGATATCGATCAGACGGCCTTCTGCGCCAGCCTTTTTGATGATTGCAGTCTCACCGGAGTTGCCCCCCCAGTAAGGCGCATTGATCATATCGGGCATATCGCCGGAAGCGAACATCATGTTCAGCTTCTCTGCTTCACTCATCATGATTCCTTCAAATTCTACGGTAACGCCGATCTTGTCACGAATTGCAGCTGCAACCTCGTTGTTGTACTGATCGTCAGCTGTGTTGAAGCCGCCGTTCCAGCATACCAGCATCTTCAGCTGAACATCGTCAAACTTCTTATACTTGTTTCCGTCCTCGTCTACGTAATAGTCACCGTCTTCTTCGGTGTCAGCCGCAGCTGTGTCATCCTTTGCTGTATCCTCCGATGCAGCGGGTGTTGTGGATGCTGAGCCAGTGTCTGTGCTGCTTCCGCAGCCTGCCAATGCTGTAGCCGCCATTGCTGCGGTCAGCACCAGTGCTAATGCCTTTCTCTTCATACCTATGTCCTCCTTTTTTATTGACAAACGGCTGCAGGAACCCCCGTCCTGCATTGCCGTATGTTTCAAGTTGTAACAATAGAATGCACGCTCTGCAAGCATTCCATTGTCATGAATAACAGCTGTCGCCGTTTTTGTCTCAGGCGTCAGCCCTTGACGGATCCTACCATAACGCCCTTTACGTAATATTTCTGTAAGAACGGATAGATCACAACGATGGGCATCGTCAGGATCATTACGAATGCCATCTGCAGAGACTGAGAGGTAAAGCTTGTTACATTACCAAGCTGTGTTTCCTGTCCTGCCTTGATCTGGCTGGAAGCAGTTGCTTCACTTAAAATCTTCTGTAATACGGTAGCCGCCGGATACAGAGCTGCTTTACTCTGATAGTAGGCGCCTGTGAACCAGTCATTCCACTTGCCGACACCGATGAACAAGGTCAGAGTTGCCAGGATCGGTTTGGAAAGAGGAAGGTAAATCCTGCTCAGGATGGTCCAGTCATTCGCACCATCGAGCTGTGCGGATTCTCTCAATTCTGCCGGGATCGTTGCGAAGTTACTTCTCAGCAGGACGAAGTTGTAAAAGCTGTATAAGCCAGGGATGACATACAGCCAGAAGCTGCTGGTCAGTTTCAGGTCACGCAGCACCATGTAGTAAGGGACCATGCCGCCGCCGAAGATTGTTGTAAAGTACCAGAAGAAGTTCATGAAGGTTTTTCCCGGTAAAGTCTTAACGCTCAGCGCATATGCGGCAAGTGCGGTAACAATCAGACCTAATACAATTGATAACAATGTTGCCGAAACAGAGATCAGCAGGGAAGTTCCGATGGTCGGATCCTCAAATGCCATCTGGTAGTTCTCCAGTGTGAAGGCTCTCGGCCAGATCCACACACCGCCTCGCATGAAGTCACGTCCTGTATTAAAGGAAGCAATCAACACGTACCAGAACGGATAGAATGTTGCAAGTCCTAACAAAGTCAGGAAAGTATAGTTAAAAACCTTAAATATTTTGCGGCTTCTTGACTCTTTGATTTTCATGTGTTTCCCCTCCTCTTTTTACCACAAGCCTACTTCAGCGTATTTCTGGGTCAGGTAGTTCGTACCTGCCACCATAATCAGGGAGAACACGGATTTAAACAAACCTATCGCCGTTGCATATTCAAACTTACCATATCGGATACCGGTTTGAATGATGTATGTATCAAGTACCTGAGAAATCTGGTTGTTAGCCGGCTGCTGTAACAGAAGAATCTGGTCGTAACCTGCGTTTAACATACCGCCGACTGCCATGATGAACATGATACCAATCGTAACGGAAATTTCAGGGATTGTGATGTGCCAGGTACATTTCCAACGTCCCGCGCCATCGATTGCCGCCGCTTCGTATAATCCCTGGTCAACACCGGTAATCGCTGCCAGATATACAATAGAGCCCCAGCCTACGTTCTTCCAGAGGTCTGAGAAAATAACCAGCGGAAGGAATGCATTTTTCTCACCCATTACGAAGATCGCTTCTTTTCCCATCATCTGACGGATGTCATTGAAGATACCGCCGTAGGGTGTGAAGATCGTCGTCATCAGCTGTACTACTACGACCCAGGATACGAAATTGGGCAGGTAGCTCAGGGTCTGAACGGTCTTTTTGAATCGTTCTGCTTTTACTTCATTTAACAGAAGCGCCAGGATGATCGGTGCCGGGAAGCAGACGACCAGCTTCAAGCTGGTGATTACCAGAGTGTTCTTAATGGTCATCCAGAACTCCGGTGATGTAACGAACTTTCTGAAATGCTTGAGTCCAGCCCATTCGCTTCCGAAGATTCCGAGGTCAAACCGATAGTTCTTAAAAGCAAGAACAATGCCTGCCATCGGCGCATAGCAGAATACAAGCAGCCAGACGATGCAGGGAAGGAGGAACAAATAGAGCATCCAGTGCCGTTTTATTTGTATCCTTAGTTGTTTCTTGTTTTTCTGTTTCTGCTCTGCGCTGATGGCAGGCTTTGCAATTGCTTTTGCCATGTTTTCCTCTCCTTTTTATACCGTAAGGTGGATCACTCCCCGATCGCAGCTCTGTTCTTTCCCCATCGCACAGAGCGCGCTCCCTTGCAAGACCAGCCGTTCAATACAAACATGACAAATGGTACTCAGTCGTCTCATCCGCATCTCAGGCTTGCTTATTTTGTCTTGCCCCTTGTGAATACTATGTTACCACTTTTTGTTCACTTTGCAAGCCTTTTTTAATAAATTATGTCCATTTTGTGAATTATGAATAACTTCGCTACGTGAATTATGTCGATATCGACATAGCAAATATAACAAAACATAATTTGACTTTCTAATCAAACCATGGTATAGTTTTTATAGGTAGTACGGTAAAGAGTATTGTTTTCGTCAGAATTATCTCTTTCCGATCACATTTTGCAGATTATTAAGAGAATATTACAAGATGCTTTTTACTATTGTCAGATTATTTTCATATATCAAGGCATAACATATATAACAAAGTCAAATATAATAATATAATATAGAAGTTATAAATTATATAGAAGGATTACTTCAGAAATGAGGATTTTAGATGGAAAAGACAAATCAACCCCTTTATCAGCAGCTCATGGAGGATGTCCGTTCCCAGATTGAAAACAGCCTGCTGCTTCCGGGCGACAAGCTGCCGACAGAGCGGGAATTCATACAAAAATACAATGTCAGCCGAATTACGGTTTCCAAGGCCCTGAACGAATTGAAAGCAGAGGGTCTGATCACCCGCTTTCCAAATAAAGGCTCCTTTGTCGCCAGAAGCGCTTCTCCTCTTGCTGCTGCGGCTCAGGTTCCGCTGGAAGCCCCCAGTGCCCTGCTGCCGGCTTCTGCCTCCATGCAGCTTCCTGCTGTCCCGGAAGGCAGCACCTCCGATACTGCTTTTACCGAAATTGCCTGTATCCTGCCGTCCATCTCCGATCAGTTTTCTTTATCTATGGTAAACGGCATACTTTCTGCATTTCCCATGGATTCCTATATCTGTCACCTTTTCCAGAGCTACAATCCTTCTCTGGAAAACCGGCTGCTGCAGAAATGTATCGACACCGGCATCAGCGGGATCGTTCTGTTCCCCCAGGATCAGCCATTTTTCAGTGAGCAGCTGCTTTATCTGCTGCTGCAGAAATATCCCCTGGTCCTCATTGACCGGAATCTTCCGCGTCTGGACACCAGCTATGTCATTGGGGACAACAAAACCGGCGGCGCACTCTGTCTTCGTCATCTCCACACCCTCGGACATCAGCGCTTCTGCTTCATCTCTTCTGCCCGGCGGGATACCTTCACGGTACGCTCCCGTATCGACGGCATTTTGCAGGAAGCGGAGGCACGCAATATTCCAGAATCCTCCATTACGATCTGGGATTCCTTCAACAAGCATCAGCCCTACGTTCATTATCAGAAGCAAATGATGAAGCTGATCCGGGAGGAGCGCATTACTGCCTTCATTGCCGCAGAGTCCACTACCTGTGCCTATCTCTACAGCCTGTTTGCCACAATGAACCTCCGGGTTCCTGAGGATATCTCCCTGATGTCCTTTGATAAACCGCTGGTAGAATCCCAGCGTCCCGATTTCTTTACCCACATCAGTCAGTCCGAATATCTGATGGGAAAAGAAGCCGGCACGATTCTGAAACATCAGATCGAAACCCGTGATCCGCAGGTGACACACCGTGTGGTGTCGCCTCTTCTGGAGGTTCGCAAATCCACAAGGGCGATTGTGCTGTAGCTTTTTCCTATTTGTTGACATATCAATAAATATGTGTTATGCTTTCCAGGCCGACTCGGGAAATCCATCGGCCACGCAGCCCAATGGGCCTGCGGAATGGAGGTAACGAATCACATGAATCAGATACAGATTATTACAGACGCGGGATCGGATATCATCGACTGCTCCCGCCCGGACCTGACCGTCCTTCCGATGACCATCCGTTTTGGCGAGGAAGAATATCTGGACGGCGTCAACTTAACCCACAAACAGTTTTATGAAAAAATGATCGAAACACAGGTGCTGCCGACCACCAGCCAGCCTTCCCCCTATGCCTTCGAGACTGCGATCCGAAAAATCCATGAGCAGGGAGACATTGCACTGATCATCACGATCTCCTCCAAGCTCTCCGGAACCTGGCAGAGTGCCAACATCGCCGCAGCCGAAACCGGCGGAGAGGTTTATATTGTAGACAGCTTAAACGTTGCCGTCGGGGAAAAGGCCATCGTGGAATATGCATTGCGCATGAAGGATGCAGGCACGGATATCCACACCATCGTAGATACCCTGAACCGTGAAAAAGAAAATCTGCGGGTAATCGCTCTTTTGGATACCCTGGAATATCTGCAAAAAGGCGGCAGAATTTCCAAAACCGTTGCCATCGCCGGAAGCCTGCTTTCCATCAAGCCGGTGGTCTCCGTTGTGGATGGTGAGGTTGCACTGCTGGGTAAGGCACGGGGCTCCCGCCAGGGCAACAACTTTCTGATCCAGCAGATCCAGAAGGACGGCATTGATTTTTCCCGGCCGTTTTTTCTGGGCTACACCGGGTTAAGCGACGCGCTGCTGCAGAAATACATTTCCGACAGTGCAGAGCTCTGGAAGGAGCATGTTGCGCATCTGCCCATCGGAACCATTGGAGGTGCCATCGGAACCCATGTCGGTCCCGGTGCCATCGCAGTGGCGTTTTTTGCAGAAAAATAATTTTGGGACTCAGGGGGATCCTCCTCCTGAAAAAACAAAAGCACCTCAACCTTTCTTGTGATCGGTTGAGGTGCTTTCTTTTCTGACAGCAGGATCGGTTCAATCCTCCTCGATATGTTCCAGTCCCTGATTGATGATCGTGCGGACATGTCCGTCCGCCAGGGAATAAAAGATGGATTTGCCTTCTCTTCTGCTTTTCACCAGTTTGTTCTGTTTTAAAATGCGCAGCTGATGGGAAATCGCCGACTGCGTCATCTGCAGGGCTGCCGCAAGGTCGCAGACACAGACCTCCGCTTCAAACAAAACAAACAGAATCCGGATACGGGTAGAATCTCCAAATACCTTATAAAGCTCCGCCAGATCATAAAGCTCTTCTTCTTTTGGAAGCTTTTCCTGTACGATCCTGAGCAGTTCTTCATGAACCTCCGTTTCTTCACAGTGATCCATTTCCAGTTCTTCTTTTTCCTGCATGGTTCTCTCCATTTTCTTTACAGCTTTTTCACGTTCAGGGCACGGATCGCATTGAGCACGGCGATAATCATAACGCCCACATCTGCGAAGATCGCCGCCCACATATTCGCAATGCCGAGCGCGCCGAGGATCAGGCAGATCACTTTGACACCGATGGCAAAATAAATATTTTCATAAACGATTCTCAGGCACTTTCTGGAAATTCTGATGGCCTTGGAAATCTTTAAGGGATCATCATCCATCAGAACAATATCCGCCGCCTCGATGGCTGCATCCGATCCCAGTGCCCCCATTGCGATGCCGATATCCGCACGGGAAAGCACCGGCGCATCGTTGATGCCGTCTCCCACAAAGGCAAGCCTTTCCTTTTCCCCTTTTTCATCCAGAAGCTTCTCTACCTGCGCTACCTTATCGCCGGGCAGAAGCTCGCTGTGTACCTCATCAATACCGAGCTCTTCCGCAACCTGGCGTGCTGCCTCACGGCGGTCGCCGGTCAACATGATCGTCTTTTTCACGCCGCATTTTTTCAATGCCGCGATGGCTTCCTTTGCATGAGGCTTGATCTGATCTGAAATCAGGATATGTCCGGCATATTTGCCATCCACCGCCATGTGAACAACGGTTCCGACGCTGTGACATTCCATACAATCCACACCGAGTTTTTCCATCAGCTTGCTGTTGCCTGCAGCAACCCTCACGCCGTCCACCTTCGCAGTCACACCGTTGCCGCTGATCTCTTCGACCTCTGTTACACGGCCCGGATCCAGGGGCTTGCCGTATGCCTTCTTAAGACTCTTGCTGATCGGATGGGAGGAATGGCATTCCGCCAGTGCTGCGTATTCCAGCAGTTTCTCCGTATCCATGGAAGAATGATGCACACCGCTTACTTCGAACACGCCCTGCGTCATGGTTCCTGTCTTATCAAATACAACATATTTGGTTTCCGAAAGTGTTTCCAGATAGTTGGAGCCTTTTACCAGAACACCTGCGTTGCTCGCACCGCCGATTCCGGCAAAGAAGCTCAGAGGAATACTGATGACCAGCGCGCACGGACAGCTGATTACCAGGAAGGTCAGCGCCCTCATAACCCAGTCGCCCCATTCCGGTGTCATTCCAAGAAACAGCAGCCGCACAAGGGGAGGTAAAATTGCCAACGCCAGGGCGCCGTAGCAGACCGCAGGCGTATAGTATTTTGCAAATTTGGAAATAAAATTCTCGGATCTGGATTTTTTGGAGCTTGCATTTTCTACCATATCCAGGATCTTCGATACCGTCGATTCGCCAAACTCCTTTGTCGTCCGGATTTTCAGCACGCCGGACATGTTGATACAGCCGCTGATGACTTCGTCCCCAACGCCGGCTTCCCTCGGAAGGCTCTCACCGGTCAGGGCGCTTGTGTTTAAGCTTGTGCGTCCCTCTTCGATCACGCCGTCAATCGGCACCTTTTCTCCGGGCTGTACAACGATCACGCTGCCGATTCCAACCTCATCCGGATCAACCTGCTCCAGTGTTCCGTCTTCTTTTTCAATATTCGCATAATCCGGGCGGATATCCATCAGCTCACTGATGTTTCTGCGGCTCTTACCCACCGCATAGCTCTGGAACAGCTCACCGATCTGGTAAAAGAGCATAACCGCAACGCCTTCTTTATAATCTCCCAGGAGGATCGCGCCGATGGTTGCAACCGCCATCAGAAAGTTCTCATCAAAAACCTGTCTGTTTAAAATACCTTTCCAGGCCTTTAACAAAATATCATGGCCTATCACCAGATACGGAATCATAAACAGCACAAATTTCAACCAGCCATCTACCGGAAGCAGACTCAGCGCAACCATCAGCACTGCTGCCACGATAATTCTGATAAATACTTTTTTCTGTTTCTTATTCATGCCTTTCCCCTTTCAGTAAAAATATCAAATCTGCAGGCTGTCCATAATGGGTACAGCCTGCAGATTTGTCTTCTTTTACAGGAAGATTTCGCAGTCATCCTCTACCTTTTTGCAGTTCTTGTATACCTCCTGCATAACGGCCTTTACCTCTGCGCCGTCTTCAAATTCCACGGACATTTTCAGGGTCATGAAGTTTACCGTTGCGTCCTTAACGCCTGCAGTCTTCTTTGCAGCGTCTTCCATCTTGTTTGCACAGTTTGCACAGTCAACGTCGATTTTGTAGGTTTTTTTCATGATAAAATCCTCTCTCTTCCTGTCTTGCAGCATCTATGGGTGCTTCTGTTCCCCATTGCTTTTTCTTTCATATGAACAATTATTCATATGTTTGATTTCATTATAGCACTCTTTTCGATTCTGTCAATGAAAAAATAAGGTTTTCCGTTTTTCCTTTTCTCCCTTTTTACAAAAGTGTGTCTGATGCATACTAACTCATAATTATACGAAACACCACACTTTTATTCATTTTCTATTCATTT
>OHBE01000258.1_pt1 | contig 61272 bp, 50 predicted proteins | sample 1577231 | NCBI WGS metagenome assembly OHBE01 (sample SAMEA3541506, study PRJEB24748) | human gut metagenome | biome: human gut; feature: human-associated habitat; material: faeces | place: China | collected 2012 | reverse complement strand
ACTAAGAATCAGCTCTGCAGCAAAAGAGCTCAATGAAACTCCCATGCAACAGTCTTACCGCAGATACGATTTCTACAAGAAATAATATGCGAAGGCGCAGACTCCTTGGATATAGGAGTCTGCGCCTTCTTTTTTCTAAACCTCAACTTTTTAGGCTCTGCTTAGTGTCGGAATTTTTTTACAGATGAGTCGTTCTTTCTATTTCCTTTCCGAAAACCGCGTCCTCTATCGAAGTCAAAATCATCCTCATCACCTTCTTCCCAACGATTGCGAATCCTGCTTTCGGAACGAGGTTTCCCGGCATTGCGTTGCGACGGAACCTCTTTGTGTTGTTTAGGACGCGGATTCTTTCGCTTTTCATCCTGTCTGCCTTGATTGGAGGCGGAGGGAGCGAGCCGTTCCTCATATTTGCGCAGGGAGATTTCTTCACGAATGAGATCCTTGATAGGAATGTCAATATCATCAAGAAGAACAATGTCTTTTTCGCAGACCAAATCCGTTAAGCGAGCGATTCGACCATTGATTTTCACTCTTCCTTCGGTGATGTATTTCTCTGCTTCGCGGCGGGAGCCGAGTCCGGCATCGCTAATCAGCTTATTAATTCTCAGTTTCATCTGAATTCAAATCAGTAAGTGTGGAAACTATTTTGTTAATGATAAGTTGAGGTTCAATCTGAGTACGGCATGCATAATCCTTGCGGAAGCAGGGTTTATTGCCGAAAACGGAGCAAGGCCGGCAATCCAAGTCTGCTCCGATACAATCTTCTATACGCTGACCATATCCGAGGAATCCTGCTGCCGGATGCGTGGCACACCAGATGGAGATAACTCGTGTACCTACCAATGATGCGAAGTGCATATTGGCACTATCCATCGAAATCATACAGCGCAAGGCATGAATAAGAGATAGCTCTTCCGGCAGCGACAGCAGACCGGCAACGGATACGATGCGTGGCGATTCGTCTGCCCACTGCTCCAGTATGTTTTTTTCTTTCCCCTTACCCCCGAAAAGAAAAATCTGCACATCGTCTCTCTCGGCAAGGGTACGCACTACCTCGTGCATTTTTTCCGGCGGATATGTCTTGGCTTCATGACCGGCAAACGGTGCTATCCCGATGAGGTGGTGTCCGGAGCCTATCTCCACTATCGGCAGTTCGGTAGAGATATGTCCGGAGTCGTTCAGAAGGATGGGGTAGGGAGGATGTATTTCAAGCCCGGCTTTGTGAAAAACCTGAGCGTATCGTTCTATTACGGAAGGCAATCGGGTTGGCTTTTTGGGTGGCTTAGCCGTAAGCTGCCGAAGCTGTAGTCGCGGTTTCTTCAGACTGAAACCTTTGACTCCGAAAAAGCGAAGATAGAAGCGAATGATTTTGGAACGTATTACATTGTGCAGGTCGATGACATAGTCGAACTGCTCATCCTTGAGTCGTCCGATATAGGTAAGAAGACCGACCAAGGAAGACTCTTCGTGCTTGATGTCGATCCCCATCCCTTCCAAATTGTTCGGAGGGTTGATTAGTAGCGATGTCAGGAAAGGCTGAGTCAGCAGTGTGAAACTATGCTGTGGGTATGCCTTGGCCACCGCATACAAAACCGGTATTGTCATTGCCACATCGCCTATTGCCGACAAGCGGACTATCAGATATCGAGCCATGGGAGAACGACAGAAAGGTAAAAAACGGGGAACCGGCAGTTGTCCGTAAGGAAGGAATGATGAGTGCGGGGAACGGTCGCTTTCTACTTCTTGCCCAAAAGAATCGGATTAAGAGTGGGATCGTTGTACATTTTCATCTGCTTGTACACTTTCATGTACTTGCGACCGGCTGCTATATCATCCACAAGCTGGTCGATAGCCGTGCAGAGGTCAGCATCCTGTTCGATAAGCACTCGGAGCTTCTCCTGACATTTGGCACGGTGTGCATCGTCGGCATCGGGACGCTCCGTAGCCAAGCGCATGTTGTGGATTTTGAGCTTCAGTATCGAGAGGCGATCGATTGCCCATGCCGGACTTTCGGTGTTGATCGTAGCATCGGGCAGTACCTTCACATCCTTGTATGTATCGAGAAAATAGCTGTCTATCAACTCCACCAGATCGGTTCTGTCTTGATTGGATTTGTCGATACGGCGTTTGATTACCAGCGCATCAGCCGGATCGATGTTGGGATCACGTATAATATCTTCGAGATGCCACTGGGCATTATCGATCCAATTCTTCAAAAATAAATAATGCTCGATCGTTTGAGGCCGATATGGATTGTTGCACGGTGCGTCTACGCTGTCGGTGACGTTATAGGCCTGAATAGCCTCGCCGAAAATCCTATTGCACAACTTGCTGATAGTCATAATTATTATTGCCGCTTAATTTGTCAAAATTATAATGCTATGCGGACAAAGATATATAAAAAACCGATTGGCGAACTCTGAGAATTAAGTCCTTCCAATCGGTTTTGTAAATTGCTAAAAAGCAACAATAATTTTAATGAGTCTTTTTTGACTCTCTTTTTTATTGCTTATCAGTTGCCTTTTCGTGCTTCTTGGCGTGCGGGCAATTTCCTGCTTCAGCTTTGTCTTTGCCTTTGCCTTCGCAAGATTTGTGGCCGTGCTTGCTCTTGCACTCGCCTTTTTCTGACTTGTGGCAGTCACTTTTTTTGCAGTCTTTGGATTTGTCCTTGCTACAATCTTTTGCGTTGGCATCCTTGGCCTTATCCTTACAGCAGTCTTTGGCATCTTTAGCCTTGTCTTTGCAACTCTCGCCGGCTTTCTTGGCATCACAAGCTTTGTCGTGGTGGTGGGTGCACTCTTGTTTCTTTACCGTTTGTTCTGTCTTAGCAGTTTCTACTTTCTTTTGCGTTTGAGCATTTACCGTCGTGCCTACCAAGAGACCGATACCCATGAGGGCTGTAACTACAATCTTTCTCATTGTTCTTTACTTATTGTTTTTAATGTTTTGAGTCACGGTATCACCATAATAGCAATCAGTGCTGAGTTTGGCAACCGTCCTTATAACAATCGGATTCACTTTTTTGTTGTGAGTTTAATCACAGATCTGTCGAGAAGCTTATCGGCATGCTTCGAGTATGCGGCGAGCCATAGGCCCGTCGACATCCAATGCTTCGCCATAGCTGACCCCTCGTTCGATGAATCGACGCTCTATTTCCTTTATCACATCCGATCCTATGTGCATTTCTTCCAGACGGGTCTTCAGTCCGAGTTCGCGGAAGAATTCCTCCGTCCGAGCAATAGCTGCGTCTATACGCTCCTCCTCTGTTCCCTCTTTTATATCCCAGATTCGTTCGGCATATTGGAGCATCTTCTCCCGCTTGTGATCGTGTCCCAAGGTGCGAAGAGTACCCGGTAGCACTATGGCCAGCGTGTGTCCGTGTGTGAGTCCGGTCAGTGCCGTTATCTCATGACCGATCATGTGTGTAGCCCAGTCTTGTGTGACGCCCATGGCGATAAATCCATTCAGTGCCATCGTGGCACAGAGCATAAAGTCGGCCATCAGATCGTAGCTGTGCGGATTCTCACGGATCAGAGGAGCAATCTCTTTCAGCGTAAGCATAATGCTCTCCGCCCATCGATCCATCAGACGGCTTTGGCCCGGAGTCGTTATGTACTGTTCTATGACATGGACGAAGCTGTCAGCCAGCCCGCAAGCTATCTGATAGGGAGGAAGGCTGAAGGTCACCTCCGGATCGAGTATGGAGAAAACGGGAAAATTGCCTCGGAAAACGAGCTTCTCCTTCGTCTCTTCTCTCGAGATAATAGCCCCGCTGTTCATTTCCGATCCTGTAGCCGGTATGGTCAGTACCGTCCCAAGTGGGAGTACCGTGTCTCGGCTGTAACCTTTGAGCACCAGCTCCCATGCATCTCCTTCGTAGGGGATGCCTGCTGCGATCAGCTTACTGCCGTCTATTACCGAACCGCCACCGACGGCGAGAACGAACTGACAATTATGTTCTTTGCCCATGGCTATGGCTTTCCGAAGGGTTTCTATTTTGGGATTGGACTCAATACCCCAAAATTCCACCAAATTATAGCCCTCAAGTGCATCCTTTACGGCCCGGTATACGCCATTGTATCGAACGCTACCGCTACCGAAAGTGACCAAGACAGGAACACCGGCCGGCACTCGTTTGGGTAGCTCTTTGATCATCCCTTGTCCGAAGATAAGTTCGGTAGGATTCTTAAACTTGAAATTGTTCATGATGAATATGCTTTTGTCTATAGCCGGCGAAATGTCGTTCCGGCCCATCTTCCCAAAGATAGCAAATTCTTCATCATACGGGAAAATATGTTTTCAATGTAGAGAATTGCACATTCCGGTATCTTCGCCTGCTGATGAAAGTCTGGATCAGATGTGAATTACGGGAGTTTTCAGAGATCTTTTATTTATAATATGCTCAAATATTCAGATATTAAATAAGACGTTAGTTCATGTAGCCGATTTCGACGAATAGTTTCTTCCAACATTCATAGATATTTGCCGGAGAGTAAGACTTGACCATCAGCTCTGATTCTCGTCCCATTTTCTTACGAAGAGTTTCATCATCCATCAATAAACGTAACTTATCCGCGAAGTCTTCATGTGCTTCCATTGGCACAAGGAAACCATTGCGACCGTTTTCGATCAGTTCCCTCGGGCCGGTCGGACAGTCGTATGAGATTATAGGCAGTGCATATGCTTCTGCTTCGAGAAGTACCATTGGTAGTCCTTCGAAACGGGAAGTCATTAGATAAATAGCAGATGATTCGTAGTATTTGCGAATTTCCGGTGTAGATGGATGTATTTCTATTTGCGACTCCATATCGCGAGATGCAATTTCTTTACGCAGCATGGGTTCATCTTCGCCATCTCCGACTATGATAAGCTTCCAATCAGGCCTTTCACGCAGCACTCGTGATGCATCTTCTATCATGAACTCGAAACCTTTCTGGTATGTAAGCCTGCCAATCGCCAACATTTGCTTCTGATCAGTAGCATTCCTTTGGACTGTGGTAAATGAAACTTGATTGGGTATGGCATATACTTTGGAGCGTCCACGCAAAATCGCCTTAAATGATTGCTGATCTCTTTTGGTCAGTGCTACAACGGCATCAAGCCCTGAATACAGAAACCCTCTTATGTATTTTGTAATAGGGCGGGCAATATCATAAGAAATATGTTCGCATCCGATCGTAAATATTCTGCCTCTGTTACTGATCTGAGACAAAATTGTATTGATAAAAATATTAGTCCCTATCAATAAAAGCGGTTCACGCTTCTTGCATAGGGCTTTTATTCTTCTATAAGCCTTGAGGTACACTGTTTTACGAGCCAATGCATTGCCATAAAGCCTAATTCCGAGGTGGTGTACTTCTATCCCTTTTTCTACTTGGAAGGAAGGCTCTCCTTCTTTTGTACAAACGCTGACTAATGATACGCGATGACCATTGGCATGTAGGTTGTTAGCCAAGTTGATCACGGCGCGTTCTGTACCGGCACGGTTTGTTATTGTATCTAACAGCAGATAAATCATAGAGAATATTTTAAACGGTTCTTTTTTAAAGAAATTCATCAGGGCTATTTGTCGTATTAATAGCTTCAAATATTATTGATTGTAATTCCTATGTGAATCTATTTCATTTGATTGATATTCTGGGTAAGCATGCGGTTTGTTGATCGCAATATGCATATTCAGCTGCAATATTCATGATTTTTTTTGATATTCCAAAGATTCTCTTCAGGGATTTGCCATTTGTTGGTCATCTTATTGTCTTTTGCAGATGTTTTCCCACAAACCTGATAAAAATCATTTCACCTCATTGATTTTTCTGTAGGATTAAAGGATAATTTCCTTTCGGTACCTCCTTCAATAGTCAAAACCGGAGTGTTCTTAGGAAGTTTTCTTGCATAGCCCTTTATCGGAGGGCATAATGTGCCTTGCTGTCGATTTTTATATGCAAAATTAAGGTCTTTGAGCTTTCTTTTCCTTTGTGTATGAGGCTTGTTCGCGCTTTTTTCTCGTTGACTAACGATTCTCCTTTATGTTTTTGCAATATCAAAATACGCGCCAAAAAAGTTTTCAACAACGAAGATGAGTTTGGAAAGATTCCAAATAAGCACCTGAATGGAAGTGGATTTTGAAGTCAAATGGATGAGAAAACGTGCTTTTTTAGTTTGAATTTCGATCTAAGAGAGATAAGTAAACGATTTATATACAAATCATTTTCAATTTATATAGATATCGTTTTTGATTTATACATAAATTGTTTTCCATTTATATATAGATTGAAAGTGATTTGTATATAAATCGCAGGCCGAAAAAGGCTTTTTCGAGAGCCGAAATAAAAGAGGCACCCGCTTGATTCGTAGGCGAATCAAGCGGGTGCCTTATGAAATTTTAGGTGGTGTCGAAGTCTTATTCCACTCTACTCGTCATAGCATAGTAAGCCCCCTTTGTCCGAAACCCTTGTGGCATATCGGATCATTATCAGTCGTAAAGCAGGAGAGTTGGGTCGTTGGGCTTTCTTTTAAGTGTGAATTAAAAGCAAAAGCCGAAGTCTTTAATCGTCCAATCATTGTCAGTACAATATATCTTCTATTTACTTGTGTCCAGCAAGAAGAAACGCTTGCTTTGACCTATGCGTCTCTCGGCTCCATGGAAGAGAGCCTTATCAGACCTTGCAAAGGTAGCAAAAATTTTTAGGACATCTTTTTTGTTCAAATTAGTTGTTAATGTGGACTATTTAAAAATGATTGAGCTTTCAAAGCTTAGTTTATTTTATTGACGTATGCAAATCTCTCTATGTGTAATTATACAAACGTAATCACACAAAAAGTAACTTGATAAGCATAAGGTTTGTGCTGTACAACAAGTATATTATCTTTTTTCTTAGCTGACGGCCAGTTACCAAATAAGACTACCTTTGCACTCGGAAACGGCAGCTATGAAACAGATGCCGACAAAATATCGATTTCATTATGGCGGTCACTATCTCTCATCCGGCAGAATTGCCTCAGCGACAAGCTGAAAAATCCCCAAACAAGACTATAATCAAGTACTACGATCGCGAAAGCAAACAGTGGCGCAATATCAACTGGAGCAAATTTGCTGCCGGCGTCATGAATGCTGCGAAAGCTTTAGCCGAGATCGGTCTGGAACCGGGGGAACGAATCGGTATCTATTCCCCCAATATGGTACACTGTCTGTATACCGAGTTGGGGGCCTTCGCCATGCGGGGTGTAGTAGTGCCTTTGTATGCCACAAGCTCACCGGAACAGTTACGGTTCATCGTGGAGGATTCATCCATGGAGACACTGTTTGTCGGAGAGCAGTTCCAATACAACAATGCTTATCGGGTACAGAAAGAATATGGTACGCTAAAGCGCATAGTCGTATTCGATGAGCGCGTGGTGCTCAATCCGGAGGATAAGACTTCGAAATACTTTTCCGAATTTGTTCGTTTGGGTGATTCCATGCCGAACGAGACCAAGGTCAAAGTCTCTTCTCGCGAAGCCATTCCTTCCGATCCGGCACTGATCATCTATACATCGGGCACTTCCGGTAGGAGCAAGGGCGTCCTCCTCCTGCACAGTAATCTGATGTATCAGATGAAAGTCCATAGCGAGCATATCCCCGTCTATGGGCCGGGCGAGCTGTCGATAGCTTTCCTGCCGATGAGTCATATTTTCGAAAAGGCATGGACACTCTTTTGCCTGACGACGGGAACGAGGATTGCCATCTTGAGAGATCCGAAGAAAGTATTGGAGGCACTACCTCAGATACGCCCATCGCTCATGTGCAACGTGCCGCGATTTTGGGAGAAGGTGTATCAGGGCGTAAACGAGAAGATGGCCTCCTCCCCTCGCATTCTGAAAGGTCTTTATAGACGTGCTATGGCCGTGGGTCAGCGCTATCGGTTGGACTATTGGAACGAAGGAAAGCGTGCTCCGCTGCTCCTGAGTATGCAATATGCCTTTTACAACCGGACGATATTCACCCTGCTCAAGCGGGTGCTGGGACTACAGCGTGGACGCTATTTCCCTACGGCCGGAGCACCGCTATCGGATGAGATCAACATCTTCCTTCAGTCCGTAAACATTCCTATCATTGTCGGATATGGTCTGTCCGAAACGACGGCCACTGTGTCCTTCTACCCACAGCGAGGATTCAAGATCGGCTCCATGGGCAAAGTGATGCCGGGGCTGGACGTCCGAATAGATCCGGACAATAACGAGATATTGGTCAAGGGCGAATCCATCATGTCCGAGTACTACAAGCTACCGGAGGAAACAGTGGCAGCTTTCACGCCAGACGGTTATTTCCGTACGGGCGATGCCGGACGCATGGATCCGGATGGCACCCTTTATTTTCTGGAGAGAATAAAGGATCTGTACAAGACTGCCAACGGAAAGTACATAGCTCCGCAGATGATCGAGGGCATGCTGGCCAAGGATTCCATCATCGAGCAGATAGCGGTAATAGGCGACAGATTCAAGTACGTGAGTGCGCTGGTCTATCCGAATTGGGAGCTGGTACGACGGGCTGCTATCAAGAGGGGACTTACGGAAGCCGGGACTATGTCTGTGCAAGAGATGGCCGCAAATCCTGAAATCAACCGCCTGATGATGGCCAGAATAGAGGCTGCACAAGATTCGCTCGCTGCTTACGAGAAGGTGAAGTACATTACGCTCCTCGCCGAGCCTTTTACGTTGGAGAAGGGCGAACTGACCGAGACGATGAAACTCAAAAGGCGAGTGATCAACGAACACTATGCAGAAGCCATCGAAAAGATGTACCTTTGAGCCTCGTTTTCCAATGTGCTGTCCCGGAAGCATACGGAGCGCACTCGGGCACAGTGTTTTTTTCGGCAAATGTTATTCGGCCACCGAACGAAGCAAAAACTAACAAAACTCATATAATCATCGATGATTACTATAGACCAACTGAACTCTCTGTTGGAGCGCCGTGATGCGCTGAGGGGGTATCTTTGACGTCGATAACAGACGTATCCAATTAGAAGAGGAAGAACTGCGCACACAGGATCCTGCCTTCTGGGAGGACAATAAGCGTGCCGAGGCGCAGATGCGCAAGGTGAAAGAGCTGAAGAGCTGGATAGGCTACTACGATGCCATTGACACAGCTACCGAGGAGGTGAAGCTCGCTTTTGAATACTGCAAGGAGGGTATATCCACCGAAGAGGAGGTGGATGAAGCCTATGCACATGCTATCCGACTGATAGAAGAGGTAGAGCTGAAGAATATGCTCCGATCCGAAGAGGATCACTTCGGTGCCGTGCTGAAAATCAATGCCGGTGCAGGGGGAACCGAGAGTCAGGACTGGGCTTCCATGCTGGTGCGCATGTACCAGCGTTGGGCGGACAAGCAGGGGTATCAAGTAACGATAACCAACTGGCAGGACGGAGATGAAGCAGGTATTAAGACTGTGACGATGCAGGTGGAAGGCAATTTGGCCTACGGATTTCTCAAGAGCGAGAATGGAGTACACAGACTCGTTCGCATCTCTCCCTATAACGCACAAGGTAAGCGTATGACATCGTTCGCCTCCGTATTTGTCGTGCCACTGGTGGACGATTCTATCGAGATCGAGATCAATGCTGCCGGTATCAGTTGGGATACTTTCCGCTCCGGTGGAGCAGGCGGTCAGAATGTGAATAAGGTAGAGACCGGAGTCCGACTGCACTATAAGTACAAAGACCCCGAAACGGGAGAAGATAAGGAAATAGTGATCGAGAATACCGAGAGCCGTACCCAGTACGATAATCGCGAAAATGCTATGCGACTGCTCCGCTCACAGCTCTATGAGATGGAGTTGCAACGCCGACGGGCTGCTGAGGCCAAAGTGGAAGCGGGCAAGAAAAAGATAGAGTGGGGATCGCAGATCCGTAGCTATGTATTCGATGATCGCCGTGTGAAAGACCATCGTACCAACTATCAGACGAGCAATGTCAATGCCGTTATGGATGGTGACATAGATGAATTCATCAAGGCTTATCTGATGGAATTTGCCGGTGAAGAGGTGTGATTGCCTTCTGGTACTGAAGTAAAGTAATAAGTTGATCTAACGAAGCGGGTTAGGCTTGCATCGGCAGCCGGCCCGTTTCTTTTTACTATCTCTCCTGTTTTATCAATTGCTGTATCAGAGGCTGTGTACAAGAGGGATGAAGTTCTATAGTATTCATGGAGTCATCGGGGCTATTTTCCTATTACTGCAAAGGAAATAGCCGACTTTTTCCCGATAGTGCTTCTCCTTTTTATCTTACCTTTGTGCCGAAGAACTCAATCAGCTATTACAATATGGATATTGCCGTAGTCGGTATCGGCTATGTGGGACTGGTCAGTGCTACTTGCTTTGCGGAGTTGGGGGCAAATGTTCGCTGCATAGATACTGATAGAAATAAAATCGATCAGCTGAACAGCGGGACTATCCCCATCTATGAGCCGGGGCTTGAGAAGATGATAGCCCGCAACGTAAAGGCCGGCAGACTGCGATTCGGAACGAATATTGAAGAAGCTGTACCGGAGGCTGATATCGTATTCATAGCTGTGGGTACACCGGCCGGTGAAGACGGCAGTGCGGATATGAGCTATGTGCTTGATGCGGCTCGGAGTATAGGGTGCGCCATGAGCCGATACACATTGGTCGTGACCAAGAGCACCGTTCCGGTGGGATCGTATAGGCTGATCAGGAAGGCTATACAGCAAGAGTTGGATATCCGTGGCGTGCGGATAGACTTCGATATAGCTTCCAATCCGGAGTTCCTGAAAGAAGGAAATGCCATCGATGACTTTATGAAACCGGATAGAGTGGTCGTAGGAGTGGATTCGGACAGGGCAAGAGAGTTGATCACAAGCCTTTATAAACCGATGCTCTTGAATAACTTCCGCGTGCTTTTCATGGATATTGCTTCGGCCGAAATGACCAAATATGCCGCCAATGCCATGCTGGCTACTCGCATCAGCTTTATGAACGATGTGGCCAATCTATGCGAACGGGTAGGGGCGGATGTGTCGATGGTTCGCTTGGGCATCGGTTCGGACTCGCGAATAGGCAGCAAGTTTCTGTACCCGGGTTGTGGGTACGGTGGATCCTGTTTTCCCAAGGATGTCAAAGCTCTTATCAAGACAGCAGAAGACAACGGTTACACGATGGAAGTCCTACAAGCCGTTGAACGTGTGAACGAGAAGCAGAAGAGTATCTTGTTCGATAAGTTCTCTGCCTATTACAAAGGCGATGTGCAAGGTCGGTGCGTGGCAATATGGGGGCTTTCATTCAAGCCCGGTACCGATGACATGCGTGAAGCTCCTTCGCTGGTACTCATCGATAAACTCCTGAACGTTGGTTGCAGGGTCCGTGTGTACGATCCTATAGCGATGAAAGAGGCCCAAAAAAGACTGGGCGACAAGGTGGAATATGCCATGGATATGTACGATGCGGTCAAGGGAGCAGAGGCTCTATTCCATGTGACGGAATGGAAGGAATTCAGAATGCCCGACTGGTCAGCCCTCTCACGAGTAATGGCTGCACCGCTGGTCATCGACGGTCGTAATGTTTACGAGCTTCCGGCAGACAGCGGCATCAGTCTGCTCAACATAGGGAGTTCCGCTATTGAATCTGCCTCAACCAAATAAACAATCATGTTGCCCTATTTCGTTTTATTCGGCTTTCTTGCTGTTTTGTTCCTTGCAGACAAATATGACGATCGGTTCAAACCCTTCGTCTTTTGGATATCAGGACTTGTCCTTGTGATATTCTCTGGCACAAGGATCGGAATGGGACGGGATTATAAGATTTACGAAAACGCTTATCAGTTCCCGGATGGTAAAACAGCCCATAACTTCGAGTTGGTGTGGCAATGGATCAATAAAGTCTTTCATTCTTTGGGCTTGGATTTTCATACGTGGCTTACACTAGTCTCATTTGTGACCATTCTCCTGATATTCATCGGAATGAAAAAGATGTCCAAAAATTACATCTTTTCTCTTATTGCCTTCATTCTCATATACAGAGGGTATTTCGAAACGATGAACTCCATGCGACAATATGTAGCCATGGGCATCATATTTGCATCATTTCCATTGTTTTTGTCTAAAAAATATTTGTACTTCTATATCTGTATCGCTTTCTCAGCTCTTTTTCATACGAGCGCTTTAGTTATGATGGTACTGATTCCGCTGGCTCGAAAGCGAATTGACAACACTTTCCTGGTGGTTAGTTTGGTGGTTACATGGGTTTTGGGAGCTGTCATTCTTCAACCTATTGCTGATTTTGCGGTTACTCTACTTCCGGAGAGATATGGTTTTTATATCAAAAAGGAGTTTATACCGGCTGTTTCTTCTTCCGGTTTTTTTCAACTTTTCCTCAATATATCCGTGCTTGTTTTTTTGGCGATGAGGTCCGAACTCGAAAAGAAAGATCCTCAAATCAATCAGTATATTTTCCTCTATGTCCTATCGATTCTGATATATAACACAACTATTTCTTTTGAAGTTGGGATTAGGCTTATGTTCTATCCATTTGTGTTCATATTCATATTGATTCCTAATGCTTATGTATTGTCGGAGAAACTATGGCAAAAAGGTGCAATCATAGCGATGTTGGCTGTATTCACACTTTTTTTGTTCAAAGATCTCAGTAATCCGGTCGAATCATATGCCAACTATAGGTCTATACTATTTTGAAAAACGCCAATATAGAATCATTGCTGTGTATCAATTAATTTGGTTTAGCTTTGTCTGTCAATTGTTAGGTTGTTTACTCCTAAGACATTTGGCCGTTTTTTATTCAAGGGCATACAAAAACAAAAATAATGCTGAGAGCAAGACCTTGACCTTGTTCCCATTTTTGTTCTCTCAAAATTATTCTTTGCAGTATGATAACCGTTGCACATCTGATCAATAATATTGTCCAATCAGGGCCGGTGATAGTTATGCGCAACATTATTCGGCATATGGATCGAGACAAATTCCGTCCTATCGTTATTTGTTTGCGCCATGAGGAAAAAGGAGATCCGATAGTAAAAGAACTAAGATCCATAGATGTAAAATGTATTTACCTCAACTACAGCCTTCTTTCTCTGGAGCTACAGACCGGTGGGGTAGCGCGAAAGGTTTTGTCTGTTCTACAGACTGAGAATGCCCACATCGTTCACAGTCATGGATACCATCCCGATCTGATTGCATCCCGACTGTCTCAGAATATAATATGCATAAGTACCCTTCACAACATCTGCAAGGATGATTTTACTGCACTGAAAGGTAATTTGCTGGGGAACTATATGAAATTTCGCTATTTGCATAGCTTCAGTAGAATAGGACATTATGCAGCAATCAGTGGAGCGGTACAAGAATACTATGCACCACATATAAAGGACGGGAACGAAAGAATACGCATTATTCACAACGGCGTCGATCTTTTTCTTTTCCAAATACCCGATGAAAATTATCAAAAAAAATTGCGACATCAATTGCAGTTTCCCCTCTCAGGCAAAATCTTTCTTGTCGTAGGACGATTGTCTACCCTGAAAGATCCTCTCATCATTATTCGAGCCTTTAAATCCCTTTTAGAAAGCCAAAAATTGAGTGGCGATTCTTATCTCTTTTTTGTAGGTGACGGGCCATTGAGTGATGCTTGTCAAAAGGAAATTGGAGACAAGACCCATAATATCAGGTTATTGGGGTTTCAGAAAAATGTCCATGAATATATGATGGCAGCAGATTATGCCATCACGGCCTCTCACTCGGAGGGTTTCGGCCTGAATTATCTGGAGGCTATTGCTTGTGGAAAACCCGTTGTAGCCACTGATTTGCCTCCATTCAGAGAAATCTGCGGCACAGGCTTTCAGGACAACGAATTGTTTTTTTCTGTAGGAAACCAAAAAGAATTGGAGGATTGCATACTAAAAAGCCTTGGTCATACGTTCAACCCTCAAAAAGTCTCCGATATCAGGCATCGTTTCTCTGCGGAAACAATGTCTGTACAATATCAGAACTATTATACGGAGCTATCAGCTCCACTAAAATGAATTCAATGAAGAGTGCATGTTCGATTATTACTGCTTCAATCGTACTTTATAAAAGCAAACCGGATATTATTCGGGATGTCATTACCTCCTTTTTCTCTGATACGGTAACTAAGAAGAAGCTTATCCTCATAGACAATTCTCCGACTGACAGCCTTCGTGTCCTCCAAGAAGAAAGACCGGCGGATATTCAGTATTTCTTCAATAACCGCAATATAGGATTCGGATCAGCTCACAATATCGGTATTAGAGAGGCAGCTCGCTTCAATCCTTCTTATCATTTAATTCTTAATCCTGATGTACAGTTTGGCCCTGAAGTGGTGCCGACATTGGCTTCATACATGGATGAGAATCCTGATATAGGATTGTTGATGCCACAAGTCTATTATCCTAATGGCGAATTGCAGCACTTATGCAAGTTGTTTCCACGTCCATGGGATGTTATGCTCAGGCGATTTGTCCCTTATAGATCATATAGAGAAAGGAATAACGAACGATTCGAGCTGCGTAATTGGTCTTATGACACGATTCAGGACATCCCTTCGCTTTCGGGCTGTTTCATGTTTGCCCGAATGGATATTCTTAGACAAGTAGGAGGGTTTGACGAACGCTTTTTTATGTATGCGGAAGATTTGGATCTATGCAGACGTATAGGGCAAGTATCTCGTACTGTTTTCTTCCCAAAAGTCTCTATTATGCACACCTACGCGAAAGGTTCTTATCATGATGCCAAACTGCTTCGCCACCACATCGTTTCTCTCATCCGTTACTTTAATAAATGGGGATGGTTTTTCGATGCCGAACGTCGTAGGGTCAATAGGGCATGTTTGGCAGTACTCCGCAAGCAAACGACAGTGAAAAAAGATTGATCGCAACGGCTGAATAATACGAAGGAAGACCATACTATCAGTTCGAAGCTTTTGATTAGAGTGACCTACAAATCGTATAACATATATATTTGCAGCTGTAAAAACTAATAACACTTTTTCTTGACGAATATGAAGCAATTATGCCTAATCTGCTTGGCTTTCATCTGCCTTTTTTTTCTTGATAGCTGTGGTAACAAAAATACATTTCGAGTCGAAGGGTCGATTGCCGGTTATGAAGACACCGCACAAGTGTATCTGACCAAGATCATTGGGAGCGATCTTTCTGTACTCGATTCTGTAAATCCTGACCGAAAAGGTCGTTTCAGTTTTGTAGCACAAGCGGACTCCACACCGTCTTTCTACCAGATTAAACTCAGGAAGCAGCATATTAATTTTGCTGCAAAGATCGGATCGGAAATCAACATACAGGTGGGTCGTAACAGCTTTTCCGATTACGTTATTGAAGACAACCAAGGGCCTGACAATAACAATATTCGCAAGATTGCGCTATTGAAAGAGCAAGCGGATAATCGTTTGGATCATTTGTACCGTTCATACCAAGAGAACAAACTGGATGCTTCGCAGTATCAAGACACCATAACGAAGGTGATAGATGAGTTTAAGACCACATTGCGCAACGATTTCATCTTCCAAGATCCCAAGTCACCAGCTTCATACTTTGCACTATTCCAACAGAAAGACGGCCTCCTATATTTCAATGTTTATGATCCTATGGATGCTAAGGCTTTTGCTGCGGTAGCTACAGCTTACGATACTTATTACCCAACCTCGTCTTACACCAAAAGTGTTCGTGATCTTTCTCTCTTGGGTATTGCTGCCATGTGGAGAGATCGTGTGGCAAAGAATATTACTACTCGCAAAATAGAAGTCAAAGACATTCCGGAAACAATTCTGATTGATCGCAAAGGCAATGAACAACCACTCTCAAAGGTCGTAGAAACGAATGATAGGGTGTTGATAGTATTTACCTCCTATCAGGCTGAATGGTCACCCTCTTTGGTAAAAGAACAGCGAGCACTGTATCAACGACATTGCAACAATGGATTTCAGATATATGAGATTTCTGTCGACAAGGACTTGTATTTCTGGCAGAATGCAACGCGTACACTCCCTTGGATCACAGTGAACGATAGCGAAGGGAAAGCAGCTTTGTCATTCAATGTCAGATCATTGCCAACATTCTTCCTAATCCAAGATGGCGAGCTTAAACGTCTCCAAAGATTGGAAAGTCTCTAAAGTTTTCGATACCGTGGGGTAGAGACCTTGTTTTTATAAATCCCTGATAGAACAAACCAACGTGACGATAATCGATCTTTAGGCAGAAATAGAGAAAGCTGTATCCGGGTTGCCAAACCTCGACACAGCTTTTTTTTCTTTCAATCATTCTCTTTCACCAGTAATCCCTACAACACGCCCATGTCTACTCCCATTTCCCAGCCAATTGTGATGGTGGATCTGAAAAAGCAGTATCTGCAGATGAAAAAACAGATCGATGAAGCCATCCATACAGTTATCGATAGTACAGCTTTTATCAACGGAAAAGAAGTACATGCTTTTGCGGAAGATTTGGCAGCCTATTTGGGTGTAAAGCATGTAATCCCTTGCGCCAATGGTACAGACGCATTGCAAATCAGTCTGATGGCTTTGGGATTGAAAGTCGGAGATGAGATCATTGTGCCCGATTTCACTTATGCAGCAAGTGCCGAAGCTATAGGTTTGTTAGGATTAACACCTGTTTTCGCTGATGTAGACCCTGTTACATTTAATCTTACATCTAAGGGCTGCGAAAAAGTTCTGTCCGACAAGACGAAAGCAATCATACCAGTACACCTCTTTGGGCAGTCCTGCGATATGGAGCCGCTTTTGGCCTTTGCCAAGCGAAACGATTTGTTTGTTATCGAAGACAATGCTCAGGCAATGGGAGGGGGATATACTATCTCCGATGGATCTATCCGAAAAACAGGAACAATGGGGCATATAGGCTGTGCTTCCTTCTTTCCATCGAAGAATTTGGGTTGTTATGGAGACGGTGGTGCTGTCACAACAAATGATGACGAATTGGCAAAGCGAGTGCGAATGATAGCGAACCATGGCCAAAAGATCAAATACAAACATGACATTATCGGATGCAATTCCCGACTCGATACTATTCAAGCGGCCATCCTCAGAGTAAAATTGCAATATTTGGACCGCTTCAATGCACTTCGGAATGAGGTCGCCTCACACTATACCTCTCTGCTCGAAGGTATTGAATGGCTACAAACACCGACCTCCTTGCAGCAGTCTTCGCATGTTTATCATCAATATACTCTTAAGCTCTTGGATCAGAACACTCGCGATGGACTGCGAGAGCATCTGACGAATCATAAGATCGCTTCGATGATATACTACCCGATACCACTCCACAGGCAACCGGCATTCGTCGGTATTGCTCATTGGGGTGAATCTTTGGATGTGTCCGACTCTTTGTCGCGAACTGTTCTCTCCATCCCCATCTATCCGGAAATGGAGATAGAGCAAATCCATGCTGTGGTATCAGCAATCAAAACATTCGAACCGTCTTTACAATGACAAAAGAGGAGGGAGGCTCGTCTATGAAGCAAGGACGAAGTTCCATGATGGCAAACAGCATGAAACTGATCAGTGCCGGTACCTTTGTACAGGTATTGGCTTTCCTGCTGTTGCCTGTTATCGGACGTATCTATACCGAATCCGAAATCGGTCAAATTACCGTTTTCCTTTCTGTGGTGGGTGTACTTACGATCGTTGCCACAGGACGTTATGATCAAGCCACCATATTGGCACGATCGAAAGAACGAGCTCTACTGCTGCTGTTTACGGCTCTTCGGTTCAATTTGATCTTCTGTTTAGCTCTCATTCCTGCAGTCCTGATTATCAATCCTTTTCTAACGGATTCACGCTATAGCGGACAGCAAACTCATTTATTCTTGCTTCCCTTCTTCGTCTTCTTTGCTGCAGGGGTAATCTCCCTGTTGTCATGGGCTAATTCGCACAATCAATATGGTCGAATGAGTATTGCGCAGATCAGTCAAGGTCTGGGCAATAATCTGCTTCGAATAGGTTTCGGTCTCCTCAAAATGGGCTTTTGGGGGCTTCAACTTGCAGCCTTGCTCGGAGGTATGGCAGGTATCTTTCCTCTTGTGCACAAGCAGGCTCTTCTATCCCAATACAAGCGATACGTTACCCACCGGCGTCTTCGAATAGCTGCCCGTACATATGCCAATTTCCCACGCTATTCATTACCGCAGGCCGTTATAGATATCTTGTCCGGTAGTCTTGTATCCTTGCTCTTACCTCTCCAGTACCACGATGCAGCCATCGGGTTGTATGGTATGGCCTATATGCTTGCCGGTAGGCCCATGCAGCTCATCAGCGATTCGCTCAGCCGTGTTTGGTTCAGGCGAGTGGCCGAACAGAAGAATACCCGACAGTCCTTCCTCCTTCCGATTCGTCGGTTCGTTTTCATTTGGCTTTTAGTCGCTGTACTGGGTTCCATCCTCATTTTTTTCTTTTTGGAGCCACTTGTCGTTGTCATTTTGGGAAAGAAATGGCTACTGTGCTCATCCATTATAATGGCTATGCTACCATTTTTTATCTTCAATTTTCTCTCTTCCGTATATAATTTCCTACCCGATTTATTTGGAAAGCAGCAAAAATTCATGAGAATGCAGGCCATTCTGCTCATTGTTCAGTTGCTCGTTATCCTGATAGGAACGCGATTGCTCCCTTTCGAAAAATATATGTGGCTGCATTTTGCTGAGCGTGCACTTGATTCCCTCGTGCAGATAGCATGGTTCTATATGATTATCCGCAAATATGAAAATAGTCTCAGACTTCACTCTTGTGCTTCCTAATAAAGATATTGATATATCAGTCGGTTATTCCGCAGGTTTTATTTTTGATGGAAACCGGCATCTCACATCCCAAGAGCTGCAAGCCTTTTTTCAGGAGGCTTCGGATTGGGATGACTTCCTTTCCCGAGCTAAGCGTATTACAGGAGAATGGGCTGTCGTATTCCAACGTGCCGAAGGCGAAGTCTGGGCTGCCACCGACCATCGCTCTTCTCAGAGACTCTATTTCCGTCTTGCGGCGGACGGACTCCGTATGGCAGAAAACGGTTACTCACTGTTCACCGAGCGAGATAGCTGGGATGGTGACGCTGTTCTCTTTTTCTTGCGTTGGGGTTATACACCTGCTGATAGCACATTGATCCGCGAAATACGGAAACTTCCCCCCGGCCATGCCCTACGCTATAGAGTCGGAGAGGGTATTACGACCACTGCCTATGACACAGTAGACCGATATGCCCCGTTTGACAGCCATCTTTTATCTTATGAAGAGGCTAAAGAGGAACTGAAGCACCGCCTTATTCTTGCCGGCAAGAGACTCGTTCGCTATCTGAATGGCAGACCGGCCATACTTCCCCTTTCCGGAGGATTCGACTCGCGGATGATAGCCTACATGCTGCATCGTCTTAATTACCCACATGTCTATTGTATCTCCTATGGTAAAGAGGGAAATCCTGATAGCTTGAAAGCTGCTAAAGTGGCGGATAAACTCGGCTTTCCATTCGTCTATATCAACAGTGTACGACCCGACCGACCCGACTATACGCAGGATGCTGAGTTCCTGTCTTATATGTACAACATGACCGGACTATCCTCCTGCTATTACTACCAAGAGTTCATAGCGGCTGCAAGTATCGCGTCCGGATCAGTGCACAACGGTATGGTTTCATTCCCATCGAATGCTGTTGTTTTACCCGGTCATCAGGGAGACGATTTGGGTGGTTCACAGCTGATGTATTCCCGTTTGGCAGAAAGCAAACTTTCGCCCAACGAGCTGTCGCGTATCCTCTACTCCCACAAGCAGATGAATCAGCAGTTCGACAGGAAGCAAAAGGAACGATTACTATCCATACAGGCAAAGCTGTTTTCCTCCTACGACAAGGAACAACAACCTGCTTATCGCACTTTCGAGCAGTATATGCAGTGGGAAAACATCCCTAAGTATATGCTCAACAGCCAGCAATCATGGCGATTCTTCGGATTAGATACGGTTTGTATGCTTCTCGATAAGGAATTGCTTGACTTTGCCTACTCTCTTCCCTTCGAATACCGCTACGGAAAGCGTATCTATGATGATATTTGTCGTGAACTGTATGGCGAGAAAGGCATTTCTTTTTCGGACGATTTGAACCTGCATGGCATTATCTCTTCTCCTGTTTACCGACTCAAACGATCTCTAAAGCCTTTGCTTCGACCATTTATACCCCATCCTTCGATTTGGAAAGGCGATATTATCGGTTTTGAACGGATCATGCAACCTGTATTACGACAGGTAGAGCAGGACGGACGTTTCCACCCGACATCTATAAATGGGTTATCCTTCTGCTGGTATCTGCTTCAAAACGAAAAATTGATTGACCGCCCTCTGCCTCTCTGATGTATATCAGGCCAAGCAAAGCCACCACATTCCTAACAAGTAGGGTAGGGCCGAATCGATAAGGAAGAGTGTAGAGGAAGAAGGACTATAATTCTTGACCTATACGCCTAATTACCGTTATAATGAAAAAAGGGAAAACCTTTCGAACTTTCCCCTATGCAATCGGAGCTTTACTTATACTTTCTTCCCGATTAGGATAGAAGAAATTGTCTGTATCGCAATCTTTGTATCATAGCAGAAACTGATTTTTTGCAAGTATATCAAATCCATCTCCAGACGCACCAGCATTTTTTCTATCGTATCCGTATAGCCGTTGTACAGTGTAGCATAGGAAAACAGACCCGGCCTTATTTGGTACAGTAGGGCGTAGTCCGGATTCCTTTCCATTATTTGGCAGATGTAATATTCCCTTTCAGGCCTGTAGCCTACGATAGCCATATCGCCTTTGATGATATTCCAGAATTGGGGCAACTCATCCAAGTGAGAAGCTCTCAGGAAACGACCGAACTTTGTCAGCCTCAAATCATTTTTCTGGAATAGCTGAGGCTGATTGTTGGCTTCTGCATTCACCTTCATTGAGCGAAACTTATATAGCATGAAAGGCTTTCCTCCAAGACCGATGCGTTCTTGTGAGAAGATTGCAGCCCCCCCGTCTTGCAGGAAAATGATCAAAGCTATGATCAGCATAAAAGGCAGAGAAATAGCTAAAAAAATCAATGCGAGACAAAAATCGACCAGCCTTTTGATCTTTTTAGCCCAAAGCGAGTTCAATCTATCGTTATTTTCCATTATCTTCCAATTCAAGGCACTATGACATCCTTTCCTTCCAGAATGGGTATTTATCCTATCAGTTGCCAAAAATAGAAATAACTTTTGGTTAATGAATAAAAATGCAAAGCCAAAGCCGGTATTCTAATGGACAAAAAACAATTCTGCCGATGTTTTTCGACCTTTTTTCTTCTTTCTTAAGTATACTTTTTCCGCTGATTACTATATTTTATATCATAACCATGGCCATGGTTTCTACTCATGTTCTCTATTCAATAATTTATACACTCCTGGCATCAATAGTAATTCTTCGTATATATCAATGGAATAATGTTATTAAAGGTTGATAATTCAGTATCAACTGACCGGATGATTATCGATAGATATAATTGAATAATAGAAAATCTGAAAGAAAAATCCGCTTCATATCGACACAACATTGGAGGAGAATCTTTTTATGTAAGCCATGCTTTGGCCTAATAGCATGAGTATGAGGTGGAAGTGGCAAAAAAAACAAAACCGGCCAAAGAGAGGGAAACAGCTCTCTTTGGCCGATTTTGTCTTTTCGGTAATAAAGCAAAGTCTTTTTATAGACCGTGCTCGCCCAAATAACGCTCTGCTTCGATAGCAGCCTTGCAACCTGATCCGGCAGCCGTGATAGCCTGACGATAGTGTGGGTCGGCAACGTCGCCGGCAGCAAATACGCCGGGAACTTTTGTGCGCGGGGACGAACCTTCCGTCAGGATATAACCCACTTCGTCCAAGTCGAGGTAGTCGGCGAAGATCTTCGAGTTTGGCGTATGACCGATAGCGAGGAAGAAACCATCGATGGCAATGTCCACCATCTCTTCGTCCGGCTCTCCTTTGCGTTTCACCAGATGAGCACCTTCCACACCGTTTTCGCCGAATAGACCCACGGTATTATGTTCGAAGAGAACGGTTATGTTCGCCGTATTCATCACACGCTCCTGCATTACCTTGGAGGCACGGAGATAGTTCTTGCGTACGATCAGGTACACGTGTTCAGCCAGCGATGCCAGATAGAGAGCCTCCTCGCAAGCAGTATCACCTCCGCCCACTACGGCTACTTTCTTCTTGCGATAGAAAAATCCATCACAGGTAGCACAAGCAGAAACACCCATGCCGGCATATTTGGCTTCATCGGCCAAGCCTAAGTATTTGGCTGTGGCACCCGTAGAGATAATAAGCGTATCGGCTGTGATTTCCTTTTCTCCGTCTATCGTGATCCTGTAAGGAGCCTTGCTCAAATCCGCTTTTGTGGCGATACCCGAACGAATGTCCGCTCCGAAGCGGGTTGCTTGTTTGCGCAGGTCTTCCATCAGTTCCGTACCGGTGATTCCTTCGGGATAACCCGGGAAGTTTTCCACCTCGGTCGTAGTCGTTAGCTGACCGCCGGGTTGTATCCCTTCGTAGAGGATGGGGTTGAGGTTGGCACGAGAAGCATAGATAGCTGCGGTATAGCCGGCAGGTCCGGAACCGATGATGAGACAGCGTGCATGTTCTGACATAATGATCGTTTGTATTTGTTCGTTAGTAAGTATTGTTTATGGATGAAACAAAGATAGTAGCCTTTTCGTTTACGGAGCCTATCCGTCGAAGCATACGACCGCTCTATTTTGCCGAAAAACTGCTAACAAAAAAGACTGTGCTACGAACAATCGCAACACAGCCAAACACATTAACAACAATCTCTAAAGTCAGAGCCGAAAGCCGGACTCGAACCGGCGACCTATTCATTACGAATGAATTGCTCTACCAACTGAGCTATTTCGGCAGTCTGTAGACGGCCTCGCGACCGCCCGCCCTCTCTCGAAAGCGCTGCAAAGGTAAATAATTATTTGATATCCGGAAGAAGTTCGGCAAGAAAATTATTCAATTCTTCATCCAGATTTTCCAGCAGAGCCGAATCCAGCTGAATCAATTCGTCGTCGATGAAGAGCAATTCCTCGATAATCGTGAAATCCTCCTGTGTCAGAGCCACCGAGAAGGGGCGTACAAATTGGTCTTTGTCGAAGAATCGGGATGCATGCAGCCTTTTGACTGCAGCACGAAGCTCCTGCTTCATTGCGGACGGAATCTCCGTTCGTCCCTCTTGGATCCAATCGTATATGACCACACGATGAAGTTCTTCGTCTTTGTCGTTGAATAGCTGTACTTCCCCCGCAGCCGGATCTATTTGGACGAAAAGATCACTGATGGCTATCGGTGCCGTTTTGGAGCTGTCGGGGTGTTCGATCGGTGTGCGGAACAGGCGTTCGAGCTGAATCTGTACTTCGTTGGGTTTCATTGTTGGCTAAAGAGATTGTGTATGGGGTTTATTTGGTCGATTGCAACTGATTCAGACTGTCTCGAAGTGTGGCAATTCGCGCTTCGGCATCGCTTTTCTTCTTTTGCTCCAGCTCTATGACAGCTTGCGGAGCCTTGGCCACGAAGCTTTCGTTGCCGAGCTTCTTCATGACCGAAGCGAGGAATTTCTCCTGATAGGCCAGTTCGTCGGACAACTTCTTGATCTCCTCTCCCACGTCGATCAATGCGCCCATCGGGATGGCGTATTCCAGTGTACCGATCAGGAAAGAGGTAGAGCCGCTTGTCTTTTCTTCCACTCGGTTGATGGCTTCAAGGTTGCCCATTTTGATGATGATGGCATCGAAAGAGGCATCGTGTTCGTTTCCTGCTTCGAGCGTCAGCTTTTCCTTGAAAGGAACGTTCTTGCCGGTGCGGATATTGCGAATGGCGGCTATGATCTCCCGTGTACGGTCGAAGGCTTGCAGGAAGTTCCTGTCCGTCTCATGCGCATCGGGCAGGAGGCAGAGCATGATGGTCTCGCCATCGTGACGCGGTTCGAGTGCATGCCATAGCTCTTCTGTGATAAAAGGCATGAAGGGATGGAGCAAACGCAGCAGCTGATCGAAGAATCCGATCGTACTGCCGTAGGTCTTCGCATCCATCGGCTGACCGTATGCCGGCTTCACTATCTCCAGATACCAGGAGGAGAAGTCGTCCCAGAACAGCTTGTAAACCAGTGTCAGTGCCTCGCTCAGACGGTACTTGGAGAAGAGATCGTCCAACTCCGTCTTCACCTCATCGAGACGATAGCCGAACCATTTCACGGCCAGAGCCGAGGCTTCGGGCTGCGTGGCCGTTTCTGCCTGCTGCCATCCTTTTACGAGGCGGAAGGCATTCCATATCTTATTGCAGAAGTTACGTCCCTGCTCCGAGAGCGATTCGTCGAAGAGCACATCGTTGCCGGCCGGAGCAGCCATCATCAGTCCCATGCGTACTCCATCGGCACCGTATTTCTCCATCAGCATGATCGGATCCGGCGAGTTGCCGAGGCTCTTGGACATCTTTCTACCCTGACCATCGCGCACGATACCGGTCAGATATACGTTGTCGAAGGGTTTCTTGCCACGGTATTCATAGCCTGCCATGATCATACGGGCTACCCAGAAGAAGAGAATGTCCGGAGCCGTTACGAGGTCGCTCGTGGGATAGTAGTAGTCCAGCTCTTCGTTCTCCGGATCCATCACATCGCCGAATACGCTTATCGGCCATAGCCATGAGGAGAACCACGTATCCAGCGAGTCGCTGTCCTGTCGCAGATCCTCTGTTGTGAGCGAGTCCGATCCCGTTTGCTTACGTGCCAGTTCCACGGCTTTTTCGGCCGTCTCCGCCACTACGATACTTCCGTCCGGCAGGTAGTAGGCAGGGATACGATGCCCCCACCAGAGTTGTCGGCTGATGCACCAGTCCTTCACGTTCTCCATCCAGTGGCGGTAGGTGTTCTTGAATTTGGCCGGATGCAGTTTGATCTCGTCGTTCATTACGGCATCGAGAGCCGGTTTGGCCAGACTTTCCATCCGCAGGAACCACTGCATCGAGAGCTTCGGTTCGATGGGTACATCGGTACGCTCGGAGTAGCCTACCTTGTTTACGTAGTTCTCCACTCGCTCCATCAGACCGGCATCGATCAAGTCTTGTTCGATCTTCTTACGCACATCGAATCGGTCCATACCGGCGTACGGGCCGCCATGTTCGTTGAGAATGCCGTTGTCGTGGAATATGTCTATGCTTTCGAGCCGGTGTTTCTGCCCGAGCATATAGTCATTGACATCGTGTGCGGGTGTTACTTTCAGACATCCCGTACCGAACTCCATATCCACATATTCGTCTTCGATGATGGGTACTGCACGCCCTACGGTGGGCACTATCACCCGTTTGCCTCGAAGCCAGCGGTAGCGTTCGTCGTTCGGATTCACGCAGACGGCCGTATCTCCCATGATGGTTTCGGGGCGAGTCGTCGCTACTATTATATATTTGTCCGGTTCGTTCTCTACGAAATAGCGCAGATAGTAGAGCTTGCCGTTTGTTTCTTTGTAGATCACCTCTTCGTCCGAGAGGGCAGTCAGTGCTTTCGGATCCCAGTTCACCACCCGTATGCCGCGGTAGATCAGTCCTTTGTTGTAGAGATCCACGAACACCTTGATCACACTCTCGGAGCGGGATTCGTCCATCGTGAAGGCCGTCCGTGTCCAGTCGCAGGACGCTCCCAAACGCTTGAGCTGTTCGAGGATGATGCCTCCGTGCTCGTGGGTCCAGTCCCATGCATGACGGAGAAACTCCTCTCGGCCGAGATCCTGCTTGCTGATACCCTGAGCAGCCAATCGGCCTACCACCTTCGCTTCAGTGGCTATGGAGGCATGGTCTGTACCCGGCACCCAGCAGGCGTTGTACCCTTTCATACGGGCACGGCGTACGAGGATGTCCTGAATCGTATTGTTGAGCATATGCCCCATGTGGAGTACTCCCGTCACGTTGGGTGGGGGGATCACCACGGTATATGGCTTTCGTCCATCGGGAACGGAGATGAAACAGCTATATTCCATCCAGTAGTTATACCATTTCGATTCTACCTCTTCGGGGTTGTACTTGCTCGCTATTTCCATACTGTACGCTTTGTTCCTGTAAGAATGTTTTTGCTCCTCCAGTGCACGATTCGGTCATCGGCCGCGTCTGCACGAGAATATTATCGCGCAAAAGTAATAAATAATGAAGCACGATTCCCTTTTTCGGTTGCTGCCGGCATCAAGAGTAGAGCCGCACTCATACTATCGATAAGTAGCTACAGCGGTATTTTGGGGGGTAGGATAGGGGGAGGAAGAAAATCGATCGTGGAAGGCCTTTTTTCGTCACTTAGTGGGCTTAGGCAAAACACTGAAAAATACGCGCCAAAAAAGTTTTCAACAATGAAGATGAGTTTGGAATGATTCTAAATAAGCGCCTGAAAGGAAGAGCCTTTTGAACCCCAAAAGATGGTAAAACGAACTTCTTTAGCTCAGATTCGGGTTTCTAAGAGATGGTAAAACAATTTGTATATCGACCATTTTCGATTTATATATAAATCATTTTCGATCTGTATATAAATCGTTTTCAATTTATATATAAATCGATTTCGTTATCTATATAGATTGCCATACCATTTATATATAGATCGTAGATGAAGAAAGCCCTTTCGACGGGCGATAAAAGAAAGACACGCACCCGATTCGAAGCTGAATCGGGTGCGTGTCTTATGCTTTTGTCCGGCTATTGATAGCCTTATTCCTGCTTGTTCTTCATAGGTATAAGCGTTCTTTTCTCTCCTTTCGCGATGGGAGAGTGGGTATGTGGGATCGCAAAATCAGCCTTGCCGTTTGTCAATATTATATGAAGTCGTAGCATATATAGGAGCATTTAGTCGTTGAGTCCACAAATGTAAGAAAAAAGACCAACTCCGGTGAAGCCTAATTTTGCGTACATGCTTTCCTGTCACGCATTCGGATTCTCTTCTTCCCAGCTTTTTATTCTTTCAAGTAAGGCTATTGCTTGGCTGTTGTTAGGGTATTTCTGTAGTGTTGCCTTTATTTGTTGTACGTCCTTTGGATCTTTTCCTAAGCAAAGTATTCCAAAGGTCATCGTCTGTGCATAGACTATCTCATAGGCTGATGGATTGTTTTCCGCCAAAATCTTTCTTATCGCAAGGGCTTCTTTATATGCCTGTTCTGCCTCTTTTCGATTATTGATTTGGTAGTATAAAACACCCAGATTGTTCAATGTCATGGCCAAATCCGGATTATAGGCCTGAGGATTTTTCGTTGCGAGTTCTCTGTATATCTTCAAGGCCTTTTGATAACAGTCTTTTGCTTGCTTCGGCTCATTGTGTTCGTGGAATAAGGCCCCCAGATTGTTCAATGTCATAGCCAAGTCCGGATTATAGGCCTGGGGATTTTTCTTTGCGAGTGCTCTTCTTATCTCCAAGGCCTCTTGATAACAGTCTTTTGCTTGTTTTATCTCATTGTTATTGCTAAGTAAGTTTGCCAGATTGTTCAATGTCATAGCCAAGTCCGGATTATAAGCCTGAGGATTTTTCTTTGCGAGATCTCTGTATATCTTCAAGGCCTCTTGATAACAGTCTTTTGCTTGTTTTATCTCATTGTTATTGCTGAGTAAGTTTGCCAGATTGTTCAATGTTGAGGCCAAGTCCGGATTATAGGCCTGGGGATTTTTCTTTGCGAGTGCTCTTCTTATATCCAAGGCCTCTTGATAACAGTCTTTTGCCCGTTCTATCTCATTGTTATTGCTGAGCAAGAGACCCAGATTGTTCAATGTCATAGCCAAGTCCTGATTATAGGCCTGAGGATTTTTCGTTGCGAGTGCTCTATAGGTAACTAAGATTTCTTCATAATACTCTTTGGCTTTGGAGAAGTCATTAAGAGAATATAGTAGGTCGGCATAGCCGAAGAGGTTTTCCGAAGATCGTTCAATTGCGATCAGCTTCTCATAGAAGTTGCATGCCTCGTCAAATGAAAACTTGGTCTTGGCTGCTTCGATTAGCTCCCTTAGAACCTTAGTCGTTTCTTCATTCCTTTTTTCTTCATACTCTTCGTAAATCCGAGTGAGGCTGTTGTCGCTCTTGCCGATCACTACTTGCCGGATGGATTCTAAAGTATCGGCTAATAGGGTATTTCCACTCTTCTTCAGCTCGTCTATTTCATCTAATAACTCGGCCGAGTGTTCGAACAGATTTCTGACTATGATTTGCAATGTCTCGCGCAAAGGAAGTTCTATCTCTCGACTTTGGTATAAATCTTCTATGGCCTGTTCTGCTTTTGCTTGACCATCATTGATTGGTAGTCGTTTCAAGTAGTGCTCAATATCCTGTGGATCAAGGCCTCTTTCTTTGATGGTTGCCATGATTTGGGTATGTTGCTCTCTATTCTCCAATCGGGTCAAGTAGTTGTAGGCTGCTTGGTGTTTGGATTCAGCAAGTCGTTTCTCAAAACAGGCAATAAAATCTCGTATTTCTTGATCCTCCGGCTTGAATGAAGTCGGATTTTGGGCATAGGCCTCTAATGCTTGTTTTAGGTTGATTCGTGTGGTTATTCCCACATCGTGTTTCGACCAATCATTTACGGCATATTCGAAAGTGGATCGGATCTGCTCATCGACTTCTGAACGATGAAAACTGTGGATATTCAAGCCGATTTTAATAGCTGCTTTTAATGCATACTCGCCTAATGTTGTAATCATACTTGTTAATGTTTGTGGATTAGTTGCAAATCTATAGAAAATTAAGTGTGTGGCATGCAAAATAATATGGAAAAAAGGGTACAAAGAAGAGGGCATGCCGAATCATAGCCCGGACATGCCCTCTTGAACAGTAAAGGAAATGTAGAGTCGTTGCAGAGGTATTGTGTTATAGAAGCGATACCCTGCGGGCTTTGTGCTTTATCCGCATTTGGAAGCTCCGCAACTGGTGCATAGCAGGCAGCCTTCCTGATAAACCAATGTCTCCTGACCGCAGCTCGGACATACCTGTCCCGAGAGGGTGGTACCATTGGGGAGGTAACGTTTCAGGGCACGCTCCACGCCGTTCTTCCATGTATTGATGGATTCGTCGTTCAGCGACATGCCTTGTACGAGATGTACCACCTGCTCAATAGGCATACCGTAGCGCAAGACGCCCGAGATGAGCTTGGCATAGTTCCAGTATTCGGGATTGAACTTGCTGTCCAAGCCTTCGATGGTTACCTTGAAACCTTTCTTGTTGCAGAACTGGAAGTCGTAGTGTCGTTCGCCGTTTTCGTCCCTGTTCTTGATTATCTTGCCGTGGGTAACGCTCTTCGGTACCATGATACCTTCGTCATCATCGGCTATACCGGTAAAGATCTCGTAAGGACGTCCATCCTTGAGACCAACGAAAGCGATCCACTTCTCACGATTGTTTTGGAAGCGAACGACCTCTGCTTCCAATTCGCGCGGACGGGAGATAAGCATGCTCTGTACCGTGGTCTGGAGAGCTGCCGGCTCCTCTTTCTTGTCTTTCTTCTTCGGCTTGTCAGTGATAAGGACGCCACTGCGCGAACCGTCGCGATAGACAGTACAGCCCTTGCAGCCGCTCTTCCATGCTTCCACATACAGGGTATTGACCAGCTCTTCGGTGACATCGGAGGGGAGGTTGATGGTTACGCTGATGGAGTGGTCTACCCACTGCTGGATGCGTCCCTGCATCTTCACCTTGGCTACCCAGTCCACATCGTTGGCCGTGGCCTTGTAGTAGGGCGAACGGGCCACGAGGTCGTCGATCTCTTCGTTCGTGTATTTGCGGTCGGGGTCGTAACCGTTGGTGCGCATCCATGTGACGAAGTTGTGGTGGTAGACAACGAACTCTTCGAAGCTGTCGCCCACTTCGTCCACATAGTCGATCTGTACGTTCTTGTCGCTCGGATTCACCTTTCTGCGACGTTTGTAGACCGGCATGAATACCGGCTCGATACCGGAGGAAGTCTGCGTCATCAGACTGGTGGAACCGGTAGGAGCTATGGTAAGGCAGGCGATATTGCGTCGTCCGTACTGCTTCATCTCTTCGTACAGCCATGGGTCGGCTTCGCGTATACGGGCTATAAAGGGATTGTTCTCTTCGCGCTTGGCATCGAACAGTTCGAAGGCGCCGCGCTCCTTGGCCATGGTCACAGAGCTGCTATAGGCGCAGAGTGCGAGGGTCTTCTGTACCTCTTCGGCGAATTGGGTGGCTTCGTCCGAACCGTAGCGGAATCCCATCGCTGCAAGCATATCGCCTTCGGCGGTGATACCTACGCCTGTACGACGACCGGCAAGAGTCTTGCGACGGATCTTGTGCCAGAGGTTACGCTCCGAGGTCTTGACTTCTTCGCTTTCGGGATCGCTGGCTATCTTGCTTAGGATCTGTTCGATCTTTTCGGCTTCGAGGTCGATGATGTCGTCCATGATGCGCTGTGCCAAAACGACGTGGTTACGGAAAAGCTCGAAGTCGAAGGAGGCTTCGCTCGTGAATGGGTTCTTTACGTAGGAATAGAGGTTGATAGCGAGCAGTCGGCAGCTATCGTAGGGGCAGAGAGGGATCTCACCACAGGGGTTGGTGGAGACTGTACGGAAGCCCAGATCGGCATAGCAATCGGGTACCGATTCGCGGATGATCGTATCCCAGAAGAGTACACCGGGTTCGGCCGACTTCCAAGCGTTGTGGATGATTTTGCCCCAGAGGGTACGTGCATCGATCTCTTTCTCCCACTTCGGTTCTTTGGCATCGATGGGGTACTGTTGTTTATAGGGTTTGCCTTCGACAACGGCACGCATGAATTCATCGTCGATCTTCACCGATACGTTGGCTCCCGTCACCTTGCCTTCGGTCATTTTGGCATTGATGAAGGATTCGGAATCGGGATGCTTGATGGATACGGACAGCATAAGTGCACCGCGACGGCCGTCCTGAGCTACTTCGCGCGTACTGTTGGAGTAGCGTTCCATGAAAGGAACCAGGCCGGTGGACGTGAGGGCGGAGTTCTTCACGGGCGAACCTTTCGGGCGAATATGGGAGAGGTCGTGCCCTACGCCTCCGCGGCGTTTCATCAGCTGTACCTGCTCTTCATCGATGCGAATGATAGCTCCATATGAATCGGCATCACCATCCAAACCGACAACGAAGCAGTTGGAGAGGGAGGCTATCTGAAAGTCGTTGCCGATACCGGTCATCGGACTTCCCTGAGGCACGATGTAGCGGAAGTGATCGAAGAGATCGAACAGCTCTTTTTCGGAAAGAGGATTGGGATACTTTTTCTCGATGCGAGCTATTTCGGAGGCTATACGCTTGTGCATATCTACAGGGCTTTTTTCGTAGATATTCCCTTGGGCATCTTTCAGCGCATACTTCATTACCCATACTTTGGCGGCAAGCTCATCGCCATCAAAATAGGCAAGCGAGGCTTTGTATGCCTCGTCGAATGTGTACGTTTTACGTGACATGGTGTTTTATGTAAATAACTTCTGTTTGTGCCTGCAATGTTATGAAGTATATATTAATTGGACAATAGGAAAAGGCTTCGTTGTTGAAAAGTTTTCGGAAAACTTTTCATAAAACACTTATTATTAGTGTGTTATTGTTTTTGCGTTTTGTGGAAAGTTTTCCGAATTTTCGATCCTTGGCTCATGAGGGTGGGTGAAAATAAAAATCGGAAGGTGATTTTTGGGCATGGAAATCAGCCCGAACGAGAAGAGAGAGGGAGTATCTTGGGGTATTAGCGTTTCCCCTTTTGAGGTTGGTCTACAACGGCTGATACAGATCCGTCTGCAAATTGTGCGACGAGGCGATCGCCCTTGTGTAGCTCCGAGTGGGAGCGAATGGCTTTGCCGTCTTTCAGAACGATGGCGAAGCCCCGGCGTAGGGTAGCATTGGGGTGCAACAGGCGGATGGCCTGTTCGTTGGTTTCGAGGCGTCGATTGTAGTTCTTCAGATTGGCTGTCACCAATAAAGGCAGTCGGGCTGCTACCTGATCCAATCGACCCGTATTTTGTTTCAGTTCGCTCTTCATCAAGGCCGGCAGGCTGCGGCTTGCTATTTGGAGTTGCTGAAGTCCGAAGGCGATCCGCTGTTTAGCGGCTAATCGGATACGATCTTCTACGGACTTTATCCGATGGTGTTCTTCACGAACAGATGATTTCAGGATGGCCGGTGTGCGGAGCGATAGCTGAATCAGCCGTTCGTGGCAGTACATCATCATCATTCGAAGTCCTTCGGCAGCACGGGAGCGAAGGTCGTCGATCAATTTCCACTCTTCGCGCTGGCAGTTTACAAGAAAATCGGCCACAGCCGTAGGTGTCTTGAGCGAACGATAAGCTACCAGATCCACCACCGTCTCGTCCCTGTCGTGTCCGATGCCGGTAAGGATAGGGAGGGGGAAGCGTGCACAAGCTTGTCCGATGGCAAGCGAGTCGAAAGCTGCCAGTTCGCTCACTGCTCCTCCTCCGCGAATGATGACCACTACATCGAAAGAATCCCTGTGATATGCGATGCGCTCCAAAGCTCCCAACACCGATGCTTCGGTTTGTGCTCCTTGCATCACGGCTTGGAAGAGGACGGGATAGAAACAGAAATGCTCGGCCGAATGGCTAAGGTGTGCGATGAAATCTTCGTAGCCGGCAGCTGCACCGGATGAGACTATGGCAATGCGTTGGGTGGGGCGGGGTAGGGACAGGCTGCGATTGAGGTCGTATAGACCTTGCCGGCGCAGTTCTTCGATGATCTCTTTGCGTTTGCGAGCCATAGCCCCCATTGTGTAGGAGGGGTCTATGTCCAGAATGCGAAGGCTTAGTCCATATTGCTCATGGTAGGATACACTTACCAGTACCAGAACGTGGAGACCGGAATCGAATGTTTCGCCCGTTTCTCTCTGAAAGCGTCCTGATAATGTGGCATAGTCCGAAGCCCATATCATGGCTTTCATACGAGCTGTTACTTGAGAGCCGGATGTATCCTTGTCCAGCAACTCCAGGTAGCAATGTCCCGATATGCCTACGCGGACACCACTGGTCTCTGCACTGACCCAATAGCGTCCGGGGAATCCGCTTTCGAGACAATTCCTGACAGCAGAGGCTAATTGGGTAAGCGTATAGGACGGCATTTAGCGTATCCGATCGGTGAGGGTATATGTATAAATAGGTATGTGCTTATTGCTCCCCTTCGGGTATCTTGATGCCACGATTGAATCCTTCGGCCAGAGAGATCAGCGTTTCTGTAGAGACGATACCGGGGATTTCTTGGATGGTCGAATTCAAGATGTCCATCAGGTGGTCATTGTCGATGGCGAAGAGCTTGATCAGCAAAGAGTAGGGTCCTGTCGTATAGTGACACTCCACGATCTCGGGAATGTTGTACAGATGGGGGAGTACATCCTTGTACATCGAGGCTTTCTCCAGACGAACGCCTACGTAAGTACATGTTCTGAAACCCAAAGACTTCGGGTTGATACGATAGCCCGAACCTGTAATAACTCCCATTTCGATCATTCTTTGTACGCGCTGGTGAACGGCAGCACGCGATACGCCGCATTCTTCTGCAACATCTTTGAACGGCATACGGGCATTATTGGATATAATGCTCAGGATTCGCCTGTCGAGTTTGTCTAACCTTTCCATATAATATAATGGCTAAAAACTGAAACAAATGTATGAAAAAACTTATGTCGGGTCTATTTTCGATTACCTTGAGACTTTATACTATAAAGCCCCAAGGGTTTTAAGTATAAACGCAGGAGACTTTATAGTATAAAGCCATAGGGGTTTTAAGTATAAAGTATGGAGGGTTTATAGTATAAAGTCCGTGGACTTTTAAGTATAATCCCAAGGAACATCGTGTTCTGCTTATAAACGATAGGTTCGAATTATTGCAAAACAAGCATGCAACTCAATGGGATAAAGGGAAATGCCATATATTTGCAGGGCTTAAAATCCAGCAAATTATAATCGGTTTTTTATATGGAAACAACCCAACTCTCTCTGCTCCGAAAAAGCATCGTAGGCGTACAGTTCCTCTTTGTTGCTTTCGGAGCTACTGTTTTAGTGCCCCTCCTTGTGGGTTTAGACCCTTCGACAGCCCTGTTTACGGCCGGCATCGGTACATTGATTTTTCATTTGGTGACGAAAGGAAAGGTGCCTATTTTTCTTGGTAGTAGTTTTGCCTTTATCGCTCCTATTATCAAGGCTACGGAGATGTATGGGCTGCCCGGTGCTCTTTCGGGTATGGTCGGTGTGGCATTGGTTTATTATCTGATGAGTGCTTTGGTCAAGTGGCAGGGAGTACGTGTGATCCAACGTTTGTTCCCGCCTGTAGTCATCGGCCCTGTCATTATCCTGATCGGACTTTCGCTTGCCGGAGCCGGAGTGGATATGGCACAATCCAACTGGATACTGGCTACCATATCGCTTGCTACCGCCGTGCTAATAACTATGCTGGCCAAGGGGCTTTTCAAGCTGATTCCCATCTTCTGCGGTATAGTGGTAGGCTATGTGATAGCCGTTGTTTTCTATGAGGTCGATCTGAATCCTGTTCGTGAGGCTGCGTGGTTGAGCCTGCCTCAGTTTTCTTTCCCCAAGTTCTCTCTTCCTCCCATCCTCTTTATGTTGCCTGTGGCAATTGCTCCCGTGATAGAACATATCGGCGACGTCTATGTGGTAAATACGGTGACAGGAAAAGATTTTGTAAAAGATCCGGGGCTGCATCGTACCCTCTTGGGCGATGGTTTGGCCTGTATGGTAGCAGGTCTGCTGGGAGGGCCTCCCGTGACTACTTATTCGGAAGTAACCGGAGCCATGGCCCTAACTCGTGTGACGGATCCGATGGTGATTCGTATAGCAGCCGTGACGGGAATTGTTTTCTCAGCTGTAGGTAAGGTCAGTGCCTTGCTCAAATCCATCCCTCCTGCCGTTCTCGGTGGTATCATGCTGCTCCTATTCGGTACGATAGCTTCGGCCGGCATTGCCAATCTGGTCAATCATAAAGTGGATATGAGTCGGACACGTAATATTATTATAGTGTCCATCACTCTTACGCTCGGTATCGGCGGAGCAGTCGTTTCGTTCGGTGGATTTACGATGGCCGGTATCGGTTTGGCTGCCATAGTGGGGGTAGTACTCAATCTGATCTTGCCCCAAGAGCAGGAGTAAGTTATTATCCGACCGATCTTGTCAATGTCTTGTCTCTCCTCTTCATTCCTATCTGTCAGCGATAGAGTGCACTTGCATGCATTGCGCTTTGTTCGCTATCTGCTGCATCGTGGAGGACACCATGTTCACTCTCCTTATGTGTTTCACCTGCTGACACGGGTGGTGGAGGAAAAGACACCGTATTACAGTTTTGACCGTCTTGCTTCCGAGACAGAAGGACTTCGGGAGTCAGCCGATTATCGGGGAATTCGCCGCCGTAAGGTACTGGAGCTGATCTTTCGCCTGACGATCTTCAGTAGTGCGAAGCGAGCAATATGTATCTCCCCGGGCGATTCCGTACTGCCGAAATATCTCTTTGCAGCACGGCCGGGAATAGAGTTTTCGGCTGAAAATGACGATAGGCTGATAACGGACTCGAAGCAGGCTGATCCGCTACTTGTCGTAGTGGAAAGGGATACTCCTCTGCCGGCTTCTATTCGACAATGTTTGTCCGGCTCTTTGCCGGATGGCTCTATGGTGATTTTGTACTGTCCTCGTCGCAGGGGTGCGGTTTTTCGCCTATGGCAAGAGCTTGGCAAGAATCCTGCTGCACGGGTTTCGATCGATATGGGCGAACTGCTGATCGTAATTTTTCATCGTGGACTGAACAAGCGGAGCTATAAAGCGTTTCTATAAATAATAAAACGATAGAAGCTGTATGTCTAAAAGTATGATATACACCCGTACGGGTGACAAGGGAACGACCAGCTTGGTCGGGGGAGAACGTGTACCCAAATACCACCAAAGACTTGAGTGCTACGGTACGATAGACGAATTGAACTCATTTATCGGCTTGCTGATGAGTGAGGACTTGCCGGAAGAGGATCGGGATTTTCTGCGTACCATACAGCACAAGCTTTTCACCGTCGGATCCTATCTGGCCACAAATCAGGAGAGCAGAGAGCTGATGGTGGAGAGTCGAGTGCATCCCGAAACGATAGAACGTGTGGAGCAGGAAATAGATCGTTTGGACAATGCCATTCCCAAGATGACGGCTTTCATCTTGCCGGGGGGTAGCCGTTCTGCCTCTTTGGCGCATGTTTGCCGTACGGTATGCCGGCGAGCCGAACGTCATATATACCGCTTGAGTGAAGAGGCGCTGGTAGAGGAGCCTGTGATGCGCTATATCAATCGTCTGAGCGATTATTTCTTTGCTCTGGCTCGAAAAGAAGTTTGGCGTACGACCGGAGGTGAAATTATTTGGGATAAGACCTGCGATTGAGAAAAGGCTGTAGAATCAATTCGGGGGCTTAATAAAGAAGGAGCGAGAAAAGGCTTCGGATATTAGGTTTAGTCAGAAAAATCTTTTTTTATCTTTGCTGCTTTCATCGACCGATTATATCAGAATAAAAACAAATGATTGCTTTCCAAGCCCTGCAAGCCATCTCTCCGATAGATGGCCGGTATCGCAACAAAGTAGAAGTACTTAGTCGCTATTTTTCAGAAGGATCTCTAATTCGCTATCGTGTAAAAGTGGAGGTGGAGTATTTCATCGCTCTTTGCAATGAATTGCCTTCGCTGAAAGATGTGTGCCCTCCATCTTTAGAGGAAGAGTTGCGCCGTATATACCAAGACTTTAGCGAGAAGGATGCCGTACGTGTAAAGGAAATAGAAGCGGTAACGAATCATGACGTCAAGGCTGTGGAGTATTTCCTCAAAGAGCGGTTCGAGGCCATGGGGATACGAGATGCCAAAGAATTTATCCATTTCGGTCTGACCTCGCAGGATATAAACAATACGGCTTTCCCGATGATGATACGCGAGGCAATGACCGAGGTTTACTTGCCCGCTTTACAGGAGCTGGTGAAGCAGCTTCATGCTTATGCCCTTCAGTGGAAAGATGTCCCGATGCTGGCCAAAACGCATGGACAGCCGGCGTCGCCCACTCGCTTAGGAAAGGAAATAGAAGTATTCGTCTATCGCTTGCGCAAGCAGATCGACTTGCTGCTGGAAGTACCTCATTCAGCCAAATTCGGTGGTGCTACGGGCAATTTCAATGCGCATCATGTGGCTTATCCTGATCATGACTGGAGCGATTTCGGCCGTCGGTTTGTAACTTCTCTCGGGCTTGAACGGGAAGAACTCACTACACAAATATCCAACTACGACAACATGGCAGCCTTATTTGATGCCTGCTGTCGCATCAATGTGATACTGATCGACCTCTGCCGTGATTTCTGGCAGTACATTTCGATGGAGTACTTCAAACAGAAGATCAAGGCCGGCGAGGTCGGTTCTTCTGCCATGCCACATAAAGTGAATCCGATCGACTATGAAAATGCCGAAGGCAATCTGGGTATTGCGAATGCCATATTTGAGCATTTGTCGCGCAAATTGCCTATTTCCCGCTTGCAGCGAGATCTGACGGATTCCACTGTACTTCGTAACGTGGGAACTCCTTTGGCGCATTCTCTCATAGCAGTCACGAGCATAGCCAAAGGGCTTGGCAAACTGCTTCTCAACGAAGCTGCTCTCGATCGGGATTTGCAGAACAACTATGCCGTGGTGGCTGAGGCTATACAAACTATTCTTCGTAGAGAAGGGTATCCCAATCCATACGAAACGTTGAAGGCTCTGACGCGTACGAATGAGACGGTGACAGCCGAATCCATTGCAAGTTTTATCGAAGCATTGGATATTGATGAAACCGTGAAGGAGGAAATGCGCCGCATATCACCTTCTAATTACGTGGGAATCTGAAATTTTCATACTTTCGTAACCCAAAGAGTCAAAAAAGACAAATCCATAGTTTGCAACCGTGAGGTTGTATGTGTAAAATCTAAGCAATAATCTATCAAAGATGACAACTGAAGAACGCGATATTTTCGCAGATACGAGCAAGGATGATATTTCTCCTTCGGAAAAGCACATAGAAAAACCTACGCCTTTCCGTTCGTCAAGAATGAGTTCAGGCGGAGGTTTCAGACCTACTCCCAGAGTAGGGGCTACATCCAAACCCGAACCGACGGATCAATTGCAACAGCGTAAACGACGAGTACGTATCGGTGAGCAGCAGGGCAGTCGATCACAATCGTACAGACGTGATGATTTCTCCGGAGGGGAAGGAAATAACCGCTCTGAAGCTCCTTCGTACAACAATCGATATAGTCGGGAAGCGCAGCGCGCTGCTTATCCGGCTTCATACCGCCAAAATGAAGAGCGTGGGCAGAGACGCGATTCTCTCAGACATTTTGAGAAAGAGTACGATGCCAATCATGCTATGGACAGCGAGCGTATACGTGGTTCGGGACCATCTTATCCCCGTCAGTTTCGGGATACGGAAAGGCCGATGTATTCGGGTGGCAATAGAACACTGACACTTCCACAGCAAAAGAAGAAAAAGAAACAGTCGAAAGCTCCGATTGTGCCAGTAAAGTATCGTGAGGTACTGGCCGATCCGAATGAGCCGATCAGACTGAACAAGTTCTTGAGCAATGCCGGTGTTTGCTCGCGAAGGGAAGCGGATCTGCTGATCGAAAAGGGAGAGATCACGGTCAATGGAGAAGTCGTGACCGAACTCGGTAGAAGAATTACACGTCAGGATGAGGTAATCTACAAGGATAAGAGAGTGGAAATAGAGAGTAAAGTTTATGTACTGCTCAACAAGCCTAAAAATTGTGTGACCACTTCTGATGACCCCGAATGCCGTACCACAGTAATGGATATAGTACGATATGCCTGTCCTGAGAGAATATATCCGGTAGGACGTTTGGATCGGAATACTACCGGTGTACTTCTGATTACAAATGATGGCGATCTTGCCTCTAAGCTGACCCATCCGTCTTTCAAGAAGAAGAAGATCTACCACGTGTGGCTCAATAAAGATGTAAGCATTGAAGACATGCAGAAAATAGCCGACGGCGTGGAATTGGATGATGGTGAGATACATGCCGATGCCATCAGTTACGTAAAAGAAGACGATCTTTCGCAGGTGGGAATAGAGATTCATAGCGGACGAAATCGTATTGTGCGCCGTTTGTTTGAACACCTTGGCTATCGTGTTGTCAAACTGGATCGCGTTTATTTTGCCGGACTGACCAAGAAGAATCTGCCCCGTGGAAAATGGCGCTATCTGAATGAGCAGGAGGTAAATAACCTTAGAATGGGAGCTTTCGAATAATATAAACACAAATAATGAATACCATTATATAATGGATAAGAAGATGAAAAGGACTAGAATCGCAGATGCCCTCCATGGAGGGCTTGTCGGCCAAGAAATCAACATCAAAGGATGGGTACGCACCAAGCGCGGCAACAAGGCTGTGAATTTTATCGCTCTCAATGATGGTTCTACGATTCATAATATGCAGATCGTAGCGGATCTTGCTTCTTTCGATGCTGCACAGATGTCTCAGATTACCACGGGTGCTTGCATCGGTGTTATAGGCACTTTGGTCGAATCTCAGGGAGCAGGCCAGTCCGTGGAGGTACAAGCGTCGGCTATCGAGATTTATGGTACGGCTGATCCGGCTACCTATCCGCTACAGAAGAAAGGCCATACGTTGGAGTTTTTGCGTGAGATAGCGCATTTGCGCCCGCGCACTAATACCTTCGGTGCCATCTATCGCATCCGGCACCATATGGCTATTGCCATCCATACCTTTTTTCATAACAAAGGGTATTACTACTTCCATGCACCTCTTATTACAGCCAGTGACTGTGAAGGAGCCGGACAGATGTTTCAGGTGACAACGCTGAACCCTGATTCTCTCCCCCGAACAGAAGAGGGACAAGTGGACTATCGTAAAGATTTCTTCGGTCGTCATACCTCATTGACCGTTTCGGGACAATTGGAGGGTGAAATGGCTGCTATGGCTTTGGGCGGTATTTATACTTTTGGGCCTACATTCCGTGCAGAAAATTCCAATACACCGCGTCACTTGGCCGAGTTCTGGATGATCGAACCGGAGGTTGCATTCCTTGAGATAGAGGATAACATGGACTTGGCGGAAGAGTTCATCAAATATTGTGTGCAGTGGGCCTTGGATAACTGTATGGATGACATCAGTTTCCTTTCTGAACACTTCGACAAAGAGCTGATCGATCGTCTCAAGTTTGTACTCGAAAAGCCATTTGTTCGTTTGGCCTATACGGAAGGTATTCGTATCCTGGAAGAAGCAGTCAAGAATGGTGTAAAATTTGAATTCCCCATCTATTGGGGAGCAGATTTGGCCAGCGAACACGAGCGTTATCTGGTTGAGGTGCATTTCAAGACACCGGTTATCATGACAGACTACCCCAAAGAGATCAAGAGTTTCTACATGAAGCTGAACGATGACGGAAAGACTGTCCGTGGCATGGATGTGCTTTTCCCGAAGATCGGAGAAATCATCGGTGGCTCCGAACGTGAAGCCGACTACGACAAATTGGTGGCTCGTGCTAACGAAATGGGAGTGCCGGAGAAAGATATTTGGTGGTACCTCGACTCGCGTCGTTACGGTACTGCACCGCATAGTGGCTTTGGTTTGGGCTTCGAACGCCTGCTTCTATTCGTAACGGGAATGAGTAATATCCGAGATGTAATTCCTTTCCCACGGACACCCAACAACGCAGAGTTTTAAGGAGGAAGACAGTCGATTCTCCTTCGAAGAGTACACGGAGGATTTACTATTTTGTTGCTATTCAGCTAAGGGGCTGACTTCAAGTTTTGGAGTCAGCCCTTTTTAATGTTTGTATGTAATTCCCATGATCGCCTTATCGGCCTTTCGGTAATCAGCTTTCACTCCGGCACGTCTGATCGCAGCCGTTATGATGGCAATGCCTTTGAGGTTGAAGACCAGTAAATCCATCAGATTGGCTGTACTAAAGTCCTTACCACATACCCCTTTGAGGATGCATCCCTTATTGCCTGCTGTTTCCTGGCATTGATAGCAAAACATTTTCTTTTCCATTGTCGAATCTCCTTCTTTTGTTAATCGATCGTTGTTCTTTGATGACACAAAAGTAGAAGCTGCTATCCGCCTGAAATGGCGCCTATGCGACACGGAGTACTTTCTCTATTTGGCAATGTAAAAGGATGATATACTTAATGTTTTTTGATGAGAGGACTAAAAACGGATGGAACACCTCTATACAAATACCTCCTTGTCGGAATATGCCAAAATAAACGTAATATGTCGATGAGCCGTAATATAGATAGTTTGGAATAAAAGCAAACGTAGACTTTAATCCAGATTGGTCATTTGAGAATAGCATATAGAATCGAGGCACTACTTATTGCTTTGAAGGAAAAAGAGTTATGTCTAGAATAAGCATGTACTTCACATCAACCGATTGGTGAGATGAAATTAGGATGTAGATGTGATTTTTATAAGAAGACAAGTAGCAGTTATTAAGCAGATTACAAAGAAAATCTCTAATGGCTGCCATTAGAAAAGTAAGACCTAACGACAAATCTGGGTTTAAGTAAGACCAAATATGCGTATGAAGTCTTTAATAAGATCACTCGTTCCCTATTCTTGTCAATATATCGGGAATTTCTTTGAAGTCTTCAATCCATATTGTATTTAATCCTAATTCATTAAAGTCTCTTTCGATTAAAAATAGAGGTAATCTGTCTTCTTCTTTTTTGTTTATTCTTTGTGGCTTATCTTTAATGATAAAATGATTTAATGAATTAGAAGGATTTCTTCTATTTGCAATATCTAATAACCTTCTCAAATTTGGGTCAGTCATACTCAAGCCCAAAAAAAGACATGTGTTTTGACTTAATTTGTTTAGTAAAATTAGGTTAGACCAGCTAAATGGATCTATAAATAGGTTGTGATAGGTATCTTCGCTAAAAACAATTTTATTGTTCTTCGTAATTCTTCCTTTTCGTGGTAAGTATCCATGCACATGGTATATAGGTAATTCAAGTGGGCTACTACGCATCCCTTCCATATAAATGGCCTTATACTTAATATTGTTTTTTTCTAGGTTTTCTTCTACTAAGGAGTCAAAATTGAATGTTATGATTGAATCTAAAGACTTTGATTCTCGTCTAGGTCTTGCTAAATCGACAATTGCTTCAATTATATCACAAGTTTTTGGATTTGATATATATAATTCATTCCGTATTTTTTTTGTAAAATCATTATCCAGGATATACTTAATGTATTTTACTCGTATTAACGGTGATAATTTAGATTCTTCTATGAAATGATTTAGATTTTCTAATGACGGATTTTTCTGTTCCTTAGATAATCTTTCGGCCATGTGTTTCGTTAATCTGGTCAATAGATTATTCCAAGATGGCATACCCGCTGCTATTGAGGTTCCTGCACCTGAAACTAAAGTTAGTTTTCCATTTTTCAACGCTTGAGATAATTCTGAAATGAATTTACTATTGTCCTCCCTTGTAACTTTGATTTTTTCTGCTTCTTGTATGTGGGAGTAATTTGATAAAAAGGAGAGTATTTTTCTTATTCCTCTTTCAAGGCTTTTGTGTAAATAAATACAGTTATACCCATACAAATATTTAGGTATTTTAGCTTGATCTATTAATACAGGTATTATATTTGATTTTCTGTTTGACGTGTTGCCTAATAGAATCAAAAACCATTCTTTTGATGTGTACTCTGTACAAATTGAGTTTTTGCTTATTAGAAAAATGAAAACATCACTCTCTTTTATCGCATCTAATACTTGTTTATGGATTGACTTTCCAAAGATGCTTATGGATGAAAAGAGATCAAAAACTTCATGAGCTTCATTTTTTAAAGCTTGAGAAATTTTTTCTATATATTCTCTATCTTCTTTGCAGCCACTTATGTAAATCTTCATGTATCTTTTTTTGCAAATATAGGGGTTTTATTTTGTTTTGTTCTATTGTTGGTGTTTTTTCTGAATACTGTATTGATATACCGTTAAAAGTGTTTTTTTGAATCGATTCTAATACTTATTATTTGAGGTTGTTTTTTACTATATTTGCAGCGGAGAAGAAAGACTTCTTGATGAGGTGTAAGTGTTTATGAATCAATGATAAATAGATGAAGTGTATGTATGATCGTCTTGTTTGTGATGCTGATCTGTTTGGCTCGTTCGGTGGACTGTTTTTTATTGTGAGGTTATGGTACATAGAGAACGGATTGGCGTGTGGATGATGTGTAAAAGAGAGTAGTAGAGGGATAGCCCTCTAAATATGTTAAGGCGTCCGCCATGTTCGACTGCGAACATGGCGGACGCCTTATTTTTATTATATCGTAGATGGCCTTTTTGAGAGAGCGATTTATATATAAACGAGTTTTGATTTATATATTTATTGAAAACGATTTGTATATAAATCGAAAACGATCTATATATAAATTGAAAATACTTTATATATAGATCGTTGAATGGGTTGCTGAAAAGCGGATTTCGGACTGAAAAATATTTGCTTGCTTATCTGTTGAGTGTCAAAATGGAGTTCTTTTCAGGCGTTTATTTAGAATGATTCCAAACTTGTCTTCGTTGTTGAAAAGTTTTTTGGTGCGTATTTGGTGGTTATTGGGTATAAAAAAGAGGCGTCGATGGCGCCTCTTTTTGTGGGGGAAAAGAACCGGGGAGGGTGGGGGGCTTGTGTTTGATTTGTGGGGGAAAGCTCGCCACTATCGTTCCTCGGTGATTTGAAGTAGGGACGGTTGTCGTTATTTGATTTGTCCCATCGCTTTCAGGCTGTTGTGGACTTCTTCGGCCGATTCTTTGGCTTTCTTGCCGTCGATAACGATGCCGTCGAGGATTGTCGCTTGAGGTGCCAGTCGCTTCATTTCGTCCAAACACTTGCCCATGCCACCACCGCCGTGTGTGACAAAGGGGATGATGGTCTTGCCTTTGAGGTTGTGCTGCTCCAGAAAGCTCATTACGGCAGGAGCCAAGGTGTGGATCCAGTTGGGCGAACCTATGTAGACAACGTCGTAGTTGGCTATGTCTTTGACGGACTTTTTGAGTTTGGGACGAAAGCCTTTCTTCAGCTCCTCTTTGGCTTGTTGGACGAGGGCTTTGTAGTCTTCGGGGTAGGCTTGCTCCGGTTCTATGCGGAAGAGTGTGCCTCCGGTAGCCTTTTGGATGTGTTCGGCCACTGCTTGGGTATTTCCACTGTGAGAGTAATAGACGATAAGCGGTTTTTTCGCCGTCTTCTTCTGTGCTTCTGCGCTAAACGCTACTGCCAGTGCAGCCACAATCACGAATACTAATGTTCTGAGTTTCATAGTAGGGTATTTTTTGATTTTCCACGGACAAAGGTATTCGATTAGGTCATACAAGCTGTATGGAACCTTTACTTTCTTTCTTATACCATGTATTATAATGAATAATCCTTGCCTTGGATATAAACGATAGGAGGGGAAAAATGTAAAAAAGGACAAAATGTCAGTCTTTAGGCTTTGGCATGGATGTTGGATTTTGTCTGGTAACAACAAACACAGCAATGAACATTAACAACTACACAATCAAATCGCAGGAGGCTCTACAGCAGGCTGTGGAGCTGACCCGTCGGCACGGACAGCAGGCCATCGAACCGCAGCACCTGCTCAAGGCCGTTATGGATCAGGGCGAAAGCCTGACCGATTTCCTTTTTGCCAAGATGGGGCTGAACAAGGGCAGTATCGCCACGGCTGTGGACAAACTGATAGAGAAACTGCCCCATGTATCGGGTGGCGAACCCTATCTGTCGCATGAGACCAATCAGGTGCTACAGGCAGCGGAGGACGCAGCGCACCGGATGAAGGACAAATACGTCTCTTTGGAGCACATCGTGCTGGCTATCCTGACTACGCGATGCGAGGCGTCCACTCTGCTCAAGGATGCCGGAGCCACCGAACAGCTTCTGCAGTCGGCCATCGAAGAGCTTCGGAAGGGGCGCAACGTGACCAGTCAGAGTGCGGAGGAACAGTACAATGCACTGGAGAAATATGCCGTCAATCTCTGTCAGCGTGCTCGCGATGGCAAGTTGGATCCCGTGATCGGTCGCGATGACGAGATCAGGCGAGTGCTGCAAATTCTCTCTCGACGCACCAAGAACAATCCTATCCTTATCGGTGAGCCGGGGGTGGGCAAGACGGCCATAGCCGAGGGCTTGGCTTACAGGATCGTGCGTGGCGACGTGCCGGAGAATCTGCGCAACAAGCAGATATTCTCTCTCGACATGGGTGCCTTGATCGCCGGAGCCAAATACAAAGGTGAATTCGAGGAAAGGCTGAAAGCCGTGGTAAACGAAGTGACCGGTGCCGAGGGGGAAATCATCCTTTTCATAGATGAGATCCACACCCTTGTCGGAGCCGGCAAGAGCGAAGGTGCGATGGACGCTGCCAACATACTGAAGCCGGCCCTGGCTCGGGGCGAACTCCGTGCCATCGGTGCCACCACGCTGGACGAATACCGCAAATACTTCGAGAAGGACAAGGCTCTGGAACGACGCTTCCAGATGGTGATGGTGGACGAGCCGGACGAGCTAAGCTCCATCTCCATCCTACGGGGTTTGAAGGAGAAATACGAGAATCACCACAAAGTGCGGATCAAGGATGATGCCATCATTGCGGCCGTGAAGTTGTCGCACCGCTACATTACGGAGCGGTTCCTGCCCGACAAGGCCATCGACCTGATGGATGAGGCTGCGGCTCGTCTGCGTATGGAAGTGGATTCGCTGCCGGAGGAGCTGGACGAGATCTCGCGCAGGATCAAGCAACTTGAGATCGAACGCGAAGCCATCAAGCGAGAGAATGACGAGGAGAAAGTGCAGTTCCTCGACAGGGAAATAGCCGAACTCAAGGAGAAAGAGGCCTCGGAGAAAGCCCAATGGCAGAACGAAAAAGATCGGATCAATCAGATTCAGCAGCTCAAGATAGATATAGAGGAGCTGAAGTTTCAGGCCGATCGTGCCGAACGGGAGGGCGATTACGGACGAGTGGCCGAGATACGCTACGGACTCATCAAGCAGAAAGAGACGGAGATCGACACGATACAGCAGCAGCTGCACGAATTGCAGCGTGGCGGCTCCATGGTCAAGGAGGAAGTGGAGGCCGACGACATAGCCGACATCGTGTCGCGCTGGACGGGTATCCCCGTCAGCCGCATGCTCCAGAGCGAGCGCGACAAGCTGCTTCATCTGGAGGACGAGCTGCATAAGCGCGTGATCGGTCAGGACGAAGCCATCCGTGCCGTGGCCGATGCCGTCCGTCGCAGCCGGGCAGGCCTTCAGGATCCCAAGCGTCCGATCGGTTCGTTCATCTTCCTCGGTACTACGGGGGTGGGCAAGACGGAGTTGGCACGTGCCTTGGCCGAATTGCTCTTCGATGATGAGAGCATGCTTACGCGAATAGACATGAGCGAGTATCAGGAGAAGTTCAGTGCCACGCGTCTGATCGGTGCGCCTCCGGGGTATGTGGGCTATGACGAGGGTGGCCAACTGACGGAAGCCATTCGCCGCAAGCCTTATTCCGTGGTGCTTTTCGATGAAATAGAAAAAGCTCACCCGGATGTGTTCAACGTATTGCTGCAAGTCCTCGACGATGGCCGCCTGACCGACAACAAGGGGCATGTGGTAAACTTCAAGAATACGCTCATCATCATGACGTCGAACCTCGGTTCGGACATCATTCGCGAGCGGATGCAGAACCTCACGGCGGAGAATCGCCGGTCCCTCACGGCCCGGACGGCCGATGAGGTGATGCAGCTACTCAAGCATACGATCCGCCCCGAGTTTCTGAACCGTATTGACGAGACCATAGTCTTCACGCCACTGACCGAGAAGGAGATCTACGAGATCGTCCGCTTGCAGCTCGATGGTATCGTGCGCCAACTGGCCGATAACGACGTGGTGCTCCACTATACGGAGGCTGTCGTGACCTTTGCCGCTCGCGAGGGATATGATCCGCAGTTCGGAGCGCGTCCTGTGAAGCGAGTCCTGCAGCGATTCGTCCTCAACGAACTGAGCAAGGCACTCTTGGCCGATACGGTGGACAGTACACGTCCCGTCCTCATCGATTGCATAGACGGGTCAATCGTCTTCCGCAACGAATAGTAGCCTCCGGCTGCCTTATTCCTCTTATTCTTTCAAGGCTCCTTCGGGCAGGTGGCTTGCCACTTCCCGGAGGAGCCTTTTTTGTGTTTCAAGGGGTATCTTCGAGTACATCCCTAAGGGGTCTATATAGAGAGGATAGTATCCTCTCATATGAGACCATAGTATCCTCTCATGTGAGACCATAGTATCCTCTCATATGAGACCATAGTATCCTCTCATGTGAGACCATAGTATCCTCTCATATGAAACCATAGTATCCTCTCATGTAAGACTATATTATTCTCTCCGTATTTATCATGTTTTTTTCAGGAAATGAATTTCACTTTATCGATAGAGGAGAAAGCAAAGGGATGGCAATATCGGTCGGCTTCGTCTGTAGTTTTTCACTTTCCGTACAGCCGTCATGGAGCAAATGGAGGGGGGCGATCGGAAAAAGGATTGTTTCCCCGAAAGACGAACAAGGGCTTTCCTCTGCGGAGTTTATCGGGTTACCTTCCGGAAGTAGCTGTAGAAGAGGATGCCGAGCAGTGTCAGGCTGATGGGAAAGGCCGACCAAATACCGGCCAACTGCATGGGCGTATTGCCCGATATGAATACGAATCCCAGCAAATAGGAGAGTATCGGTGCCAGCAATACGTGGCAGAAAGCTGCTGCCGGAGCCAGAAAACGAACGCGCTCCATTCCTCGCAGAGCATTGGAATAGATGGCTTGGAGGGCGTCTCCGAATTGGTAGACGACAACGGGGATCAACGTAAGGGCAACGATGTGCGCCACCTCTTCGTCGGGCGTGAAGAGGAAGGAAAAGCTGTGCCGTGTGAGCAAAAGCAGTACGACCACAACGCAGGCAGTCAAAGCGGCCATTCGGTAGGCAGTGGCGGCTACGCGGCGGACTTCGTCGGGTTTGCCGTGCAGCTTGAAGTGACTGATGCGGATGGTGGTGGCAGCACCAAGCCCGTAATAGACGAGGTAGCCGAGCGTGGTGATGACGCAGACGATCTGGTGTGCTGCCAGAGCCTGATCGCCGAGTCGCCCGACAAAAAGGACGGCGATGGTGAAAGAGGCCGATTCGAGTCCCATCTGGACGGCAACGGGGAGTCCGACGGAGAATAGGCGGCGGTAGGCGCGACGGATATGCATCTGCCGGCAGAAGGCGTGGCGGATCGCTGTCCATGAGGGTCTGCGATAGAGGAAAAGGACGATGGTGACGAGCATCAGCAGGCGGCTCAACAGGGTGGCATAGCCCGCACCGAGGAGTCCCATTTCGGGGAGACCGCCTTTGCCGAATATCAGCAGGTAGTTCAGCCCGATATTGAAGAGATTGCCCGATATGGTAATATACATCGGGGTGCGCGTATCGCTCATACCGTCATAGAATTGCTTGAAGGCATTGAATACCGTGACGAGGAAGAGGCCTCCCACCTGTACCCAATAATAGGGGATGGCGAGAGGGCGGAGCGAGGGTGGGAGGTTGAATGTATCGAACAAGGGGACCATCACGGCTGCCACACCTGCGAGGAAGAGTCCGATCGCTATATTGAGGCGGAGGCTGTGCCGGAGCAGGATGCCGGCTTTGAAGTACTGCCCTCTGTGTTCGGCCGATGCCACCAGCGGCGTCAGCCCGTATGCAAAGCCGATACCGAGGATGAGGAGCAGGCCTAATATGTTGTTCACAAAGGAGGCTGCGGCCAACTCTGCCGTAGAGTGCTGCCCGACCATGATATTATCGGCAAAGCTGACGAAGATGATTCCCAGTTGGCCGATGATAATGGGTAGCCCGAGGCGGAGCAATGCCCCGTAGTGGCCGGTCTTTTGCGTTGTAGCATCCATAGCGTGCTGCGAAAGTACGCCTTTACCTCCTAACGGGAAAGGATACGAAGCGATTCTTGAAAGTATCGGCAGGAGGGAGGCCGTGTCAAAATTCGGTTTTGGCATACCCCATTTTAGGTGGGTAAGAATGCGTAAAGTACAAGGCGCTAAGAAACGAATGCCGCAAGCAACGCAGCAATTTGCGCATGATGACACACTGTCAATAAGAAAAGAGGCCGATCATCATACCGGACGAACCGATATTGATGACGGGCCTCTTCGATAAGATCGTTGGCAAATAAGGGAAGGAGGGTTTACCGGTACAATCCTTTACTTGCCAGAAGGGTATTGGACATGAGCGATACGATGGTCATCGGACCTACTCCGCCCGGTACGGGAGTGATGTACGAGCACTTGGGGGCCACTTCATCGAATTTGACGTCGCCCGTCAGACGGAAACCGCTTTTGCGTGTCGAGTCCGGTACGAGCGTGGTACCTACGTCCACTACCACAGCTCCGGGCTTTACCATATCGGCTGTCAGGAATTCGGGCTGCCCCAAAGCTGCAATAATAATGTCGGCCGTCAGACATACCTCTTTGATGTTAGGGGTACGGCTATGGCAGATAGTGATGGTGCAGTCGCCCGGCTCTCCCTTTTGGAGCAGAAGCTGCGATACGGGCTTGCCTACGATATTGCTGCGTCCCAATACTACGCAATGCTTGCCTCTGGTAGGGATATTGTAGCGGCGAAGCAGTTCCACTATTCCCTTCGGTGTGGCTGAGACGAAACCGGGCAAACCGATGCTCAGACGGCCTACGTTGATGGGATGAAATCCGTCCACATCCTTGCGCGGGTCTACTGCTTCGATGATTTTCTGCTCGTCGATATGCTTCGGGAGGGGGAGCTGTACGATGAAGCCATCTACCGTCGGATCCTGATTCAGGCGATGCACGCAGGCCAGCAATTCCTCCTCCGTTACATCGTCTTCGTAGCGAATGAGCGAGGAGGTGAAGCCCACCTCTTCGCAAGCTTTTACCTTGCTGGCCATATAGGTTTCGCTACCGCCATCATGACCTACGAGCACGCCCGCCAAATGCGGACGGCGACCACCTTTCTCCAGCAGCTCGTTTACTTCGGCTGCAATCTCTTGTTTTATTTCGCCGGAAATCTTTTTCCCGTCGAGAAGTTTGTATGTCGTTTCCATATATTAGACAACCGCTTTGATCTTAACATTGTTCTTCGCTCTTCCATCAGTGGTGCCGATACACGCTCACCTTGCACTCACTCCGGCTGTCCGAAGAACTCTTTGTGGCCGGTATCTTTTTCATCTCTTCATCTTCGGCATGCGCGGCATCTTCGGCATTTTGCCGCCTTTGAATCCCTGTATGGTCTTCATCATCTTACGCGTCTGGTCGAACTGCGTGATCAACTTATTGACATCTTGTATGGAAGTGCCGCTACCCATTGCTATTCGCTTGCGACGCTGTCCGTTGAGGATAGAGGGATGAGTGCGCTCATGGGGCGTCATGGAATATATGATAGCCTCGATGCTCTTGAAGGCATCGTCGTCTATGTCGATATCCTTGATGGCCTTTCCCACTCCCGGGATCATGGATGCAAGCTCTTTGAGGTTACCCATCTTTTTGATCTGATGTATCTGGGCAAGGAAGTCATTGAAGTCAAACTGATTCTTGGCTATTTTCTCCTCCAGTTTGCGAGCTTCCCGTTCGTCGTATTGCTCCTGAGCACGCTCCACAAGCGATACGATGTCCCCCATGCCAAGGATACGGTCGGCCATACGCTCGGGGTGAAAAGCATCGATTGCTTCCATCTTCTCTCCCGTACCGACGAACTTGATGGGCTTGTTCACGACCGAACGGATCGAGAGGGCGGCACCGCCTCTGGTATCTCCATCGAGCTTAGTGAGGACAACACCGTCGAAATTCAAGCGTGTATTGAACTCCTTGGCTGTATTCACGGCGTCCTGACCGGTCATCGAGTCCACCACGAAAAGGACTTCGTTCGGCTGGATGGCAGCCTTGATGGCCTCTATCTCGCGCATCATTTCTTCATCGATGGCCAAACGACCCGCGGTGTCGATGATGACAACGTCGTTCCCCTTGGTCTTGGCTTCGGCTATGGCGTGTCGGGCTATCTCGACCGGCTTTTTGCTGTCCGGTTCGCTGTAGACGGGTACCCCGAGCTGTTCGCCGAGGATCATCAGCTGCTGGATAGCCGCAGGGCGATACACGTCGCAGGCAACGAGCAGAGGTCGTTTGCCCTGCTTGGACTTGAGCATATTGGCCAGTTTGCCGGAGAAGGTGGTCTTACCCGAACCTTGCAATCCGGACATCAGGATTACAGCCGGACTGCCTTTGAGATTAATATCCACAGAATGTCCGCCCATCAGAGCAGCCAATTCGTCATGAACGATCTTCACCATCAGTTCGCCCGGACGGACGGAGGTCAGCACGTTTTGGCCAATGGCTTTTTCCTTCACCAAGTCCGTAAACTGCTTGGCAACGACATAGTTCACGTCGGCATCCAAAAGGGCACGACGTACATCTTTGAGAGTTTCGGCTACATTGATCTCGGTAATTCTCCCCTCACCTTTGAGGAGTTTAAAAGAACGGTCGAGCCGTTCGCTCAGATTTTCAAACATAGGAAATGATAGCTTGCGTCTCTCCTCTCGCGATCCGATTCTTGGTTGGGGAGGAGGAGAGATTATATTGCTGTGATTATTTCAGGATTATCTTGTTCGTTGCAGTATCGGGAAATACTACAGCAGGCTTGAACACCTTGGCTTCCTCCATCGGCATCCAGGCATATGCCATGATGATGATGATGTCGCCCGGATGAACGATGCGGGCAGCTGCTCCATTGAGACAGATTACCCCCGAACCTCTTTTGCCCGGTATGGTATAGGTCTCCAAGCGTGCTCCGTTGTTGTTGTCCACGATTTGGACTTTCTCTCCGGCGATGATGTTGGCAGCATCCATCAGATCTTCATCGATGGTGATGCTACCCACATAGTTGAGGTTGGCCTCCGTAATGGTTACGCGGTGTATTTTGGATTTTAATACTTCGACGTACATATTGTTTTCCAATGCTCTATATTTTTTACGATTGCAAAGTAACGGTAAATATATGTATATACAACAATCGCACTTGTATTCAGTATATCTCTCTGTAGCAAACATTGTTCGTATGGGATGCAACCAAGAATTGCTGTACATTTGTTCGGACAGATCAAGTGGGAGTAGCAGCCTGCGCTACTCAAGACAAATTCAAATTTGCAGTCGAAATGACAATCGAACAATTATATGCAGCCTATCTGGCTCATCCTATGGTGACTACCGACAGTCGCCAAATACCTCCCGACAGTATTTTCTTCGCTCTCAAGGGCGAGCTGTTCGATGGCAATCGGTTTGCCTCCTCTGCCTTGGAGAAAGGATGCGCCTTGGTTGTGGTGGACGATCCTTCAGTCGTTCGTGACGAACGCTATCTCCTTGTGGACGATGTGCTGACAGCTCTCCAGCAGCTGGCTGCTTTTCATCGCAAGAGTCTCGGCACACCGGTTATAGGTATCACGGGGACGAATGGCAAAACCACGACAAAAGAGCTGATGGCTGCTGTCCTTTCCACTACTTATCCTGTACTCTATACGGAGGGCAATCTCAATAACCATATAGGAGTGCCTTTGACTTTGTTGAGGCTCAAAGCCGAACACCGGATAGCTATTATCGAGATGGGAGCCAATAAGCCTGGAGACATCGCCGAGCTGACACGTATAGCTCGTCCTAACTTTGGACTGATTACCAATATCGGCCGGGCACATTTACAGGGCTTCGGCTCTCTGGAAGGGGTAAGGCGTACCAAGGGGGAGCTTTATGATTTCATTCGAGCAGAGGGGGGTATCCTCTTTCTGAATTTCGATGATGATACCCTCATCGATATGTCGCAGGGGCTGCAATCGGTCTCTTACGGTACCTCGGCAGATGCCACGGTTCGAGGACGAATAGTTGCAAACAACACGCCTTATCTTTGTCTCGATTTATTCGACTCATCGAACGAACAGCGGGTTTGTACCAATCTTGTGGGCGATTACAATCTGCCGAACGCTTTGGCTGCCATAACGGCAGGACGCTTTTTCGATGTCCCCGATGAAGCCATCGTATCGGCTCTTACTACTTACAAACCGAGTAATAATCGGTCGCAATGGATCGAGACGGAGCGAGGCAATTCCCTGATTGTGGATGCCTATAATGCCAATCCGGTGAGCATGCGCGCTGCACTCGACAATTTCGATTCCCTGCATACCGATAAGCCTCTTGTGCTTATCCTCGGCGACATGAACGAACTGGGCGTGGAGAGCAAGCGTGAGCATATGACTCTTCTCGAACGTATAAATACCGGCCGCTACCGGCAAATATTGCTATGCGGGCCTTGCTTCACGGCTTTGGCAGACAGCTTTCCCGGTGGTGCAACGGGATTTGCTGACAATGCTGTGCTCGAAGAGTATTTGAAAGCTCATTCCATTCATGATTCCCTCATCTTGCTCAAAGGATCGCACGGCATCCACCTCGAAAAGATAATTCCTTTATGTTGAAGCAAACCCTTGCTCAAAGGCAGCAACAAAATCTCTCTGTACAACAGATCCAGCAAATCAAACTCTTGGAACTTCCGGCCATTGAGTTAGAAGAGAGGATACAGAAAGAACTGGAGGCCAACCCTGCTTTGGAAGAAGGAGCGTACGATGAGGAGGTGGCCGGCAGTGCGGATGGAACCGAAGACAATCTTATGGGGGACGACGCCTCCGACCTCTCATTGGGTGATTACCGTACCGAGGAAGATATTCCTGAATACAAATTGCGTGAAATACAGGATCGTAACAGCCGACGAGAAGAAATACCTTTTTCTGCGGCTGTACCTTCGCTCAACGATCGTTTGGTCGAACAGTTGAAGTTCCTGCCTCTGACGGATCGACAGCAACAACTTGCTCCTTATATCATTGGTAACATAGAAGAAGATGGCTACCTGCATCGTGATTTGGAGGAGATTCTGGACGATCTCGCTTTCCGTGCCGGTATCGAGGCGGACAAAAAGGAAGTAGAAGAAGTGATAGGATTGGTGCAAAGCCTCGATCCCCCCGGTATCTGTGCCAGAGACCTCAAAGAGTGTTTGCTGCTCCAATTGGAACGATTGCCGGATACGACAGCTCGGCAGACAGCCCTCCATATTCTTACGAACCATTATGACGACTTTGTCTCCAAACGGTTCGAGCAGTTGCAGGAGGGAGCATCCCTTTCCGATTCGGAAATGAAGGAGGCCTTCGAACTGATCATGCAGCTCAATCCCAAACCCGCTAACGGATGGGGAGATGACGCCGAAGCAGCCATGAACAGGGTACATCCCGATTTCATCGTCGAGCGCATGGGGGACGATCTGGTCGTGTCGCTTACTCGTGGTCGTGATATTCAGCCCTTGCGCGTCAGTCCGGTCTATCAGGAGATGATGCAGGATTATCAAAGCTCTGCTAAAAACCGCTCACGCGAACGCAAACAAACACTTCTTTTCATCAAGCAGAAAGTGGATCAAGCTCAATGGTTCATCGAAGCCCTTCGTCAGCGTCGGGAAACGCTACAGCGGACGATGGAGGCCATAGTACGGCTACAGGATGCTTACTTCCGAAGTGGAGAACTTGCCGATCTGAAGCCTATGATTCTGAAAGATGTGGCTGATCCGACGGGTTATGATGTCAGTACGATCTCTCGGGTGAGCAATAGCAAATATGTACAGACCGACTTCGGAATCTTCTCGCTGAAGCACTTTTTCAGTGATGGCACTGTCAACGATAAGGGAGAGGAAGTGTCCACACGTGAGGTCAAACGAGTGCTTGCCGAAGCCATCGACTCCGAGGATAAGAGATCTCCCCTGAATGATACCGAGTTGGCTGATGTTTTGGCCGAAAACGGTTATCGACTGGCTCGTCGTACCGTTGCCAAGTATCGGGAGCAGCTCGGTTATCCTACAGCGAGGATGCGGAAAGAAGTTGTATAGAAAGGCTCTGTCAGACGCACGTACTCAGGTGAATAGTAGCCTGTGGCAGGATGTATGATGAGGGTATCGGTGAATGGCGATCGGTCGATAGCAGTATCGGCAGGTCGCCATTCGCTTAGGAGGCGTTTAGGTTCTTTATGGGGTAGGGTACGCACTTCCGTCAGGCGAGATGAAACCAAACGATAGGTAGCTGCATACAGACGTAAATCCTTCAGCCGGTCGCGGGGCGTAATGAGTGCCAATCGCCCTTGTGGAGAGAGTAATTCGGAGGCACGGCATATCAGTTTTTCCAACGGCAGGGTTTCTTCATGTCGTGCCATGGTGCGCTGTCTGTCGGGGGCATGCATGGAAGACTTGAAGAAAGGCGGATTCGAGACGATCAGATCGAAACGTTGATTTCCGATAAGGCTTTCGAGCGATGAATCCAAAATGTCTCCCGAAGCGATCACTATTCGATCGGAAAAAGGAGAGGCAGCGGCGTTTGCGCGAGCACATTCGGCAGCGATAGGATCTATTTCTATTCCATGCACCCGGGCCTGTGGGAATCGCTGTGCCAACATTAAGGCAATCAGCCCTGTGCCCGTACCTATGTCCAGGCAATGCTGCGGAATACTTCCGGCTGCATCCTCTCCGGCCCATGCTCCCAGCAGGACGCCGTCGGTACCCACGCGCATGGCACAACCTGTTTGGTCGATGTCGAATTGTTTGAAGGAGAAAATATCTGTCGGCATAGAGACGGTACAGAATGAAGAGTCATTATTCTGCTGTATCCTTTTTGGGTTTTTCCCTCTTCCACCATCGCTTCATCCGTTCTCCCAGCTTGGCTTCATGCACTGTGTGCATTTGAGGTGTCCAGAAAGAGGTGTCAGCAGCTTTGTCGGGCAGATATTGCTGTGAGACGAAGTGCTCCGGAAAATCATGCGAGTATTTATAACCCTTGCCATAGTCAAGGTCGGCCATCAGACGGGTAGGGGCATTACGCAGGTGTAGGGGCACGGGAAGATTACCTGATTGACGGACATATTCGAGAGCGGAGTCGATGGCCAAATAAGCTGAATTGCTCTTCTCCGAAGTAGCCAAATAAATGGTAGCCTCGGCCAATGGAATACGGCCTTCAGGCCAGCCGATTCGGTCTAAAGACTCGGCACAGGCCATGGCGATAAGCATGGCATTCGGATTAGCCAGGCCGATGTCTTCCGAAGCCGATATGATCAGCCTGCGAGCGATGAATGAGGGTTCCTCCCCACCATCTATAAGGCGCGCCAGCCAGTAAATAGCCGCGTCGGGATCACTGCCCCGAATACTTTTGATAAAGGCGGATGCTATATCATAGTGGAGTTCGCCTCCCTTGTCGAAAGCAGCGGGGTTTTCTTGCAAGCGCTGACGTATCTTTTCGTTGGTAATGACGAGCCGGTCTTCCACTTCGCTTGTGGCCAGAAGGTCAAGGATGTTCAGCAGCTTTCGTGCATCGCCTCCGGCATAGAGAAGCAGAGCTTCCGTCTCCTCCAGTACAGGATGCTTGGCAGCCAGCAGTTCGTCCCGATCGATAGCCCTGTTTGCCAGTAGCAGCAGATCCTCATCACTTTGGGGTTTGAGCACATAGACCTGACAGCGCGATAGGAGCGGACGTATTACTTCGAAACTCGGATTTTCGGTCGTGGCACCGATCAGCGTCACTATTCCTCGCTCTACGGCTGCCAGAAGTGAATCCTGCTGACTCTTGCTGAAACGGTGTATCTCGTCGATGAAGAGGATGGCACGTCCTCCTTTGTCGAACAGATTGCCACGATTGGATTCGATGTCGGCTATTACTTCCCGCACTTCCTTCACACCGGAGCTAACCGCACTCAATGTATAGAAAGGTGCATCCACTTCATGAGCGATGATTTCGGCCAGCGTAGTCTTGCCTACTCCGGGAGGCCCCCACAGGATCATGGATGGCGTCTGTCCCTGCTCGATCATCTGCCGGAGCACAGCCCCCGATCCGATCAGATGCTGCTGCCCCACATAGTTGGCCAGCGTTTTTGGACGCATTCTCTCGGCCAAGGGTATTTGTTTCATGCCGCTAAGGTACATAATTGGGATACGTTGCAGATACGGAAAAGACCGTGGGTAAATACCTCGGCCTTTTCAGTTTGAGAAGCCTACGGATTTTCCGTACCGTCGCCACCTGACGGCTTCGTCGTCTTCTTTTTCTTTGCGGATACTTCCACGCGCTCGTAGGTTACGCCCGTGAGGGTGAAGTACTTGCGTGAGGGCGAGAGGCGAACGATAGGTTTGGTGATGTGTACATTGGGATTGAACCGCTCTTGACCTTTCACCACAAGGACGCTCTTGAATGAGGGCGTGAGCGTGCCGATGTCGCCGAACTCAACGATGTCGCCATTTTCCACATGCCGTTTCGCAATTTCCGCAGCAAGGCGAAGCACAGCCTCCACCTCTGCGCCGGTGAATGTCGTCGCCCGACCTACTTCGTCGCAGAAACTGCGGTGGTCCACACGCTTGCGCCCTGTGGGGCGTGCCTGAATGACAGTCTTGCCTGCCAGCTTCCCGAAATTTGCCTTGCGCTCCGAGAGTACATAAGCCAAAGGTTTGTTTGCCATAGTTTCAAAAGGTTGCTCCGCAGTTGGTTTTGTGCCGTGTGGAGGTCGGGAGCTTTAGCCTCCGCCGTGTATTTTTTCTGATTGATAAGACAAAGGTATAAAAAACAGTCGTCAGTTTCTAAGAAAACAGTCGTCAGTTTTCGAGGAATCAGTCGTCAGTTTCCGAGAGATTAGCTGACTAATTTCTCATTGTATCATATCTGTAAGAATCTCCCTCTGTTTGATCAATTGATGAATAGACATAATAATATATGGTGCTTGCCGTATTTCCGTAGCTTTGCAGAGAGTTTAAGAAAATACTGTTCCTAACGTCTCAATGATTTGATATGAGTCCTCTCGTAGCTATTCTGACCGTTATCGTCTATTTCGTCTTCCTTTTCGGTATTTCCTTTGTCACGGGCCGCAAAGCGGATAATGCCGGCTTCTTTGTGGGCAATCGCAAATCCCCGTGGTACATGGTGGCTTTTGCCATGATCGGCTCCGGTATATCGGGAGTAACCTTCGTATCCGTGCCGGGCATGGTGGCCGGCAGCGGGTTCTCCTACCTGCAGATGGTACTGGGCTTTGTGGCCGGACAACTGATTATTGCCTTCGTCCTGATCCCTCTCTTCTACCGGATGAATCTGATGTCCATTTACGGCTACTTGCAAGAGCGGTTCGGATTCTCGTCCTACAAGACGGGGGCATGGTTTTTCTTCATCTCCAAGATGCTCGGTGCGGCTGTCCGGCTTTTTCTCGTATGCCTGACGCTCCAACTGATCGTATTCGAACCGTTCGGATGGCCTTTTATGGCCAATGTGTGCCTGACGATGCTCTTCGTCTGGCTATATACGTTCAAGGGCGGAGTGAAATCGCTGATCTGGACCGATTCGTTCAAGACCCTCTGCCTCATCGTCTCGGTCGTACTCTGCATCGTCTATATTTCTGCCGACTTGGGCGACAGATGGGGAGGGGTGACCGACCTTATCGGCGGGAGCGACTACTCCCGTATGTTTTTCTTCGATGACGTGAACGACAAACGCTATTTCTTCAAGCAGTTTCTGGCAGGCGTATTCACCGTAATAGCTATGACGGGGCTGGATCAGGACATGATGCAGCGCAATCTGAGCTGCAAGAACTACCGCGATTCGCAGAAGAACGTCCTCACCGGCGGCGTGATGCAATTCTTCATCATAGCACTCTTCCTCATGCTCGGTACCCTGCTCTATACCTATGCCGACAGCCACGGCATCCCGCATCCGTCCAAAAGCGATGAGCTATTCCCACTCTTGGCCACGGGCAGCTATTTTCCGCCTATTGTAGGCATCCTGTTTATATTGGGACTGGTGTCGTCGGCTTTCTCTGCAGCCGGTTCGGCTCTGACGGCTCTGACTACTTCGTTCACGCTGGACATCCTCCAAGCACACAGCCACCGAAGCGAAGAGCAATCGGCTCGTATACGCCATCGCGTGCACATCGGCATGGCTGTCGTCATGGGGCTGGTCATATACTTCTTTAATATGGTAAGCAACACGAGCGTCATCGATGCCGTCTACGTACTGGCCAGTTACACTTATGGGCCGATATTGGGACTGTTTTTCTTCGGCATCGCCACCAAAAGGGCAGTACGGGACAGATACGTCCCTCTGGCAGCCCTTGTTGCTCCGGTGCTCTGCTACATTCTCCAGAGCCATTCGGAGCAATGGTTCGGCGGCTATAAATTCAGTTACGAACTCCTCATCTTCAATGCCTTCTTTACCGCCATAGGCCTGGCATTGTTGAGCCGGAAAAAAGAAATACGATCATGATTCTGATTGGAGACAGCGGTTCCACCAAGACGGATTGGTGCATAGCCGCCGAAGGAAAAGACCTCGGACGATTCCAAATGTCAGGTATCAATCCCTTTCAGCAGGATAGGAACGAAATAGACACTGCCCTGCGTTCGGAAGTCCTGCCGGCCATAGGCCAAAAAGCCTCCTCTATCCGAGCTGTATATTTCTACGGTGCAGGGTGTACACCGGCCAAAGCCCCTATGCTAAATGAAGCCTTGGACAGTATGCTGCCCCACTGTGACCGCATCGAAGTCGCCGGCGATATGCTCGGTGCAGCCCGTGCTCTCTGTGGCGATTCCGAGGGGATAGCCTGCATATTGGGTACGGGCTCCAATTCCTGTCTGTTCGATGGTCGGGAGATCAAAGCCAACGTTTCACCACTGGGCTATATCCTCGGAGATGAAGGGAGCGGAGCCGTATTGGGACGGCTGTTCATCGGCAGCCTTCTCAAGGGGCAGATGCCGGAAGGGCTGTACGAAGCTTTCCTGCAGGAGTATGGCCTGACGTCTGCCGATATTGTCGAGAGTGTCTATCGAAAGCCTTTCCCCAATCGCTTCTTGGCCGGATTCTCCCCTTTCATTTTGCAGCATATGGACATTCCGGCTGTATATAGCCTTGTACAGAATAGTTTCGACGACTTTCTTGTGCGCAACGTGCTCCGATACAATCGTCCTGATCTCCCCATCCACTTCATCGGCTCTGTAGCCTTCCATTATCGGGAAGTGTTGAGTAGCGTCATCAAAAAAAGAGGCTTAACGCTCGGATCGGTACTGCAAAGTCCGATGGAGGGACTTATACAATATCACTGCAACGATCATGTTTGAGAAGATTACCGAACAGCCTTCCCTGTACGACCGACTGGAAGAAAAGTCGACAAGAGAGATCCTCGAAGACATCAATCGCGAGGACAGGAAAGTGGCCGAAGCCGTCAGCCGGACTATTCCGATGATCGAACGACTGGTCGAACAAATCGTACCGCGCATGGAGCAGGGTGGGCGACTCTTCTACATGGGAGCCGGCACCAGCGGCCGCTTGGGCGTCTTGGATGCTTCGGAGATCCCTCCCACATTCGGTATGCCCCCCACATTCGTCATCGGGCTGATCGCCGGAGGGGATCGTGCCCTGCGTAATCCGGTAGAGAAAGCGGAAGACAACACCGAGCGCGGCTGGGAAGAACTTTTGAGCCACGGAGTGAACTCCTCCGATACGGTCATCGGCATAGCAGCATCGGGGACTACACCCTATGTGATCGGAGCCTTGCGAGAAGCGCGCAGACATGGAATCCTGACGGGATGTATCTGTAGCAATATCGGATCTCCATTGGCAGCCGAAGCGGATTGTCCCATCGAAGTGATAGTAGGCCCGGAATACGTGACGGGTAGCTCACGGATGAAATCCGGTACGGCGCAGAAAATGATCCTGAATATGATCAGCACTTCCATAATGATTCGTCTCGGGCGGGTAAAGGGCAATCGCATGGTCAATATGCAACTCAGCAACAACAAGCTGATCGATCGGGGCACGCGCATGCTGATGAGTGAGTTCGATCTCTCCTACGAAGATGCCCGCACCCTCCTCCTTCGCCATGGATCTGTCCGTATCGCCTCCGAAAGCATGAAGCAAAAGCCTCCCAAGAAATAGAAACTTACACCGGCAAAAAGGGAAAAAACCGTTCGGGATGTTGCATCTATTGATAAAACCACTATATTTGCACCCGAAACAAAGAAAAAAGAACGGCCGCGTAGCTCAACTGAATAGAGTAGCTGACTACGGATCAGCCGGTTACAGGT
>OHBE01000242.1_pt1 | contig 63925 bp, 58 predicted proteins | sample 1577231 | NCBI WGS metagenome assembly OHBE01 (sample SAMEA3541506, study PRJEB24748) | human gut metagenome | biome: human gut; feature: human-associated habitat; material: faeces | place: China | collected 2012 | reverse complement strand
AGCACGGAACAATCCGCAGGCATCAAGGTCGGGGGCTTTTGCCCCCGACATCATATATTTAACGTAAACGATACTTCGAAAAAAATCAACAGCAACTGCTAGACAATACACGGTGAACCGCCGATTTATAGAGATACCAGCTATACCCTGTAAAATATAACGTCTTTTTCCTGTTTTCAAAAACAGGCGATAGCGAGTTTTTAAACCAATCTCTTGCTTCTACCTCACTTACTTCCCCGTTTTCTATCTTTGTATTTACATTCGACTGAATCATCATAAAATCAATAAACTGCTCCATAGAAAAATCATAGAATAATTCATATGTGATCTGATTTTTAATGTGAAAATAATCCGGCAGTTCACTTTGTTTCCACGTGTTTTCGTTTCTGGGCGGTTTGGGAAAGCGCTTTAAATATTCCTCATGATACCAGTTTGTATAAGCATCATTTCCCTGCATTTTATCTATAATCCAGAAATCATAAATCAGCAAAATACCCTGATCCTGCAGAGCATGTCCCATATTCTCTAAAAACAAATCCCTGTCAACCCAATTTACCATTCCAGCTGCAGTTACGATATCATATTTTTCTGCTGGCTCTTTTGTTTCCTCCGCTTTTGCCCTGTAAAATGTATATGCTTTATTATCCTTATATTCCTCTTTACACACTTGAATCATTTGTTCTGATATATCAGTTCCTGTAACCCTGTCGCAAATCAGGTGGAGTGCTTTTGTCGATAATCCAGCCCCACATCCTACATCCAATCCATTCCGAAAATTGGAAGTAACTTCACAATCGCTTACAAATCGTTCTATTACTTTTTTATGAAGCCATGGACGGTTCATATATCCTTCTGCGATTCTCTTTTCATCAAATGTAATTTTATCCATTTCCCCTCCAAATTAAATAATTGCCTGTAAAAGATGAATTCCCCTGCTGAGCAAACTATATTGATAATCTTTGTCATATGTTTTTTTTAGGATTATTTGCGGCATCGCTTCTTGAGGTACATATCTTAAACAATAATTCTGCAATTCCTCTATATTTATATCTGTCAGGGGATATAAATATAGCTTATACGGATTTATTACTGTAATAATTTGAAGTAACAATCTCCCTATATATTCTATCATATCAATATTTTGATATCCTTCTAAAGCAATCTCTCTAAACGTCCTATGTTCATCATAAAAATTAAATCCAACTTCTCCCTGAAATCCAAATGCACCGCTTACTGGCTTTCCATTAACAATATAACTGCTTCCAGGTCCATTTTTACCAATATGAATACATGAAATATCTCCCAATTCCTTCTGAAAACCGGAAACAAGAATATTCATATTATTTGCTACTTCTGTTTCTATATTAAATTTTTGAAAAATTTCAGTTTTTAAATTACATCCGTTTAGCGCTTCTATTCCATCCGCCATACCTATTATTCCGTCATGTATAAACCCGGGTATTCCAACTACAATAGATTTAATTTTATTGTTCAATATCTTTGTTTCGATAACTTTAAGTATTTTTTCAGCAGATATTGCTTTTTCTTCAATTTTGTCATAACTGATATTCTGTTTATATAGATCAACTATAAAAACTTCTATATATTCTCTTTCTACCTTTAAGCAAAGACTATACGCATATTCCTGATTCAGAATATATTCATTCGCTTTTCTCCCCCCAGTTTCACCGCGTTTGTCTGATAACATATGTATAATATCCTGCTCATTCAATTCATCTACCAGCTTACTTACTGTTGGAAAACTCAGTTCTGTTTTTTTTGTAATATCTTGTTTCGTATTTCTACTAAAATCCCAAAAAGATTCAAGAATGATTTTTCTGTTGATATCTTTTACCATGCTCGAAAACGCCATATTCATCTCCTTTTTCAATCTATTATTAAAACTATTTTAATAATAGATTGAAAACTTTCTTATGTCAAGAATTAAAAAGAACGTCTTCCAGCTACAAAAAAGCGCCCCGGAGATTTCTCTCCGAAGACGCTTTTCTCTCGCACCGACGCTTTTGCGCCGGCAATATCTTTTCCTGGAAGAAACGCGACTTGCGTTTTCCCCTTATGCCAAAGATCCCATCGGGTCCCAGGGCTTTAATACGATCGGCTCCTGCTCGTAAGCTTCCAGAACCTCTTTCGGCAGGTACTTACGGTTTACAACGATCTGATAGGTATACTCGTCGAACCATCTGTCTGTCATAGTGTAGTAGCCATCTCTTCCGGCATCGGGTCCCCAACTGTTCTCAACTCTCCAGCGATTGGGCTGTCCGTTTTCATCGATGTTCACACCCTGGAATACCATTGCGTGGGTCATCAGGCTCTGTCCGTAATCCAGACGCTGTGCCTTGGTCATAGGGAAGTCAGTCTGGAACAGATCTTCCAGTGCAAAAATCTTGGTATCCATAACGCCGCTCTCTCTGGTGGAGCGCTTGCCGACGTCACAGCCGAACCATACCGGCTCGCCATCCTTCATCTGTGCAATTGCAGCCTTTTTCAGCTCTTCGATCGGCAGATTGACATATCTTACCTGACGGCCTTCTGCAACGTTGCCCAGGTACTGTACAGTGTAGCTTCTGTAGTACGGCTTGTCCGCAGTCGGCGCATTGATCAGACTGATGTAATCATTTAAGTTCAGACCGATATATTTTGCATAGAATTTCTTCGGGGTCAGGCCACATTCCCGATGGAACTGCTTGTCCTTGTCACGGTATTCGAAATCAAAGGTCTTGGGCGGATTGCCGAGACAGATGCAAAGCATGTTGTAAACAACCTGCATCATTTCCTCCTTCTTTGCAAGCAGCTCTTCTTTGGTGCTGCCGGCACGGTATGCTTCCCGCAGAGTGCATGCGAACTCCCGCAGCTTTTCTGTCATGTAAGATACCATTTCGTTTGTGTTGGAGGAAATTTCGCTTTCCGGCATCGCTTCCTTCGGAACCAGTCCGTATTTGTCTACGATTGCACAGAGCATATCCCACTGTCCGCCGTCATTTAACGGTGCGGAAAGCAAATGTGCGATCAACCGGCTGTCTGTATCCTCTTCCAGAGTATCCAGAATTGTATTCAGGAAATAGTTGGATTTCTCCAGCTTGTCATAAAACAGGGTATAATTCTGGGACAACTCAAAAGTTTCCAGATTGCAGTGCTTCATTACCTGAAAACGCATGCAGTTTAAGGCTGCGAACATCCAACAGCGGCCGCTCTTTTTCTGGTTGGTAATCTTGCCCTGCTCCAGGCTGATAGAAAATGTATTCGCAATCTCTCTTTCTACGCTACTGTCTGTTGCAGCTGCATTTACGCCCTTGCCCACAACTGCATTCTGAGCAACGCGGTTTGCACGATCCTGCACAAATTCCTTTCCGTACTTTTCCAGAAGTTCCATTGTCACTTCTCTGTTCATCTTACGGTTCTCCTTTCGTTATGCCTTACTTTGCTCCTTTATGCTTCTGCCCTAAAAACATATTTATCCAGACGATGAAAGGCCTCCTGCACTCTCGAAAATGGCAGCGCCAGATTCATCCGGATGCTGTCCGGGTAGAAAAATGCTCTGCCGTCCTGCCAGATAACACCGACTTTAACACCTGCCTGCAGCAGCTCATCCATTGTCTTATGATGTGCTTCACACCATTTATGACAATCCAGATACAGCATATATGTGCCCTCCGGCTTTGCAAGCTCTACACCATCCCAGTTTTTCGTGATAAAATCATATGCCCATTCCATATTTTCTGTCAGCACAGCTTTCAGCTCATCCGCCCATTCCTGACCATCCTTACTGTAGGCACCGATCAGTCCGTGCATGGAAAAAATATTCATATTGTTATAATGAGACAGCGATGTCTGCTTGTCCATCCGATCTCGAAGATACTGGTTGTATACAATATGATAGGAACCGATCAGTCCGGCAAGATTGAACGTCTTGGTCGGCGCATACATTGCAATCGTTCTGTTTTTTGCATCCTCGGAAACCGTCTGTGTCGGAATATGCTGACGATTGCCCAGTGTCAGGTCTGACCAGATTTCATCCGAAATAACGATACAGTCGTTTTTACGATAAACCTCCATCGCAGCTTCAATTTCTTCCCGTTCCCAGACACGTCCGCTCGGATTGTGGGGAGAACAGAAAATTGCCAGATGAATATGGTTTTCTTTGATCTTTTTATCCATATCCTCATAATCCATCCGCCAGATGCCCTCTGCATCCCGTTTCAGCTCGGTATGTACTGCCCGGCGTCCATTATTGTTCAGGACGCTGGTAAATCCGGTATACGTCGGAGAATGAACCAAAATTGCCTCGCCCGGTGCAGAAAATGCCTGCAGCGCGGCAACAACACCGCCCAGCACGCCATTTTCATAACCGATCGCTTCTTTTGTCAGCCCTTCAACGCCGTTGCGGACCTTCTGCCAATTGATGATGCTGTTGTAATAGTCCTCGGACGGATTGAAATATCCGAACACCTGATGCTCCAGACGCTTCGTGATCGCCTCGCAGACAGACGGCGCTGTCTGGAAATTCATGTCCGCCACCCACATCGGAATCCGGTCAAACCCCTCTGCAATCTCTGCATTCGGCACCGGAATGTTTTCCCACGCGCTGGAATCCTTTCCCGTTCTGTCGATCACTGATGTAAAATCGTACTTCATGTTTCTTTTTCTCCCCTGAATGAATTGTAAATTCTGCCTGGCCTCCGCCTGTCTCAGGCTACGTCGACTTTTTGCTTCCCTTGCATTCCATAATTGGCTGTTACTTTTTATCTGTAAAAAATCGCGTTTCCCCTATTAGCCTTTCCCAGTGGTTTAAGCATATTCCTTTTGCAGTGCCATGTCAAGCGAGCACAAAAACCACACAAAAGCTCCGCTTCAGTCCACGTCTGTGCTGACGTTTTCCATGCCACACATTTTTCTGCCACGATAAAACGGGCTGCCTGTCTTTCGACAAAACAGCCCGTTTTCCCTGTTCATAATCTCTATCGTAAATTAAGCGTCGATTTCTTTATCTCTGATGTAATCCATAACATCGCCGACGGTTTCCAGCTTCTCAAGGTCTTCGGAAGGGATCTCAACATTGTAAGCTTCTTCAAATGCCATAACCAGTTCAAACAGATCCAGTGAATCTGCATCCAGATCATCTTTAAAAGAGGTTTCCTCTGTAATTTCAACATTGTCCAGATTCAGCTGCTCGCGGATAATGCCTGCGATTCTCTCTAACATAATACTATCTCCTTTAATTCCAAATCATATTTCAGTGAATTGACATTCAAAGTATATTATCCATCCTATCAGTTGTCAACTGTTTTCCAGTATTTTTTAAAGTAGGCTCTGATAGATGTCGCGCTTGCTCACGCCCCTGTCTTTTGCCGCTTTTTTCATGGCTTCCTTCCGGTCAAAGCCCTGGCTTTCATACAGTGCAACATGTTCCTCCACCGGCATTTCCAGCCAGTTTTTCTGTGCTTCCTGCTTCTTTTCCTCGTAGCTTTTTCCCTCGATCACAAGGACATATTCTCCCCGCGGATCATTCGTTTCGAAATAGTCCGTCGCGGCAAAAATCGTCGTCGGCATCACCGTTTCAAACCGCTTTGTCAGTTCACGGCATAACGTAATTTTCCGGTCGCCCAGCACCGCCGCAAGCTCCTGCAGCGTTTTTTTCAGATGATGGGGCGCTTCATAAAAAATCATCGTCCGGCTCTCTTCCCGGCAATCCTCCAGGATTTCGGTGCGCTCTTTTTTATCCGGCGGCAAAAAACCTTCAAAGCAAAACCGTCTGGTCGAAAGCCCCGACATCGTGAGCGCCGTGATGCATGCAGCCGCACCCGGCAGGCTCGTCACCCGGATTCCTGCTTCCAGGCACATCCGCACGAGCACCTCGCCCGGATCGGAGATCGCCGGCGTCCCCGCATCCGTAATCAGCGCAATATTCTGTCCCTCCTGTAGCTTTGCAATCAGCGTATATGCTTTTTCCACTTTATTATATTCGTGATAACTTGTCATAGGAGTATGAATTTCAAAATGCGTCATCAGCTTCAGGCTGTTTCGCGTATCTTCCGCCGCAATCAGATCCACGCTGCGCAGCGTTTCCACCACCCGGGGTGTCATATCGCCCAGATTGCCGATCGGTGTCGCACACAAATATAAAATTCCCGTCATTGTTCTTCCTCCTGTGTCAGCAATCCGCCCTCCGTGTATCGGTTGGCTGCATTCCAGAGAATCCACTCCTCATATCCGGCATCGTAGACCGCCTGAATCTGCGCGCGGATTTCCTCCGGGCCATAGGAAATATGCCCCTTTACCCATGTCGCGGTAAAATCCTGCAGCCATGGGCGAACCGTCGCCTGCACGCCGGTCGTAGGGTCCAGCTGGGCGATCTCTTCTTTGCTGAGAGCAAAGGTTTTCGCAGCCGCGTCCTCTGCGGCTTGCGCGTCCGCTGCAGCTTGCGCACCATCTGCAGCTTGCGCGTCCTCTGCATCCTGTGCAGCGTCGTTACCGCTAACTGCGGTTGTGCCGGACGTACTCTTGCTGTCTGCTGCCGCGTCCGCCGCATTGTTGCCGCTGACCGCTTCCCCGCCTGCAATCGCTGCGTCCACCGCATCATTCCCACTCACATCCGCCGAAACCGGCTTCTTTCCGGTCTTCGGATCAAGCCCGGCCAGCACCATTTTGGATGCCTGCATCGCTGCGAGCACCGTGTCGTATGGCTGTGCATCCGGAACCGGAATCTGATAATTATACGGTCCATAGTGCGACGGATAAATCATCGGGCTGATCGCATCCAGTGACCTGGACATTTCCACATAGTTCTGTCCTACGATCTGCTGATCCTCTTCACTGTCGATCACAACACCATAAACATCTGCAGAAATCCGTCCGCCTGCCGCGTGGATTCTCTCCGAGGCATACAGCGTAAATCCGCTGATCGCCTCGGTTTTCGTTCTTCCCTTCGTACTGTCGCCAAAATCTACCTGCTTCATCCGGCTGTCTGTCGAAAAACGCACATAATCATACTGTACTTCATCAAATCCGGCTTTTATCGCCGCTTCCCCGACAGATGCCAGATATTCCCAGACTTCTTTGCGGTAAGGATTGACCCATGCCAGCCCGCTTTTATCCCGGAAAATGCTTCCATCACTGTTATGTAAGCTCCACTCCGGCATTTTTTCCGCCAGAATCGGATCTTTAAACGCAACCACGCGCGCAATCAAATAAATGTTCTTTTCCTTGCAGGTCTGCACGAGCGTCGGAAGGTCTTTGATATAGTGCTTCTCAGAGCCGATCTGCTCTGCCAGCGGCACATCCAGTTCACAGGTCAGATACCCGTCGTCATTTTTGACGTCGATGACGAGCGCGTTTAACTCTGTACGATCGACCAGCGCAATCAGATTGTCCATTCCCGCCGTGCCCGCCATCGGGCCACTGACATAAATGCCCTTTACCTTGACGCGATTCAGCTCTTTAACGGTGGCTGCATCCTCTACACTGCCTGTATTTGCGCCGGGATTTGCAGTTGTGTCGCTATCCACAGTGGTTTCAGCCCCAGACTCGTTCGACATCCCGAACTCGCCGTCTACGCTGTCTGCGGCTCCAGTGCCGTCCTCTGCTCCTTCCTTTTCCGCAAACGCCGCCATCGTTTCCACATTTTTTCCCTGGCATCCGCTCAGGCAAAGCCCTGCCGCAAGCACTGCTGCCAGAACACCGCAGCGCAATCGACGGCACTTGCGCCTGGTACAAAACTGTCCGTCTGCCGCACCCTCCGGGCGGTCTCCATTAATACCCATAAATCCCATAGATCTCCTCTGTATACACACCTGGCTCTTTATAGATCACCAGCGGCTTTTCCACCGTCATCCGCGGTTTCCCACCGCGCACCGCCTGCAGCAGCACCATGTTCGGCTCGCGGTCGGCATACGGATACACCAGCTGCATCCTTTTAGGCTCGAGCTTATATTTCGACAGGGTGACGATCAGCTCTGCCAGCCGAAACGGGCGATGCACCAGATAAAAGCTTCCGCCCGGTGCAAGCAGCCGAGCCGTCTGCGCTGCGATATCCTCAAAGGTACATAAAACCTCATGTCTCGCAATCGCCTTCGGCGCTTCAGGATTGGTCAGACCATGCTGCCCGATCATATATGGCGGATTGGACGTTACAACGTCAAAAGAAGCAGCCGCAAAAAGCTTATCTGCTTCTTTGATATCTCCCTGTATGACAGAAATCCGATCCTCCAGATGGTTCATGGCAACGCTGCGCCTCGCCATATCTGCACTGTCTGCCTGAATCTCCAGACCGCACAGGGACTCCGCCTGCGTCTTTGCGGACAGCAGCAGCGGAATAATCCCCGTCCCGGTTCCCAGATCCAGCACACGCATACCCTGCCGGATGCCTGCAGAAGCGAAACCCGAAAGGAGCACCGCGTCCATTCCGAAGCAGAATCTTCCCGGGTCCTGAATGATTTTCAGCCCGTTTCTCTGCAGATCGTCAATCCGTTCGCCTGATTTTAACAAATTTGTCCGGTCAGTCATCCAGCTTTGATTTTCCTTCCTTCTTCTCCTGGCGTTCGAGCTTTTCGAGTTCTTTCATCTCTTTCTCGTCGCCCTCACCGTTCTTGCGTCCGCGTCCATGCTGTCTGCGGCGGAATTTCAGCTGCTCTACCTTATATTCGCGCAGTTCCTTTTCGTCGTTGACCTCAACCAGCACCTTGACCAGCTGGCGCAGGACGTTGACAGAGGAAACCTCGCCCTTTAAGCCGTCGTCCGTTGTCACATAATCGCCGGTATTGGGCAGACGGCGGTTCAATTCCTCATAGGTTTCCTCCTCATGCTTCAGACAGCACATCAGTCTTCCGCACACGCCGGAAATTTTTCCCGGATTCAGGGAAAGGTTCTGCTCCTTCGCCATCTTGATGGAAACCGGAATAAACTCGGACAGATGGCTGTGACAGCAAAGCACTCTGCCGCAGATGCCGATTCCGCCCAGAATCTTCGTCTCGTCGCGCACGCCGATCTGGCGCAGCTCGATTCTCGTTTTAAAAACGCCTGCAAGGTCTTTTACCAGCTCGCGGAAATCCACACGTCCGTCCGCCGTAAAATAGAACAGAACCTTATTGTTGTCAAAGGTATATTCCGCATCGATCAGCTTCATTTCCAGACCGTGCTTGCGGATTTTTTCCTGACAGATCTTAAACGCTTCTTTTTCTTTTGCCTTATTTCCGGCTTCCTGCTCGTCGTCGCGCTCTGTCGCCACGCGCAGCACCGGCTTTAAGGGCTGTACAACCTTGTCGTCCTCAACTTCCCTGGGGGAACCGACTACCGTACCGTACTCTACCCCTCTGGCAGTCTCTACAATGACATGGTCGCCTCTTTTTACCTGAAAGTTCAGCGGATCAAAATAGTAGATCTTGCCCGCTGTCCGAAATCTTACGCCAATTACCTTTACCATCTAATCTATCTACCTCCATGTTCAGGTATTCTCCTGAATCGTCAAAAACAAAAGCTCCATCGTCAGTTCGAAGCTGACATTTGCACGCAGTCTCGCCTTTGCCTTTTCAAGGGCGTCCAGAATTTTTTCCAATCCTTCATAGGAGCTTCTGTCAGCCACCCTTTTAATATACTGTATTTCTTCCCGGAAAATCAAGTGATTTGCGTCATTCATCGCCTTGAACATCAGTACATCGCGGTACCAGACGGAAATGATATCCAGATAATCCGTCATGTCGAGCTGATACTCCGTAATCTTGCGGACTGCTGCTGCCAGCTCCGTGATTTCCATCTCGTTAATATATTTGAGCAGCGTCACCGCCTCTTCCCGCACCCGGTCAAAGTCCTCGCTCGATGCAAGCAGCTTTGCCTGTCCGATATTCCCGCGCGCAAACGCCGTACACAGCTTCGCCCGGTAATCCGGCACCTGCAGCTGCTCCATCAGGTATTTCTGCACCAGCTCGTCACGTACCGGACGCATATTCAACAGCACGCACCGGCTCTGGATCGTCGGAAGCAGCGCTTCGAGACTCGACGTCATCAGAATAATCACGCCGTATTCCGGCGGCTCCTCCAGCGTCTTTAACAGCGCGTTCTGTGCCTGAACCGTCATTTTTTCCGCTTCTTCCATCAAATAAACCTTATAAGGTCCCTGATAGGGCTTGATTCCCATATCGTTATTGACCTGCGTGCGGATATCCTCTACACCGATGCTGTTCGGTTTTTCATGCGTAATCCGGATAATATCCGGATGGTTTTCCGAAAGTGCCTGTCTGCACGAACGGCAAACCTGACAGGGCTTTTCCCCCTCTCCGGTACACTGCAGCGCCATGGCGAAAATCCGCGCGATAAATTTTTTGCCGGAATTGCGTTCTCCGTTGATAATATAAGCATGCGATACTTTTTGAAGCTTCAGCGCAGTTTGCAGATGCTCGCAGATCTGTTCCTGCCCGATAATATCCTGAAATCCCGCCATGTCACTCATCTCCTTCCAATTTCGTAATTTCCCTGAAAATCTCCTGCAGACAGCGTTCCAGATCGTCGTTTTGGAATCTTTTCACAATTCCCGCTTCGGAAAGCTTTTCTTCGGAGAAATCCGCTTCATCCGCCAGGAACCGTCGGCACAGCTCTGCATACTTCGGCTCCCTCTGCGCCCGTTCCCGTTCAACGGCACGGGACAGTCTCAGTCCGTCCTCGACCTCCACATAAATCGGAATTACCTGTTCCAAACCGTAGTAAGCCTGGACTTTCCGGTAGGATTCCAGCGTCCCCACCAACAGATAGCTATCGTTTGCCAGATCCACCTGCCCGTCGTCTACCGTAAAATAATTCCAGATTCCATGCACTGTCTGATACGAACGCAGCTCGATTACCCTGCCCGCTTCCTGCAGCCGGGACAGCCCTGCTTCGTCTGTAAAAAAATAATCCCTGCCGTTTACTTCCGTACTCCGCATCGGTCTTGTGGTATACGGTACCAGCGTGTGAAACGCAAACGTTTTATCTTCCATCAATCTCCGGTAAATCGTATCTTTTCCGGAGGCACTTTTTCCCATAATATAATAGATTTTTCCCATAACAGCTTACTTCTTTTACTCTTCCTCGTCATTGGCGAAATACAGCGCCGCACGGACTGCCTTTTTCCAGCCCTTTAAACGTCTGTCGCGGTCTTTGGGCTCCATTACCGGTGCAAAGGTACGCTCCAGTGACCAGTTGCTTCGGATATCGTCCTTATCTTTCCAGAAGCCGACCGCAAGTCCCGCCAGATAAGCGGCTCCCAGCGCGGTCGTCTCGATACATTCCGGGCGCAGCACATGCTTCTGCAGCATATCCGCCTGAAACTGCATCAAAAAGTTGTTAGCGCTCGCACCGCCGTCCACACGCAGGGCCCTCAGCTCGATTCCAGAGTCCTTTTCCATCGCTTCGATGACTTCCTCCGCCTGATAGGCAAGCGATTCCAAAACGGCGCGGATAAAATGCTCCTTCGAAGTTCCTCTCGTCAGCCCGGTCACAATCCCGCGCGCATACGGATTCCAGTAAGGCGCACCTAATCCGGTGAATGCAGGCACAACATATACGCCCTGGGTATCCTCCACCGCCGACGCATATTCCTCCGACTGCGGTGCACTCTTTAACATCCGCATCTCATCCCTCAGCCACTGCAGCGCAGCGCCTGCCACGAAAACGCTTCCTTCCAGTGCATAACGCACCTCGTCTTTGCCGCTCGCTGCGATCGTCGTCAGCAGTCCGTTTTGGGATTCAATCGGCTTTTCTCCCGTATTCATCAAAAGGAAGCAGCCGGTTCCATATGTATTTTTTGCTTCGCCCGCATCAAAACAGCACTGCCCGAACAGCGCCGCCTGCTGGTCACCCGCAGCTCCTGCAATCGGAATTTCCCCGCCGATCACGGATTCCTCCGTCATGCCAAACATCCCGCTCGACGGCAGAACCTCCGGAAGCATGCTTTTCGGAATCTGAAAATAATCCAGAATTTCCGGATCCCACTGCCGTTTGTGGATATCAAACAGCATTGTCCGGGATGCGTTGGTATAATCCGTCGCAAACACCTGTCCCTTGGTCAGGTTCCACATCAGCCAGGTGTCCACAGTGCCGAACAAAAGATCTCCGTCCTCTGCCATCTGGCGCGCGCCCTCCACGTGCTCCAGAATCCAGCAGATTTTCGTTGCGGAAAAATAAGCGTCCGGAATCAGTCCCGTCCGTTCCCGGATCACTTTGTCAAAACCATCCTTTTTGAGCGCGTCGATCTTATCCGCTGTCCGCCTGCACTGCCATACAATCGCCGGATAAACCGGTTTTCCGGTCTTTTTCGAAAAACAGATCGTCGTCTCACGCTGATTCGTAATGCCAATTGCCGCAATATCGTCCGCCTCCGCGCCGATCTGTCCCATCGCCTCGACCGCTACGGAAAGCTGGGACGACCAGATTTCCATCGGATTGTGCTCTACCCAGCCCGGCTGGGGATAATACTGTGCAAACTCTTTCTGCGCAACAGAGCATACCTTTCCGCTCCTGTCAAACAAAATACAACGGGAACTCGTCGTTCCCTGATCCAGTGCCATGACGTACTTCTTCGCTTTCTGCATACCCATACCCCCTGTATCGTATTTTTGCATCTATCTTGTCTGTACCTTTGGACCTGTAAGCTGCAGCAGTCCTGCTTTTACAGAAAGAAAACCCCTCCTCCGAAATTTTTCTTCCTGTAAAAACAGAACTGCCGCGCTGAACCTCTTCAGTGCGGCAGTATGTTATTGTCTATTAAACCTCTACAACACGCAGCATGTTGGTTCTGCCGGGGATACCCAGAGGCATACCTGCAGTCAGGACAACCTTGTCGCCCTTCTTGACCAGACCTGCGTTCTCTGCAGCCTTAACTGCTTCACGGAACAGATCCTCTGCAGTGTTCTCTTCTGCGATCAGCAGAGGAGTTACGCCCCACTGCAGGTTCATCTGACGCCATACCAGACGGCTGGTTGTGCATGCGATGATCGGGCAGTTAGGTTTGAAACGTGCTACCATGCCGGAAGTAAAGCCAGACATGGATACCGGGATGATTGCTGCTGCATTCAGGTCAGTAGCAACGGTGCAGGTTGCGTGGCAGATAGAAGTGGTTGTATCCTGCTCCTGAGGAAGTCTTGCACCAGTCTTCTGCAGACGGCCTACATAGTCGATATCCTTTTCTGCGCGCTCTGCGATACGAACCATGGTCTGAACAGCTTCCAGCGGGTAATCGCCGTTTGCTGTCTCACCGGAAAGCATGATACCGGTTGTGCCATCGTAGATAGCGTTTGCAACGTCGGTTGCCTCTGCACGGGTCGGACGGGGATGCTTCATCATGGAATCCAGCATCTGTGTAGCAGTGATAACGTTCTTACCAGCTGCAGTTGTCAGCTTGATGATTCTCTTCTGGATGATCGGAACCTCTTCCATCGGGATCTCAACACCCATATCGCCACGGGCTACCATGATACCGTCGGAAACTTCGATGATCTCTTCCAGGTTCTGAATACCCTGCAGGCTCTCGATCTTGGAGATGATCTGGATCTTGGAGTTGTGCTCCTTTAAGATCTCACGGATCTGCAGTACGTCTTCTTTGCTTCTTACGAAGGAAGCTGCGATGAAATCGAAGCCCTTTTCGCAAGCGTAAACGATATCTGCGTGATCCTTCTCATCGATGAAGGGCAGGTTTAATTTTACACCGGGAACGTTAACGCCCTTGTGGTTGGAGATCGGGCCGTCGTTCATAACGGTGCAGACGATTTCTGTATCGCCCTGCACTTCTTCAACCTTCAGACCGATCAGACCGTCATCCAGCAGGATGGAATCGCCAGGCTTAACATCCTGAGGCAGGTTCTTATAGGTAATGGTTGCGCGCTCTGCGGTACCCATGATCTCTTCGGTGGTCAGAGTGAACTTCTGGCCTGCCTTTAATTCTACTTTGCCTTCTGCGAAGTCGCGCAGACGGATTTCAGGACCTCTTGTATCAAGCAGTACTGCAACAGGAAGGTTCAGCTCACGACTGATTTTTCTGGTTCTTTCAAGCTTCAGTCCATGCTCTTCATAGTCGCCGTGGGAAAAGTTGAATCTCGCCACGTTCATGCCGGCCAGAATGATCTTACGAAGCATGTCTTCATCCTGAGACGACGGACCAATTGTGCAGATAATTTTGGTTCTTCTCATTGTAAATCTCCTTTTAGCATAATTTGAGTATTGTTATGGCATCATGATCGACTCCCTGAACCGGGAGGCTCATTTGCCTGTAACGCGTAATCACATCGACAGCTTCCTGCGTGATCTGTTCCCCGGGCGCCACAATTGGGATTCCGGGCGGATACAGATTGATAAACGCACCCGCTGTCTGTCCTGCCGCTTCTGTAAGCGGCACCTGCGCTTTGGGCGCATCCAGCGCATCCGTCAGACTGATCTGCTGTTTTAAAACCGGATACGCAAGCAACTTACGGTTTTCCTGTACCGGCTCGTCCGTAGCGACACAGAAATCATCGATCTCTTTCAGGGCGTCCCACAGACGCTGCCAACCGTCTGCTGTATCACAACAGGTCATAATCGCGGTCACATAATTTCCGGCCGCCATTTCCATCTGCAAATGATATTGCTTTAAAAGAATATCGTAAAAACGCTTTCCGGTCAAACATGTTTTTGAAGTTTCTGATAAAATTTTGCCGGAATCCATCAAAAAACCGGTTTCTGACGTCATTTTCCGGCTCCATTTCGTGCCGTCCGTCAAAACCTGCAGCCGTTTCAGACTGCTGCAGCGTTCCAGAAAACGTTCTCTTTCCGTAAAAAAGCTGTCCCACAGTCCTGCGCCATGTTTTTTCACCATGTCCATACAGGAATCCATCGCCGCCATCATCAGATAGGAGGGCGAGCTCGTCTGATAAATTCCTTCAAACAGCCGGAGCCGTTCCGTACTGACCCGGCTTCCTTTTTGCAACAGGAGTGCGGTCTGTGTCAGGCACGGCATCGTCTTATGAAGGCTTACGATTGTCAGATCTGCCCCCAGTGCGACCGGACTTTGGGGAAATCCCGGATGAAATCCGAAATGTGCTCCGTGGGCGGCATCTACGATTAAAGTCTTCCCAAACCGGTGAACGGTCTCTACAATCGACGCAATGTCTGCCGTGATTCCGTCATAGGTCGGAGAGGTCAAAAGCACTGCCGATGCGTCCGGATTCTGAATCAGCGCAGCTTCGATCTGTTCCTTTGTCAGCGTGCCTGCCAGGGATGTCCCCGGCACGATATCCGGATACAGATAAACCGGCGTCAGCCGCCGCAGATAAATGCTGTGGTAAACCGCCTTGTGGCAGTTGCGCGCCAGAATCAGCTTTCCTCCCTCCGGCACTGCTGCCGAAATTGCGGTCAGAAGCCCTGCCGTGCTTCCGTTGACGCTGTAGTAACAGCTGTCCGCGCCATACAGCGCCGCCGCCTTTTCCTCCGCGTCTTTCAAAATTCCTTCGGGATCGTGCAGATTGTCAAATCCGTCGATCTCTGTAATGTCCAGTCTCGCCGCCCTTTGCAACGCCTCCGGAAAATCCGGCAGCATCTCTGTAAGCCGACGTTTATGTCCCGGCATATGAAAGGGATAGTAATCGCTGTCTGCATAAGCCGCCAGACTCTCAGCAAGTGTCCTCTGCGTCATTGTTTTCTGATTTCTTTCTGTTCTTATTACGCCCTTTGCGCTCCAGAAGCGTCTCCTTCAGGGAGCAGTATTTATCCGCAGTCGTCACGACCCATGCTTCCCGGCAGCGCGGGATGTGGAACAGGGTCAGCGGCCACATATGCTTCCGGATAATATCCCGTTCCCGCGGTGTCAGCTGATACTCCCGGCTCGCATTTTCCAGTGCAACATACGGATGATGAAAGCCGTGGAGCTTTTCGTGGGAATACTTGTCATGCCAGTCATAGAGGAAGTAGTCGTGGAGCAGCGCGCCCCGAACCAGGTCCCGTTCGTGACAGTGGATACCAAGTTTTTCAAGAAATTTTTCCAGCTTTAAGCTACATTCCGCCACGCGGATCGAATGGCTGTGTACGGACACGCTTCCGTGCTGGATAAAGCTATTGGTGCTTTTAAAGTTGCCGGACTGCAGAATGTCCCCACCATGCTTTCTCAGATTCCTGCGCAGCTTTGCATGCTGCCGTGCCCATTTCCGGAAAGCTTCTTTGCGCTTCTGCTCTTTGCGCTCGTCCTTCATCATATTCCGGCCTTCCTGTGCCGATACACGAATCTATGCCGTTCTTTTGTCGGCACTTGCTCTTTTTCATAAAACAGCGCTTTTTTACAGTTTTATAGTATACCACATTTTGCCTTTACTTACTACGTACAAACCGTGAAATATTTGCAAAATAAAGCAGTTTTGTCATTCAAATTACATAATTATCTCCGGGTTGCCATTGCTTGGTCAGCTCCTGAATGGTGATACCCGACAAATATTCCCGAACAACCTTTTCCAGTCCCTCCCAGACCGGAAGCGTCGCACACATTCCTCTTCGTTCACATTCCCTTGCAGCGTCCTCTAAACAGGACACCGGAGCCATACTGCCCTCTGTGAGCTTCAGGATCTCATATACATTGTATTCCTCCGCCGGTCTGGTCAGCCGGTAGCCTCCGCCTTTGCCGCGCAGACCCTCCAGCACGTCTGCCTTCGTTAAGGATTTCACGATGCTTTCCAGATATTTTTCTGAAATTTCCTGCCGCTCCGCGATATCCTTCAGTGGAATAAATTTTCCATTATTATGCTCTGCCAGATCGATCATCACGCGCAGCGCATATCGTCCTCTCGTTGAAACCATCATATCCTGTTACCCTTCCTTTCAAAGCTTTTTCAAAATTTCTTCTACACTTTCCGCCCGTAAAAATTCATGGCTTTGCCCAAAGCCCGCCTGATCGAGTGCCGAATTTTTCATAATCCACGGATGCCCGACCTCTGCCAGCATCGGCAGATCGTTATAGTTATCCCCAATCGCGATCACATCTTCCAGAGAAATCCCCAGTACACTGCAAAGATCCCGCATCCCGGTTCCTTTGTCCGACAGCATAAAATCCAGCCATTTTTCCCCTGCAACCGCAGCTGAGAACTCTTTTCTCCACTCTGAAGCAATGTTCCATCAATATCTGTCGCCACCAGTTTGATCATGTGTTCTCCATTCTCAGTTCACCCGTGCCGTTCGCGAAATACCTATTTCCCCTATTACCTACTATGATAACCTCTTTTTGCTGTATTTGTAAAGCACCAAACGTTTCCAATTCCTCTGTGATGTCTCCGAACCTGTATGCTGCCATGCTTTCTTCTGCCTGGCAGCTCATTTTTCCTCATTTTTCCAAATCTGACCGGTGTTTTTTTCCTGCTGCCGTTCTATACTGAGTTTATACGGAACGGAAAACAGTGTCCGCATCCGCAAATATGCAGGAATCGAGGACTTTTACCATGAGATATTCTAATCATATTGTTGATGAAACCACGCATGCTTTCAAATGTGCCAAATGGTTCGCACTGGTCAGCTCCCTGCTGCTTGGCATTTTCGGCACGGTGCTGCTGATCTGGCCCAATACTTCCATGAACGTTATCTGCACCCTGCTCGGTGTTTTGATGGTTGTTTTCGGTGTCAGCAAAATAGTCGGCTACTTCTTTAACGTCAGCTACCACATCGGCTTCCAGTTCGATCTTGCACTCGGACTTTTCGCCCTGCTGTTTGGTATTTTGTTTCTGACCCATCCCGGTGCTATACTTTCCATTACCTGGGTGCTGGTCGGTATCTATGAAATCGTAGAGAGTGTATTTAAAATCCAGACCGCGATGGATGCCCGCCACTATCAGCTCTCCGGCTGGGGACTGCTTTTATTCTCCGCCATCGTCTATTTGCTGTTTGGTATTTTCCTGACCTTCAACCCTGCAAAGGGCGGCAGCCTGTTCGTTCAGGTCATGGGCATTTCGCTGATCTTCGCCGGAATTGAAAATATTATCTTCACGTTCTATACCTCCAAACGTTTAAAAGACATCCGCAACCGCCTGCACGACGAGTGGATCGCGTTGGATGAGGACAATATTATCGACTGATCGCACATCGGTATTTGCAGCTCACAGAGACGCACGCGCCATCATACCTATCCCACAGCTCACACACGCTATCCCGCGCAAGCACATAAAAACCCGCCGATTTACGACTTCGCCTGAAAGTTTTTCCAGGCCGCCGCAAACCGACGGGGCTTTTTACGCCTGTTATTTAATTCCGGGCATTTATCCGAACACCGGAACGTGCCCGTTGCGTCCGATTCTTTACTTTTCCACCAGCTTTTTGGAAAAATGCGTATCAAAAAATGAAATAAACGGTCCGAGTCCAAACGCGCAGACTGCCGTTCCGATTCCGACAATTCCACCGGCAAACCAGCACACCAGCGCTGCGATCGCATCTCCGATAATCCGATATCCAAAATACGGTAGTTTGTGATGTCGTTTGATCAGAATCAGAGAAAGACTGTCCCACGGCGCTACTCCGACATCAGCGGTCTGATACATTGAAACGCCGAAGCTCATGACGATAATCGCAATGCACACCAACGCGAGCCGCACTGCAAAATTCTGTGGAACACCTCCGAACATCCGCACCCAGATCGTATAAAAGAACGTCACGATATAGCCCAGAAGGCAGGCGTTCACTACCGTTCCCGCCCCGATCATCTCTCTTCCAAACTTAACTTCCACGAAAAGCAAAACGAGATTCACCAGAATCAGGAACACCGGATACCCAATTCCGAGCACCTCTGCCAGCGCCATCACCATCCCGCTGAACGGGTCTGTCCCCATTTCTGACAGCTTGAAAATGCTGACTCCCATTCCGAGAAAAACATTTCCAAGCAGCATGATCACCATGCGCTTTGCCCCGATCCTTTTAAAATACTGTTTTAACATAATATTTCCTTTTTATCCAAATGTCCAGAAACTCTGGCGCGTCTTTGGCTTCACCGTCTTTTCTTCCTCTTCTGTCCGGTATTGCAAAATCATGGAGGATGTCTTCGGCATCGTCACCGTAATTCGTCCTGCTGAAACTTCTATCTCCATCGGATTGATGTCATAGCCCCTTTCCCCGGTCAGGATCAGCCGCTGCAGCGTGCAGTCCCGCGGGATCCCCAGCTCCCAGACAGAAAGCTCTTTTGTAATCTCATTTTCATTATTATTGATCAAAACAACCGAATGATTATTTTTTGTAAATCGCCCATATGCCAGGAAATTATAGTCCAGGGTCAGACATTTTAAGGAGCCTGTCTTAAATTCCTTATTCTGACGATGAATCCGGATGATCTCCCGATGAAAGTTTATCAGCTCTTTATCTTCCCTGCCCCACGGATAGGTACGGCGGTTATCCGGATCGGTAAAGCCACAGACGCCCGCTTCATCGCCATAATAAACCGTAGGCGCGCCAGGCCATGTCATCTGCATGACAACAGCCTCCAGAAGCACTGCTTTTTTTACATCATGATTTGCCGCCTCTGCGCCGAGACTGTTCGTTCTGCCGACACGACGGTTTGTTCTGGTCAAAAATCTGGAATGGTCATGGTTGGAGAGCTCATTCATGGCAGTTAACCAGGACGGCATCGCCATATTCGCTCCGTGATATGCCATTGCGCCCACAAAGCTGTCCGCATTTCCCAGAAGATCCTGCCGATAATCATCGCTGTGCTTCTCCATGCCTGTTAAAAACCAGCTGACCGGCTCCATAAATGCGTCATAGTTCATAACCGTATCCCACTGATCTCCCTGCAGCCAGGAAGACGGATCTCCGTAATGCTCCGCAACAATCAGTGCATGGGGATTGGCCTCCTTGACCGTATCCCGGAATTTTGTCCAGAACCGATGGTTGTATTCCGGTGAATGTCCAAGGTCTGCTGCAACGTCCAATCTCCAGCCATCTGCATGAAAGGGCGCAGATACCCATTTTCTCGCGACCTGCAAAATATAGTCCTCAAGCTGTCTGGAGCCCTCATAATTCAGCTTGGGAAGTGTATCGTGGCCCCACCATCCATCATAGGTCGGATTATATGGGAACCGGTTATTGTCATGGAAACTGAAGTAATCATGATATGGACTGTCTTCTGAAATATACGCGCCCTTCTCATAGCCGGGCTTGTTTTCATAAATCCGCTCCCGATCAAGCCACTTATTGAAGGAACCGCAATGATTGAATACACCGTCCAGGATTACCCGTATTCCACGTTTATGAGCTTCCTCAATGACCCGGATCAGTAATCTGTCACTTGCTTCCAGATTTTCGCTGTCTGTGGTTCTGAGGATATAACGGTCTGCGTGGGTATTATCTGTTTCCCAGTCCTCCAGAAGCCGTCCGCCATCCTTTACGATCTTTCCGCAGTGCGGATCCACATGGTCATAATCCTGGCTGTCATATTTATGGTTGGAAGGCGAAACGAACAGCGGATTGAAATAAATAACCTCCATACCGAGCTGTTCCAGGTAATCCATTTTATCCAACACGCCCTGTAAATCTCCGCCATAAAAATCGCGCACATCCATTGAGGACGGATACCGGTACCAGTCCTCTACATGCTGTGATTTTGCGCCGATATAATGATATTCATTTGTCAGGACATCATTTGTCGGATCCCCGTTGCAGAAGCGATCCACATAAATCTGATACATCACGGCACCCTTCGCCCAGTCCGGCGTATCAAAGCCAGGAATCAGGACGAAATTGTAATGCTCATCCGGCCGTTTTACCACACCACGAAAATCGTAATAGCAGGTGATCGCACCTGCCTGAATTTCAAAATACCAGCTGATCTTTTCATTATCCAGCTGCAGCTTTACTTCATAATAATCAAACTGCGCGTCTGATGATGCCTTAAACATCAGATTTTTCTGCCCTTTACAGACTAAAAAAACGCGATCGACATTGCTGCGCTTGGTGCGGAATGCGATCTTTACCCTGCTGTAGGGTGCAGGCTCCGGCGGTGTCACATAATTTTCTGTCGTATCACTATAAAGCGCCCTTTTACTGAAAACAGGGCGCATTTCATTCATATATTTCTGATCACTGAAAAAACGATTAAATTCCATGATTTTCTTTACCTATCCTTTACAGACCCATTTTATACTACCGTTTTCGGAATGGCAAGCCAAAATCCTGCTCCAGCGCTATATCGCAGCATAAGGATATTCTGCCGCATGATAAAAGGACAGCCGTTAAGCTGTCCTTTTCAGAGAAGGTATTTCTTCTTATGGGGTATAGCAAAAATATATAATGTATTGGGGGTTACAAAGAGTATAATAGCAGACCCGCCCCTTTTTGTATATTCTCCGTTTTCACAAATATCACAAATTTTTGTTTTTGTTTTTGTGACTATTTACCATTTACGCGAAGAAATCTTCCGGTTGCTTTTCAAACAGCGCTTCAAATTCTGCGCGGCTGATCTTTTCCTTTTTCAGAAGCAGCTGTGCGCTCTTATGCAGCACATCACTGTTTTCCAGAATCAATGCCTTTGCCTTTGCATAACACTCGTCGATAATCCGGTGGATTTCTCTGTCGATCTCCCCGCTCACCAGCTCGCTGTGGGCCTTTGCATGCGCCAGATCCCGTCCGATGAACACTTCATCATCGTCATCATCATAGCAGATCACACCTACGTTTTCAGACATTCCGTACCGTGTTACCATCTTTTTCGCAATCTGTGTCGCCTTTTTGATATCACTGGATGCGCCGGTGGTAATATCATCAAAAATAATTTCTTCCGCGATTCTTCCGCCCAGGGATACCATAATCTCCTGCAGCATGCGACCCTTTGTCATAAACATATCGTCACGCTCCGGCAGCGGCATCGTATAACCAGCTGCACCTGCGCCGGTCGGAATGATCGACACCGAATAAACCGGTCCGACATCCGGCAGCACATGGAACAAAATCGCATGTCCGGATTCGTGATACGCTGTGATCTTACGCTCTTTATCAGAAATAATACGGCTCTTTCGTTCTGTTCCGATTCCTACTTTTACAAAAGCAGTCTTGATATCCTCCTGACTGATAAAGCACCGGTTAGCCTTTGCTGCTACAATTGCCGCCTCGTTTAACAGATTTTCCAGATCGGCTCCGGTAAATCCTGCCGTTGTCTGAGCGATCTGTTTTAAATCCACGTTATCACCCAAGGGTTTATTTTTCGCGTGAACCTGCAGGATCGCCTCTCTTCCTCCAACATCCGGCAGTCCGACTGCGATCTTTCGATCAAATCGGCCGGGACGCAGGATCGCCGGATCCAGGATATCTACGCGGTTTGTCGCTGCCATTACGATGATTCCTGCATTTGCAGCGAAACCGTCCATCTCTACCAGCATCTGATTCAGCGTCTGCTCTCTTTCATCATGACCGCCGCCCATACCGGTTCCACGCCGCCTCGCCACCGCATCGATTTCATCAATGAATACGATACACGGTGCATTTTTCTTTGCTTCTTCGAACAAATCCCGGACGCGGGAAGCACCGACGCCGACGAACATTTCCACGAAATCAGAACCGGAAATCGAGAAAAACGGAACGTTTGCTTCGCCCGCAATCGCCTTTGCCAGAAGGGTTTTACCGGTTCCGGGAGGTCCCTCCAGCAAAACACCCTTGGGGATTCTCGCTCCGACCTTTGTAAACTTGCCCGGATCTCTTAAAAAATCAACGATCTCCTGCAGGTCTTCCTTCTCTTCCTTCAGTCCGGCAACATCTTTTAATGTAACCTTGCTGTCGCCTGCCAGGCTCAGCCGCGCACGGCTTTTGCCGAAATTCATCATCTTATTGCCGCCATTCATCTGGGCATTCTGTGCATTCATCATCATGAAGATCAGAAGCACACCGCCCACAGTGATCAGCGCAGGCAGGATGGACGTTAAAAATATATTATCGCCGGGCACATCCCTCACGATCGTCTTGACTCCTGCCGTTTCCAGCTCCTCCAGTACCGGATTGACATCCGATACCACCAGCACCTTTTCGTCTCCCGAGGTAAGATGTACCTCCACGGAACCGGTCGGCACTTCCCGGTTCTGCACTACTACAGCTCCCGATATTTCTCCGGCATCCAGCATCTGATTGAATTCCGCCTGTGTACAGGTATCCTCCATGCTGCGCAGTATTCCCGAAAACCAGAAAACCAGGAGCACAATAAGCAAAAGGGAAATGACGAGATTCATTCCTCTGCCGTTTTTGTTCACTGCATCCTCCTTCGGCTAAAAGCCTGCATCAATCAAATTTTACCACTCCGATGTACGGAAGGTTGCGGTAACGCTGGTCGTAATCCAGACCATAGCCTACCACAAATTCGTCTGGAATCTGGAATCCGGTATAATCTACCTTTACATCGATCACACGGCGATCCGGCTTATCCAGAAGCGTGCACAGCGCCATGGACTTCGGTCCGCGTGCCTTTAACATATCCAGCAGATAGCTCAGGGTACGTCCGGAATCCACGATATCCTCCACAACAATAACATTCTTGTCGCGCAGAGGCTCATCCAGGTCCTTTACGATCTTAATGACTCCGCTTGATTTGGTATCGCCGCCGTAGCTGGATACCGACATGAAATCCAGGGATACCGGAACAGTAATCCGCTTTGCCAGTTCACATAAGAAAAAGCTGCCGCCCTTTAATACGCATACCAGATGAACCTGTTTTCCGGCATAATCTTTACTGATCTGCTCACCAATCTCCTGAATCCTTCTGTCTACCTCTTCTTCCGACAACATCACTTCAACTCTTTCTGCCATGCCCAAATCCTCCTTGGTTTTTCTGTTCTATTCTTGCTTCTCCATACAGGTAACTTCCAAAATCACCCTCGTCTGCTCCGTTACCCGATAGTATGTGCTGATTCTTCCGCCCGGTACCCAGATAATGTGATTCCCGTCTGCCAGCACCATCATACTGTTCCGCTCATTTGCAGGAATTTTTTCTTCGATCATATATTTCTTTAAGCTTTTTTTTGAAAAATTATCATCGATTGTCAGATAATCCCCGCTCCTGCGCGTTCGAAATACGACAGATTGTATTATTTTATCATAATCCAACCATTTCGTATACTTTTTTTGAGGGATATTTTTTAAAAAAGCACCAACAGCAGCGCCGCTTTCCTCGCCTGCCGCAGTATTTTTTTCGCCTGATGCGGTATTTTTTTCACCTGCTGTCGGCTCGTCCCGCTGCAGGTATCGCACTGACACCACACCCATCCCCGGAACATGCAGCTCGCCAGAATGCTCTGGGAGCGGAAGCTCTGCGGTCTGAAGCCCAACCTGCCTGCCTTGGTCAAACCGCTGCTCCGGCGATGCGTCCTGCTGCTCCGGCGATGCGTCCTGCTGCTCCGGCAATGCGTCCTGCTGCCGCTCCAACCTGCGAAATACCAGCAGCCTAAACTGCCGCTCCACCTCGAGCTGACACGCTGGAATCCGCAGCTTCCTACCGCTCTGGCAGTCCGTCCCTACAAGGTGCCACACCGCTTCGATATGCGCTGCCGTCAGGTCGCGCCCCGTGCCGATCTCCAGCAGACATTCCCGCACGCACTGCTTCTGAAGGAAAATATCTTCCTGTTGCAGAAGTTCGATATTTAATTTTATTATAGTCTGTTTATCGTATTTCGTATGCTCCGCAGTTACTTTTTTTCGCCCCACATGCTCTACTCTCTCTCTGCCGCACACATTCGTTTTCAAAGCATCTGCTTCCACCCTGCAGCGTTCCAGCGCCTGTCGGGTGCAGCTGCGCACAAAATCCGCCGTCTCTGCCAGGAGCTGTGCCTCTTTCGCCAGATGCGCTCCGGCTCCGCTGCAAATTTCCTTTTCCGCATACGGCAGAACCCGATTCCTGATTCGGTTCCTTGTATAATCTTCTCCGGTGTTCGTAGAATCTATCCGCCAGGAAATCCCTTTTTCCTGGAGAAAGCTTTCTATTTCTGTCTTTCCGGTTTCCAAAAGCGGACGGATAATCATGCTTTCCCGTTCCGTCTTTCGCACCGGGCGAATCCCTGCCATTCCGTCCAGACCAGTGCCGCGGAACATGTGAAACAAAAGCGTCTCCGCGCAGTCGTCCCGATGATGCGCCACCGCAATTGCACCGTGACAACCGCCCATCTCCTGTAAGCACTCTTCAAAAATTTCATAGCGTGCCCGGCGTCCGGCTTCTTCGCATCCGATTCCCCACTGTTTCGCCAGCGCCGCAGCCTCAATCCGTATTGCCTTTAACGGCACATCCCACGCCCGGCAAATATCGCGCACATACGCCTCATCCGCATCAGCCTCTACCCCACGCAGGCCATGATGAACATGTACCGCGCACAGCTGCAGTCCCAGCTTCTTGCGCAGCGCAGCCAACACATACAGCAGGCAGACGGAATCTGCTCCCCCGGAAAGTCCGACTACGATATTTTTATTTTCCGGGATCATATGATACCGCTTCATATAGAAAAGAATTTTTTCCGTCAGATCCATCCTGCAGCCTCCTTTTTTCCTTTGTGCCTTCGGCAGCAATTGCTTTTCCTTTGTGCTGATAAACTCGAGTGCTCGCGCTGGCGCGCTCTTTGCACTCTCGTTAGGCGCACGCGGAAACCAATTGGTTTCCTTTGTGCTGATAGACTCGAGTGCTCGCGCTGACGCGCTCCTTGCACTCTCGTTAGGCGCACGCGGAAACCAATTGGTTTCCTTTGTGCCCCTACATTATACCTCAGATGTTTGTTCTGTGAAACTTCTTATTCTATATCCTCTATCTCCCGTTCTTCGTTTTTCCAGATTCCCGTGACTAAAACCGTCATGTCATCCCGGATTTTGCCGCCGCACTGGCGGATTGCATAACGCAAAATCAGGTTTGCCAGGTCGACCGGTGAGCTGACGTTCAACGAAGCAATTTTCTGCTCCAACAGATATTCCCCGTCCCCGCACGGCCAGTTCTGCACTACACCATCCGAAACCAAAATGACCAGATCGCCGCTGTTTAACTGCCACTTTTTTTCACTGATGTCCTCTGACGCCGACATGCCGAGCGGCAGCTGCCTGCTCTGAATTTTCTCCACACGGTCGCTGCGCTTGATAAACCCTGCTGCCCCGCCAGCTTTCACCGTCTCGCACTCCCCCCGGTAAAGATCAATCCGGCACAGATCAAGCGTCGCCATCCGGTTTTCGTCCCCCTCCGCGCCTGCCATCCCATTTAAAAAAAGCATCGCCATATCCGGTCCAAGCCCCGCATCCAATATCCGCTCCGTCAAGTCTACAATCCTGCCGCTGTCCCGCGCCGCGCTCTCCCCGGAACCAACTCCATCCGACAAAATCATGGCAACGCTGTCGTCCGTTTCCAGAAAAGAATAGCTGTCCCCGGAGACGCTCTCCGTTTCTTCCGTCGCGCATGCCGCCGCTGTCAAACAGCTGAAAATCGGCTCTTCCTCAAAATACAGACTCACTGATTCTTCTCCGACAAAATATGGATTCCTCTTCTGCGGCACCAGCCGGATATCCATCAGCACCGACAAATACCCGGCAATTTCCTCTACCGTCATGCTTTTGTTCTTTGTCAGGCGGACAGATATCGTGATCTGCAGCCTGTCCTCTTTTCCCCGCAGCAGATAAATATCCTCTACTACAATGCCTTCTCCCGCCAGGGCGCGCACAATCTGCTTTTCCTGCCGACCGCCCAGCCGGATCAGCTGAACGGACGTATCCGCTACCGACTGCAGCATTCCCGCCATCTGACGCATATGCGCCGCATATTGTTTCCGGCTCTCCATCGCCTGTCTGCGCCGAAGCAGCTCTTCCCGATCGTCCGGCGTTTTTTCCTGCTCCAGCTCCCAGTTCATCTCACCCATAACCGCAGCAAGATTTTGAAACGTATCCGCACAGTCCAGCATACATCTTCGGTCATAATCCAGCAGCCATGCCGACTGCTGCACTTCGTCATTCCAATATTGAGATTCCATGGCATGTCCTTTCCTGCGACCTTTTTTTCTCCAGTATAACTGCTGACATGCGCGCCTTTTGTCAAAGCAGGCAAACCGTAGATTCTTTTTTTCAGGAAAAGAGGTATCCGCAGAATTGTACAAAAAAGAATGTGCCCTGGCACATTCTCGCGCCGAGGCGCGGTTGCTTTAGCAACCATCTACCCTTGCGCCGAGTGCGCATCCTCGCGGAGCGTTTTTATTTCATAGGACGCATTTTCCTATGAAATAAAAAAACGCGGATCCCATTTGGAATCCGCAATCCTTTTTCTTCTTATATTATATCGTGAGCACAGCTCACTCAATAATTTCGCCGTTCGCGATGAGCAGGCTTCGCCTCTTCCCGCTCTCTTGCGCTCATTATATTACATTCGTCCTGCCGATACGGGCGTTTTCACAGCCGTCTCTCAATTCTCCGGTTTAAAAATAATTTCACCGTCATACACCAGTCCGAGCTTATCCTTTGCAACCTCTTCGACATATTTGCGCGTCTTGGTGTATTTTTCGTATTCTTCGATTTCCGCCGTCCGCTGTGTCTCTTCTTCAATCTGCTGCGTAAGCTGTTTAATTTGATCCTGATATCCCTGCTGCTTCTGTCGCAGCTCCATGCTCCGGATCGATACTACCGCCAGCACCATCAGAACTACCATCGTTACCAGAAGCATGCTCAAACGGTTCTCCCGTTTCTTCCGGCGAAAAACAATCTTTCTTTTAACCATTTTTTCTGCCTCGCAATGCTTTTCTGTTCTGTTTACATAAAGCTATTTTAGCCAGTTTTAAACGGCTAGTCAACCGCTTTTTCAAAATTCTTGCACTCCGTCTGGCACCTCTGAAAATTTTCGAAAAACCGTTTTTTCCTATTCGAAAGGTATACTTTACGGGACGCATCAGCCATCCTGCAACATAGAAAATCACCTTTTTTATCCAGAGACCGAACCGCGCTCCAGCTTTTACCAGAAAAGGACTCGCCGTGCTTTTTACAACGAGCATCCCAACTGCTGCCCCGAATACGCAGAACCACCGAAATGTTCCATTATTTTCCAGATATAACAGGGAAAAAAAGCTGCCTGCCACAACACACCAGTAAATAAGATCCTCTATCGAAATCCAGAATATTCCGTGTGGAAATACTCTCCGGAAAATCCGCAGAAAATCGTAAACAAGCGTCACCGCCATCCCCAGCAAAACCGAATGCAGCCAGAACGTTCCCTCTCTGGCGATCTCACTGCTCATCCGTCACCGAAACAGCCGACTCAGCAGCGATTCCGCTTTGCTGCCCGCCGAAGCTGTCTGTTCTGAATAGGTCAAGCTATCAATCCGCCCGTCAATGTCCACTTCTCCCTTTTCCAGCGTCAGACGGCTCACATGCAGCTCACTGCCGCGGATCATCAGCATCCCCTGCTCTGTCTCCAGAAGCACTTCCCCCACATCAAAGGAAAGCACATCGGAAACGCCGTTAATCGCACACACTTCCCGGTTGACCAAACTGATCCGGTGCTGTCCTGCTCTGCTGTTTAATTCTTCCATCGCGCGCCCTCCTTACTGTTCCTTACACAGTATACGCGCTGATGTCTGCCGTTATGACTTTAGAGATATTGAAACATCTCTTTTGCTTCTTCTTTGCGTACAGTTTCCTGTACAGTCAGAACCTCGACCTTTACATCCTTATTGCCAAACTGAATCGTAATCACGTCTCCTGCCTTTACTTCTGCGGACGCCCGCGCCACCTTGTCATTTAACAACACTCTGCCCGCGTCGCATGCCTCGTTTGCAACGGTGCGGCGTTTAATCAGCCGGGATACCTTCAAATATTTGTCCAGTCTCATCTTTTTTTCCCTTCTCTACTAAATGCTAACCACCGCCGGCGGAGCATTTGTTATCGTATAAGAACAAAGTTATTTATAGAATAACAAAAGGCAGCCGCATCAGCAGCTGCCCTGTCATCTTCTGATTTAGTTAATAGAATCCTTTAAAGCCTTACCAGCTTTGAACTTAGGGGTCTTAGAAGCTGCGATTGTCATTGCTTCGCCAGTCTGAGGATTTCTGCCTTCTCTTGCAGCTCTTTCAGATACTTCAAAAGTACCGAAGCCAACCAGCTGAATCTTCTCGCCTTTCTTCAGTTCTTCTGCTACAACATCAGTGAAAGCCTTTAAAGCCTTCTCTGCATCCTTCTTCGAAATCTCTGCCTGCTCAGCGATGGCAGCAACTAATTCTGTCTTGTTCATTATGAACTCCTCCTGTATTTCTTTTCCTGTTCCATTCGAAATGTCTAAAAGGGCAGTCCTGCCCAGAAACATTATATTCTATTTATACCTGTAGTTCCTTTGTTTGTCAATACTTACAGGGAAAATGTCTGCTCCAGGAAAGCCTTTTTCACACCCTGCTGAATGAGCAGCCGCTCCAGCTTTTCCATGTGCCTTCCAGGTATCCATACTTTCCGACTATTGTAGTAAAAATTGACAATTTTCCAGAATTTTTCCGGGTATGCAAAGCGATAATACAGCTGCAGATAATCCACCGCAGACAGCGGGCTGATCCTGCCGTAAACGTCTAAAAGTCCTCTCGCCAGCGGCACTGACCAGTTCGTCTTCTCTAATAGCTTACGCAGAAAAAGATACAGATCCCGCATCTGACTGTCCAGGGCACATTTTTCAAAATTGATGACGGACGTCGTATTCTGACAGAGCAGATTGTGATGCTGATAATCCCCGTGACAAAAGCTTCCGCTTTCCTCGCATTCCCGCGCATCCAGAAGAGACCCATAGGAACGGACGTCCTCCGTCACCCGCTCCGCCTCTTCCAAAAACAGATCAAACGTCTGCTGCAGGTTGATCTCAAACGTTGTCTTCTGACCCTTTTCCCGCAAAAAACGTCTGACCTTACGCAGCTCCCGGTTCCGTTTCTCATATTCCTCTGCCAGGCTGACTGCGTGCAGCCCATACTCCTGCTGCAGCTGTGGAAAATGCAGCGCACTGTGCAGAACCGCCAGGGTGCGCATAGCATCTCGGCATTCCTGTCCATCCTTTAAACTGCATTCTCTCCCCTGTGGCCAGCTTTTTACAATGCATCTGTTCTGCTCCTGATCGCAGCAAAACAGCGCGCCTTCTTTTGTATACAGAAGTTGTTCCGCACGCGTAAAGCCGTTTTGCCGGACTCCCTCCAGTACCTTTGCCATCATTTCCAGCCGAAAGACCGGTCCTTTATATTCTTTCAAGATATACCAACCTTTATTCGTCTCACACAAAATTGCATTTCTGCTTTTCTGTGTGCGGATCACTTCAAAATCATAATTTTCCAGTACGCTTACGGACCTGTCATTCACCAGCATTCCCTCCCGCCTCTTAGGTACTACCTATCCTATGAGCAAAATGTTCCGGTTATGTATCAACATCTTCCTGAAAATCCTATTTCATTTTCAGACTCCATCTGATACAATAACTGTATAAAGGGTCAGCGTATCAATACGCTGAGGAAAGGGAAAACAAATGAGCGAATTAAATGTAAAATATCAGCTCGGCACCAAGGAAAACGAAGCTTTTCTGGCTGATGTCAGAGAAGGACTGTTTTCTTTCGGCCATAACTTCCCCGCTCCTGGCGGAAGTTCTTATTATTTAGGAGATGATGGTACTCCGTGGAAAGATCGCAACCGTGAGACATGGATCACCAGCCGTATGGCACATGTATACAGCCTGGCATCCTTCCTCGGTCATCCCGGCAGCAAAGAGCTTGCTGCAGCAGCGATCAAAGGTCTGCGCGGCGAACTGCATGATACTGCAAACGGCGGCTGGTATGCCGGTCTGACTGCAGACGGCAACATCCTGCCCAACAAACAGTGCTATGCACACGCATTCGTAATTCTTGCAGCTTCCTCCGGCGTCCTTGCAGACATTCCCGGTGCAAAAGAGCTGTTAGACGATGCACTTGCTCTGTATGACCTGCGTTTCTGGAATGAAGAAGAAGGTCTTTCATGCGATACCTGGAACACTGAATTCACCGTTCTGGACGACTACCGCGGCTTAAATGCCAACATGCACACTGTAGAAGCTTTCCTGGCAGCTGCAGACGTAACCGGCGATGAGAAATACCGCGTAAGAGCAGGCCGCATCATCGATCACGTTGTTGGCTGGGCATCCGCAAACAACTGGAGAATTCCGGAACACTTCACCAAAGAGTGGGTTGCTGATCTGGAATGCAACAAAGATCGTCCTGACGATCAGTTCAAGCCTTACGGCGCAACTCCCGGTCACGGTATCGAATGGTCCCGTCTGATCACCCAGTGGGCTCTGTCCACCTTCAAGGGCGACAAAGAGGGCGCTTCCAAATACATCACTGTTGCAGAAAACCTGTACAACCGTGCAATCGAGGACGCATGGAATGCTGACGGCGCTCCGGGTATCGTTTACACCACCGATTGGAACGGCAAACCGGTTGTTCACGACAGAATGCACTGGACTCTGGCAGAAGCAATCAATACTTCCGCAGTTCTGTTCCATGTAACCGGCAACCAGAAATATGCAGACAACTTTGCTGAGTTCATGCAGTATCTGGATGAAAAGGTTCTGGATCATGTACACGGCTCCTGGTTCCATCAGCTGGATGCAAACAACAACCTGATCGGCACCGTATGGCCCGGCAAGTCTGATCTGTATCATGCAGTACAGGCTACCTTGATCCCGTTCTATACCGCAGATCTGTCTATCGCTCCTGCAGTAAAAGGCGGCAAGTTCTGCTAATTGCAAATTCTCATGTGACATTTTATTCCTGAGAACGAGCATTGCAAAATGCATATAAAAAACAGCTCAGGACTCTAAATCAGAATATCCTGAGCTGTTTTTGTTAAAAGGAACCTTTCACCTGTATCCTTCTGGCTTCCTCCAGTAAAAATTCTTTCGTATTGCGCTGCGGCTCTTCCAGCACTTCTTCCAGAAGCTTCTGCAAAATATCTCCCAGCCCGCGTCCTGCCTGCATCCCGATTCCGATCAGATCCTTGCCGTTTACCGCAAGCCCTTTTAATGTCAGGCATGCACCGCTTGCAATCACCGCCTCATAATCTTCCTGCATTTTCCTGAGATGTTCTTGTTTCTCCTCCCGCTGATAATCACTCTGGGCTGCCAGATCTGCCTCTTTCACCAAAAACAATTCCGGGAAAAGATCCGGACCCAGACGGTTTAAAGCAAACCGCATATTTCGTTCTCCAGGTTCAATTTTCACATCGTGTGCCCGCACCAGACGGACAACTCGATCGATCGTTTCATTATCAAATTTCAATCGGCGCAGGATTGTCCTTGCCAGCTCGGCGCTGACCTCCGAATGTCCATGAAAATGATCCACGCCGTCCTGATCCGTCGTCCGCGTCTTCGCTTTTCCCATATCATGAAATAAAAGAGCAAGCCGCAGCGTTTTTTCCGGTGCAGAATGTATCAATGCCTGAATCGTATGCTCCGCGACATCATAGCAATGATGTGGATTGTTCTGTACTGTCTGCGCCATCTGATCAAATTCCGGCAGGAAAACAGCCGTCATGCCCGTTTTCCTGCATATCCGCAGCATCTCCGGATGTGGGCTGACCAGAAGTTTTAAAAGCTCTGTTCGGATTCGTTCAGCACTGATCTTTTCAAGTGTCTGTGACAGTTCACAGATCGCCAGACGTGTCGCTTCCTCGATATCATATCCCAACTGGGCAGAAAAACGAACCGCACGCATCATCCTCAGTGCATCCTCTGTGAAGCGCTCCTTCGCATCTCCAACGCATCGGATCACTTTTTTCGAAATATCCTCGATTCCCCCGAAAATATCTACCAAGCCAGCTTCCTCATTATATGCCATAGCATTGATCGTAAAATCCCGTCTCCTCAGATCCTCCTGCAGCGACGCTGTAAACGTAACCTCCTTCGGATGCCTCGAATCCTCATATTCTCCGTCAATTCGATAGGTCGTCACTTCGTAACCAACCCTATCCATCAAAACAGTGACTGTGCCATGCTGAATACCGGTATCCACTGTACGATGAAACAACACCTTCACCTGCTCCGGTCTTGCAGAAGTCGTGATATCCCAGTCATCCGGTTCGCGGTGCAGTATACTGTCACGAACGCAGCCGCCAACCGCCCATGCTTCATATCCGGCACTCTGCAAAACGTTGATAATCTTTTTTACTGCTTCCGGCAATATGATTTTGATCTGTTCCGCCATTTGTCTGCTCCTTTTGTTGTTCTGACCGGTTTTACAAAAAATAAACTCTTTTATTCTACATTGTACAGGATTTCAGGTACAAAAAAAAGACTTGATGTTTCAAGTCTTCTTACTGAGACACGGGGGATTCGAACCCCCGACAACCTGATTAAAAGTCAGGTGCTCTACCGACTGAGCTAGTATCCCATACCATAGAAAAATGCCCAGAACCGGAATCGAACCAGTGACACGAGGATTTTCAGTCCTCTGCTCTACCAACTGAGCTATCTGGGCAGGAATACGGAATTCTCCGAAATCCGTGTTTTATTGTACATGGAATTGTCAGAATTTGTCAATCTTTTTTTAAAAAATTCGCTTCTCGAAACTACCTTGACGAAAGTGGGAGGGAAGAAGATAATGATAACATGAGAATAACCCTGAAAGGGCAAAAAGAGGAGGATAAAAATGGCACTTTTACATGTGGATTTCTTTTCTGATGTACTGGGGATGTGTACGTCAGCGGACGTGATTCTGCCGCAGCAGACAAGCGGACAGATCGGAATGGAGGGAAAAGGTGCGGAGGGTAAGTTAAAAACCATGTATCTTCTGCACGGAATGAGCGACGATCAGACAATCTGGCAGCGCCGAACCTCTATCGAGCGTTATGTGAGCCAGCTTGGTATTGCAGTTGTTATGCCCACCACACATCTTGCATTTTATACAGATACAACCTATGGAATGCGTTATTGGACCTATATTTCCGAGGAACTGCCCAAAATCTGCAGAGAATTTTTCCCGCAGATGTCGGATAAAAAAGAAGACAATCTGGCAGCAGGCCTGTCGATGGGTGGCTACGGTGCATGGAAGCTTGGTCTTGGTGCAAGTGAGACATTTGGAGCAGCAGCATCTCTGTCCGGCTGTCTGGATATTATTGAGGATGTTGGAAGACATCTGGAGGGCGATAGCCGGGATGCAGCTCTGTTCAGAGGAATTTATGGTTCTCTGGAACAGCTGGAAGGCTCTGATAACGATCTGATGGCACTTGCAAAGAAGCTCAAGACCTCCGGAAAACCGATTCCCAGACTCTACAGCTGGTGCGGTACGGAGGATTTCCTGTACGAGGGAAATAAGAGAGCATGGGAATATATGAAAGAGCTTGGCTACGAGATGAAGCTGGAAGAATCCAGCGGTGACCATCAGTGGAAATACTGGGATGCGAAGATCCAGGATGTCCTGCGCTGGTGGCTTGACACCGATCTGGATCTGACCTGACGGAGGAACCATGGAACAGAAAATCAAGCTGCTTTGCAGCGGTTACGGTGCAGAAACGGGCAGTGACCTGCTTGCGGTAAAGCTTTTTGAAAATACGGAAACCGGGGAAGTGCATACAGAAATAACCGGCGGAATCCGGCAGGGAGACAGTCCGTCCTTTAGCCTGCTGCATGGAGGCTTCCTGTATACAGTTGCGGAACTGGTCGGAGAAAAACATGCTTACATTTATCAGTACAGCCTTTCGAAAGATGGTATTCCTGCCCAGACCGGGAAAAAGATTTTCCTTCCGGGTGGAGAGCTGTGCCATCTGTATGCCGGGGAAAAGGCATTGTATGCGAGCTGCTATGGAACCGGGGATTTTTTTGCAGTAGACTATGATCTCGAAAAAATCCGCTGGCACCGCAGTCCGGGTGCCGGCGTGACCGGCGCGCAGGCAGAAAAAATCTGCCCCCACGCCCACTGGGTCAGCGAGCAGGACAACATTCTGTACCTTGCAGATCTTGGCTGTGACCGGATTTACCGTTATGAGTTAAAAGACGGACTGCCGGAAAAAGAACTGGAAGCGCTGGTTTTACCGACCGGTGAGGGACCGCGTCAGCTGCTGCCGGAGAAAGAATCCGGAAAGCTGCTCAGCGCTCAGGAGCTGGGAGGCACGCTGCGCCGCTGGGAAAACGGTGGCTGTAGCGAGTGTGTAAAGACGAGCAGATTTGACGGAACAAACTATCCGGGAACAATCTGCATGGCGGATGAGAAGACGGTGATTGTCTGCAACCGCGGCGCGAATACGTTGTCTGCATTTTCGACAGACGGAAAGCTGCGTTACCTCGGCGAATGGGCAACGGGCAACTGGCCTCGGCATCTTCTGCAGATTCCGGGGACGGATCTGATTGTCAATGCATGCAATAAAGAAGGCACGCTGGTTATTTTTGCCTGGAATGGAAAAGAACTGATCCGTAAAGACGAAATTATCCTGCCGGGCGCATCCTGTGCGGTTTATTTATCCGGAAAGTAAGAGAACACACAGTCTCTGCTTCAGATCAGCCGCAGAAATGCCAGCAGAATCAGCAGGGCTCCGGAGAGCCAGTCAACAGAAAAATGAGTTTTTTGTGCAAGGCGGTTTCCAAGCAGGAAGCCGCCTTGTATTGCTGTAAATCCGAATAGGAGGGAAAAGAAAAGAACGGCGACGGGATTTAGATTCCCGAGGGCTGCACCGAAGCCTGCTGCAGCACCGTCTAAGGACATCGCGAGGGCAAGGCAGACGGATTCCGGGACAGAAAGGCTTTTGGAGGCGTCGGCATCCGCCTTGCAGGGATCGGCGTAGACGGAGAGAAAAAACTGGAAATGCAGGGCACGGAACATGAAATTTCTGGAAAAGCCATCGTGACGGCACAGAAAGGATTTGATCGCTTGATCGAGAATCCGAAGGGTGCCCATGCAGACAAGCAGTAAAAAGCAAATCAGTCGGGCTGCGATAGGGGAAAGAAATGGACGGACGAGGGATCCGGCAAGCATGGAAAGGCAGAGGACGCCCGAGCAGACCAGGCTGACAGTGACAGCGCAGATCAGAGGAAGACGGATTTTGCTGCTTCCGTAGGAAAGCCCGGCGACAAATGTATCCAGGGAAAGGGAGAGGGCGAGAAACGCGGCCTCGGGGATTATCCATAAGAAAGTCATAAGAATCGGCTTTGGCGGCAGGTGATTTGCTATTAGAGTATGCCTGCCGGGTGGCAAGGGTGCGCAAAAGAGCCGGGTTCATAAAATGAACCCGGCCCCATAGTACGGAGAAGGAGGGATTTGAACCCTCGCGCCTGTTACAGCCTACCGGTGTTCGAAGCCGGACCCTTCAGCCACTTGGGTACTTCTCCATCTATTTTTACAACATCACCATTCTATCCGAAAAATCTCTAATATGCAAGCGAAAATTTTACAGTTACTTGTACATGTTTTTAAAATATTATATAATTCTGTCTTTGACAGTTTCAGAAAAGTAAAATCGCTGTAACATCAGTAAATATGCTGGTTACAGCGATTTTTTGTATCGTTTCAGACTATAGTATTTTATTCTCTGCCTTTACTTTTTTTCTGAATTGTTTTCATTTGCCCTTTTGTAATGAAAGAAAACAGATAAGGAAATGTGCCTTGATACGTGTATCATCATGAAGAAAAACTGGTCTTGCTTCAAAATCTGTTTTCATTATGCGAAAACATTCTTCAATCTCCCAACGACCTTCGCTTACTTTTAAGATATCTTTTACATCATCATCTAGCAGATCGGTAGTTACCGCATACATTCCATCATAAAGTGCTTCATCTGCCACTTTATCTGTATCCAGATAATTTTTGATTTTTGCAGCTTCACTATCTTCTGTAACAGCAATCTTTCCGATAAATCTTGCGGGATCATTTGGATTTCTACGTTCTTTTTTCACCTTTCCGGAATTGAGCATTTTTTCAGCGCGATCTACCTGTGCATCACGTATTGCTTTTTGATATCTTGCATATTTAGGAGAATAGGTAACAATCAGACGCTGGTGTAATGTATTAGGGGTATAAGGCTCATCTTTGTAGTACAGTCCGTTATCATCTTCTGGGATTTCAGAAAGACTAATGGGTGTATCATCTTCGACACGCTTAAAGCCAGTTTTGTCCAATGCCCATTTTTTATCATCTTTATTCAGCTTTTTAATAGATTGGGTCACGATAAATGCCCGTTCACCTGCATGATTTATTTTTTTGATTAATTGAATTGGCAGGGGGGTGAACTTTACGTTTCTTTTGGTTAGAAAATAGGAAAGTTATCCACAATGGAGCCGGCTTGAATTATGAAATTTCCTCAACTAGAATATGCTTGCAAGAGTCTGCTTTGTGGGAGCTGTATTTTGTGCAAATCTACCATAAAAAAATCCGCATCATTAAATGAATAACAAAAAATGACACATAAGACTGCTAAAGAATAACATTTTTTGCAATTATTGCACATGGTAGAGTAAAAGTAAATTAATAAATATAAAAATGAAAATCAGGGAGGTAAAAAAGTGGACAGTAATGTGAAAATGAAATATATTGAATTGTTAAAAAAAGAAATTTCACCGGCTCTTGGATGTACAGAGCCTGCAGCAGTAGCATTATGTGCAGCTGGTGCGGCGGCGCTTCTTGATCAGAAGGTAAAGAATGTAGTTATTCAGGTTAGCAGCTATATTCTTAAGAATGGAATGAACGTGGGGATTCCAGGATTTGGCAGTATTGGTTTAGACCTGGCTGGAGCTTTGGGGGCAGTTTGTGCGAGACCGGAAAAGGAATTGTTAGTTTTAGACAATTTATCGGAAAGGGAACGTGAAGAAGCAGAAGAATTGATGAGGCAGGGGCTGATCTCTTTAGATTGCAAGAAAGAGAAGACTGCAAAGATTTATATATCCGTAAAGGTATATGGAGAAGATCACACGGCAGAAGCTGTTATTGAAGATAAACATACTAATTTCACACGGAAAATAAGAGATGATGTTGTTTTATGGGAGAGGGAAGAATGTCAAATCCAGGAAACAACATCTGTTGATGATATTACATTAGATGAAATCTGGGACTTTGTTCAAGAAGTTCCAGGGGAGCAATTATCCTTTCTCCAACGGGTTGTTGATATGAATATGGAGATTTCCGAGGAAGGGATGAGAAATGAATATGGTATTCATGTAGGCAGAGCGATGTTCCAGGAAAGTAAATTAAAACTGATAGGAGATAATATCGCAAACAGGGCTGCTGGTACAACTGCGGCAGCTGTTGATGCCAGAATGGCAGGATGTACCAAATCTGTAATCAGTGTGGCAGGAAGCGGAAACCAGGGATTGACTGCAACGGTTCCGGTTATTATAGCAGCTGAGGCTATGAATAGTAATACTGATGCACTATATCGCAGTCTTGCATTGAGCATACTGGTAACAATTCATGTAAAGCACTACATAGGACGTCTGTCTGTCTTGTGCGGCTGTTCTATTGCATCAAGTATTGGAGTTTGTGCGGCAATGATCTTTTTGGGGGATGGATCAAAAGAAGCAATGAGAGCAGGAGTGAGGACAATGGCAGCAGATCTGTCTGGTATGATATGTGATGGAGCGAAGCCTGGGTGCGCTTTGAAGATTGCAACTTCGGTGAATGCAGCAGCACTGGCTGCTCAGCTTGCGTTAAATGGTACAGGAGCTACTAAGCGGGATGGCATAGTTACGGACGATTTAGAGGGAACGCTGAGGAATCTTGGAAAATTAGGCAATGAAGGTATGTCAGAAGCAAATGATGAAATACTCAAAATGCTTTTGGATAAGAAAACTACAAAAATGTGTGGGTAAGAGGAAAGGAGAATATGGTATGAAAAAGAAAAAGTTTACGGTTGATAAAATGACGTTTGTGGCATTTACTATTATTCCTTTAATACTTTATACATTTTTCTATTTTATTTCAGTATCATGTGGTATTTATTATAGTCTGACAGACTGGAATGGATTAAATCGTGAATATAATTTTGTTGGAATAGCTAACTATATCGCATTATCTAAAAATGTATTTATGTGGAGATCCCTCTGGAGAACATTATTGTATGCCTGCATGCTTGTAGTATGCGTTACTGTTTTATCACTGATTATAGCATTAGTCTTGAACTCTGTAAAAAAATGCAGAGTATTTGTTAAGTCGGTTTTTTTCTTCCCGGCAATGCTTGGTTCCGTGGCAGTTGCATTAATTTGGGATCAGATGTTTTATCAGCTGCTTCCTGCAGTGGGGAAAATGATGGGAGTGAATCTTCAGACACCTCTTGCAGATCCTTCTACAGCAATTTTCGGAGTATTGTTTGTAAACGTGTGGCAGGCAGTAGCGATGCCTACTATTATTCTGCTGGCAGGACTTCAATCAATACCGGATGATCTATATGAATCAGCAATGATTGATGGAGCGTCAAGGTGGCAGAACTTCCGATATATCACATTACCATTCCTGGTTCCTACTATGACTGTGAATATGGTACTCAATTTAAAAGCTGGAATTACGACTTTTGATTATGCTTTTGCCCTTACTGGAGGGGGACCTAACAGGGCTACAGAATTTATAGGACTTATGATCTACAACGATGGCTTTAAGGATTCGAATTTTGCAGTTGCAAATGCGAAAGCAGTAGTATTGGCATTGATCATTGCGATATTGTCTTTTATTCAGATTAGGCAGTCTCAAAAGCATGAAATTAATTAAGGAGGGATGAGCATGAGAAAAGAAGGGGTTGTGTGGAAAATATTTAATGCCCTAGTAATTGTGATGGGATTGTTACTGATCTTAGGACCGGTATGGGTGATTTTTATTAATTCTATGAAGACGATGCAGGAAGCGGGACAGGATTTTTTTGCATTGCCCTCAAGATTAAATTTTGATAATTATGTAGAGCTTTTTACAAGAAGTGATTTCTGGAGCAGTCTGCGAAATTCTGTTATAGTTACAGTAAGCAGTGTTGCTCTTGTGGTAATATTTGTCCCTGCACTAGCATATGCTGTGGCAAGAAATATGGAAAAACGATATTACAAAATTCTATATTATTACATTTTGGCAGGTATTTTTATCCCGTTTCAGGTATTAATGCTTCCTATGGTAAAACAGATGACACAAATGAAGATGTTAAATCAGACAGGACTGATCCTGCTCCATTTAACCTTCAGTTTATCTACAGGCCTGTTTTTGTTTGTAAATTATATCCGATCCCTGCCGACAGAAATCGAGGAGGCTGCCAGGGTAGATGGCTGTAATGTGTTTCAGACCTATATCCGTATTGTGATCCATTTGATCAAACCAATGGTGGCTACCATCATCGTGATGGATTCCTTAGGATGCTGGAATAACTTTATGATGGCATTGCTGATCCTGAACAAAAATCATAATATGTGGACGTTACCTCTTATGCAGTACAATTTTAAAGCAGAGTACAGCTTTAATTACACAATGGCTTTTACATCATATATTGTTTGCATGATACCGATTATAATTGTATACGCTCTGGGGCAGAAATACATCATTAAAGGTCTGACTGCAGGGGCGGTTAAGTCATAGTTGAATAAGGTGGGCTGTTACAGAATAATGATCAACTATTCTGTGCGGCCCTTTTCCTGATAAAACAGGAGGTAAGGATATGAAGGTTTTAATTGCAGAAGATGAGTATTGTTCCAGGATGAATTTAATCCGTCAGATTAAAGAATGCCTTTTTCACACGACACTGGAAATTTTTGAAGCAGAAAATGGAAGAGAGGCGTGGGATATTTTTTTGGGACAACATCCGGAATTGGTTTTAACGGATATCCGTATGCCGCTGTTAGATGGATTAGAACTGACAGAAATGATATCTCAAAGCCAATTGTATACAAAAGTAATAATTGTGAGCGGATTTGCCGAATTTGAATACGCACAGAGAGCTATGAAATACGGGGCGGTAGGATACCTGTTAAAGCCTATTCAAGAAAAAGAATTGATGAATCTGCTCAGGCAAAAAGAGATTATTGGTGAAGCTTCCGGCTTAGAGCATGGGAATGAAATAATGCCAATAACAGGCACCAGTGTTGCAGCGAGATTAAAGCAATTGCTCACATCGACAGGAGAAGAATTTGGCAGAGAGGGAGATAATATATTAAATGAAATATTCAGCAGCTGTTATGAAATTCTTATTTGGATGAATACGGAATGCAGCAGCGCGTCTTTAGCAGATTCTGTTAAAAATTCCATAATGCAGCGGATCAGGAGACAGAATGATGCTTTGTGCAAAGCAATAGAATTGAACCATGATCTATGGGTGATTCTGACATCTTATGGGACAAAGGAAGAGGTTTCTGAATTTGTCAGCCGGTTGTTAGAGGGAAATTCTCAGCAGATAGACATTTGTATTGGAATAAGCAGCATTGGCCATGGGGTAAGGAATCTCCAGGAATATCATAAACAGGCAATCTATGCCTTGTCTGGAAGGATTCTTTACCCAGAAAAAAAAGTGCTGTATTTTGACGAGTTAAACAACAGGATGAATTATAGAAATATATGGAATCCGCCAAAGCTGAAAAAATTGAAAACATATCTGATAGCAGGTGAGGGTGAAAAGGCATTTTCTTTTATCAGAATATCCATACAGGAATTGCTGAAAATTAAGGATATATCTATTTACAGTGTTATCGACGCCTTAAAAATGGTTGAGATTGTTTTGAATGAAGCAATATTTCATATATATCAAAACAGCTCAACTGAAAATGCGGAGAGTCCTGTTCTATTCAGCACTCATTTTGAACTCATCCATTACTCTACAGAGGATGGACTTATGGCGGATATTAAGGAAAAAATATCGAAAATGTGCAATTTAGCCAGCCTGATCGGAGAAAAAGATGCGGAGAACACAGTGCAGATGGTAATTGATTATATCAGGCTGAATTATAATAACGATATTACTCTTAAAGATCTGGCTGAAAATGTTTTTTTCTTAAATGGAAGCTACCTGAGCCATCTTCTCAAAATTAAAACCGGGAAAAACTATCTGACTTACCTGACCGAGATAAGAATGGAGAAGGCTGAAGAACTGTTAAGAGAGTCGGAAATGACAGTGACAGAAATTGCCGGTTTGTGCGGATATAATGATATATCTAAATTTATACAGGTATTTAAAAAATACTATGGAAAGACCCCGAAGAGGTACAGGGAAGATGCTGACACTAAAGATACAATATAGCAAATGTGCGGGAGGAAAGAATGATGACAGAAATAATGAGAAAAGATTTGGAAAAAAGAATTGATCAATGGATTGCCGGGAAGAAAAGTACCCTTATAGAAGAGGTGTGTGAGCTGGTCAGGATTAAAAGCGTGGCAGATAAAGAAAATGAGGTGAAACCATTTGGCCAAGGGTGCAGAGACGTGGTAGACCGATTTATAGAAATTTGTCATAGACATGGTCTGGAAACACAAAATCATTCCTATTATGTGGCAGAAGCTTTTGATCCGGATATAGAAAGAAAGCAGGGGAGAATTGGACTGATGGGACATTTGGATATTGTTCCGGAGGGTGAAGGGTGGCTATATCCGCCATATGAAGGAATTGTAAAAGGGGGATGGATCATCGGCAGAGGGGCGCAGGATAATAAAGGACCATGCCTGGCAGGCTTGTATACACTTCTGTGTTTGAGAGATTTGGGGATGGAATTAAAACATGATATCCGTGTGCTGGCAGGAACTAATGAAGAGAATGGTATGGAGGATGCGGCTTATTATACAGGCAACTGTCAGTGTCCGGATTTTACTATTGTGGTGGATAGTCCCTTTCCTTTATGCTATGGAGAAAAAGGGATTATAGAAGCGTGGATGGTATCGGATTATCCTTTTTCAGAGCATGTGATCAATATGACTGGTGGGACTGTTTCTAATCAGGTACCGGGAAGGGCAGAAATTGTGTTGCGCTATAGCAAGCTGATAGAAGAACGGTTACAGGAGAAAAGCGAAGAATGTGAGTGGAAAATATGTGGGGATAAGATTCACATTTATGCAAAAGGAATACCTGGACATATAGCTTTTCCTGAACAGACCCAAAATGCAATTGCTATTCTTGCAGAATTTATACTGGAAAGAAATTTACTTATTTCAGATCAAGATAGAAAAATTATGACATACATATGGAAAGCTGCATCTGAAACAGATGGAAGTGGATTAGATTTAAGCTGCAGTGATGAAATCTCGGGAAATTTAGTATGCGGCTGCGGTATTGTAAAAATGGAAAAGGGGCATGTATGGCTGAATGTGAATGCCAGATGCCCGGTTACTGTAAATGGCAGTGAATTGATGGAGCGGTTAGAAAAACATGCCAAGAAAAATGCTTTTTATCTGGAAAAAAGACGTGTATTGGAATCAAACTATTATCCAAAGGAAAAAGAAGTAATCCGCCGGCTTAGCACATGCTTTCAGAGAACAACACAGCTTGATTGGGAACCACAGATTTTCAACGCAGGCACACATGCACGTAAATTGCCCAATGCGGTAGCCTATGGTCCAGGATGCCTGAACGGACTGGTACCGGAATGTGAACCCCTGCCGGAAGGACATGGAGGAGCACATCAGCCAGATGAAGCACAATCTATTGATGCCTTATGTCTTGCTTTAAAAATTTATATTCTGGCAGTATTGGAGATAGACGAACTGGATCTGAAAGAAAATGGACAGAATTATATCTGAGGAGAAGGAGATGAAGAAAAGGTACATTAGCTTCATGAATCAGATTTTGATATTTTGTTCGTTGATCGTAGTATTGCCTTTTACTATTATCATTTTTTTCTATACTTTAGAGACCTTAAAAAAAGCGGACAAGGACTATCAGGATATACTGAAAAAAGCAAATATCCAGGTTGAAACAGGCGTTTCAGCTATTATATCGAATGCGGAAAGGCTTTCTTATTTACATATTGTAAACGATAGCTTTTCAGAGCTTCTGAGACATAAACATGATGTGTATGACTGGGATTTTCTGAAGGATAATAAGGTAGTCGTTAATATTGTAAGAGATGCTGTCCTGCTGAATCCGGATATTTATAATGTGGTCATAATCAATAGTGCAGGAAATGTATATGACAGTAACTTTAACTATTATTACTGGAAAAATATGTATCAGGATTTACCCATGTGGGGGGAAATGGCGAAGAACTCACCAGAAAAACGATTTATAGACATCCGCTACAGTTCTGAAAATGTGCCAGAGGCACTTATGCTGGTGAAACCTATGGAAGATATAGAAAGAGGAAAAACTCTGGGAATAATAGGGATTACTATCAGTTTTAAAGCAATCAGGGAGATCCTTACAAATATCGTCTTAGATGGAGAGCAGCTTATTGTTTATAATAAATCTGGCGTTCCGGTGTACTCGTGTTCAGGCAAAAATGTGGAAAAACAGGAAGATTCTCAGGGTAAAATTTGGAAATGCCTGAATATTGCAGAGATGGAAGAGGATTCAGCTGTCAAAACCTTTGCGATTGGTAAAGATACTTACATAGGTGGGATCCAAAAATTGAATCAGCTTGGATGGACGGTAGTAACTTATACAGATCGTTCTTATGTCAGAAAGCCATATACACAGAACATACGAGTTTTTTTCATTATAGCAGTTCTGATCACGGTTTTTGATCTGGGGCTGGCGTATCTGTTTATCCGACGTCTGAATTTCTCGATTCATGGATTATGTCAGGCAATGGAAAAATCAGGAGAAAATGGTATTCCTGAAACACTATTTCTGGAAAAAAGAGAGTTTAAGACAGAAATTGATATGTTGATCCATAGCTATAATAATGTGATCTTCAGACTGAAAAAATCTATGGAGCAGTCAGTAGAGCTTCAAATGAATGAGCAGAGGATGGAGTTCCGTATGTTACAGGCACAGATTAATCCTCATTTTTTGTATAATACATTCAACCTGATCAGTTCGATAGCCGGTATGAATGGGATAGACAGTATTTGTAAAATTACCGTATCTATTTCAGAGATGTTTCGATATAGTATTCAGGAAAATCTGATCGTTCAGCTTCAGGATGAACTGAGAGAGATAAATAATTATGTAACGATACAGACCATCAGGTTTAAGGACAGGCTATATGCGGATTTTGATGTGGAAGAAGAAGTGCTAAAAGTACCAATCCCGATTTTTTTATTACAGCCGCTGGTAGAAAATGCAATTATTCATGGTCTGGAGCCGAAAGCGGAAAGCGGATATATTAATATAGTAGCTTATATGGAAGACGATTTTGTGGAAATTCTGATCAGAGATAATGGAGTGGGAATACCACAGGACAAGCTGTGTCAGATCATACAATCCCTGGAAAAGGAACAGATAGAATCTATCAGCATGCAGGGGCATTCTTCCATAGGGATTAAGAATGTAAACCAGAGAATTAAGGCCTACTATGGAGCCGAGTATGGATTGCATTTGGAAAGCAGGGTAAATGTTGGAACAACGATCAGCATCAGATTGCCTAAAAATTTAACAAAAAAATACGGATAGAATACAAAAAAATAACATATATGACTAATAATAAAGGGCATATTTTTTTAAAAAAAGAAATTATACAATAATATTAACAAAAAACAAAGAGCTGAGAAGCTTTCTTTAGGAGGAGGTAATTAATGAGGAAGAGAATGTTAGCAATGTTATTGGCATGCTGCCTGATCGGAGGAACGCTGTCCGGATGTGGAGGAAAGACAGAAAACAGTACAGAAAGTAGTCAGGCATCTGCAGAAACTGCAAAAACGGAACAAGAAGATACTTCTGGTGAAAAGGAGCAGCCAGAGAATATTACGATCGAATTTTTTAATCAGAAGCAGGAGGAAGCAGCACAGCAGGCATACAGAAATGCGGCGGAGGATTTTCATAAAGAATATCCGTATATCACTATAGAAATTAACACAGTTCCAGACAGCGATAAGGTTCTCACGGCAAGAATGGCTGCAGATGATGTACCGGTAGTCTTTCATGGAAAACCTACATCACAGGCCTTCTTCGAGAGTGCAGAAGCAGGATTCTGTCTCGATTTATCAGACCAGCCGTTTATTCAGAATGCAATACCTTCTATTCTAGAATCTGTAAAATCAGAGGATGGTAAGGTTTATGCAATGCCCTATAGCCAGAATTTCATGGGTGTGTTTTATAATGTTGATATTTTTAAGGAACATAATCTGGATATCCCCAAGACATGGGACGAATTTATGGCTTTATGTCAAAAGCTGGAGGATGCGGGAATTCAGCCATTAGAAGAGAGCTATAAGGATTCTGCGATGGCTGGGCATTATCGTGGGGGCGCTATGGCAGCGCTGTTCCCGGATGGCGCTTTGTGGCTTGCTGAATGTGCATCAGATCCGAATAAGAAACCTTCTGATAATCCTGACTATCGGACTTTTGCAGAGAAAGCAATTCAGATTATGGATTATTGTAACGAAGATGTATTTGGAATTCCGCAGACGCAGGCAATGGAAAACTTTGCGAATGGACAGTCTGCAATGATGATTTATGGTTCTTATGGCCGTGGAACATTCATGGTTGCAAATCCCGATCTGAATCTGGGCGTATTTCCGATCCCGGGACTGACAGAGGAGTCAGGATTAGTATATGCAGGTGTAGATGCATGCTTCTGTGTATCGGGGAAGGCCACTCCCGAAGAACAGGATGCTGGGTTAAAGTGGATAGAATTTTTAACCCGTCCCGAAAATGCTCAAAAATGGTCAGATACAGAGGGAGCTCCGTCAGCCATTGATGGAGTACAGTATGGAAGCGAAGGCAGCGCGCCTATGCTGGATCGCATTAAAGAAGGAAAAGTAAGGGAGTGGAAGGCTTATTATGATTCCAGGTTCAGCGATACAGAAGCATTCCAGGGACTTCTGATGGATAGGAATGTAGATCAGTTCCTTAAGAATGTTGATGAGGTTTGGGCTAATGCACATATTTCTGGTTGATAAAGGCTGAGTGAGTTATGAACGGAAGGGTGGAGAATAAATAAGTGCTTCATCCTTCCTTTTTTAGATATCATATCATTTTGCAGTATAGATAACGGGAAGGAGATGCAAAAATGGAGGAACGATTAAAGAAGCTGATGGAGATGCTGCCGGAAGAATTGGATGGGGCGATCTTATTAGCACCGGTTCATCGCAAATACTATCTTGGAATCGTGAGCAGTGCGGGAAGCCTGATTATAACCAGGGAAAAGTGTTTTTTTATTGTAGATTTTCGATATATAGAGATGGCAAGGAAACGGATCAAAGGTGCGGAGGTGATCCTGCAGGATAAGCTGGACGAACAAATCCGTCAGATTATATCAGATCACAAGCTGACCCGTATTGGCATAGATATTGAGCATATCAGTTTGCAGGTCTATAAAGAATATCAGGATATTACCGGAGGGCGTCTTATACCGGAAGATATAGTTGAAAGGGTAATTGACGGGCAAAGGAGTATTAAATCAGAAGAAGAATTATTTAAAATCGTAAGAGCAAAGAAAATCGCAGATAGAGTGTTTGAACGAATTCTTCTCTATATACGTCCGGGGGTGCGATATGATGAATTGCAAAGGAAGATGGGAATTTTAGCATCGGAGGAAGGTTCCCAGAGAGGATCCTTTGGGTTTGTGGTGTCGTCAGGAGACAATTATATGGAATCAGATATTCTGCCGGATTACATTTTGAGCGGAAAGGCATTAAAAAATGGAGAACTGGTTACATTGCGTCTGGCTGCACTATATGAAGGATACTGGGCAGATATAAGTCGTACTGTATGTGTTGGGAAATGCTGTATTCAGCAAAGGGAATTATATGAAAAAGCTGTTATAGAAAAAGAAAGAATCATAACAGAGATAGAGAAAGGACTGAAACGGGGAAATAAAATATCGTTGAATGTCTGCAGCACATGCGAAGAAGTAATGTGTCAGGAGGAATTAGGCCATGGCATTGGACTGGAGGTAGAAGAGGGGATCAGGATTTGGAAGGAAGTGGCCTGGGAACCAGAAGCTGGAAACGTGTTATGTATTGGCCTGAAGGCGGGAATCCCGGGGAAATGCAGTGTCAGACTTCAGGATATGGTGATATTGAATAAGGATGGTGTTCGTGTAATAGGTGATACATGCAGCGCGGAGCTGATAGAGGTGGAGTGAAAATGACAAAAAGATTAGAGGTATTGATAGAACAGATCCCTGTGGGGATAGATGCTGCTTTGATTACAGGATATGAAATTATAAGATATTATACGGGACAGTCTGTACCGGGGGCATGGCTTCTGGTATCAAGATCCGAGGCTTGTATGTTTGTATCTCCTTATCACCGGGGAAATAAAGAGCAGGCAGAGGATATTATGTATGTGAAAAGCTGTGATGCGTATAAAGCCTTGCAGGAAGAACTAAAGAAGAGAGAAAAGAAAATTAAGACACTTGCTGTACAGGTTGAGCAGATCAGTGTAAGTGATTATGAAAAGCTAAAAAAAATTGTTCCCTGTGAAATTGTGGCTGATGGTTGTCTGGATAATGTGATCTATCAACAGAATTGCAGGAAAACTGAGGAAGAAGTACGGGCAGTTCAGGCAGCGCAGAATGTGGCAGATAAAATGTTTACGGAGGTTCTAAATTATGTTCATGCAGGAATGAATGATATGGAGCTTCAGAAAATTGTAGGGGTACTGCTTCGTGATTTTGGATCAGAGAGAGATTCTTATGATCATGTGACGGGGGTTGGGGTGAATACATCTATGCCTCATGTACGCCCCAATGGCACCATAATACAGCCAGGTGATTTTGTAATGCTGGATGTAGGAGCAACTGTGGATGGATATGGATCTGATATGACGCGTATGTTTGCAATAGAATTTGCAGATGACAAAAAACGAGAGATATATGAGATTGTCCGCAGAGCACAGCAGGCAGGCTGCGAAGCCATTGAGGTGGGAAAACCATGCTGTGAAGTAGACAGAGCAGCCAGGGAAATTATTGAAGATGCCGGATATGGAGAATATTATATGCATGGTCTTGGTCATTCCATCGGGATCCAGGTTCCCAGAGGACCACGTTTTAATCAGTGGGATACTACGCCGGTATTCAGTGACTTGATTATGACTGTAGAACCGGGAATTTATCTTCCAGGCGAATTTGGTGTCCGCATTGAGGATATGCTTTATATCGGAGAAAAGCAGGTTCAGAACATGACACATAGTACACACGAATTGATCATCGTTTAAAGATAATTGAAAAAAGGAGAACAAAGATATGAATAAGAGAGAGAGAATGGAAGCATTATTTAATCAGAGAGAGACAGACTATGTTCCGGCAGGCTTCTGGTTTCATTATCCGGCTTCTTATACGGTGGAACAGCATCTGGAAGGACATCTGAAATTATTTTATGAGACGGATCAGGATATTATTAAACTGATGGATGATAATTTCGGCCATTTTTTAACAAAAGATGTTCATATTGAAAAAGCAGAAGATTGGAGAAATATTCAGCTGCCTGGAAGAAATTGTGAACATTATAAAAATATGGAAGCCCTGATTAGGGGAGCTGTTGAGAAGGTGGGACAGGAGGCAATGATCTTTCCTACAATGTGGAGTCCCTTTAAAATTGCTTCTTTTACATATGTATTCGGAGGAAGCAGTGATGAGGTATTTATGAAGCATTGTGAAGAGGATCCAGATTCTGTATTGGCAGGAGTGAAAGCAATTGCTGACGTGCTGGAGGACTGGGTTGATGGCTTTATGGAAGCTGGAGCTGATGGATTGTATTATTCGGGACAATTCAGTGAGCCGGCACGCTTTAGTGCAGAAATATGGGAAAAAATGGTAAAACCTTTTGATCTGCAGATCTTGGACAGGGTGCATACATGGGAGAATAAATATAATATCGTACATATCTGCGGAGAGGCAGAGCATAATTTTACAGCTTCCCCGGAGAGATATGTTGGTTATCCTGGAGATTTATTTAATTGGGATGTGCATAGAGATCAGCTTTCTTTGGAACAGGGAAGGGAATGCTTTAACAAGCCTGTTCTGGGCGGCCTAGATAATCATGGGATATTGATACAGGGAAGCCTTAAGGATATTGCAGAAGAAACGAAACATATAATCCGGAAATTTGGGAAAAAAGGATTTATGCTGGGAGCAGACTGTACAGTTCCTGCGGATATTGATATCGAAAGGCTGAAAACTGCAATCCAGGCTGCAAGAGAAATGTAGCTTTATAAACCTATAGACTGTCGGTATATCAGAAGGTGAGAAAAAAATGAAGTATCTTAAATTTAAAAATAGTCAATTAGAAGCGTCTAATATTATTATGGGATGTATGCGTCTGAATTCATTAAGTGTAAAAGAGGCACAAAGGCATATTGAAACTGCTGTGGAGGCAGGAATTAATATGTTTGATCATGCGGATATATACGGAGGCGGAGAGTGTGAGGAGTTATTTGCCCGGGCTGTGGATATGCGGGGCTCCTTCAGAGATAAAATTATTCTGCAGAGCAAGTGTTCCATTCGAAATGGGTACTATGACTTTTCAAAGGAATATATTTTAGAGTCGGTTGATGGTATTTTAAAAAGACTTAATACAGAGTATTTGGATATACTTTTGTTACACAGACCGGATACTTTGATGGAACCAGAAGAAACTGCAGAAGCGATCTCTATATTGAAGAGGACAGGAAAGGTTCGTTATTTTGGTGTGTCTAATCAGAATGCAATGCAGATAGAATTGCTGCAAAAGTATTGTGAGGAACGGATTATGTTTAATCAGATGCAGCTGAGTCTGGTTCATACACCTCTTATAGACAGTGGAATGACAGTGAATATGCAGGTAGATCAGGGAATTGACCGTGTGCTTGGAACATTAGAGTATTGCAGGCTTCGTGATATTACAATCCAGGCATGGTCGCCGTTTCAGAGAGGATTTTTTGAAGGGGCATTTCTAGGCGATATGCAGCATTATGAGCGATTAAATCAGATGATTGACCGCTTGGCAGAAAAGTATCAGGTTACACCTGCAGCGATAGCGGTTTCTTGGATTACAAGGCATCCGGCTGATATTCAGGTGATTTTAGGAACAACCAAAGACAGAAGGCTTCTAGAAAGTGCAGAGGGATCAGAGATTCCGCTTACCAGGGAAGAATGGTATGGTCTGTATCGTGAAGCCGGGAATATGATTCCATAAATAATGTGTTTTTGAGGCACGGAAGGGCAGGAAGGGAGATCATCCCGTTGACTGAGAGCCGTCTTGACTGAAAATGGCGGGCATGATAAAATCCTGTCTTTGAGACAGTTTCAGAAAAGTAAAATCGCTGTAACACCAGTAAATATGCTGGTTACAGCGATTTTTTTGTATCGTTTCAGACTATAGTATTTTATTCTCTGCCTTTACTTTTTTTCTGAATTGTTTTCATTTGCCCTTTTGTAATAAATTTGAAGTCCGTGTTAAAACTGCATACTATATAATACGATGGAATAACCCCGAAAATTTGACAAAAAATGCAGGTAAATCAATACCTGCGACTACTTTTTCAAATATTCAACTGTCAAACTCCCGTGTCAAACTCCCGTTTACAACATCACCATTCTATCCGAAAAACCTCTAATATGCAAGCGAAAATTTTACAGTCCCTTGTACATATTTTTAAAATATTATATAATTCTAGATAAATGATGGCTGCAGAGGGCGCAGCACAGAGAAGGAGGACTTTGGGATGAAGAGAATAGGTATGCTGACCAGCGGCGGCGACTGTCAGGCACTGAATGCAGCGATGAGAGGCGTGGCAAAGGTGCTTTATAACAGCACGGAAGACGTTGAAATCTATGGCTTTCAGGACGGTTATCAGGGACTGATCTACGGAAAGTTCCGTCTGATGACGTATGACGATTTTTCGGGTATTCTGACAAAGGGCGGCACAATCCTTGGCAGCAGCCGTACTCCTTACAAGCTGATACGTGAGCCCGGCGCAGACGGTGTCGACAAAGTGGCGGCGATGAAACAGACCTATTATAAGCTGCAGCTGGACTGCCTGGTAATTCTCGGCGGCAACGGCACACATAAGACAGCGAACCTGCTGCGTCAGGAAGGCCTGAACATTGTAACGCTGCCAAAGACCATCGACAACGATCTCTGGGGAACGGATATGACCTTTGGCTTCCAGAGCGCGGTCAACATTGCAACAGACGCGCTGGATTGCATCCATACGACGGCGGCATCCCATGGACGCGTATTTATCGTAGAAGTTATGGGACACAAGGTTGGCTGGCTGACCTTAAATGCCGGTATCGCGGGCGGCGCGGACATCATTCTGGTCCCGGAAATTCCTTACGATATCGACAAGATTGTGGAAAAAATCAACGAACGGCATAACCGCGGCAGCAGATTTACAATTCTGGCAGTTGCAGAGGGCGCGATCTCCAAAGAGGACGCCAAGCTGTCGAAAAAAGAATATAAGAAAAAACTGGAAAACTATAAATATCCTTCGGTTTCCTACGAGATCGCAGAGCAGATTCAGGAAAAGAGCGGCATGGAGGTTCGTGTAACCGTGCCCGGACATACCCAGAGAGGCGGAAGCCCCTGTGCCTATGACCGCGTATTCGCCAGCCGGCTCGGATCAGAAGCAGGCAAGATGATTCTTGCCGGGGAATACGGCTTTATGGTGGGCTACAAGCACCGTGAAATCGTCAAGGTTCCGCTGGAAGAGGTGGCAGGTAAGTTAAAAATGCTCGATCCCAACGCATCCATCGTCAGAGAGGCGAAGATGATGGGCATCAGCTTCGGAGATTAAAAGACAACGGACGGCGCCGCGTATATTGCGTGACGCCGTCTGCTTTGCGGAGAACATAAGGAGGTTCGTCCATGTCCTACACGGCGATGTATCGACGGTTCCGTCCGACCACCTTTGAAGAGGTCAAGGGGCAGGATGCGATTGTCACAACACTGAAAAACCAGATCCGGTCGGATCGTATCGGTCATGCCTATTTATTCTGCGGTACAAGAGGTACCGGTAAAACGAGTATTGCGAAGCTTTTTGCAAAAAGCGTCAACTGCGAGCATCCCGTGGATGGAAGCCCCTGCGGGGAGTGCGCATCCTGTAAGGCGATTGCAGAAGGCAGAAGCATGAATGTAGTAGAAATAGATGCGGCATCTAATAACGGCGTCGATAATATTCGTGAAATTGTGAACGAAGTGGCATATTCCCCGACGGAAGGAAAATACCGCGTTTATATCATCGACGAGGTTCATATGCTTTCTGCGGGAGCGTTCAACGCACTGTTAAAAACCCTGGAGGAGCCGCCGTCCTACGTCATCTTTATTCTGGCGACAACGGAAGCCAATAAAATTCCGGTTACGATTTTGTCCCGCTGTCAGCGTTATGATTTCAAGCGCCTGACGGTGGAACAAATCGAAGAGCGCATGAAGGAAGCCCTTGCCGCGGCGGGCGAAGAGCTGCCGATCGAGGAAAAGGCGTTAAAATACCTTGCAAAATCCGCAGACGGTGCGATGCGTGATGCCTGGAGCCTTCTGGATCAGTGCCTCGCGTTCCATTTCGGACACGAGCTGACCTACGATATGGTGCTGGACGTGCTGGGCGCGGTGGATACGTCAGTGTTCAGCAAACTGTTGCGCTGCGTGATTGCGCGGGATGTGGCGGGCTGTATCGGTGTGCTGGAAGAGATCGTGCTGCAGGGACGGGATATGAGCCAGTTTGTTTCCGATTTTACCTGGTATCTGCGCAACCTCCTGCTGGTGAAAACTTCCGGGGATTCTTGTGAAGAAGTGATTGACATATCCAGTGAGAATCTGGCAAGATTGAAAGAAGAAGCGCAGCAGATCGAAGTAGACGCGATCATGCGGGATATCCGGTGTTTTTCGGAGCTGTCCGGCAGGATTCGCTATGCGGGTCAGAAACGTGTCCTGATTGAAATGGCGCTGATTCGGCTGTGCAGGCCGGAGATGGAGACGAACGAAGATACACTTCTGGAACGGATTCGAAAGCTGGAACAGACGGTGGAACAGATCGAAAGCGGCTCGATTGCAGTCGCAGCGGTGCCGACAGGACAGCCCGCAGTGCAGGCAGCAGCGCCGGTCAGAAAGGCAGAGCTGCCCAAGGCAGTTCCCGAGGAAATCAAAGAAATCGTAGCCAAGTGGCCGCGGGTTGCAGGAAGTGCACAGCAGCCGATGAAGTCGTATCTCAAAAATGCGCGCCTAAGCCTTGGCGGTGACAATCGGCTGTTGCTTGTGGTGGAAGACGGGCTGGCGTCCGATTATTTTACCAAAGAACCGGCAAATAAGGGCGCACTGGAACAACTGTTGGCGGAGCTGACGGGCAGGCAGATCGAGGTTGAAGTCCGCAGCGTGCACAGCAAACAGGAAATGGAAAGTTCTTATGTAGACCTGACAAGGGTCATTCATATGGACATAGAAGAAGAGTAACAAACAGAAAGGATGCAATAAAATGGCAAAGAGAGGCGGTTTTCCGGGCGGCATGGGTATGCCCGGCAACATGAATAACCTGATGAAGCAGGCACAGCGCATGCAGCGTCAGATGGAAGAAGGACAGAAGGAACTCGAGGTGAAAGAGTTTTCTGCAAAATCCGGCGGCGGCGCGGTTGAGGCTGTCGTAAACGGCAAAAAGGAGCTGGTAAAGTTGACCATTTCCGAAGAAGCAGTAGATCCGGAAGATGTGGAAATGCTGCAGGATATGATCGTTGCGGCTGTGAATGAAGCGATGAAGCAGGCGGACGAAGCGAGCCAGGAGCTGATGGGTAAAATGACAGGCGGACTCGGCGGAGGCTTCCCGTTCTGATATGGATCTTTACAGCGGCTATATCAACAAACTCATTGACGAGCTTTCGGGGCTTCCCGGAATTGGCAGTAAATCTGCGCAGCGTCTGGCGTTTCACCTGATCGGGCTTCCGGAAGCAAAGGTGAACAGGATTGCAAATGCGATGATACAGGCTCGGCAGAATGTTCGCTATTGTAAGGAATGTTTTACCCTGACCGATAACGAGCTTTGCCCGATCTGTGCCAACACAGAGCGGGACCATTCGACGATTATGGTTGTGGAGAACAGCCGGGATCTGGCTGCCTACGAAAAAACCGGAAAATACAAAGGAGTCTATCATGTGCTGCACGGGGCGATTTCCCCGATGCTGGGCGTGGGACCCCATGATATCAAATTAAAAGAGCTGATGGAGCGCCTGAGTAGAGAGCCGGAGGTAAAAGAAGTCATTATCGCAACCAACTCCAGCCTTGAGGGTGAGACGACGGCGATGTACATCGGCAAGCTGATTAAACCTACAGGAATCCGTGTGACGAGAATCGCGAGCGGCGTACCGGTAGGCGGCGATCTGGAATACATTGATGAAGTAACACTGCTTCGTGCGCTGGAGGGGCGTACTGAGCTGTAACAGACAAAATTTTCAGACGAAAGAGATGGACGAACCTATGAAAAAAGAGTTATTCGGGGAAGTAAACGGCAGAGAGGTGTATTTGTATACACTGGAAAACAGTCATGGTATGAAGGTGACGGTCAGCAGCTTCGGTGCGCTGATCATCCGCATCTGGGCGCCGGATCATAACGGAAATTTTGCAGACGTTGCACTTGGTTATGACAGGTTGGAGCAATATCTGGAAAACGGTAAATTTTATGGTGCAGTCGTTGCGCCGAATGCGAACCGGATCGGCGGTGCAAAATTCACCCTCGAAGGAAAAACCTATGAGCTGTCTGTCAACGACAATGGCAATAACCTGCACAGTCACAGAGCTCTGGGTGGGCATAAGCGGATCTGGGATGCCGAAGAAAAAGAAAACGGCATTTTATTCACGATGTCTATGAAAGATGGGGAACTTGGCTTTGGCGGAAACAGGGACTTTTCGGTTCTGTATGAGCTGACGGAGGAGAACGGACTGCGCATTACCTATGATGTGGTAAGCGATGCAGATACGATTCTTAACCTGACAAACCATTGCTATTTCAATCTGGATGGACACGGTGCCGGACAGATTACCGACCATGAGCTGCAGTTGTTTTCCCATGCGTATACCCCGGCCGATGCAGAATCGATTCCGAATGGAGATATTTTACGCGTAGAAGGTACACCGATGGACTTCACAGAGCCGCATCTGATCGGCGAACGGATCGATGCAGACTTTGACCAGCTTAAAATGGCAGGCGGATATGACCATAACTGGGTTCTGGACAATTACACCGGGCAGGTTCGTAAAATTGCAGTTGTCAAGAACTCCGATAAATCCCGCACGATGGAGGTTTATACAGATCTTCCGGGCGTTCAGTTCTATTCTGGCAACTCCAGGGATCTTGAAGCCGCAAAGGATGGGAAAACCTACGGCTACAGAGCGGGCCTGGCACTGGAAACCCAGTTCTATCCGGACACACCGAACAAACCGCAGTTTCCTTCTTCGGTATTCGGACCTGACAGACCGTATCACACCGTAACAGAATATCGGTTTGTATAAAACTGTCCGCGCAGGGCATAGAAAAACCGGCAGCAGCGAAGCGATCAAAGCTTTGCTGTCTGCCGGTTTTTCTTCCTTTATCTTTTGCAGGTCAGAGTCTCGTCCCCGCCAACGCCTTTACAAAGCTTTTCTCCTCGGATCCATGCTTCATCCATGCACAGATATTTAATACGCTTACGATAGCCCCACGCATAAGCGACATGAATCCTGCCGTCTTTTCCCTGAATCAGGCAGGGATATTCGTAACGGCGGTTGTTGACGTCGTTCCACGGACCGATAAAGCCCTCGCCGTGCTCGATGATACGCCGCCAGGGCCAGCTTTTTCCTCCGTCCTCGGAAATGGCGAGTACGACAGGACAGCGCTGGTCGGGCCAGACGGTGCGCTCGGGCTCGTCATTGAAGGCGACGTCATTGTATACAACGCAGACTGCGCCGCTTTGAAGACGGATTGCGGTAATGCTTGCGTTGTTGTTGCGCAGCACAGTAGGCTCCGGCACGCTCCAGGTCTCGCCGTTATCATGGGATTCCGAACGGTAAATATGGTCAGCAGAGCGGCTGCGCAGCAGGCAGATCAGATTTCCGGGAGAAAGCTCCACGATATTGCCGTGTACGCGCCCGCGGCTGCCGGGCATCATGACGCTGCGCCAGGTTTTGCCCTGGTCGTCTGAAAGCTGCAGGACGGTGTAATCGTCTCCCATGCAGGAATCGTTGATCGCACAGCGGAAATTGTTGAAAATAAAACGTCCGTTGGACAGAATCTGAATCTTTTGCCGGCAGAACGAGCCGGGAGCGGAAAACATTGTCTCAGTCGTCTCCCAGGTGCGCCCGTTATCGCGGGAAATTTTCCGGCGGATTTCAGCAGTTCCCTGTAAATTGTCAGAGGTTGGATTGTCAGGATCACGGGAAACCTGTGCGGTATACATCAGCCAGATTTCTCCGTTTGGATGCAGGAAGAGGGAAGGATTCTGCTCGCTGCGGGTTGGATCATCGGAAACAATTACCGGTGTTTCCCACTGGGAACTGTCCTCTGACAGACGTGACACAGCGATGCTGACGTCCGCGTTTCCCTCACAGGAGCCTGCAAACCAGCAGCAAAGCAGATCGCCATTTCCAAGCTCTAAAAGATCGGGCGCGTGACAGCTGTTCCACGGATTCGGAATCAGGGATTCCACGAAATTCAAAGCGGTATCGCGGTAAAGCCTGCCGTCGTCTCTGACAGACGGCAGGTCAATAATTGTATGTGACATAAGTCCCCTTTCTTTTGACATTGCGCAGGACGATGCCCACTCAATATGAAACGCATGCGCGAAAGATCCTTTTGTGAATCTTTTTGCGCATGCGCATAACAGGTATATACAAATTTACGCGTGCATTGTCGCAGCTGTGTACAGTGTAGGCGTCTCGTCACAGTTTTCCACGCGGATCGTTTTTGCCTCTCCGGGATAGAGCTTGAAGTAGTTATCACTGTAATGTACTCTGTCGTCGCTTGTCATCAGATAAGCGAAGGGTGTAAATACGTTTGCACGGACGGTTACGAGCAGATCGCTGCCGTCTTTTTCAACGGATTCGATCACCGCATCGCTTTTCGGAATGGTGTATTCGCGGTAATAAGCGCGCAGGCTGTCAGCTGTTTCAAAGCCGTCTGCACTTACAACGAAATATCCGTCTGCGGCAGGCTCTTCAGCGTCTACATGAAATTGCTGCCAGGAATGCGGAGCAACGGTCAGATCCTTTGTCAGGAGAACACTATTGTGTGCGCCATCAAAGGCCTGTGTGCCGATGCAGATAGTTGTCCGGATTTCATCAGGGGTTTCGTTGATGACGGTTACAACCGCGCCGCCGTCTGCCTTCCGGATAATCAGTTTTTTCGTATCAAAAGCGCGTTTTAAGAAGTAGAACGAAACCTTTCTGGTCAGATAGTAATCGATAATGGTCCAACCGGTTTCCGGCCAGCAGTCATTGTACATCCAGATCAGATCGCCGGCACCATAAGATTTCTGGCGGAGCGCCTCTGCCATTTCGGCATATAAAAGTCCCTGCATGATACCGCTGTAAAGCAGATAGCCGCGTTCGTCCAGCGTGGAAAATTCAGTCAGATGGCGGTTGATAACGCCGTCGATGGCCCCACGCTTGCGTTCGAACTCGCCGTGATGCTTCCAGGACGGATTGTTGAAGGACATCTCTTCCCCGTCCAAATACCGGCGGACGGTGCTTTCCATCTGCGCGCCGAAAAATCCGTATTCACTGGAAAAACGCGCCGGGAATCGATCAAAAGCTTCCAGTTCGTAAGAGAATTTGAATCTCGTCTTGGAATCGCGTCCAAAATAAGTCCATGCATGGACGTCTCCCTCTTCAGTGGTATTGGAACGTTCTCCAAAATACGGGGTGGAGGGCATGTAGGGAATCAGCGGGCTATTATGCTGGACCGCGCGGGGCTGGATGTAGTTGAAAATCTGATCGCCCCAGTAGCGTTCGGGCTGAAGCATTCCCGGGAACCAGTCGGTGTAGGACTCGGCGATTTCGTTGTTTCCGGTCCAGACTGCCATACAGGGATAATGCGCCAGACGCTTGGTCTGATATTCTGCCTCGCGTTCTGCTTCGTAAAGGAACGAATCCTTCTGATCAGGATAAAAAGCACATGCATACATAAAATCGTGCATCAGTAAAATACCGTATTCGGAGCAGTAATCGTAGAAGCAATCCGGTTCATAAGTGCCGCCGCCCCACATACGGAACATGGTAAAGTGTGCTGCTGCGCCTTCGCTGACCAGCTTTTTATAGTTTTCATCAGGCGTCCGCAGATAGATAGAATCGGTAGGAACCCAGTTGCCGCCTTTACAGAAAATACGGGTGCCGTTGATTTTGAAGAAGAAGTTGCGGCTTTCATCCGGCAGCCTGGAAAAGTCGATGGAAAGCGTGCGGATACCGATTTTCTTCGGTTTTGCTTCATGGGTGATGCCGCGTGCCGTGCAGCGTGCGGTAAAGGTATAAAGGTTCTGAGCACCGTAACCGTTCGGCCACCAGAGCTTTGCATTCTTTAATACAACGCGTTCCTGTGCAAAATTGATGCCGCCGACAAGCATCAGGGTCTGATGACCGGTATACGCGGTCTTGCCGTCGATGGACAGCTCATATTCCAGCTCTGTTTCAGCGCTCTGCACCATGTTGGATTTTTCAATTTCAAAATGAAATTCGATTTCTGCATCATTTCCGGAAAGGCTGAGCGTATCGACGCGGGAAGCGATTACCTGTGCACCGCTGAACGCTTCGATTTCGATCGAACGTCCGATACCGCAGGTAGGAACGGGCTGACACCAGTCCCAGCCATAGGTAAACTGTGGCTTACGCGTGTATACACGCTGGTCGCAGATCGCATTGTCACTTGCACAGTAATAGGAAACGGTGTCATGTGGATAATTTAATTCCATGCCGGAGGTCAGACGGATCACGATCTGGTTGGTACCGACATGCAAAAAGCGTTTGATATCTGCAGAAAAAGCACAGAAGGTATTTTCCTGATGTCCGGCGGGAATGCCGTTAACTAAAATATCGGCATTAAAATCGAGCATTTCAATGTTCAGGCGGACAATATCTTCGTTGAGCATTTCTTCGGTGATATCAAATTCTTTGACAAGCCACCAGGAAAGCTCTTTAATCCAGATGCTTTTTTTCGTATTGTCCTTTAAAAAAGGCTCCTCGATAACTCCGTTATCGATCAGGGCGGTTGTAACGTCGCCGGGTACAGTCATAGGAATATATCCCGTTTTGGAAGGATAGGGGTGCATGGCGAGGGCGGTATTTACCGTAAATTTCGGATCGGGTTCTTTCAGATACATTTCCCGTTCCTCCTCGGTCATATTTTCTTCGGTCAGATAACCGGGAATTGTCGGCTTGGGAGGCATGGCGTTGAGGTGGACGAGCACCTCTGCACAGCGATCTGCTGTTACGTCCATAAACTCGCCGCGAAGTTTCCATTCGCCTGCAAGAGAAAGTTTGCTCATTTTCAGTACCACTCCTTTAGTATATTCTGCAGAAATTTTGGTATCTACTAAAAAATAGTTTAGAAGAGCCCGGAAGGAAATACAATGTATTTTATTGTGCTTTTTATATCGAACAGAAGTGTTTGACAGAATAAATATGTGCAAAAGTTCCAGAACGGGACTTTGCTCCAAACCGCCAAAAAAGAGCGCATAAACAGACAAAATCTGCGGCAACGGTCTGCTAAGATTAGGAAAAACGGGGTGCCCGGATGGAAAGGAGCAGAGGTAAAATGTTGAAAATACCCAAAAATGTGATGCAGATCGGGACAGGCAGTCCGAATGTAAAATTGTACATGGAGGATTATGTCCATACGTTTCTGGAACGATGCCAGGGAAAAGAGACGTGTCTGGCATTCGGGCAGCAGGAGGAAAAGGACGGCATCCGCTATTATTTGATTTACGGGGTGGAAAAAGAAACGGACTTCAGGCGCGGAAATTTTTCGTATTTTCAGAAGCTGGAGCGGATTGGAAAAATTGAAAAAAAGGAAGCTGCCGTCCGGTTCTGGACCGTGCGGGGAGAAGAAATCCAGATCGGAGGCTATTTTATTTTTTATGAACAAAACGAAGAAATGCAGGCATATATGATTGCTGAACGGGAGCAGAGCCGCCCTGCAGATGTGGAGGAGGAACGGGTGATGGAAGCGATCAATGCCCGCCGGGAAAAAAGAAAAGCGGAGGCTGCAGCGGACGCAGTGCGGGGGATAACCGCCTCCAGGGCGTCTGCGCCGAATACAGCGTCTGGCAGGAAAACGGTGCTGTCAAGGCTGGGTGCGCTTAAGGCTGCAGCACCTACGCTGAACGCAGCGTCGAGGAAAACTGCTTTTGGGACAGCTTATCAGGCCCGCTTGGGCAGTACCGGCGCCCTATTCCCGAAGCTTTGCCGGATTGGCTGCCTGGTGCTTTTGTTGGTTCTGGTCGGAACGGCGCTGACGTCCGTCAATCAGTACCCGGATATGAAAGCGGTTTCCGCCCTGTTGGCAGGAGCTGTCCGGAATACAAAAAATGAGACGGAAAATACATCTCCCGGACTGATTGTAGAAGAGACTGTTGGCTGGAATTCATCGGACGAAATGGCGCAGTCTGCCGCCTTGGACGAAGCTACACAGGCGGACGATGCAACCGGTGCGGCCAATACGGCGATGGATGGCGAAGTGACAGACAATAGTACGACGGACGACAGTGTAATGCCAGACAGCGTAATGTCGGACAACGTAATGCCAGACAGCGTAATGCCAGCCAGCATAACGACGGACAGCGTAATGGCAGATGGCCAGAATGCGGTCACGACCGACGCAGACGCTGAATCTTCGACAGCCCGGCAGTCCGCATCAGCCTCCGATTCCTTTCCTCAGGTTCAGGAAGCCCTGGCGCACCCGGAAAGCTATCAGGTGCAGAAGGGAGACAGCCTCATCGCTATTTCCAGGAGATTTTACGGAACAGATGAAAAGGTGATAGAAATCTGCCGCCTGAATAATATAAAAGACCCGAATCAAATCCAGCCCGGACAGAATATTTTACTACCTTCAAAATAATGAATGTGTTATGATGGAATGAGCGCACAAGAAAAACAAGCGACGCCGAAGGCGACATTTGTTTTTCTTGCGCCATTAGAGAACGAGCAGCCTGCATAGCAGGCGGTAAAGCGCGTCAGCGCGGGCTCGTGATGGAATGAGCGCAAGTGAGTCAACATGCTCGCAAAGATGCTGCAAAAGAAATGGGGACTTATCTCATATGGTAGATATCAGGGAATACCTGCGAAAAAAAGAAAAAAACGAGAAAAAAGACAGCAAGAATTTTAAACGGGAAATCCGGGCGCATCGTCTGAAAGTGATCCTTCGTTCCTGCTGCGTAATCGGCGTGATCGCAGCGCTGACGGTGACGGCGGTAACACTGCTTAAAAATCAAACCTACTCCGGCTACACGGTCGTGTCCGCAATCGACAGGAACCAGGTATCCGGTTCTACTCTGTTGAGCTACCAGAATGGCTTTCTGACTTACAGTAAGGATGGTATCAGCTATACGGATTACAAGGGCAACGCCATGTGGAACCAGACTTACGACATGCAGTCGCCATGCGTCTCCGTGCGGTCGGGCTGGGTCGCAGTTGGGGATTATAACGGCAACCTGATTTATGATATCAGTCAGGACGGGACATCCAAACAGATTGATACGAATCTTCCGGTGAAATCGCTGTCCGTGGCAGCGAACGGCGTTGTGGCAGCGATTCTGGAGGATGGGGATGTGACCTGGATCAACGTCTATAATCCTACTGGGGAAAAAGCAGTCGGAATCAAAACGACGATGCAGAAATCAGGTTATCCGGTTTCCGTGTCATTGTCGGACAATGGAAAACTGATGATGGTGGCATATCTGAAAGCAGAAAGCGGCAGTATGAAATCGATCGTCAGCTTTTACAATTTTGACGAAGTCGGACAAAACTACACCGACACGATGGTAAGCTCCTACGAATATTCGGATACGGTAATCCCGCTGGCAGAGTTTACGGGGACGCATACGGCGTATTCTGTGGGAAATAATCAGTTCATGTTATATGAAGGAAATGAAATTCCAAAAAATATCTTTCAGAATTTCATGCAGGAGGAGGTGCAGGACGTCCGCAGCAGCGGCAATTATGTGGCGTTTATTTTTAATGGAACGAATGGAAACGGAAAATATCGGATTGACATTTATAATATGAATGGAACGCAGGTGCTGTCGTTGCCGTTTGCAATCGAATACCGGGATGCTCTGATTTCGGATCAGGAACTGATTATATATAATGAAGCAGAGTGCCTGATTTATAACCTGAACGGAAAAGAAAAATACAGCGGACCGATACCGGAACAGACGCAGCTTTTGAAAACGCTGGGCGGAAACCGGTTTCTTGCGGTTACTGTAAACAGCATAGATATGATAGAAATGAAATAAACGGGAGAAAAAATGAACGTACTGCTGGTTTGTGTGATCTTATTTGCCCTCTGGCGGGGATATGCCGGAATGAAAAAAGGAATGGTGGATGAAATCAGGATGCTGCTGTCTCTGGTCATTTCTCTGTTCGTCATTTCGCTGGCTATCCTTTTATATAGCAGTGTGAAAGAAAAAAACACTACCAATATAATAATGTCGGTTCTGATGCTGCTGATTACCGGACTCGCAGCCAGACTGGTGAACCTGATTTTCAAGTCCCTTTCGGCAATCGCGCACCTGCCGATTCTGAAACTGCTCAACAGTGTACTGGGAATCGTGGTCGGCATGGCAGAAAGCATCGTAGTTTTATGGATTATTTATATTGTAATCGCCAGCTTCGATACAGGAAGAGTCGGCAGCCAGATCGCGGCATGGACCGTTGAAAACGAATGGCTGACGAAACTTTATCAGATGAACCGGTTCGCCTACTGGCTGGCGGGATTATCCTGATGTTACGGGATTGTAAAAAACGTCACTTGTAAAAGTTAATTCCACTTTGTAAGGGTAACTTCCACCTTGTAGGAC
>OHBE01000233.1_pt1 | contig 65113 bp, 52 predicted proteins | sample 1577231 | NCBI WGS metagenome assembly OHBE01 (sample SAMEA3541506, study PRJEB24748) | human gut metagenome | biome: human gut; feature: human-associated habitat; material: faeces | place: China | collected 2012 | reverse complement strand
TTGTATAGCGATGAACAAAAAAGGAAGTGCATCGTGCATTACGACACACCTCCTTGGCAAGCGGTTCCTCGTTTTTCATGGCGTGGGCAATCCCCATCACATTCAATGCCTTGTCGTTCTCCGGAAAGTTTCTCACCCTTTTCAGGGCGGCATCGGGATTGTTTTTCAGCAATTCGCCTACGGCGGCGTTGATGCCTGCCACTTCGCTTTCGGGGAATGTATCGGCGGCGATGTCGAACACCTCTTTATATTGAGGGCTGTCTTGCGGATAAGTTTCGGCAACCAGGAACATTTCGTTCAGGCTCAAGAGCTTGGGCTTCGTCTTTAGCACCTGCTTCGCTTCCTCCACATTGAACGGGCGGGAGACGAAAGCGATGTCGTAGTCGTTGCGGCGCAACGGCGGATAAAATTCGGTGAGCAAGAGGTTGTAGGTCTCTCCGTTGTCCAAAGCTTTCAAGCGCGCGTCGCGGGCATCCCATCCGGGCTCTTTGTCGATGATTTCCACTATGGCGTCTTTGTTGGGCAGGGTAGAGGCGGCTACCGCCTTGCGCAGCCCTTTCCAGTCTTCTCCGAACCACTCCACCTTGAATTGTTGCTGCGTGTATCCGTGTTTCTTCTTCAGATAGCGCGCGAATGTCTCCGCCCGCCGTTGCGAAAGCAGCATGTTGCGCTGTTCGGTGTCTTCGGGCGAGGCATATCCCGAGACGGTGAAGTGGTTGATGTTCAGGTCTTTGTCCGTTTTCAGCTCTTGTATGATCTTGTCGACCTTCGCCAGCTCGGCGGCGTTGTTTTCGAAATCGGTCAGCAAGTCGTACCGTCCCACCTTGTAGTTCAGGTGCGCGCTATGGCGTTCGCTTCGCTGCTTCACGGGTTCCACTTCGGGAACGATGTATGCGAAACGGTAATCGGGCTTAAAGAAGTCGGGCAGTACTTTTTCGACCACCGATTTCTCCTCTTTCCCCACGCCGCAATCGGCGCAACCGAACACTTCGGTGAAGAACAGCAACCTTGCCGCCCGTTGCCAGTCGGCATACCGGCAAGCGGCTTCGTAAGGAATGCTTTGCGAAGCGCCTTTGCGGTGTACCACTTCCGCCGCCGGCTCCGGTTCGAAAACTATTTTCCCTTTCCACCGGAAGGGGCGTTTCAGCACTTTGTCGCGGGTGGTTCCCTTGATGACGACCGGAGGCAACGCTTCGGTCTCGGCTCCGGAAAGCGAGCTGATGACGGGAGTCAGTACGATGAGATGGTTTCGCTTGATATCCAGTTCGCTCAGGTCGATGTTCATCGTCACCCTCGTGACGCCTGCTTTCTTATGGACAGCCAAATTTTGAACGCTGATTTGATCGGCATAATTTGTCTGCGCTTCCGTTTTTTCGATACACAAGGCAGTTGCCGCTATCATTGACAAGATATGTATGTATTTCAGTTTCATAACTACAAGAATGCTTAAATGTTATTTCATAAAATAGATGAGAGAAACAGCCGCTTTGGTGACTCCGAAATAGTGCTTGTGGTTGCTTCCTATTTTGCTGCCGCATTTCACGCAGGGATATTTGTCGTAAGTGAGATATACGTACCCCGCGCCCAAGTTCAGTTCGAAATTCCATCTGGGAGACAAGATCCATTGATAGCCGTAGCTGAGTCCGCCTCCATAAGCGAAACCTTCGTACCGGTAATCTTTCAATTTAGACAGTCTTCCTATGGGAATATCCCATCCCCCCATGTTGTATTCGCCCGCGAGGGCATGCACCCCGAAGAAATGTCCGTTGAAACTTTCGCATAGCCAATAGCGCAACTCGGGCATCACTATCCAATGCTTCGCCTTTTTAGTGTCTGAAAAATTGAAAGGATTATAACCGCCGCCTATCTCGAGCGTGTATTTCCGATTGAAAGAAAACTCTATACCTATATTAGGGGTACCCGCAGCCGCCCAATGGGCTAAATTCGTTTTTACCCCTGCCGATTGGGCGCGCGCTACTCCGCCCCCTATAATAAATAGGCTTAGCAGAAGAGAAAAAAGAGTTTTATTCATAGCAATTTATGTTTGATGTTAAGTGTCCGTTTCGGGCGAAATGCTAGGCTTTTTCGCTTAAAGATTGGTCTAAAAGTACACGAATCTAAACAAGAGTGAAAATATTTTAGGTAGACAAATGGGTGGACAGGGGGTGGACAAATGGGTGGACAAGGTATCGGATAATCCGAGATGAGGTTAATAACTATCAGATTGTTAACGATTTGCAAAATGAGGTGGGCTTTCACTGTATCGAATACATTTTTGATATTTTTCTCGAAAAGTGTCTGATATATCGTTTTTTTATTTATATTTGTAGAGGTAGTGAAAGCGTATTTCCTTATATAATAAAAAAAAGGGACGCGAACCTGCGATTCGTTGTCAGATGTTTTGACCGAATGATGAGGTACATGCCGGCAGGTTTGCAACGATGGAGACACAGACAGTAATTTTTATTGTTTTATTTATAATAACAATAAATAGACATAGTTAATTGAATAACAAATCGAGCCTATTTTGAAACAACTTATTTATTCGATATGGATAAGTGTGCTTGGTATTTGTACGGTGTCTTTTTCATATGCGGGATATGCGCGTGGCATAGATAAGAAAGAATTTGAACGCATTGTCCGGAAAAGCGACTCCATATCGGACACGCTCGGACTGCGGACCTACTTCGACAGACAGATCGACGCATGCCCGGGGGAACATAAACAAATGCTGCGATGTGCATACTACGTGCGCCTTGCCCAATTATGGGCGCAACAGGAGGATGGTGTGAACGAAAAAAGCGATTCGCTCTTCAAAAAAGCGTTGAGGGTGTTCCCCTTGAACGGAAACAAGGGATTCAGGGCATGGCTCAACACGCAGTACGGATTCTACTATTACTCGTTCGGCCAATACACCCGGGCCCTTCCGCATTTTGTGACCGTGGCGAGAATGATAGAAGATTTCCCGTTCAACAAATGTGAGTTGTACATGGTTGGCGAGACCTACCGTCTCAACGCTTATTACAGGGGCACCCTCGGCGACGATGAAACTTCTTTGTCGTACCTGCTTACTTCGCTTATATATACCCCCGAAACGGATAAAAAACACTGTGAGCTATTAAATAATATAGGAACAATCTACCATCGCCAAGGCAAGTTGGACGAGGCATTGAAGTTTCATGAAAAAGCGATCAGAAACGCGCTTGCGCACAAAGATTCGACGCATTACGCCAAAGCGTTGGGTGAAATCGCACAGATTCATGTAGCCCATGGCGAATACGACATCGCCCTCCGGATGCTGGCGCGGGATATCGCCATTTCTCGGAAAATCGGCGATGAAGGCAACACCATGTACGCGTCGATGCAAATGGCTAAGGTTTATTTGTGGAAAAACGATTTTGAATCGGCCAAGAGCTATTTGACAGAGGTGTATGCCTATCTGAACAGCAAGAAATATTTAGCCGATTGCGCGCTGCGTTTTGCCGAGCTGATAGAAGAAATCGATACTAAGGAGCGAACCGTTGAAAACGCGTTGAAAATTCTGAGGAAGGTGAACGGATTGCAACCTTTCCTGTCTGCCACCGACGGCGAATTGATGCTGAAATACATCAATCTGGAGATACAAAAAGACGAATTCGCGTATCAGCTCCGGATGGAGAAAAGCAACCGACGGATCGAGGTACACAGAAACATCGTTTTATCGTTGTTCGCTTTCTGCCTGTTGGTGTGCCTTGTTTTGGTGTTTTTCCGTGTGGCGGGGATGCTGAAAAACCAGAAATTCCATTATAAGAAAAGAATCTTGTCGCTGCAGAGCGACAAGGACTCTTCGGAGAAAGAGCTCGAAAAAACATACAACTCGCTTGTGGCTTATCAAAACTACTTGGATGAGAAGAATAAGCAGATTGTCCGCTTGGAGGCGGAGATAAAATACATGGTGTCCACATCGCCGGGAGGCGGTCCGGAAATGGAAAAACTGCTGACTTCGCACCTGATGACCAAGGAGAATTGGCAAAGCTTCAAGGAGATGTTTATAAAGGAAAACTACGAAGCGTATAGCGCTGTGTTGAACGAATTTCCCGAAATCAGCGAGGCGGCGCTGCGTATCGAGCTGGTGCAGAAGCTGGGGTTTACGAATGCCGAGACTGCACGAATTCTGGGAATCACGGTGGATGCGGTGAAGAAATCGAAACAACGTTTGCGTAAGAAGCACCCATGCTAAGCCGAAAAAGGGCTGCGTCGTTCTGTCACGACACAGCCCCAATCATGGTTTGAGAAACTTCTTGCGGAGTCTCTTATTTCTTGTTCCGGTTTTGCTTTTGCTGACGTTCTTTCATCAGTTGTTCCTGCTGTTTTTGCATCGCTTCCAGACGGGCGGCGAATCCGGAGGTTTTCATTTGCTTCGGATCTTTCTTCTTCGCTTCGAGAATGGCGAGGAGTTTCTCTTCGTCGGTCGTCCTGCGGAGCATGATCATGGTCCCCACGCTGATGAGCGTAGAGAGGAAATAGTAGTAGTTCAAGCCGGCAGGGTAGCTGTTGAGCACGAACAGCAACATTACCGGCATGAGGTACGACATCCATTTCATCGCCGCCATCTGCGGTTGCGCGCCGGTGTCCTGCATGGACATGGTGTACTTGGTGTTCAGGATGTTGGTCACCGTCATGAGCACACAGAACAGGCTGAGGTGGCTGCCCAGGAACGGGATGTGGAACGGGAAATGGATGAACGCGTCGTAGGTAGAGAGGTCGTCTGCCCAGAGGAAACTTTCCTGACGCAACTCGATGGCGCTCGGCACGAACATGAACAACGCCATCAGGATGGGGAACTGGAGGATCATCGGCAGGCATCCGCCCATCGGACTCACTCCGTATTGGCTGTAAAGCGCCATTACCTCCTGTTGTTTCTTCATGGCGTCTTCCTGTTTGGGGTATTTCTTGTTGATCACCTCGATTTTAGGCTTCAGTACACGCATCTTGGCGGACGACATATACGTCTTCCACGTGGCGGGATAGACCGCCGCTTTCACTAAGAGGGTGAGGATGAGCAGAACGACACCCATGCTCAGCCCCCAACGGGTGAGCCAGTCGAACACGTTGATGGTGATGTACTGGTTGATGGTGCGCACGACGGGCCATCCGAGGTAAACCAGCCGGTGCAGTTTCCATTTCTCTTCGCGTCCTTTGTCGAGCGCTTTCAGCGTTTTGAAATGGTTGGGTCCCAGATAGAAGAACAGTTCGGTAGGCCTCGCCCCCGTAGGGTCGAAGAACGTGTTCATCTCGGCGGAGTAGTCTTTGACGTATCCGCTTCCCTCTTTTCGTAATCTGGAGCGTACCGATACCTTATCGAAATCCTGTGCGGCGATGAGCGCGGAGGAGAAGAACTGGTTCTTGAAGGCGATCCAGTCGGCGCGTCCTTCGAGTTTCTTCTCGTCGTCTTTGGCAGCGGAGAGATTGTCCACCTTTCCTCCGTCCAACTTATAAGTCAGTTCGGAGAGGCGGTTTTCGAACCCGAACCCTTTTTCGAGCTGGCGCGCTTTCTGGCTCCATTCGATATCGACATATTCCGTGCTCGCCAGCTTGTCCGCCATGCCGGTGGCCTGAATGCGGAAATCCATCAGGTAGCTGTCTTGTTTGAGCGTATAGATGAAGTCGATATAGCTGTCCGCATCCGCTTCGAGACGCATCACCACACTGCTGTCGGTCTTGTTGACAGGCGTAAAGTAGTAGTCTTTGGTCTGTATGGCCCCCTGCTTGTTATAGAAGTTGAAGCTCATGGCGGCGTCTTCTTCGTTGAAAAGAACGACAGGCGTCTGTTTGTCCTGCCCCTTATATTCTTTCAGCATAGCCGACCGTACCCGTCCGCCTTTGGTGGTGAGGGTGATTTCGGCTACATTGTTGGCGATGATGACCGGCGATTCGGTTCCCTTTGCTGCGTTGAAGAAGAGCGAAGAAGAGTCTTCGGCGAGCGCCGCTTTCTTTTCGTTGGCGAGCGCCGCTTCGGTTTTGGCTTTCAGCGCTTCTTCCTGCTGCTGCACTAAAGCGATAGAGTCGTAGTATCTCTTCTGCGCGGCAAGCTGCTCCTGACTCGGGCGGCTCAGTATGCTGAACCCGATGAGCAGGATGCCTATCAGCACGAGACCTGTAATGGTGTTTTTATCCATCTTTGTTGATTATAGAGAATTAATTAATACTTGCTTTTTCGTTTTCGATAGCGGCCTTCACAAACGAGAGAAACAGCGGGTGGGGGTTGAGCACCGTGCTGGTGTATTCGGGGTGGAACTGCGTTCCGACGAACCATTTCAGCGCGGGTATCTCGACAATTTCCACCAGGTCCGATTCGGGATTGATGCCCGTGCACTTCATGCCGGCAGCCTCGTATCGCGCCTTGTAGTCGTTGTTGAACTCGTAGCGGTGGCGGTGGCGCTCCTGAATGTGCTCTTTCCCGTAGGCTTCGAAAGCTTTCGAGTCTTTCTGCAACACGCATTCGTAAGCTCCCAGGCGCATGGTGCCGCCCATGTTGGTGACCGCCTTCTGCTCCTCCATGATGTCGATGACATTGTGCGGCGTTTTTTCATTCATCTCGCGCGAGTTGGCGTCGGCATAGCCCAGCACATTGCGCGCGAACTCGATGGCGATGCACTGCATGCCCAGGCAGATGCCGAAAGTGGGAATGTCGTGCGTGCGGGTGTATTTGATGGCGACGAACTTTCCGTCGATGCCCCGTTGCCCGAATCCCGGGCCGATCATGACGCCCGCCATGCCTTTCAGCGCTTCCGCCACATTCTCGTCGGTGAGGTTTTCGCTGTTGATGAAATGCACCTCCACTTCGCGGTCGTTGTATGTTCCCGCCTGCGACAGCGCCTCGCGGATGGATTTATAGGCGTCTTGCAAATCGTATTTCCCCACCAGCGCGATGTCGACCGGCGCTTTCGACCGGGCGGCGTGGCGGCGTTCGAGGAATGTGCGCCAAGGTCCCAGTTCGGGAGTCTCGCCCAAAGGAAGCCCCATCTTTTCGAGGATGGTGGAGTCGAGCTCCTGCTCCTGCATCAGCAGAGGCACTTCGTAGATGGTGGGCGCGTCGAGCGATTGCACCACCGCTTTCTCGTCGACATTGCAGAACAGCGCCACTTTCTTGCGCAATCCTTCGTTGAGCGGATGTTCGGTGCGAAGAACGATGATGTCGGGCTGGATTCCCACGCTTTGAAGCTCTTTCACCGAATGTTGCGTCGGCTTGGTCTTCAGCTCTCCGGCAGCCGCCAGATAGGGCACGTAAGTGAGATGCACGCAAAGAGCGTTTTTCCCCAGCTCGCGTTTCAACTGACGGATGCTTTCGAGGTAGGGGAGCGATTCGATATCGCCTACCGTACCGCCGATTTCGGTAATCACGAAATCGAACTTGTATTTGTTGCCCAGCAGCTTCACATTCCGCTTGATCTCGTCGGTGATGTGCGGGATCACCTGGATCGTCTTGCCCAGGTAGTCGCCCCGGCGCTCTTTGTCGATGACGCTTTTATAGATGCGCCCCGTAGTGATGTTGTTTGCCTTGGTGGTCTGTATGCCCAGGAAACGCTCGTAGTGTCCCAGGTCGAGATCGGCCTCGTGCCCGTCGACGGTGACGTAGCACTCTCCGTGTTCGTAAGGGTTCAATGTGCCCGGATCGATATTGATGTACGGGTCGAACTTCTGAATGGTTACGTTATAACCTCTTGCTTGCAGCAACTTACCGATGGACGATGAAATGATGCCTTTTCCGAGTGAAGAGGCCACACCGCCGGTGACAAAAATATACTTTGTTTCTCCCACAGCTGTAACTGTTTAAATTATGTTTACTTATGTAGTATGATCGGAATTAAAAACTGCAAAATTATAAAAAAAAGAGGAAGTCGGAGAGTTTCGCCCTTACAAAATTATTAAAAAATGCAATTTTAAAAGATTGCTATGAATTCTAAACAAAATAATGTATTTTTGTGCCAAAATTTAGGAATATCATGAGGAGAAGTTTTTTTTTACCGGCAGCTTTTGCATGCCTCTTTGCTTCGGCGTTTTCTTTACGCGCCGCAGATACTGCCGGAACCGCGATAAGTAAGGCGGATTCGCTTTCCACCGGATTGAGCGGATATCTGATGCTGAAACTGAACATGAACGGAAACACTCCGAAAATGGATACCGTCTCCATATTATATAATAAACATATCGGACAGCTCGACTACCTGAACGACCCTTCGGTGCCCGAACGTTACATCGCTTCGGACCCTGTTTATTTCCGTCTTTTTACCCTGCCGGCCTATTACTATTCGCCGATAGCCCGCTATTCGACGGTGGAGTGGACGCCTCTGCGCCCATATGAGCCTCAGGAGCGGTTTGCCGATGTTTTCCCCGCTTTCGACGATACCGAATTTACCCGTTACAAAAGGGTGAACGAGGTGGTGGACAAGGCGTTGATGAGCCTGTATTTGAACTGCCCGGAGCTGGTGGTGACCACCGAAGACCGGATTATGAGCCGCGATGTGTTCCGCAGCGACCTGAAACCGAAAATTTCTTCCAAAGCCAAAGTGATTCATCTGTTCGAACCGGAAGAAATGAGCGAGGATGTGGGGCAGGCGGATATCTTGATCAGGAAGCCGAACTGGTGGACTACCGGGGGGAGCGGTTCGTTGCAGATCAGCCAGAACCATGTTTCGAACAACTGGTATAAGGGAGGGGAGAGCAACTACTCCGGACTGGCTACTTTGCAGTTGTTCGCCAACTATAACGATAATGAAAAAGTGCTGTTCGAAAACCAAGTGGAAGCGAAGCTGGGCATGAGTTCCACCCCTTCGGACAAGTTTCACGACTACCTGATTACCACCGACCAGTTCCGGATGACGAACAAGCTGGGATTGCGGGCGGTAACGAACTGGTATTACACCATTTCGTCGGAGTTCAAGACGCAGTTCTGCCACGGATACAAGGCCAACAGCGAAGAGCTGATCTCGGCTTTTCTGGCTCCGGCCGACCTGTCGGTCAGTATCGGTATGGACTACAAGCTGAAGAAAAAGAAATACAACCTTTCGGTATTCATCGCTCCGTTGATGTATAACCTGCGCTATGTGGGAAACAGGGATGTGAATGAGGTGAAGTTCGGTCTGGAAGAGGGGAAATACTCGAAGAACGATTTCGGTTCGCAGATTAAGCCTACGCTCAACTGGACAATGGCCCGTTCGGTGACGCTGGAGTCGCGCCTCAATTATCTGACCAACTACAAATGGGCGCGCGTGGACTGGGAGAATACGTTTAATTTCGTGCTGAACCGTTATCTGTCGACGAAACTTTATATTCACGCGCGCTTCGACGACAGCGCCAAGCCTGTAGAAGGCGACAGCTATTTCCAGTTGAAGGAATTGCTGAGCTTTGGCATCAATTATAAATGGTAAGTTGAGGGAAATGACGGATCATACCATAACACATTCGGGTATTGTGGAAAACATACAGGGTTCTCATCTTTCGGTGAGGATTGTCCAGACCTCGGCATGCGCTTCCTGTAGCATAAAGGGGCATTGCTCTTCTGCCGACAGCCGGGATAAAATAATCGATATTTACGACGCCGGCGCCGCTTCGTACCGTGTGGGCGAGGAGGTGACGGTGATAGCCGCCACGTCGACGGGGATGAGGGCGGTGGCGTTGGCTTTCGTGATTCCTTTCGCGCTTCTGATTGTTTCGCTGTTTCTGCTGATGGCATGGACAGGAAGCGAACTATACGCGGGGATCGGGGCGTTGGCCGTATTGTTGCCTTATTACCTTATTTTGTGGCTGAACAAATCGCGTTTGAAGCGAAATTTTTCATTTACTGTAAAACCAATAAATAACTAAAAAACATTATGAATTTGATTCTGATTGCAGTAGTTTCGCTGGGAGCCATAGCGCTGGTGCTCGCTGCCGTGCTTTATGCGGCTTCCAAGAAATTTGCTGTGTATGAAGATCCGCGGATTGCCCAGGTGGGGGAAGTGTTGCCTCAAGCCAATTGCGGCGGATGCGGCTACCCCGGATGCAGCGGTTTTGCCGACGCTTGTGTGAAAGCGGGTTCGCTCGAAGGAAAATACTGCCCTGTGGGCGGACAGCTTGTCATGGCGCAGATTGCCGACATTCTGGGACTGGCGGCTACTGAAAGCGAACCGAAGGTGGCGGTGGTGAGATGTAACGGCACCTGCGCCAACCGTCCGCGCATCAACCTGTACGACGGTGCCCCAAGTTGCGCGATCGCCGCTTCGCTCTACGGTGGAGAGACGGGATGCAGCTACGGTTGCCTGGGATGCGGAGACTGTGTGGCAGCCTGCCAGTTCGACGCGATTCACATGAATCCGGAAACGGGATTGCCGGAGGTGGACGAAGATAAATGTACGGCTTGCGGCGCTTGTGTGAAAGCTTGTCCGAAGATGATTATCGAAATCCGTCCGAAAGGGAAGAAGTCGAGACGCGTCTACATCTCGTGCGTGAATAAAGACAAGGGAGCGGTGGCGCGCAAAGCATGCGAGGTGAGCTGTATCGGCTGCGGCAAGTGTGTGAAGACCTGCCCGTTCGAGGCTATTACGCTCGAAAACAACCTGGCTTATATCGATCCGTACAAATGCAAATCGTGCCGCAAGTGCGTGGAAGTTTGTCCGCAGAATAGCATCGTGGAGTTGAATTTCCCTCCGCGTAAGCCGAAAGAAGCGGAAGTGGCGGCCGGAGAAACGGCGAACTGAGACGTCGGGGCATAGCGAACAGCCGGCCTCAGAAAAACATCCGGCTTTAAAAAAAAGAAGAAATCAACAGAATTATAATACAGAATTGTATGTTAAAGACATTTTCAATCGGTGGAGTTCATCCACACGAAAATAAACTGTCGGCACATCAACCCATTATCACGGCGGAAGTGCCTAAAAAGGCGGTCATCCTGCTGGGACAGCATATCGGCGCTCCTGCCCGCCCTGTGGTAGGCAAGGGAGATATGGTGAAGGTGGGGACGAAGATTGCCGAACCTTCCGGTTTCGTTTCGGCTGCCATCCATTCTTCCGTGAGCGGAAAGGTGGTGAAGATAGATACGGTGGTGGATGCCAGCGGCTATGCGAAGCCCGCCATTTATATAGATGTGGAAGGCGACGAATGGGAAGAAACGATAGACCGCAGCGCGACGCTGGTGAAGGCGTGCGAGCTGTCGGCGGAAGAGATTGTGAAGAAAATTGCGGACGCAGGCATTGTGGGATTGGGAGGCGCTTGTTTCCCCACCCAGGTGAAGCTGACTCCGCCGCCGTCGTTCAAAGCGGAATGCGTGATTATCAACGCCGTGGAGTGTGAACCGTACCTGACTGCCGACCATCAGCTGATGCTGGAGCATGCGGAAGAAATCATGGTGGGCGTTTCCATCCTGATGAAAGCGGTGAAAGTGAACAAGGCGTTCATCGGTATCGAGAACAACAAACCCGACGCCATCGAGCTGATGACGAAGGTGGCTTCGACGTATGCGGGCATCGAGGTGATTCCGCTGAAGGTACAGTATCCGCAGGGCGGTGAGAAGCAACTGATAGACGCGATTACGAAGCGGCAGGTGGCGAGCGGCGCGCTCCCCATCTCGACGGGCGCGGTGGTGCAGAACGTAGGAACGGCTTTTGCCGTGTACGAGGCGGTGCAGAAGAACAAACCCCTGTTCGAACGGGTGATTACGGTGACGGGAAAATCGGTGGCGAAACCTTCGAACTTCCTGGCACGTATCGGTACGCCGATGAGCCAGCTGATAGACGCTTGCGGCGGACTGCCCGAAGATACCGGAAAGGTGATAGGCGGCGGACCGATGATGGGAAAGGCCTTGATGAATATCGAGGTGCCCACTGCGAAGGGAAGTTCGGGCATCCTGATCATGAACCGGAAAGAGGCGAAACGCGGCAAGGTGCAGACCTGCATCCGCTGCTCGAAGTGCGTAAGCGCTTGCCCGATGGGCTTGGAGCCTTATCTGCTCGGGGCTTTGTCGGAAAACGGAGATTTTGAAAGAATGGAAAAAGAAAGAATCATGGATTGCATCGAGTGCGGGTCGTGCCAGTTTACCTGTCCCGCCAACCGCCCCTTGCTGGACTATTGCCGTCTGGGCAAAGGAAAGGTGGGAGCCATGATTCGCGCACGTCAAGTTAAAAAATAAAGGAATATGGAAAATAAATTGATCGTATCACTGTCGCCCCACGTGCATAGCGGAGACAGCATACAGAAAAACATGTACGGGGTGCTCATCGCGCTTGTGCCGGCTTTTCTGGTGTCTCTCTATTTTTTCGGGCTGGGAGCCCTCATCGTAACGGCTACTTCGGTGGCGGCTTGCCTGTTTTTCGAATGGGCGATCGTTAAATTCTTAATGAAGCAACCGGAAACCACAATACTCGACGGTTCGGCAATGATTACGGGCGTGCTGCTCGCGTTCAACCTGCCGTCGAACCTGCCCCTCTGGATCATCGTTCTGGGCGCTTTGTTCGCCATCGGCGTAGGGAAAATGTCGTTCGGCGGACTGGGTTGCAATCCTTTCAACCCGGCATTGGCAGGGCGTGTGTTCCTGCTGCTCTCGTTTCCCGTGCAGATGACCAGCTGGCCGGTAGCGGGACAACTGACGGCTTATACCGACGCTACTACGGCGGCTACTCCGCTGGCGTTGATGAAGCAGGCGATTCACGGAAATACAGCCGCTTTGGCCGAGTTGCCCGACGCTTTGAGCCTGCTGCTGGGACAAAGCGGCGGATGTATCGGCGAGGTGAGCGCGCTGGCGTTGCTGCTCGGACTCGTTTACATGCTTTGGAAGAAGATCATCACCTGGCATATTCCCGTATCCATTCTTGCCACCGTGTTCGTGTTCGCGGGGTTGATGCATCTGGCTGACCCCGTGAAATACGTGTCGCCGGTGATGCAGCTGCTTTCGGGAGGCTTGATGCTGGGAGCGGTGTTTATGGCTACCGATTACGTGACTTCGCCGATGAGCAAGAAAGGAATGCTGATCTACGGTGTCTGCATCGGTCTGCTGACAGTCGTTATCCGCCTGTTCGGCGCTTATCCCGAAGGAATGTCGTTCGCGATTCTCATCATGAACGCGTTTACTCCGCTCATTAATACCTATTGTAAACCTAAACGCTTCGGGGAGGTGGCGAAGAAGAAATGAAAAAGTTACAATCATCTTTAAAGAATATGCTGCTCGTACTGACGGGCGTCACGGTGGTTTCGGTGGCTTTGCTCGCTTGGGTGAACGAACTGACGAAGGGACCGATAGCCGAAGCCAATGCCAAAGCTTTGAATCAGGCGTTGAAAGAAGTGCTTCCGGAATTCACCAACAATCCGGTGGAAGAAAGCGATACGATTTTCGACGAGAAAGACGGTAAAAAGATCGTAAACTTTATTGTGTATCCCGCCAAGAAAGACGGGAAATGGATAGGCAGCGCGGTGGAGTCGAAGTCGATGGGATTCGGCGGCGAACTGAAAGTGCTGGTGGGCTTCGATGCCGAAGGCAGAATTTACAACTATTCGTTGCTGGCCCATGCCGAAACGCCGGGACTGGGCTCGAAAGCCGACAAGTGGTTCGGGGCCTACTCTCCGTCGAAAGGGGAGTCTGCGGTGAGGCACGAAGAGAGCCGGAAGTCGATTCTGGGGCTGAACCCCGGAGAGAATGAACTGAAAGTGAGCAAAGACGGCGGACAGGTGGATGCCATCACGGCGTCGACCATCACTTCGCGCGCGTTTCTGAGCGCTGTGAATGCCGCTTATCTTGCTTATCTCGAAGGTGAATCGGAAACGAACGCCGTTACCGGGGCGTCGCATAAAAACGAACCCGCCGTCGCGCCCGGAGATGAGACCGCCAATGATTCTATCACGAAGAAAGGAGAAGACAGCTATGAATAACTTGAAAGTAATGATGAACGGGATTATCAGAGAGAATCCCACTTTTGTGCTCCTGCTTGGTATGTGTCCTACGTTGGGTACGACCTCTTCCGCCATCAACGGTATGGGTATGGGGCTGGCTACCATGTTTGTGCTTATCTGTTCGAACGTGGTGATTTCGTCGGTGAAGAAACTGATTCCCGATATGGTGCGTATTCCTTCGTTTATTGTGGTTATCGCTTCGTTCGTGACTCTGCTTCAGATGATTATGCAGGCTTATGTGCCCGAACTGTATGCTACCTTGGGGCTTTTCATCCCGCTGATCGTGGTGAACTGTATCGTACTGGGACGTGCCGAAGCTTTTGCCGCCAAGAACAATCCGCTCTCTTCGATGTTCGACGGCATAGGGATGGGGCTCGGCTTCACGTTCGCGCTGACGTTGCTGGGAGCCGTGCGCGAGTTTCTGGGAACCGGCAAAATTTTCAATCTGGCGATTCTGCCCGAAGAGTACGGCATGCTGCTGTTTGTACTGGCTCCGGGCGCGTTCATCGCGCTGGGATACCTCATCGCGGTGATCAACAGCCTGAAAAAAGCCTGAATGTAATTGATAACTCGATAATTAGGAATTCATTATGGAATATATATTGATTTTTATCTCGGCAATCTTTGTGAACAACATCGTATTGTCGCAATTCCTGGGAATCTGCCCGTTTCTGGGCGTTTCCAAGAAAGTAGAAACGGCGATGGGAATGAGCGCGGCGGTTACGTTCGTGCTGACGATCGCCACCATTGTCACCTTTCTGATCCAGAAATTCGTGCTGGACGCTTTTGGACTGGGGTATCTGCAAACCATCACGTTCATTCTGGTCATCGCCGCCCTGGTACAGATGGTGGAGATTATCCTGAAGAAAGTGTCGCCCGCCCTGTATCAGGCGTTGGGCGTATTCCTTCCGTTGATTACGACCAACTGCTGTATCCTGGGGGTAGCCATTCTGGTGATTCAGAAAGACTATGACCTGCTGACCGGCGTGGTGTATGCCTTTTCCACCGCTTTAGGCTTCGGACTGGCTCTGATTCTCTTTGCGGGGCTGCGCGAGCAGATGAGTCTGGTGAAAGTGCCGAAAGGCATGCGGGGTACTCCTATCGCCCTGATTACCGCCGGTCTGCTGGCAATGGCATTCATGGGATTCTCGGGTGTAGTATAAAAAAAAAGAGGTTATTTGATAACATTTTGCGTAATATGATTGGTTTTTCATTTTATTTCTATATTTTTGTAAATCAAACAGAAAAACCGATGAAATAAATCGCACGATATAGATATTTATGAAAGAAAGAATTTTAGTAACGGGGGGAACAGGATATATCGGCTCTCATACCGTTGTAGAGCTGCAAAACAGTGGATATGAGGTTGTTATTATAGATAATCTGTCGAATTCGAGCGCCGATGTGGTTGACAACATCGAAAAAGTGTCCGGCATCCGTCCTGCTTTTGAAAAACTGGACTGTCTGGATTTCGCAGGGCTCGACGCTTTGTTTGCCAAATACAAAGGAATTAAAGCGATCATTCACTTTGCCGCCAGCAAGGCGGTGGGCGAATCGGTAGAAAAACCGTTGCTTTATTATCGCAACAATCTGGTTTCCCTCATCAACCTGCTCGAGTTGATGCCCAAACATGGGGTGGAGGGGATTGTCTTTTCTTCTTCGTGCACGGTATACGGTCAGCCGGACGAATTGCCGGTGACGGAGAAAGCGCCGATTAAGAAGGCTGAGTCTCCCTACGGAAATACGAAACAGATCAATGAGGAAATTATTCGCGATACGGTGGCTTCGGGGGCTCCGATAAACGCGATCATGCTGCGCTACTTCAATCCGATCGGCGCGCATCCCACGGCATTGCTGGGCGAGCTGCCCAGCGGAGTGCCGCAGAATCTGGTTCCTTACCTCACTCAAACGGCGATCGGTATCCGTGAAAAACTGAGTGTGTTCGGAGATGATTACAATACCCCCGACGGGTCTTGCATCCGTGATTTCATCAATGTGGTGGATTTGGCAAAAGCGCATGTGATAGCTATCCGCCGCATCTTGGAGAAGGGGCAGAAAGAGAAAGTGGAAGTTTTCAATATCGGTACGGGACGCGGAGTTTCCGTATTGGAGTTGATTCGAGGTTTTGAGAAAGCTACCGGAGTAAAACTGAATTATCAGATTGTAGGCCGCCGTGCGGGAGATATCGAGAAGGTGTGGGCCAATCCGGACTTTGCCAATAACGAACTCGGGTGGAAAGCGGTAGAAACGTTGGAAGATACGTTGCGGTCTGCCTGGAACTGGCAATTGAAACTTCGAGAAAGAGGTATACAATAATAATTTCAGAATAAGGGCTCTTGGGCTCTTGTAACCGATCGGGATCGGACCGTCAGTGTATATGTGAATATGTGTTGAAGGTAGCTGTGCCTCCCCGGCACGAACGTCCTGATTGAGTAGTAGTTTTGTCGTGTTTTATTTTGTGTTTGTGTTGTGACGGTACTCCGATGTGAATCGGAGTATCGTTTTTTTTTGATAGTAGCTTGGATATGAAAGATATGTTATTATGAGAAAGATTGTACTGGCTTTCGATTCCTTTAAAGGGTCTGTGAGCGCTTCGGATATAAGTGACTCTCTGGCTTTAACCATCCGCCGGCTGTGGCCGGAATGCGAGGTGAAGTCATTCCCTATAGCCGATGGAGGAGAAGGAACGGCCCGGGCGATAGGCAGGTATCTGCCTGTAGAAACCCTTTCCTGCCGGGTCCATGGTCCTCTTATGGAAGAGCGGAGCGCTTCGTATGTTGTTTCACAAGATGGTACGGCGGTTATTGAAATGGCAGCTGCCGCCGGTTTACCGCTGGTGCCTATGGACCGCCGGAATCCCATGAATACGACAAGCTATGGAGCAGGGGAGCTGATAGCCGACGCGTTGGATAAAGGATATCGGAAGTTTGTCATCGGATTGGGAGGCAGCGCTACCAACGATGCCGGTACGGGAGCGATGCGGGCATTGGGCCTGCGTTTTCTTGATGAAGCCGGTGATGAACTCCACCCTATCGGGCGGAATCTGGAAAAAATAAAGCGGATCGATTTTTCGCGTTTGAGACCGGATTTGAAAGAGGCTTCGTTTGTCATAGCGTGCGATGTGAGCAATCCGTTTTACGGCAAGGAGGGCGCTGCATACGTGTATGCTCCTCAGAAGGGAGCTTCTCCGGAAGAGGTCGACCTGCTCGACAGAGGGCTTCGGCATTATGCGGAGGTGCTGCTGAGAGAAACGGGGCAGGATGTAGCCATGCTTTCGGGTGCCGGTGCGGCCGGCGGGATGGGAGGCGGCTTGCTTCCTTTCATGAATGCTACGTTGAAACCGGGTATCGATATCGTACTCGATCTTATCGGCTTCGACAAGGAGGTGGCGGATGCGGATGTGGTCCTGACCGGTGAGGGAAAGATCGACGCTCAAACAGGTATGGGCAAGGCATTGAGCGGCGTATTGGGCAGGGCTGTGCCCAAACAGGTTCCCGTTGTCGCTTTGGGCGGTTGCATAGAGGAGGTGGAAAAATTAAACGAATTGGGCTTTACGGCTGTTTTTTCCATTCAGTCGTCGCCGCTTTCGTTGGAGAAAGCCATGCGGAAAGAAATGACTTTAGAGAACCTGAACCGGACGGTTGTTCAGATCTTGCGATTGATGCTACGTGTGAAATCTTGATAAAACGACAAATGAAATGTATACGACTCTGGGTGCCTTGCTAGGTTTATTGCTGGCTATTTGGCTTATTATAAATAAAATCCACCCTGTATATGGGCTGATGACGGGTGCTTTGGCTGGTGGACTTGCTGGTGGGCTTTCGCTTATAGAAACGGTTAATGTGATGGTCGATGGCGTCAGAGATGTGTCTCCGGCTGTAATTCGCATCTTGTCAGCAGGAGTGTTGTCTGGCGTTTTGATTGAAACGGGAGCAGCTGCTAAGATTTCCAATACTATTATTTTACGTTTAGGCAGGAAGCATATTTATTTAGCCTTATCTTTCGCCACCTTCTTATTGTGTGCGGTAGGGGTGTTTATCGATGTGGCAGTTATTACAGTAGCACCGATAGCTTTGTCTATTCATCAGCGGTTAGACATCCCGACCTCCTTTTTATTACTGGCTATGATAGGCGGAGGAAAGTCGGGAAATATCATTTCTCCTAACCCAAATACCATTATCGCTGCTGAGAATTTCAACACCGATTTATCATCGGTAATGTTTGCAGGTATAATTCCAGCATTTATTGGATTAGTAATGACGATGATTCTTGTTGAATGGATATCTCAAAAAAAACAGGTTTCGAAAGAATTTGTTTTTGAAGTTAAAGATAAGTCGCATGAACAACTTACTCTTTGGTCTAGCCTGATGGCTCCTTTAGTTACTATTGTTTTGCTGGCATTACGTCCGTTGTTCGGTGTCGTTATTGATCCTCTTATTGCTTTGCCCTTAGGTGGCGTTGCAGGCATTCTCAGTATCCGGTGTTGGAAAAAAGTGCCCCAAATACTTGAGTTAGGACTACAAAAGATGGCACCTGTAGCTACATTGCTTATTGGCACAGGAACTATTGCTGGAGTTATCAAAAACTCGGATCTTAACAGCTTTCTTCTTTGGTTTCTGAACTATTGTCATTTAAGCGATTCTATAGTAGCCCCGGTTTCGGGAGCTTTGATGTCGGCAGCTACTGCATCTACCACAGCTGGAGCGATGTTGGCATCCGCGTCTTTTGCCGATACGCTCATATCAGTCGGAATTCCTGGTGTATGGGGAGCTTTGATGGTAAATGCCGGTGCTACGGTATTAGATCATTTGCCGCATGGCTCGTTTTTCCATACTACAGGAGGCGTGTGTGGATTGATATTTAAGGACCGATTGAAATTGATTCCTTATGAGACATTGATAGGAATGATATTAGCCGTTTCTTCAGCATTACTTTACTTTTTTATTTCTTGATTTTATTCTATTATTTTTATTTTATGACTCGAATATATTGTTTTTTATTGATAAGTTTGACATGTCTTCCTTTGTCGGCGTTATCCGATGAGGCAGTTGTGGTAACGAATTTAGCTAAACGTTTGATTCCCGAATATACTGCCTACTTCTGTTTCAGTCAAGAGAAGAAAGAAGATGGAAAGGATTCTTTTACTTTGGAAAGTAAAGATGGAAAAATCTTGATTCGTGGCAATTCCGCTAATTCGATGGCAGTAGCGCTTAACTATTATCTGAAGTATTATTGTAAAACTACAGTTTCTTGGTATGCTGATATTCCTGTAGAGATGCCGGAAGTGCTTCCTATCATACCTCATCCGATTCGGAAAGAAGCCAAAGTGGAACGACGCTTTTTCCTTAATTATTGTACTTATGGTTATACTATGCCTTTTTGGAAGTGGAGCGATTGGGAACGATTAATTGATTGGATGGCGTTGAACGGTGTCAACATGCCGTTGGCTATTACCGGACAAGAAGCTGTGTGGTATAAAGTGTGGAGTAAACTGGGGCTGACCGATGAAGAAATCCGATCGTATTTTACAGGACCGACTTATCTCCCTTGGCATCGTATGGCCAATATTGACGGTTGGAATGGATCTTTACCAAAACATTGGTTGGATACTCAGGTAGAACTTCAGAAGAAAATATTGGCACGTGAACGTGAATTAAACATGCGACCTGTACTTCCCGCTTTTGCAGGACATGTGCCCGGAGCCTTGAAACGTCTCTATCCCCACATAAATATTAAATATTTGAGTAAATGGGCAGGGTTTTCAGATGCAAATCGTTGTCATTTCTTAAATCCTGAAGAACCTTTGTTCGCGGAAATTCAACAATTATTTCTGCATGAGCAGAATATGCTTTTCGGTACTGATCATATTTATGGAGTAGATCCGTTTAATGAGGTAGATCCTCCCAGTTGGGAACCGGATTATTTGAAGCAGGTCTCATCCGATATGTATAAGACTCTGACGCAAGCTGATCCGAAAGCAGAATGGATGCAAATGACCTGGATGTTTTATTTTGATCGCAAAAAATGGACTCCATCCCGTGTCGAGGCTTTATTGACAGGTGTTCCTCAAAATAAAATGGTGTTATTGGATTATCATTGCGAGAATGTAGAGCTTTGGAAAACGACAAAAAGTTTTCATGGACAGCCTTATATTTGGTGCTATTTGGGAAATTTTGGAGGTAATACGACTCTTACGGGTAATGTGAAGGAAAGTGGTGAGCGCCTTAATAATGCCTTGCTGAACGGCGGAAGCAATTTGTGTGGTATTGGTTCTACTTTGGAGGGATTGGATGTGGTTCAATTTCCTTATGAATATATTTTTGAGAAGGCATGGACTGATTGTCTGACTGATGAACAATGGGTTAATGCTTTAGCAGACAGACATGTGGGAGGGATATCTAAGAAAGCTCGTGAAGCCTGGCAAATCCTCTTCAATGATATTTACGTACAAGTACCAAAGACATTAGGAGTGTTGCCCAATTTGAGGCCAGTCATGGATAAAAAGAACAAGCGGACGGTAATAGAGTATGATAATGACCGTTTGTTTGAGGTCTGGAAGCTATTGGTCTCTGCAAACATCTCTCAAAGGGATGCCTTACAGCTTGATATTATTACTGTGGGTCGACAATGGATGGGGAATTACTTTCTGGAATTAAAAAACAAATTTGATAAGGCCTATCACGCAAAGAATAAAGCAGACTTACAGAAATATATTTTGAAAATGCAAGATTTGTTGACCGATATCGACAAACTTACTTCTTTCCATCCGTTTACTTCTATACACCATTGGTTGAATAAAGCTCGTGAGTATAGTGAAAATGTTGTATTGGCTGATTATTATGAATTGAATGCACGCAACTTGATTACTACTTGGGGCGGAAGTTTGAACGATTATGCGAGTCGTACTTGGTCAGGATTAGTGTCGAATTATTATACTTACCGATGGAACTTATATTTTGATGCGGTAATTGATGCTATAGAACACAATAAGTCTTTTGATCAAGGACAACTTGACAGACAAATAAGAACTTTTGAAGATTCTTGGGTGAAGTCGACTGCATATATTAAAACTAATCAGAGAGGAGATTTACAGGAATTTGTTTCTTTGTTGATAAAAAAATATGAGAAATAAATTTCTGTATTAAAATTCAGTATCAGTACTTGGAATAAATATATCGTTACAATATTATGGTTCATTCTTTGGGTTTTATTTTTATAAAAAAAGAGTTTTTTTGATTCCTTGACTTTTCAGCTAATCTCATAGCACTCCTTGAAAAGTAAATGTTTCGGGGGCAAAAGAGAAAGAGGGGATGATGGCTTCCGGATCGAAAAGCCCGAACACTGAAGAGCCGGAGCCGCTCATCGACGCATAAACGGCACCCGAGCGGTAAAGTTCCTGTTTGATTTCACCGATGACGGGGTATTGCGGAAATACGCTTGCCTCGAAATCGTTGACCAGCTTCTCTTTCCATTCGCGCACGGGAAGGGAGACCGTTTCTTTCACCGCATACTGCGGGCGGTGCGGGCGGATGGCTGAAAAAGCTTCGCGGGTGGAGACAAAAACATCGGGCTTGACGATTGCTATGCGGTATCCTTTGAGTGAAAGGGATACCGGTGAGAACCGATTGCCGATGCCTTCGGCAAAGGTGGGCCTGTTGCGGATAAAAAAAGCGCAATCGGCACCCAGCATGGCGGCATAGGTTTCCAAACTCTCTTCGGACAGATGGAGCCGGCAATACTCATTAAGGAGCTTGAGCGTAAATGCCGCGTCGGACGACCCGCCGCCCAATCCTGCTCCCGAAGGGATGTGCTTATAAAGACGGATATCGAGCGGAGGGAGGTCGAAATCGTTGTCGAGTAGTTTGCAGGCTTTGATTACCAGATTGTCTTCGGGGTTGCCGGCAATCTTGGTTCCATACTGCGTGAGCCGGAATTTTTCTCCGTTTCGGGATGAAGTGTTGATTTCCAACGCATCTTCCAATGCGACAGGGTAAAAAACAGTTTCGAGGTTGTGGTATCCGTCGGGGCGTTTTTCTGTGACAGACAGTCCTAAATTTATTTTAGCGTTCGGAAAACAGATCATGACAGTTGAAGATTGATTATTGACAGTCGGCCGTTACTGACCGGCATTGCCTGCACGGCATTTATGAACCGAATAATGAACAATGCTTGTGAATGCAAAAATAATAAAAACTTTGATGCCCGCTACTATTCTTCGTTATTATGTTCTATCTTTGTCATCCCTTACGTGGGAGAAGATTTTTATGAATCTTGCTAATTTAGTGAATCGTATATTGTAAATTGTAAAATCGCAACTGTCTGGATGGCCGAACAAAGAAGAAATACCCGTAGCACAAAATCGACAAAAGTACAACCGGTCAATGATTATGGCCGCCTTCAACCGCAGGCTCCGGAGCTGGAGGAAGCGGTATTGGGCGCTTTGATGATTGAGAAAGACGCTTATTCGCTGGTGAGCGAAATCCTGCGTCCGGACTCTTTTTACGAACGCCGGCATCAGTTGATCTACGCTGCTATTACCGATCTGGCGGTAAATCAGAAGCCGGTGGACATTCTCACGGTGAAGGAGCAGCTCAGCAAGCGCGGGGACCTGGAGGAAGTGGGAGGTCCGTTCTACATCACTCAGCTAAGCAGCAAGGTGGCTTCTTCGGCGCACATCGAGTATCATGCCCGGATCATTGCGCAGAAAGCGTTGGCACGCGAACTGATAACGTTTACGAGTCATATTCAGAGCAAGGCATTCGACGAGACGCTGGACGTGGACGATCTGATGCAGGAAGCGGAAGGCAAGCTGTTCGAGATTTCGCAGCAGAACATGAAGAAAGACTATACCCAGATCAATCCGGTGATTGACGAAGCGTATAAGCTGATTCAGAAGGCTGCCGCGCGGACGGATGGGTTGAGCGGTTTGGAGAGCGGCTTTACCAAACTCGACAAGATGACTTCGGGTTGGCAGAATTCCGATCTGATTATCATTGCCGCCCGTCCCGCAATGGGTAAAACGGCTTTCGTTCTTTCCATGGCGAAGAATATTGCCGTGAATTACAGGAATCCGGTAGCTTTATTCTCTCTCGAGATGAGCAATGTGCAGCTGGTGAACCGTCTGATATCGAACGTCTGCGAGATTCCGAGCGAGAAAATCAAGAGCGGACAGTTGGCAAGTTACGAGTGGCAGCAGTTGGACTATAAACTGAAGGATCTGCTGGATGCTCCGCTGTATGTGGACGATACCCCTTCGTTGTCCGTTTTCGAGCTTCGCACAAAGGCGCGCCGGCTGGTACGCGAACACGGTGTGCGTGTGATTATTATCGACTACCTTCAGTTGATGAACGCCAGCGGCATGGCTTTCGGAAGCCGTCAGGAAGAGGTGAGTACGATTTCACGCTCGCTGAAGGGATTGGCGAAGGAACTGAATATCCCCATCATCGCCCTGTCGCAGTTGAACCGTGGGGTGGAGAACCGGGAAGGTATCGACGGGAAGCGTCCGCAGTTGAGCGACCTGCGTGAATCGGGAGCAATCGAGCAGGATGCCGATATGGTTTGTTTCATCCACCGTCCCGAATACTATAAAATTTATCAGGACGACCGTGGAAATGACCTTCGCGGCATGGCGGAGATTATTATTGCCAAGCATCGTAACGGTGCGGTGGGCGATGTGTTGCTTCGATTCAAAGGAGAGTTTACCCGCTTCTCGAATCCGGAGGACGATATGGTGATTCCCATGCCGGGCGATCCTGCGGGAGCCATGCTGGGATCGAAACTGAATTCGGGTTCCGCGCCTCTTCCGCCTTCACCGGATTTTGTTCCGCAGACGGACAATCCGTCCGGAGCGCCGGGCGACGGGCCGTTGCCTTTTTAATAATTTTCTCTGTAAACGTTTCCCGCCAACCGAAAAATCTTATTAACTTTGCAAGTCTTTTGAGAAACAATATAAAATTAATGATGATATGAATATCTCTTATAACTGGCTGAAAGAGTATGTCGATTTTGAGCTGACTCCCGAAGAGACGGCTGCGGCGTTGACCTCTATCGGCTTGGAAACAGGTGGTGTAGAAGAAGTGCAGACCGTGAAAGGCGGTCTGGAGGGACTGGTCATCGGCGAGGTGCTGACTTGCGTGGAGCATCCCAACTCCGATCACCTGCATATTACTACCGTTAATTTGGGAGAGGGTGATCCTGTACAAATCGTATGCGGCGCACCGAACGTGGCTGCCGGTCAGAAAGTGGTTGTCGCCACCTTGGGGACGAAGCTTTACGACGGAGACGAATGCTTTACCATCAAGAAATCGAAAATCCGCGGTGTGGAGTCGATCGGTATGATATGTGCGGAAGATGAAATCGGTATCGGTACGAGCCATGACGGAATCATTGTACTGCCTGCGGATGCCGTGCCCGGTACGCTTGCCAAAGATTACTACAACATAAAAAGCGACTACGTGCTCGAGGTGGATATCACGCCCAACCGTGCCGATGCCTGTTCGCATTACGGGGTAGCGCGCGACCTGTACGCTTACCTTGTTCAGAGCGGAAAAAAGACGACACTGAAACGTCCGTCGGTGGAAGGATTCAAGGTGGAAAACCATGATTTGGATATTGCGGTGAAGGTGGAGAACAGCGAAGCCTGTCCGCATTACGCCGGTGTAACCGTGAAAGGAGTGACGGTGAAGGAGAGTCCCGAATGGTTGCAGAACAAACTGCGTCTGATCGGTATACGCCCTATTAATAATGTGGTGGATATCACGAATTATATCGTTCATGCATTCGGTCAGCCGCTGCATTGCTTCGATGCCGGCAAGATAAAAGGCAACGAAGTGGTTGTGAAAACAATGCCCGAAGGTACCTCGTTCGTCACGCTGGACGGCGTGGAACGCAAACTGAATGAACGCGACCTGATGATTTGCAACAGCGAGGAAGGGATGTGCATTGCCGGTGTGTTCGGCGGGTTGGATTCGGGTTCTACGGAAACCACCACCGATGTATTCATCGAGAGCGCTTATTTCCATCCTACGTGGGTGCGCAAGACTGCCCGCCGCCATGGTTTGAATACGGACGCTTCGTTCCGTTTCGAACGCGGAATCGATCCGAACGGCGTGGTCTATTGCCTGAAACTGGCGGCTCTGATGATTAAAGAGCTGGCGGGCGGTAGCATTTCTTCTGAAATCAAAGACGTATGCGCTGCTCCGGCGGAAGACTTCGTGGTGGAGCTGCCGTACGAAAAGGTGAATACCCTGATCGGCAAAGCGATTCCTGCGGAAACCGTGAAGAACATCGTAACCGCCCTGGAGATGAAGATTATGAATGAGACGCCGGAAGGACTGACGTTGGCGGTTCCCCCTTACCGGGTGGACGTGCAGCGCGACTGCGACGTGATTGAAGATATCCTCCGCATCTACGGATACAACAATGTGGAGATTCCGTCGACACTGAAGTCGAGCCTGACGACGAAGGGCGAGCACGATAAATCGAACAAATTGCAGAACCTGGTTGCCGAGCAGTTGGTGGGATGCGGGTTCAATGAAATACTCAACAATTCGCTGACCCGTGCCGCTTATTACGACGGGCTGGAAGCTTATCCGCCGCAATGGCTGGTGATGCTGATGAACCCGTTGAGCGCCGACCTGAATGCCATGCGTCAGACGTTGTTGTTCGGAGGTCTGGAAAGTATCGCCCACAATGCCAACCGTAAAAATGCCGATTTGAAATTCTTCGAATTCGGTAATTGCTATTATTTCGACGGTGAGAAGAAAAACGCCGAGAAGGTGTTGGCCCCTTACTCCGAGAATTACCATCTGGGACTGTGGGTGACCGGAAAGAATGTTTCCAACTCGTGGGCGCATCCCGACGAAGAGAGTTCGGTGTACGACCTGAAAGCGTATGTGGAGAACATATTGAAGCGTTTGGGACTGGATCTGCATAATCTGGTAATCGGTAATCTGACGGATGATGTATTTGCCGCTGCGCTGTCGGTCAACACGCGGGGAGGAAAACGCCTGGCCTCGTTCGGCGTGGTGACTCGCAAATTACTGAAAGCGTTCGATATCGACAATGAGGTGTATTATGCCGATCTCAACTGGAACGAATTGATGAAAGCCGTGCGTTCGGTGAAAATCAGTTATAAGGAGATTTCGAAATTCCCGGCTGTGAAACGCGATTTGGCGTTGTTGATCGACAAAAACGTCCGTTTTGCCGAGATTGAAAAGATTGCTTACGAAACCGAAAAGAAGTTGCTGAAAGAAGTGGAGCTTTTCGATGTGTACGAAGGGAAAAACCTCGAAGCGGGGAAAAAATCGTATGCGGTGAGCTTCATGCTTCAGGATGAGACGCAGACGCTGAACGATAAGATGATCGATAAAATCATGTCGAAGCTGGTGAAGAATCTGGAAGACAAATTAGGAGCGAAATTGAGATAAATAAAGTTTTAGAATAAATAAATATAAACCAATGGGAAGAGCATTTGAATATAGAAAAGCCGCGAAACTGAAAAGATGGGGGCACATGGCCCGTACGTTTACCAAAATCGGCAAACAGATTGCGATTGCCGTGAAAGCCGGCGGACCGGAGCCTGAAAATAACCCTACGCTGCGTGCCATTATCGCGAACGCGAAACGTGAGAACATGCCGAAGGATAATATAGACCGCGCGATTAAAAACGCGATGGGGAAAGATCAGAGCGACTACAAAAGCATGACTTACGAAGGATACGGGCCTCACGGGGTAGCGGTGTTCGTAGACACGTTGACCGACAATCCCACCCGCACGGTGGCCGATGTGCGATCGGTTTTCAATAAGTTCGGCGGGAATCTGGGAACAATGGGATCGTTGGCGTTCCTTTTCGACCACAAATGCATGTTCACTTTCAAAAAGAAAGAGGGCATCGATATGGAAGAACTGATTCTGGATCTGATCGACTATGATGTGGAAGACGAGTTCGAAGAGGACGAGGAAGAGGGAACAATCACCATTTACGGCGATCCGAAGAGCTATGCGGCTATTCAGAAGCATCTGGAAGAGTGCGGGTTCGAGGATGTAGGCGGTGACTTTACGTATATCCCCAACGACCTGAAGGGCGTGACTGCGGAACAGCGTGAGACTTTGGACAAGATGGTGGAGCGTCTGGAAGAGTTCGACGACGTGCAAACCGTTTATACCAACATGAAACCCGAAGGCGAAGAGTAACTTTTTAAAAACCGATTTTCGGGACATTCCTTTCGTTGAAAGCAAGAACAGCCTTTGGTGGACCTCGGTTGCCGAAGGCTGTTCTTTTTTGAACAAAACGTTTATCTCTGCCGTTCTATTACGAATACTTTTCAAGAGAAATAATAAAAAGGATAGAATGATAAAAAATATTTTTCAAGACTTAAAAAGAAGAGACCATAAACGTTATCTCGGAGGGTTGGACGTTTTTAAATACATCGGTCCCGGATTATTGGTGACGGTGGGATTTATCGATCCGGGAAACTGGGCTTCCAATTTTGCGGCAGGATCGGAGTTCGGTTATTCGTTGCTGTGGGTGGTGACGCTCTCTACCGTTATGCTGATTATTCTTCAGCACAACGTGGCGCACCTTGGCATTGTCACCGGGCTTTGTCTTTCGGAAGCCGCTACGAAATATACGCCCAAATGGATATCCCGTCCTGTTCTCGGAACCGCTGTGCTGGCTTCCATCTCCACTTCGTTGGCGGAGATACTGGGAGGCGCTATCGCGTTGCAGATGTTGTTCGATATACCCATCATCTGGGGGGCGGTGCTCACCGCGCTGTTCGTTTCGATCATGCTGTTTACCAATTCTTATAAAAAGATAGAGCGTTCGATTATCGCTTTTGTTTCGGTCATCGGACTTTCGTTTATTTACGAACTTTTCCTAGTGGAAATCGATTGGCAGGCAGCCACTGCCGGATGGGTGACTCCCTCTATCCCGAAAGGGAGCATGCTCATCATTATGAGCGTGTTGGGAGCGGTGGTAATGCCTCATAATCTGTTTTTGCATTCGGAGGTGATACAAAGCCATGAGTACAACAAGCAAGACGAGGCTTCCATCAGGAAAGTGCTGAAATATGAATTGTTCGACACGCTTTTCTCCATGATTGTGGGATGGGCCATCAACAGCGCCATGATTCTGCTGGCTGCCGCCACTTTCTTCAAGAGCGGCATTCAGGTAGAGGAGCTGCAACAGGCCAAGTCTCTCCTGGAGCCTCTGTTGGGCAATAATGCGGCGATAGTGTTTGCGTTGGCTTTGCTCATGGCGGGCGTTTCGTCTACCATAACGAGCGGCATGGCTGCGGGTTCTATATTTGCCGGTATTTTCGGCGAGTCGTATCATGTAAAAGACAGTCACTCGCAGGTGGGCATTCTTTTGTCGCTGGGGGTAGCCTTGCTGCTCATTTTTTTTATCGGCGATCCTTTTAAGGGACTGATCGTTTCGCAAATGATTTTGAGTGTCCAACTGCCTTTCACGGTGTTTTTGCAAGTGGGGCTCACCTCCTCGCGGAAAGTGATGGGCGACTATGTCAACAGCCGGTGGAGCACCTTCGTGCTATATACCATTGCCGCCATCGTGTCTGCGCTGAATATCATGTTACTGTTTGCTTGAATATAAAAAGAATAGAAAAATGAAAATTATCACATACAACGTAAACGGATTGCGTGCCGCTGTCGGAAAAGGTTTTGCGGAGTGGCTCGAGCGAGAAAATCCGGATGTGGTTTGTCTGCAGGAGACAAAACTTCAGCCCGACCAGTATCCTGAGCTAATGTTTGAAGCGCTGGGTTACCACTCTTACCTTCATTGCGCGGAGAAGAAAGGCTATAGCGGAGTGGCTATCTTGACGAAGCGAATGCCCGATCATGTGGAATACGGAATGGGAATCGACGTGTACGATCGTGAAGGACGTTTTATCCGCGCCGATTTCGGAGATTTGTCGGTGGTGAGCGTTTACCATCCTTCGGGAACCAGCGGAGACGAGCGTCAGGCCTTTAAAATGGTTTGGCTCGAAGCGTATCAGGATTATGTGACGAAGTTGCGCGAGTCGCGCCCCAATCTGGTGCTTTGCGGCGACTATAACATCTGTCATGAGCCGATAGATATTCACGATCCGATACGAAATGCCAAAAACAGCGGATTTCTTCCCGAAGAGCGGGAGTGGATGACGCGATTCCTGTCGGCCGGGTTTATCGATACGTTCCGCCTGTTGCATCCCCAAAAGCAGGAGTATACCTGGTGGAGCTATCGGTTTAACTCGAGAGCCAAGAACAAAGGATGGCGGATTGATTATTGCATGACGACAGAATCGGTGCGCCCCATGCTGAAAGCTGCGGCTATTTTGAACGAAGCTGTGCATTCCGACCACTGTCCGATGCTGTTGGAAATAGAACATGAATGAAGAAATGGAAGATAGAGTAGAAAAAGCAGTCGCTCTTTTCAAGAGCGGATACAACTGCTCGCAGTCTGTAGTGGCTGCTTTTGCCGATATGTATGGCTTTACCGAACAGCAAGCCCTACGTATGGGAGCCGCTTTCGGAGGCGGCATAGGTCGTATGCGCGAGACATGCGGAGCGGCATGCGGCATGTTTCTGATTGCCGGTTTGGAAAAGGGAACCATTGAAGCTTCCGACCGCGCGGGAAAGGCTGCCACTTATGCCTTGGTACAGGAGTTGGCGGCGGAGTTTAAGAAACGAAACGGCTCGCTGATTTGCAGAGAGTTGCTCGGACTGGATAAAAAAGAATCGCTATCGTCTCTTCCCGAAGAGCGAACGCCGCACTATTACGCCAAAAGACCTTGCGCTAAAATGGTGGAAGAAGCTGCCCGTATTTGGGCGGAATACCTCGAAAAGCATCCGAAATAAACGAAAAAACATCTTTTTGTTACAATTTTAATAAAAAATTGCTGATTCACGTGTTATATAGCATGAAAATAACTATCTTTGCCTCCGATATAAAATCTGAAAGCTTCGGCCGATGATTTGTATCGGCATGTCTAACTTAAAACTTCAAAGTAAATGTTGAAAGAAAAAGCAGGTGAAATGGCAGGCAAAATCTGGAACGCGTTGAACGGAACAGAAGGTATGACTGCTAAGCAACTGAAAAAAGCTGCCAAGCTGGTTGACAAAGATTTGTTCCTCGGCCTTGGTTGGCTGTTGAGAGAAGACAAAGTCTCTGTGGCAGAAGTTGAAGGTGAACTCTTCTTCAAATTGGTCTAAGCGAGTAACTCACTTAAGCAATAAAAAAATGCGTTGGTACATGGTATTAAATGTAATCAACGCATTTTTTTATTTTCTTTCATTTGCGTATATTTGCGCTCTAAAAAGATAAAAATAACAGAAATATAGAATGAAAAATATCCGCAACTTTTGCATCATTGCCCATATCGACCACGGTAAATCTACATTGGCCGACCGTCTGCTTGAATTTACGCATACCATTCAGGTGACGAACGGACAGATGCTCGACAGTATGGATCTAGAGAAGGAGAGAGGCATCACGATTAAAAGTCATGCCATTCAGATGGAGTACACTTATAAAGGAGAGAAGTATGTGCTCAACCTCATCGACACCCCGGGACATGTCGATTTCTCGTACGAAGTATCCCGTTCCATCGCCGCCTGTGAAGGGGCGTTGCTCATTGTAGACGCGTCGCAGGGGGTGCAGGCCCAGACCATTTCGAACCTCTACATGGCAATCGAGCATGATTTGGAGATTATTCCCATCATCAACAAATGCGACATGGTAAGCGCCATGCCCGAAGAGGTGGAAGACGAGATTGTAGAGTTGCTGGGCTGCAAGCGCGAGGAGATTATTCGCGCCTCGGGAAAAACGGGGATGGGAATCGAAGAGATCCTGGAAGCGGTCATCGAACGTATCCCTCATCCCGAAGGCGATGAAGAAGCTCCGTTGCAGGCGTTGATCTTCGACTCCGTATTTAATTCTTTCCGGGGAATCATCGCTTACTTCAAGGTTGAAAACGGAGTGATCCGCACCGGCGATAAAGTGAAATTCTTCAATACAGGCAAGGAGTATGACGCCGACGAGGTAGGAGTTCTCAAGATGGATATGGTTCCGCGTAAAGAACTCCGCACCGGCGATGTGGGATATATTATTTCGGGCATCAAAACCTCGAAAGAGGTGAAAGTGGGCGACACGATTACGCATATTGCCCGCCCGTGCGCGAAGGCCATTGCCGGATTCGAAGAGGTGAAGCCGATGGTGTTTGCCGGGGTGTATCCCATCGAAGCGGAAGATTTCGAAGACTTGCGCGCCTCCTTGGAGAAGCTGCAACTGAACGACGCTTCGCTGACTTTCCAGCCCGAGTCGTCGTTGGCGTTGGGGTTCGGTTTCCGTTGCGGATTCTTGGGATTGCTTCACATGGAGATCGTACAGGAACGTCTCGACCGCGAGTTCGATATGAATGTGATTACCACGGTGCCGAACGTTTCTTACCTAATATACGATAAGCAGGGTGGGGTGAAAGAGGTGCACAACCCCGGCGGCATGCCCGACCCCACGCTGATAGACCATATCGAAGAACCTTATATTAAAGCGTCTATCATTACCACCACCGACTACATAGGGCCTATCATGACACTCTGTCTCGGCAAGCGGGGAGAGTTGCTCAAACAAGAGTATATATCGGGCAACCGCGTGGAGCTTTTCTATAAGATGCCTTTGGGAGAAATCGTGATCGACTTCTACGATAAGCTGAAGAGCATTTCGAAAGGCTATGCCTCGTTCGACTATCATCCGAGCGGGTTCCATACCTCCAAGCTGGTGAAGCTCGACATCCTTCTGAACGGCGAGCCGGTAGACGCGCTTTCCACACTGACGCATTTCGACAACGCTTACGACATGGGGCGCCGGATGTGCGAGAAACTGAAAGAACTGATTCCCCGACAGCAATTCGAGATAGCCATTCAGGCAACCATCGGAGCCAAGATTATCGCCCGCGAGACGATAAAGGCGGTTCGAAAAGATGTCACAGCCAAGTGTTATGGCGGAGATGTGAGCCGTAAGCGCAAGTTGCTCGAAAAACAAAAGAAAGGGAAAAAGAGAATGAAACAGATCGGTAATGTGGAAGTTCCTCAGAAGGCATTCCTCGCCGTGTTGAAACTCGATTAACGATTACAGCAAGAAATTTGTCCGGATTGTCCCGAACAAATTCTCTTGCTGTTTTATTATTTTATAATAGTTGCCTTTTGTCTGCAGAGCTTTCCGTGGCAACTGCTTTATTTAAAACAACAATAATAAGTAAAATATGAGAAAAGTTCTGTCTTTTTCGGGCTTCCTGATGCTGGGGCTCATTATCTCGCAATTTCTTCCTGCAATGGCAGGAGAAGATTATGGAACAGTGAAATCCGTGTTGAATGTACTGCTTTATGTCTGTCTTAGTTTTATAATGATTAATGTGGGGCGGGAGTTCGTACTCGACAAGTCGCGTTGGAAAAGCTATGCCGAAGATTATCTGATCGCCATGGTGACAGCCGCGCTTCCCTGGCTTCTGCTTGCGGTGTATTATGTATTCGTGCTGATGCCTCCCGAGTATTGGAACCATTCGGGCGCATGGAAAGAGAATCTTCTCCTGAGCCGTTTCGCCGCGCCTACTTCGGCAGGTATTCTGTTTACCATGCTCGCTGCCATCGGACTGAAGGCCAGTTGGATCTATAAGAAGATACAGGTATTGGCTATTTTCGACGATTTGGATACGATTCTCCTGATGATTCCGCTTCAGATAATGATGATCGGCATGCGTTGGCAACTTATTATTGTTGTGTTCATCGTATTTTTGCTTTTGTCTTTGGGCTGGAAACAACTCAATAAATACGATCTGCGTCAAGACTGGAAAGCCATTCTTTTTTATTCCGTCTTGATTTTCCTTTCTACCCATCTGCTCTATCTGGGAACTAAAGAATTGTACGGGGCGGAAGGCAGTATTCATATCGAAGTGCTGTTGCCCGCTTTCGTGCTCGGTATGGTCATGAAGCATAAAAACCATGATAGCCCGGCCGAACAAAAAGTCGCTAGCGGCATTTCTTTTCTCTTCATGTTTCTGGTGGGTATGAGCATGCCCTACTTTATGGGTGTTGCCGAGAATCATTCGGGCATACATTCGCTCACTGGTTCGCAGCCTATGATGTCTTGGGAAATGATTCTTTTCCATGTACTCGTTGTTTCCCTTCTGTCGAATATCGGCAAGCTTTGTCCTGTTTTTTTTTATCGTAACAGGAAGTTGAGAGAGCGTTTGGCACTTTCTATCGGCATGTTTACCCGCGGTGAAGTAGGCGCCGGAATTATTTTTATTGCGTTAGGTTATCATTTGGGAGGTCCTGCATTGGTGATTTCAGTGCTTACATTGGTGTTAAATTTGATTTTAACTGGTATATTTGTCGTATGGGTCAAAAAATTAGCATTAATAAGCTATAGAGGTTAAAACAAATGACTATATTTGAGGGCATTATATAAAAATAATTTGTAATATGTCAGTTTTTAGGAATCTTCGGAAATTCTCGTCGTCAGATATTGCGGCGAGTATCCTTCTATTCGTGGCAGCTATTGCCGCTGCTGTTATTGCCAATTCTTCTTTTGCTCCGGCTTATCAAGAATTTTTGAATCACGAACTCAATCTTCAGATCGGACGATTGAACCTGCTCTCACACGGTGGAGAAAATCTTCGGGTTATCGAGTTTATCAATGACGGTTTGATGACCATTTTCTTTTTGATGGTGGGATTGGAAATTAAACGTGAGTTATTGGTAGGCGAGCTTTCTTCTTTCGGTAAAGCAGTTCTTCCTTTCATTGCCGCTTGTGGCGGTATGTTACTCCCGGTACTTATTTATACGTTTATTTGCCCTCCGGGCACTGAAGGCGGTGGAGGAATGGCTATCCCGATGGCAACCGATATCGCTTTCTCTTTGGGCGTATTGAGTTTGCTCGGGAATCGTGTTCCTTTGTCTTTGAAGATATTCCTGACCGCTTTTGCCGTAGTCGACGATATCGGCGGTATTCTGGTGATTGCCATATTCTACAGCTCTCATATTTTAGTAGATTATTTGTTGATTGCCGCCCTTCTGTTTTTAGTACTCTATCTGATTGGTCAGCGCGGTACGAACAATAAGATCTTTTTCCTGATTATCGGTGTGCTGATTTGGTATCTCTTCCTTCAATCAGGCATCCACAGCACCATATCGGGAGTTCTTCTGGCCTTTGTGATTCCTGCCAAGCCCCGTCTTGATGTCGGAAGATATATCGAACGTATCCGTCATACGATTTCCGAATTTCCTGAAATGGAGTCGGAAAGTATCGTGCTGACTAACGAGCAGATTGCCAAACTGAAAGAAGTGGAGTCTGCTTCCGACCGCGTGATCAGCCCCCTTCAGTCGTTGGAAGACAACCTGCATGGGTCGGTAAACTATTTCATCCTTCCGCTTTTCGCTTTTGTCAATGCAGGCGTTGTATTCGGTGGCGGAGATAGTTTGATAGGTCATGTCAGCATGGCGGTTACCCTCAGCCTTCTGCTTGGAAAATTCATCGGGATTTATCTGTTTACCGGATTGGCTATCAAGTTACGTGTCACTACCATGCCCGAAGGCATGAACTGGACCAACCTTGCCGGGGTATCTCTGCTGGGAGGTATCGGTTTTACCGTTTCTCTTTTCATAGCCAATCTCTCGTTCGGCGTCGATTATCCGGTATTGCTGAATCAGGCTAAATTCGGAGTCCTCTCCGGTTCCATTCTTTCAGGTGTCTTGGGCTATCTGCTTCTTCGGTCGGTGCTTCACCGCGGGGATTGATTTTTAGTCCTTGGTAACGTCTGTTCAGCTCTTCTTCACCCTCGATTGCCGGCAGCAGCTTTAGGGTGCAATAGCAAAAGAATCTTTTCTGAGAAAGAACTTCATAGCTGTCTAAAAAGGCGGCGGGCTTTGAAAAAAAGTCCGCCGTGTTTGCTTTCAAAGCCCGCCGCCTTTTTTTCAAAGCCCGTGCGTGTTTACTTTCAAAGCCCGCCGCCTTTTTTGGGTCTTTTTACAGTCATATAAATTTTTACTAAAAGAAAGTACGGATTTATCGGATGAATTTTGTTTTTAGCTTTTAAAATATATCTTTGTGTCATTCTTATTTCTGATACTTGATCACATGGATAATCATTGTTTTTACAAACAAATATTCATTCCAACATGGTGGCTGCTGTTATTGTGCAGTACGCTTCCTTCGTTTTCCCAAACGGTCATAACCGGCAGAGTAATCGACAAAGGCAATAAAGGCTTGCCCGACATATCCGTAATGCTGATGCTTCCGGCAGACAGCGCCATAGTGGATTACAGCTTCACGGACGAAAAAGGGAATTACAAACTCTCTTACAAAGGCAACAGTCCGCATCTGCTAATCACCATATCCGCATTTGATATCAAGCGGCAAATCAAGCGCGTGGAAAACAAAAGCCAGACCGTTACTTTTACGACAGAAGAAGGCAGCATTACCCTTCGGGAGGTGGTTGTAAAACCAATCAAAATGTGGGGCGAAAAAGACACCATCAATTATTCCGTTGCGGCTTTCAAAGATAAAAAAGACATTGTCATTGGCGATGTGTTGAAGAAAATGCCCGGTATCGATGTGAAAGAAAGCGGGCAGATCACCTACAAAGGCAAGCCTATCAATAAGTTTTATATTGAGAATCTCGATATGTTGCAAGGTCGCTACGGCATTGCAACCAACAATATTTCGGCCAATGATATAGCGACCGTACAAGTTCTCGAGAATCATCAACCCATAAAAGCATTGGAAAAAACGCAATTTTCCAATGATGCGGCAATCAATCTGAAAATAAAGGAAAGCAAAAAAGGCATTTTCAGTATGATGGCCATGTTGGGATTAGGCACCGATAAAAGCTTTTTGTGGCAGGAAGAACTTACCGGGATGTATTTCGCCAAAGGACGTCAGCACCTGTTTACCTATAAAACCAACAACAACGGTACGGATGTAAACAAAGAATTGCGCTCTTTTACCGCCGACAACCTTATCGGAGGACTGCAAATGACGGGCGTGCAACAGCCTTCGCCTCCATCCATACGTTTTGAGCGGTACAACTTCAACACATCGCATGCGGCTACGGCAAACAATTTGTTCAAGTTGAAAAACGATGCCGAAGTAAACGTCAATCTGATTTATTTCAACAACGAAGACCGGCGCCACAGCTTTGCCCGGACATCATACGTACTGCCGGGAGAAGATGTAAAAATCATCGAAGAAGATATTTCGACCCGAAACAGGACCAATAACATTGAAACGGAACTTCGATACAACTTAAACAAAGACCGCAACTACTTCAATAATTTTCTCAACGTTTCGGGAAGTTGGGACGACGCTTCGGGGGAAGTAAACACTCGGCAAACGATAGGACAACGGTTGGATAACAAAAGTTTTTTCGCTAATAATGTTACCCATTGGATAAAACGCGGAGAAAATGAGAAGGGCGTAGAGTTGATGCTCCGGAACGCCTATCGCACACAGCCGCATCACTTGCGCATTACTCCGGGATTGTACCCTGACCTTATAAACGCAGGCAATGAATACGCCGCTCTTTCGCAAAACGTGCGATACAACGCTTTCGCGTCGAACAACAGATTTTCGTTTCTATCGGCGGCAGTGATAGGTAATGTGCGGATTAACCCGACGGCAAACGTCAATGTTGAACATCAAACATTGCGTTCCGATATGGAAACAACAGACAATGGCAACGTTATTCATCCGGTTCTGAATGCCGAAATGCGAAATGACATAACTTGGACGCGCATGAATGCCGGTATCTCGCTTGACGCGACATACAACGGAGATAATCTGAAAATCAGCTTTTTTATGCCTGTTACGTATCGGTACACCTCCATGAATGACCGGCAGACGAATGATAAAACGTTGCATGTCGGCAAATTTTATTTTCAACCGTCTCTTTCGGCACGATACAATTTCACCAATCAACTGGAAGCCAACGGCGGGGCAGGATATTACACCCGGACACCCGGACTCGCGTCGCTTTATACAGGCTATATCCTGCAAAACTATCGCAGCATCAACAGATATGACACACAACTTTTTGATTCAAACAGCTTATTCGCTTCGCTCGGTTTATCTTACAAGAACATTTTAGATATGTTTTTTGCGGGCGGCGGCATTTCGTTCAATCGCTACCATAGCGAAGGGATGTACGCTCAAACCTTCGACGGGCTGTTGTCCGTAACTCAAGTCGCCATGCAATCCAACGGCGGTAATTCTTTTTCGGTAAACGGACGGATGAGCAAAGGTTTTGACTGGAAGGCATTGGTCGTTTCGGCAGACGCATCGTGGGGAAAATCCGCAAGCGAACAAATGCGTCAAAGTAAGTTGGTGACCTATAAAAGCCAATGGACAAACGCAAGCGCGTCGGTAAACTTAAAGCCGTTTCGTTGGTTTCTCACAGAATATAAAGTATCGTGGGGACGCAGCAAGGGAAAGGTCAGTTCGGGAGAGAGTTTTGAGCCGATACAATCGCTTACGCACCGGGCCGTAATAGACATCTCGCTGCCGTTGGGCATAAGCCTGAACGGCTCGTTGGAACATTATTATAACAGCGCCATTCAGGGCGACAAGAACTTCTCGCTTGCCGATTTGGGCTTGACGTATGTGAACGGAGGCGTGCGTTATTCGCTCGATTGGACAAACATTTTCAATACGGAAAAATACGTTTCGGCATCTTATGGTGCGCTAAACTCGTACTATTCCGAATACGGCATCCGGCCGATGGCGGTAATGCTGAAAGTGAGGTTCAGATTATTATGAGAACAAACTCAATATTTTGAGACCATGAGAGTAACTAAAAATAATATTCACTTCTTGTGCAAAACAAACTTGGCTTGTTCTATCCCTTACCGATTTTGGGATTTTCACTTGCATTGTTTGATTGGTAAGGGCTTGGAGATTTTTGTATGGAAATCCCATAAAACGATACGAAAAACATTTATTAATTAAAATTTTACAGATATGAAACTTCAAAAGATTAAGTTGAGATGATTTAGCATAACCATCTCAACTATCTTGGAGTTTTTTACATTACGTATCAAATATTGTATTTTCTAAGGCTGTAGCCTTGTGAGCTTGAATAGAAAAGTCTTTTTGATTGTGTGATTGTGACTTTTTGAAAATGTATCCAAGTCTTATTATAAAATTTCTTCAGATGCAAAAAATAAAAATTATAAAACATATAACTAAAATATGTACTTATTTAGGGAATATAAAAATTGGGTATATAATTGCTTTAACAATTTTTTGTATAAGTGCCTATGCTCAACCAGTACCTATGCCACAAAGCTTAGATAAGTACAAAGTTCTAGGCAATGCAGATTATGTAATAACGTATGAATTAAGTTTCATAAAAGATCCTCAAAATTTAAAAAGGGGACATGATATTATAATTGTTGAAGTGGGTAAAGACTTTTCCAAATCCTACTCTAAGGTTTTATTTGATGCTGACTCAACAAGTACAGAATGGCTAAAAAAAGGAGCCAGTGTTCTCCCTACAGCAAAAGAAAGTATACCTTTAGAGGATGTATATAAAAATCTCAATACAAAAACGAGTAAGATTATTTTTCGTTCTATACTCACTGGACCTATTTACCAGTACGAAGAAGATAGCAATCTTATGGATTGGACTTTACGACCGGAAAAAAAGAAAATTTTATCCTATTCTTGTCAAAGAGCTACCACAAATTTTAGAGGTAGAGATTATGAAGCCTGGTTTACAAATGATATTCCTATTTCTAATGGACCATGGAAATTTGGAGGGCTTCCGGGACTAATCTTATCTATTAAAGAAATTCAAGATAATTTTGTTTTTGAATGCATTGGGATTCAAAAAACTAAAAGCCAACGCTTGATTAAATTTTGGTTATGGGATTATAAAACTATCACTAGAGAGCAATTGCAAAAATTAAAAAAAAGAATGTACCTCAATACTTATAATTATTGTATCAGCATAGGTCAAGCTATAGGAGGAGATCCAATAGAAGCGAGAAAGAAAATGAATTATCCATACAACCCGATTGAGCTACAATAAAATAATAACATATTAAAAAGCAAGGAATTATGCCAAAGATTAAATCATTCTTAAAACCAGAAGACATTAAGTTCGCACTAGCGAATACTCCACAAATAACTTTCGAGATAACAGATGCCTGTAACTTAGATTGTTTATATTGTAATTATGGAAACACTAGTGTCCACTAAAAATTATCGGACAGATTAAAAATTAAAATTATCAAACAAACTAAGTCCATCAAGACCACTTTGATCTTTGACATTATTGAATTTAGATTGACTGAAGAAATCAACCAAATGAAACTTGTCGGTAAGTGAAATGCTAAGGATCTGAAGTACCTCATATATGCTTCTTTCCAGTTGCATGTCGTGCTAAACGACAGCAACAAAACAGTACGATATGATGACGCAATAGACCTGGATTCGTACTGCATTCTCTGACGTTCTCCAAAACTTTTTTATCTTCAGATGTTGCTTGAGCCATTTGAAAAATAACTCGACCTGCCATCTGTTTTTATAAAGTAGGGCAACTTGAAGTGCGGTCAAATCAAAAGCATTTGTAAGGAAAACGAATTGACAATTCTGTTCTTCATCCCAATACTCAACCTTACGGATTTTGATCGGATAGTCCTTTGAGGACTTATAAACAGTCAATATCCCTTCTGAGTCGGAAAGGACATTTTTAGGCATTCGTCTTCTCCATTTGATAGGTTTTGTTCTAGCTTGCTCGACCATGTAGTATGCGAAGTCTTCAAAGATATGGTAATCTCTGTTTTCATTAGCTTTCGAAAGATTGCTACGAGTAACGGATTTACCCAATCCAAGATGGTACCACTTCTCTTGATGTGCTTGTAATGCAACTATGAGGTCTCGAAGACCTTCACGATTACAAAGCCCGCCAAACATCATAGCGAGGAGTTGATTCCAACAAGTGAAGGACTTGACGTATTTGTCGCCTTGATACTTGGCCACAATACGATTAAACTTGCTTCTATCCAAGAAGGATGTAAGTTGAGCGAATACATACTTATCTTTAAACATATCATAAGATATGAAAAAAGATTGTGGTCCTTGCCAATTCAAGTCCGTTCTCTCGGATTTTTTCTACAATTATCTAAATATCAATAATCTCAAAGAACGCTTAGCGATTTTAGTGGACACTAATAAAAAATCAATAAACATTAAAAGAATTGCAGATATGAAACTTGAAAAAAATAAATTGAATAAATTAGTCGAAAACAGTTTGGCTAATCGGGATATGAATGATTTGAAAGGCGGTGATGCTGCGTGCTGTGATTGTGGTTGGTGTTATGAAAGACAAATCTGGTAATTCTACTTCCGGAGTTAATTTGGCGGCAAGCGCTAAATCCGGATATTATAGCCCGGATGTGAGAATACCTACACTCCATATACAGGAAATAAATCTCTTTAGTATCTTTAAAAATCAGTGAAATGAATATTGTGAGAGCCTTCTTATGTATGATTTTTTTTGCTGCTTGTAACATTCAGTTGTCAGCACAATTTGCTCCGGCCCCTCAAATGACAGATAAATACACAGTCATAGACTCTGCCAGCTATATTATAACTTACGATGTTGCTATTATAAATGATCCGGCAAAACCAAATAAGATTACAACGGATACCCACATATTACAAATAGGAAAAGACTTGTCTAAGACCTATAGTTTATTGCTTTTTAAGGGTGACTCAATTTCTACGGCTATGTTAAAAAAAGGAGCAAAATCCAGCCCGTGGTTTCAAGAATTAGTTCCACCAGTAGAAGTGTATAGGAATTATCCTATCGGAAAACAGACTGTCACACATAGAACTTTTTTTTCAGGTCCTATATTTAGATATGAAGAACCCGCGATTTTTTTTCAGTGGAAGTTATTGCCGGAAAGAAAGAGGATACTTTCATATAACTGTCAAAAAGCGATTACAGAATTTCGCGGTCGTACATATGAAGCTTGGTTTGCTCCAGAAATACCATTGAAAGAAGGGCCTTATAAGTTTAATGGCTTACCAGGATTAATTCTGGAGATAAATGATATGCAGCAACATTATACGTACAAGTGCGTTGGTATTGAACGTTTAAAACAAAAAGCTCCCATTAAACTTTGGAAATGGAAATTTCAAGAAATAGAACGAATCAAAATGAATAAATTATTGCGTAGTTTTTACAAAAATCCGACCTTGTTTTTTCAATCGACAGGTGTGAAGTTTCACGGAGATACGAAGACGTTGACTTTCCCATATAATCCCATAGAATTAGAATAAGTATGAAAAGAATATTTAAGTCCCGGTGATATAAAAAAGGTGCTTAGCCAACACTCCCTCAGGTGAGTTTTGAAGTAACATTAATATAAAACTTAAACGATAAATTTGATACCCCAATGAGAAAAATATATTTATTCCTTGTAGGATTATGCTGGTTCTTGCCGACCAATGCCCAATTACCTGTTATTCCGGTAAGCATAGATAAATACACGGTTATTGATACTATAAATTATTTTGTTACATACGAATTGACTATTGTTAATAATCCGGAAGAGTCAAAGAAGCCGGCTAAAGACATAGTCGTATTAGAAGTAGGAAATAAAATTTTAAAGTCGTACAGTAAATTACTTTATCAAGCGGATTCAATAAATTCTATTTTGACAAAGAAAGGAACAAGAGCAGTTCCATTGTTTCAAGAGTTAGTTCCACCTGTAATTGTTTACAAAAACTATCCTAAGGGGGAAAATACAGTGGTATATCGTACTTTTATGAGTGGCCCCATTATGGAATATGTGGAAAATATCCCAACTTTTGAATGGAAAGTGTTTACAGAGAAACAAACAATACTGGGATATACTTGCCAAAAAGCTACAACTTCTTTTCGAGGACGAGTCTACGAGGCATGGTTTACTCCGGAAATTCCAATAAAAGAGGGACCGTATAAATTCGCTGGTTTACCCGGCTTAATTCTTCAAATAGCTGATGCGCAGAATCATTACTCATACACTTGTATTGGGATACAGAAACCAAAGAGGAAAACACCGATTGTCTTTTGGGAATGGGATACACAAAAAACAAATCGAGAAAAACTGAACTCAATGATAAAACGGATGCATCAACAACCGGCTGATTTTGCAGTAAGTATTGGCACCAAATTACGTTATCCCGGGAAAAGCGAAGCCGAAGTAAAAAAGATTTCATACCCTTACAACCCCATCGAATTGGAATAAATTGCGATTAAAGTTAAACCTTATAAATCAGCAGAAAACAGCTTGTCTAATCGTAAAATGAAAAAACAAATAACTTAAGGCATGAGACTTCAGCAATTTAAATTGAATAAATTGGCCGGAAACAGTTTGGCTAATCGGGAGATAAAAGAATTGAAAGGAGGAGGCTCTTGGGGTTGCTCATGCTCTTGTGCTTATGTTAAATTAGGTCCGAATGGACACTCTGTAGATGGTTGTAATTATTATATGAAGAAGTTATTAATCATTGGATTTATTATATTTGCTCATTGCTTCCCTGGAGTTTCGCAAAGTATAGGAGGTGGGCGATATTTTGATCCGACAAAGAGCACCCAAATCGACTTGGCCAATTATCGCTTCACGTATAGTCTAAAATATATGCCGGACAGCTCCAAGAGACAGCAAGTTGATGAACAGAGACTTATACTGTTGATTGGCGATAAAATATCCAAAAGCTATAATGCCGAATACGAAAAGTCCAAAAGCGATATTTCGGCTCCAGCAGGATCTGCTGTAGGAATGAATATGCAAGGACTTGGAGGAACTGAAGTCTTCAAAGACAAAGCGAATAACAAGATGAATGTAAAAGTAATGGGGATGACAGGTAAATTTGAATATACGGAAGATTATCCTGTTCAAAACTGGGAAATTGGTACCGAAAAGAAAATAATACAAGGCTATTCCTGTCAAAAAGCGACTACTCGATACTTGGGAAGAAATTATACGGCGTGGTTTACCCATCAAATTCCCATACCCAACGGCCCTTGGAAATTTGGCGGACTTCCGGGATTAATTCTTCAAGTTTCGGATACCCGTGAACATTACGTGTTTGAGTGCATCGGAATACAAGAATTGACAAAAAAAGAGCCCATTGTTGTTTATAATTTCAAATACGAAAAAACGACGCGACAAAAGCTCAATAAAATGTTTAAAAATGAACATATAAACCCTGTTGCAATGATAGAAAGTATGGGAGGGATAGTTGTGGCTGTAAAAGGTGGAACAAGAAGTTCGTCTTTTCCTTATAATCCCATTGAATTAGAGTAAAATGGAAAAGGTATTCATGCTTTATGTAAAACTAACTTGAGCATTTATTCCCTTAAGGGCCGTAACACTTAAATAAATAGCCTGAAACGATACAGCCGAAATATGAAACATTCGAGAATTCTTTAAACTTGCAGCTTTATGAGAAAACAGTCTAAATTTAGATTCATTTTATCGCTTTCTACTTTTCTATATGCACATGTATGTGTTTGCTTGGCTCAAAGTCCGATAGGACGCATTACCCCTTTGGATGTTAGAAAATACACCGTGTTAGATTCCGCCAATTATTTGTTTACATATCAGCTGAATTTCATGAGAGATACGGTGGAAAATAAGAAAGAGACAAATATAATGGCTCTCCTTGTAGGGAATAAGTGTTCTAAATTTTTTAATAATTTCTATTTGGATAACGAAAGTGCACTGAAAGAACAGTATAAGAAAGGAGAGGTTAGGAATATGGATGCCGTTGGATTAGGAGGAACGGAAATCTACAAGCTATATACATCCAAAATGCAGAAAGTAACAGTTATGCTTTTTGGTGTAAGAAATACTGTTTATACCTATGCCGAAAGCCTGCAAGGACAATCATGGCTGATCGGACCAGAGAAAAAGAAAATACATAATTACGTTTGTCAAAAAGCTACGACAACTTATTTGGGACGGAAATATATTGCATGGTTTACACCTGAGATACCCGTCTCTGAGGGCCCTTGGAAATTCTACGGATTGCCTGGGCTTATTTTAGATGTATCTGATGAAAGAAAGGAGTATCATTTTATGTGTATAGGTATTGAAAAAATGAAAAATAAAAAACCGATAGTGGAATACAATGCCAAATATGAAAAAACAGATAGAGAATCAATAAATAAGGTGATTAAAAAGTTACACACTCATTTTTCTCAAATGTTAACCGGCCAAGGTTACGTTGGAGAGATAAACGGTAATGATATAAACAACAGAGAACAACTAACTTTTATTTATAATCCCATTGAATTAGAGTAAAATGAAAAAACTTTTATATAAAACCGACTTGAGCTGTTTTGCCTTTGCCAATTGTAGTTTGTCTGCATCGTTTTATTGGCAAGGACTGTAACGCTTTTGAGAAAGCATTTGAAAACGATGCAATCGAAATATGGAACAATTAAAAACTACGATCTGTTTAAATTATAATTAAAAATGGAACAAATGAAGGTAAAAGCAAACTTACTTATGAGAAAATTTCTCTTTCTGTTCTTCTTGGCATTACTGTGTGTGCGCTATTACGCAAAAGCACAAATGCCACCTGGATATCAAAGTCATGCAAAATATATGGTATTAGATTCTGCAAATTACATCATAACCTATGAAGTGCAGGCTATAAGTGGCACAGCGACTAATGATAGGAATACGGATATACAAATTCTGCAAATAGGTAACGATGTGTCTAAAACGTATAGCAAATACCTGTTTGATAATGATTCGGTATGTACAATGCTAATCCAAAAAGGGACACGAAATATTCCTATATATCAAGGATTGGCATCACCGGAAGATATTTACAAAAATCATCCGAAAGGGAAAATGACCGTCTCGTACAGGACCTTTATGACCGGTCCTGTTTTGAAATACGAAGAACCTATGCCTACATTTAAATGGGAATTGCTTTCCGATCGCAAAACACTTCTTAATTATCAATGTCAGAAATCTGTATGCACATTTCGAGGCAGAACATACATTGCTTGGTTTACACCGGAAATACCGCTATCTGAAGGACCATGGAAATTCCATGGGCTTCCGGGATTGATATTACAGGTTTCCGATGATAAAAACGAGTTTGAGTATCAATGTATCGGCATACAGAAACTAAAGAAAAAGCAACCTATCAAGTATTGGAAATGGGATTATCAAAGCTCTACAAGAGAGAAAATGCGTCCCTTTATAAAGAATATGCATGAGAGGCCTAATGCCTTTTTTAAAAGCGTGACCGGAAGCGGTATCCATATAAAAGGCGGAGCGAATGCTGATTTGTTGAGCTATCCCTATAATCCTATTGAATTGGAATAAAATGGAAATAGATTTGTCTTTATCTTTATGTGAAATAAACTTGAACTGTAATCAAATATGAAAAAAATATTTTTAAATGTGATTTGTTTAATGGCATCATTATGTGCATGGTCACAAGTAGCCCCTTTTGACAACCAGAAATTCAACGTGTTGGATAGTGCCAATTACCGTTTTACGTATCATCTAAAATTTATTCCGGACAGTTTGCATGGAATGAAAACCTTGGATAGTGAACATGTTTTACTGATAGGCAATAAATATTCAAAGTTTTTCAATTCGCAATACGCAGTAAAAACAGACCGTACAAAATCTTTTCAAAAAAACATTGACAGTAGGGGAATTGGGGATATTGAGATTATAAAAAATACTCAAGCAGGGAAAATGACTGTTGTGCAAATGAATATGTCAGGAAAATGGGAATATGAAGAAGCTATTCCGAATATCCAATGGAAAATAACCAATGAAAAGAAAATAATAAAAGGATATCAATGCCAAAAGGCTGTATGTGATTATCTGGGTAGGACTTACGAAGCTTGGTTTACTTTTGCGATACCTGTGAATAATGGCCCTTGGAAATTTGGTAATCTGCCGGGATTTATTTTAGATGTGTCCGACGTCCGGGGACATTATCGTTTTTCGTGTGTTGGAATTGAAAAGTCGACACAGAAGGAACCTATTGTGAAATATTCCGTAAAAAGTGAAAGAACAAATCGAATAAAACTAAATAAAACGATGAAACGATATCACGATAATCCTGTCGCATTTTTAAAAGCTATGTACGGAAGCAATGTTTCCGTAAGAGGAGGAGACGGGAGTAAAAACGTTTCTTTTCCTTACAATCCGATTGAATTAGAATGAAATTAAACTCCAAGAAAGGTATTTAGTGAACCCTAAATAAAATATTATGAGCAAGAAGAGTATTATATTGTTTATCATATTAGGATATAGTTTTAAAAGCATTTATGCACAAAGTACAGGAGGTATTATTCCCTTCAACACAAAAGAGAAAGTTGTGATAGATACTGTCAAACTTATGGTTTCTTATGAACTTAGTTTTTTGCCTGACAGTACAAAAAAGAATGTTATACTGACCAATCAATTGACTTTGTCATTGGGGAATATCTATACCAAATTGATGAATTCTCAGTATTATGGCATAGACAATCTGCAAAAGAAAGCTCCCAAAGGTTCTGCATTTAATGTAGAAGGCAGAGGTCTTGCCGCCACCATTATTTATAAAAACAAAAAAACGAACCAAATGGAGGTCAATGTAAAATTGACCGATCATAACACCTATCGTTATATAGAAAGTATTCCTAAGCAAGTCTGGAAAATTCTTAACCAAAGAAAACAAATACTCAACTATTCTTGTCAGGCTGCTACCACCACCTATCTGGGCAGAACCTACACAGCTTGGTTTGCGCCAGCTATTCCGATACACGAAGGCCCTTGGAAATTTTCCGGACTTCCGGGGTTAATTCTCGAGGTTTCTGACAGCAGAGGTCATTATGTATTTAAATGCATAGGACTTGAACGACCGAAGCAGCAAGAGTTTATTGAGAAATACAAAATAAAATTTGTGGACACCAACCGGAAAAAGCTAAACAGTTACATTAAAAATCTACATGAAAATTTCGCAACTGTTTTGGAGGCACAGGGGCGTCATGTAGCATTTTTCACACCGGAAGGGAAAGAAATAGACAATAAAAAATTATCATATCCATATAATCCCATAGAATTAGAGTAAAATGAAAAAACTTTTATATAAAACCGACTTGAGCTGTTTTGCCTTTTGCCAATTGTAGTTTGTCTGCATCGTTTTATTGGCAAGGATTGTAACGTTTTGATATATGGTATTAGATTCTGCCAGCTACATTATTACTTATGAGATGCTGACCGGTCCTGTTTTGAAATACAAAGAACCTATGCCTACATTTAAATGGGAATTACTTTCCAAACGCAAAACGCTTCTTAATTATCAATGTCAGAAATCTGTATGCACATTTCGAGGCAGAACATATCTCATTCTTCCTCCTCCAATGCAAGAAGATTGCGGCTTTCGTCGTGGGGGAGCTCTTCCACTTGGCGGAGCTTCCGTTCGATGGCGCGGGTGCGTTTGCCCATCACTTCCTCCAATTGGTCGCCGGCACTCTGGAGATTCTTTTGTACCCTTTGCAGCAGTCCGCCAAACTTTCCGAACTCGGTTTTGACGGCTCCCAGCACCGTCCACACTTCGCTCGTCCGCTTCTGAATGGCGAGCGTACGGAATCCCATTTGCAAGCTGTTGAGGATGGCTCCTAAAGTGGTCGGTCCGGTCACCACGATTTTATACTCTTTCTGCAATGTTTCTACCAGATGGGTGCGCCGTATGATTTCCGCGTAGATGCTTTCGAAGGGTAGGAACAGGATGGCGAAATCTGTGGTGAAAGGCGGATCGATGTATTTGTCGTGTATGTCTCTGGCCATTCTTCTGATGGTTGCTTCCAACTGCTTGCCCGATGATTCGACGAGCGTTGCGTCGCCCGCTTCGAAAGCGTCGTAATATTGCTCGTACACGTCTTTGGGAAATTTGGCGTCGATGGGCAGATAGACCGTACTGCCGGCGTCATCTTTGCCGGGCAGTTTGATGGCAAATTCGACGAATTCGGTTCCGTTTCTTTTGGTTTTTACATTGGCGTCGTACTGTTCGGGGCTCATCATCTGCTCTAGCAAAGCACCGAGTTGAACTTCACCGAACGTTCCGCGCATCTTCACGTTGCTCAGTACTTTTTTCAGCCCGCCCACGTCTTGCGCCAGTGATTTCATTTCTCCCAGCCCCCGTTGTACATTTTCCAGTTGCGAACGCACCATCTCGAACGATTGCCCGATCCGTTCGTTCAATGTTTTCTGGAGCTTTTCCTCTACCATCAGTCGCATGTCGTCCAGCCTTTTTTCGGTGGACTGCATCAATTGCTGTTGCTGGCGTGTCATTGTCTCGAACTTCTGTCGTTGTAGCTCGCCGTTCGTAATCATGTTTTTATGTAGCGCGTCTTGTATCTGCTGCATGTTCCGGTCGAATGCCTGTGTGATTTCCATGCGCAATTCGCGCATGCTGCGGTTCAGCTCTTCGCGGTTCTCTTGCATTTGTTTCCGCAAATCGGCCTGCAACTGTTCCGTCTCTGCCCGGTTGTTTCCCTTTGTCAGTACGAGAATAAGCAATACAACCAGCAGTACACTGATGGCAATGAGTAAAACGGTCTCCATCAGTAAGTCAGAATTTCGTTTCCCGTTTCGGTAATGAGAATCATGTGCTCCCATTGCGCGGAAGGCAGTCCGTCGTCGGTATAAATCGTCCAGCCGTCGGCATCGTCTACAAACACTTCGTAGCTTCCCATATTAATCATCGGCTCGATGGTGAAAGTCATTCCCGGCAGAATCAGCATTCCCGTTCCGCGACGTCCGAAGTGCTCCACGTCGGGCTCTTCGTGAAACTTGATTCCTACGCCATGCCCGCAAAGATCGCGTACCACACTGAATCCGTTTTTCTCGGCATGCTCCTGAATGGCTGCTCCCACATCTCCCAGACGCGCCCAAGGGCGGGCAGCGGCAATGCCTATTTCCAAACACTCTTTGGTTACCTGTACCAGTTTTCTTTTTTCCTGGCTCACTTCGCCAATCATGAACATGCGTGAAGCATCGGAGAAGTATCCGTTGTAGATGGTCGAAACATCTACGTTGACAATGTCTCCGCTTCTCAGAATATCATTTTTGCTCGGTATCCCGTGGCAAACCACATTGTTAATGCTTGTACATACGCTTTTCGGGAATCCCTCGTAATTGAGAGGGGCGGGGATGGCTCCATGTCCGACGGTGAATTCGTACACCATTTTATCCACTTCTTCGGTCGACATCCCTTCGCGTATATTGTCGGATATATGGTCGAGCAATGCGGTGTTTATCTTGGCGCTTTCGCGGATTCCTTCCAGTTGTTCCGGTGTGCGGAGTACTTTTCTGGGTGGGAGTTTGTAGTGTTGTTTCCTGTATTTCTGGATTTTCTCTTCTATTTCGTCAGGGTAGCATGCCGGAGTGAATCGGATGCCTTTTATAATTTTCTTCATTGATGTAGAATATTTCTTACTTTCTGCAAAGGTAGGGAATAAAATGAAAAGTGAGACTCTTCCTTTGCAATAAAAACTTCCGGAGTCTGATTTGCTGAATATGAGCGATCGTTTGGCGTGCGATATTGAAGTAAGTTGTTTATAACAACGATTCCGCTTCGTTTACAAGCAATTTGTAGCCGATTCCCCGTATGTTTACGATGCGTATTCGGTCGTCTTTGCAGAGCTTGTGGCGCAACTTGGTGATGAAGACGTGCAGGCTCCGGGAATTGAAGAAACTGTCGTCGCCCCAGAGATCGAGCAATACATCTTGCGCATTGACCACTTGATTGCGGTTTTCGCATAGCTTTCGCAGTATCTCCGACTCTCTGTACGACAGCTTCTGCTTCATTTCGCTGTGTTGCAGCATTTGCGCTGTGGGGTCGAACAAGTAATCTCCTATTTCGAAACGGGAAGGAGTTTGCTCGGCGGCGGAGTCGAAAGCTTTTCCTAACAAAGCTTTGATGCGGATAATCAGCTCTTGCATGCCGAACGGCTTTTTCAGATAATCATTGGCTCCGAGCTCGAATCCTTTGACTACGTCATTGATGGCCGAGCGAGCAGTCAGAAACAACACCGGCGTCTTTTTGTCAGTTTGCCTGATGCGGCGTACCATCTCGAAACCATCCATTCGCGGCATCATTACATCGGTTACCAAAATATCGGGGCGAAGTTGGAAGAAATCTCTCAACCCCTTTTCTCCGTCGGGAGCAGCGTGTATGATGAAACCGTTTTCTGTCAGTGTGTCTGTGATGATCATGGCCAATGTCGGCTCATCTTCCACCAATAATACCGTAATCGATTGTTTTCCCATGCTCTTCTGAGTTTTATAGATCAATAATGAATGTCGTTCCTTTACCGGGATCGCTCTTTACCGTGATGTTGCCTCCATGTTTGTCTATCATTGTTTTGACATAGTAAAGCCCTAATCCGTATCCTTTTATATCGTGCACATTCCCCGTCGGAACACGGTAAAACTTATCGAAAATGTGTTTCTGCTTATCGGCGGAAATTCCGATTCCTTTATCCGCAATGCTGATCGTCGTTTTATCATCCTGCCGATAGCATCTGATCGACACTTCTGCCGTTTCTTTCGAATATTTTATCGCATTATCCATCAAATTGCTGATGATGTTTTCGAGGTGGTTTCGGTCTGCCGTAACAGTAAGCGAACCGGGTGTTATATCCAATGCTATATTTGTTTCTTTATCCGCTTTCAGCTTGTGCAAGTCGATTAGCGGCTCAATAAGTTCTTTCAATGCGATTGTTTCCAAATGCAGGCTGAAATTTCTGCGTCGCTCCATGCTCACTGCGAGGATTTGTTCCACCAGTCCGCTTAGTCGTTTCAACTGTTGTTGGCAAATGCGCAGATACGCGTCTCTTTTACTTTTTTCTTCGGCTTGGTTGAAATTGAGTAAAGCGTCGTTTGCGGCATAAGCCACCGCAATAGGTGTTTTTAGCTCGTGTGTTATATTGTTGGTAAAGTCGCTTTTCATTTCTTCCAGTGTTTTCTGCCGGAGAAGCATGTATATGAGAAACCAAAATACAAAGCCTACGATAAGAAGAGTAATGAGCGAAGTGATAAGGATACCGGTCATCTGCCTCCAAACGATAGGGCCGATGGGTTCTAATACGAGTTGATAGCGGTAGTTCCTGCGTAAGTCATACGAATAGTCGTATCTTACTGCCTTGCTTGTGGGAATATAGTCGCTGTTGCCTGCCATGCCCAGCGTGTCGGTATGTGTACTGTCTGATTTTGCTGTGTGTATGTTGCGCAGCAATAACGTACGGTGTGGAATGTTGATGTTGTGCTCCGACAGGGCATCGGTGAGTAAGCTGTCATACCGTTGCAGGTTTACCTCATGATATAGATCGATTCCGGAATGTATTCCTTGCTGAATGTAGTCGGACAACTCTTTCAGCGAGTCGTGTTTTTTTAGTAAAAGGCTCAGCCCCTTGTTGGTCTGAATCCCCGCCACAGGTTTTACGCTGTCGGAGATATTCTCTTGCCTATAGGCTATTACTTTGGCTTGTGTACTGTCTGAATTATTATACGCAACCATACTGACTTTCTTTCCTTTTTCATCATATCCTGTCGAAACGGATATGGAGCCGTGCTTTTGATTCTGCGTTTGCATATCTTTTATTCTGAGGATAATCTCGTTGAAGTCGCTGGTGCGCATGGCACCTCTGATGTTGTTTATCATTTCGGACTTCATGGTGCGATACAAACCTATCAGCCAATAGGCCTGATAGCTTAAGATAATCGTCAATGAACCGACGACTAAAATAACGATATGTTTGAGTGGCAGTTTCATACTTGCAAAAATAAGAAGAAACTCTTTCTTCCCCGCTTTTTGATAAGACTAAATAACAGTAGATAAGGTATTGATAACCCGACGTTTTACTTTTTCTTCCGAATTTTGTGAAAACCAAACTTTTATATCATTATGAAACGAGTTATTCTGTTGTTTTTGCTTCTTTACGGATTTAAATCGAATTTATCGGCTCAAGAGGAGAAACAGGTGGCCGATAGTTTGAATCTTGCTTATACGGACAGTCTGTTTAAGGTTTTACCTGAGGTGATGATAACCGGTGAACGTCCTTTGGTAAGGGCAGACCAAGGGAAACTGGTATACAATTTGCCTCAATTGGTCGCCGGTTTGCCGGTGGAGAATGCTTTTGACGCGATGAAAAATCTTCCCGGGATAGTGGAACAAAACGGGATGCTGACTTTGGCAGGACAAGGGGTGACGGTTATTATTAATGGCAAGGTGACGGCTTTATCAGGCGAATATCTGAACCATTTTTTAAAGACCATACCTGTAGGCAGAATAGAAAAGGCCGAAGTGATGTATGCTGCTCCGGCTTCCTATCAGGTGCGCGGTCCGATGATTAATCTTGTTTTAAAATCGAACACGGAACAGAAGGATCTGCTACAGGGGGAATTGGCTTCTTTCTATTATCAAAAACATTATGAATCGCTGGAAGAAAGGGTGAGTGTTCTTTACTCGAAGAAGAAATTGTTCACCGATCTTCTTTATTCTTATTCTTACGGACGTGGGAGGACGGAGACGGACAAAGAAGCGGTACATACCCTTGCCGATGGTTCCGTGCATGCTATGGACTTGAAGAACTTATCTACGAACCGCTACAATACGCACCGGATTCGCTGGGGATCGGATTATTCCTTCTCCAAAAATCATCAGCTTAGTCTGATATATACGGGTTCCTTCACGGATTCCAAAGGTTGGGCCGGGAGCTCGGGAGTGCATCATTCTTCTACAAACAAAGATAGCGACAGCAAACTTCACAATGTGCAATTGGATTATCAGGTCCCTTTTGGAATGAAAGCAGGAGGTGCGTTTACCTATTATAATTCGCCGGGAACCCAATTGCTGCACAGTATAATGGGAACGCAAACCCTGTATTTTTTAAGTAAAGATAATCAGCGTATTAGTTTATGGAGGTTGTATGCCGGACAGGAGCATTCGTTGGAAAGAGGATGGAGAGTGAATTACGGGGCTGTTTATACAACGACCCTGGACCGAAGCTACCAGCATTATTATGATCCTGAAACGCTTACTCCTCTGCCGGGCAATCAGATGGAATCGCGCCGGCACGAACGGACGTTGAATATATATGCCGGTTGGAGTAAAAGTTTCAGCAAGAAAATTACGGCGAATATGTCTCTGGCTATGGAAAAATATCATACCGATCAATGGAATGAATGGAGTTTCTATCCTACCGCCAATCTGACTTATATTCCAACGCCCGGACAGGTGCTTCAACTGTCTGTCAGCAGCGATAAGAAATATCCTGCCTATTGGAGCGTTCAGGAGGCGACATCCTATCTCGATTCGTATTCGGAGATTCAGGGTAATCCGCTGCTGAAACCCGAAGCTACTTATAAGGCGAGTTTTAACTATATTCTTAAAAATAAGTATGTTTTTTCTCTTTATTACAGTCATACGAAAGATAAAGCCATGCAGACGCTTTATCAATCGCCCGAACGCTTGGCCGAAATCTATAAATTCGTCAACTTCGATTTTAGCCGGCAGGCAGGCATGGTGGTGGCTGTTCCGGTGAAAATAAAAAAATGGCTGAATTCCCGTTTTACCGCCATCGGTTTGTATTTTCGTCAAAAAGATAGTGATTTCTGGGATACTTCTTTCGATCGCAAGCTCTATACTTTTGTTTTGACTATGAACAACACTTTTACGCTTTCTGCACGCCCCGATATAAAATTTACCTTAAGCGGGTTTTATCAGAATAGAGCGATACAGGGCATATACGACCTTCCTTGCTCGGGTTACTTGAACGCATCCTTGCGGTATGCTTTATGCAAAGAGAAGCTATTGTTGACTTTCAGTTGCGACGATATATTCAACACGAGCACGATTTCTCCCCGCATCCGTTTCGAACGTCAGCATGTAACCAATCACTACTCGCAACGCACACGCAAACTGGGACTCTCGGCAATATATAAGTTCGGCGGATATAAGGAGAAAAAGAGAGAAGAGGTGGACACCTCGCGATTTAAATAATCGGGTTCTACTTGTAACTTTGCGGGGAATTGCTATTTTTGCACTTCATTGTTAAATTCAAAAAACATAATTAATATGAAGTCGGATATTGAAATTGCTCGCAGCATCGAGTTGAAGAAAATAAAGCAGGTGGCCGAAAGTATCGGCATTCCACGTTATGAAGTAGAGAATTACGGCCGTTATGTGGCTAAAATCCCGGAGCATCTCATTGATGAAGAGAAAATTAAAAAGAGCAAGCTGATATTGGTGACTGCCATCACGGCGACAAAGACAGGAATCGGAAAGACCACAGTGTCTATCGGTCTTTCGTTGGGATTGAACAAAATAGGGAAGAAAGCGATTGTGGCTTTACGCGAGCCTTCTTTGGGACCTTGTTTCGGAATGAAAGGCGGCGCTGCGGGAGGAGGTTACGCGCAAGTGCTGCCGATGGAAAAAATAAACCTGCATTTCACGGGAGATTTTCATGCGATCACTTCCGCCCATAATATGATTTCCGCATTGCTGGACAATTATCTGTATCATAATCAGGCGAAAGGATTTGCATTGAAGGAAATTCTCTGGAAGCGTGTGTTGGATGTAAACGACCGATCTTTGCGAAGTACCGTTGTGGGGCTTGGTCCTAAATCGAACGGAATTACGCAAGAGTCGGGGTTTGATATTACTTCCGCTTCGGAGATCATGGCTATTCTATGTCTTGCAAAAGATATTCCCGACCTGCGTCGCCGGATTGAAAATATATTGCTCGGCTTCACGTTCGACGACAAACCGTTTACGGTGAAAGATTTGGGAGTAGCGGGAGCCATAACCGTGTTGCTGAAAGATGCCATTCATCCTAATCTGGTGCAGACAACCGAAGGCACTGCCGCTTTCGTACATGGCGGACCGTTTGCCAATATAGCTCATGGATGCAACTCCATTCTTGCTACCAAAATGTCTATGACTTTTGGCGATTATGTGATTACGGAGGCCGGATTCGGAGCAGATCTGGGAGCTGAGAAATTCTATAACATCAAATGCCGTAAGAGTGGCATTTGTCCGTGTCTGACGGTGATTGTCGCTACAGCGCAAGGACTGAAAATGCACGGAGGCGTAAGTCTCGATCGCTTGAAAGAGCCGGATATGGAAGGTTTGAAAGAAGGATTGCGCAACTTGGACAAGCATGTCCATAATCTCCGGCAGTTCGGACAGTCGGTTGTGGTGGCATATAATCGTTTTGCTTGTGATACGGATGAGGAAATCGAGTTGGTGCGCCAACATTGCGAGCGACTGGAAGTAGGCTTTGCCGTGAATAATGCTTTTATCGAAGGCGGAGAAGGCGCTGTAGAGTTGGCACATCTGGTAGCGGATACAATAGAGAATCGTCCCTCGGAGCCTTTGCGGTTTACTTATAAGGAAGAAGACAGCGTAGAGCAGAAGATTGAAAAAATAGCGATTGGCATCTATGGCGCAAGTGTAGTCACATATAGTGTCGCGGCACGTAACCGTATCAAGCAAATTGAGAAGATGGGAATCGCCCATTTCCCGGTTTGTATAGCAAAAACCCAGTATTCTTTTTCTGCCGATCCGAAATTATATGGAGTGGTGGAGAATTTTGAGTTCCATATTAAAGACCTTGTTATCAATAATGGTGCCGAAATGATTGTAGCCATTGCAGGAGAAATCGTCCGTATGCCGGGCTTGCCCAAAAATCCGCAAGCATTGCATATGGATATTGTGGATGGTGTTATAGAGGGTTTGAGTTAAAAACGTTTTAGAACTCAACTTCTTTTCTCTTATAAATGTTTGATGGATACCGATTTGTGGAAATTTGCTCTATCCCCATTTGAATCGGTATCCATCTCTTTTGATTTAGATGATCAGAAATAGTATCCCAAATTAATATAGAAACTGCCTTTTTTAGTCCGGTTAGAATATCCCAAGGATACTTCCAATGGACCAAACATGCTGTCTATTCCGTAACCGGCTGTTATACCGTATAACTGTGTTCCTTTCAATATATCGAAAAAGTTTTTGTCTGCCAGCCCGTAATTGCCGCTCAATGTCAGATAATGAATGTTTCCCATCCGTTGACGGAACTTAAGAGAAGATATTAAGATGGTGTTGTCTATTATTTCTAAATTTGTAATTCCGGTAAAAGGCAGTTGTTGGGGAACGTAAAATCCGAAAACTTCCCCTCCGATAGCGTTCTTCACCCAATAGGGAATCTCTCTCCCGATAAGTACACGCCCATAGATGGAAGGTGTGACGGAGAAGCGTCTTGTGACGGGAATGACACTGGTCCATGAAGCCATTAAGGCGGAGAATGGAGTATGGTCGTTGTATTCCACCATATTATCGGTATATACCGAGTAAGTGGCTTTGAAATCGCTTCCTCTTGTGGGAAAATATCCTTTGTCGAATGTATTATAATATATTTGAGCAAAGTAGCTTAAGAAGTGTTCCGATTTCACGTTCTCTTCGTTTAACGCCGGCTCTTTGAATAGGAAATCTTTGTAGTTGTAATACTCGAAACGAAGTCCGAGACCGAAACGCAAATTTTTGTACCAGACATCGGAAAACCCCAATTCTCCTAAATGATAATTATAGGTCGTATTGTAGGCCCGGTCTCCTTTGTCGTATATATTAATATCATTGTATTGATACATATATGAAACGTTTATAGTGCGCTGTTGCATCGGTTCAAGGGTATAATCTATGCGTGCGGCATAGCGTTTTCCCAATCTGCCGGTGAGAGAAAGATGGGATGGGATGGGAGTTTTGAAATCCGCCGTAGCATTCACGAGCAGGGAGGCTATTTCTTCCGAGTCGAACCGGATGCCCAAATTGATGCGCTTCTCGTATTTTTCTTCCAGTAAAAACGCAAGATGATAACCGTCGGGTTCTTCGGTCAGTGTATAGCTGACGTTAGAGTACGATTTACTTCCACGCAACAATAGTAAAGCCTGTTTTATTTGGCGGTTGCTAATTCTGCTGTTTTCTTTCAATTTATATTTTTTCAGCAACCATTTTTCATCTCTCTCTTCTATACCGGAAAATGTAATGTCGCTTACATAAAGCGTGCAAGTATCGGAAAGCAAGGAGTAGGGAGGGCGAGGGTTGGGCACATAGGTGTCGGATATGCCGATTTTTTTCTTCAATGCAATAAGCGTCTGCCATTGGGCACGTGCAGCTTCTTCTCCTCTTTTCATCAACGAGTCGATAGCTTCGGGAGTAAAGCTGGCGGATGAATATCCTTCCACGTCTACTTGAATATATGCGTCGGTAAGATCTACATGTCTATCGTGATTGGCTTGACAGGCAAGATCGATAATCTGCCCCAAAATGTCGGAAGCACTGTTGAGTTCAGATACCCGTTTCAAGTCTTTTTGCACATCGACTCCTATCACGATGTCGGCTCCCATAGCTTTGGCTACGTCTACCGGATAGTTGTTTACCATTCCGCCATCGACAAGTACCATACTGTCTTTCCTTACCGGCGTGAAAACTCCGGGAATCGCCATGCTGGCGCGCATAGCGGTAGAAAGCACTCCATCGCGAAACACAACCTGTTCGCCGTTAACCACATTGGCTGCAACGCATGCAAAAGGAATCGGCAGCTTGTCGAAACTGATAGAATCGTGATATCCCACGGTGAGTTCCGAAAACAAATTGTCCAGGTTTTTCCCTTTAATAATACCTCCCAATACGGCATCTTTCGGTTTCTTCATAAAGGGAAACGAGAGCACGTATTGCTCCGACCGTTCGCGTTCGGTAAGCGACATAGCGCTTCGTTCTACGCGGTCGCTTAACAAAAATGTCCAATTCTGTTTGCGCACCATGCTGTCCAGTTGTTCGGGAGTGTAACCTATGGCATAAAGTCCCCCGACAATCGATCCCATGCTGGTTCCTACAATATAGTCGATCGGAATGCCTGCTTCTTCGATTATTTTTAAAGCTTTGATATGCGCCACACCTTTGGCTCCTCCGCCGCTCAAAACCACAGCTACTTTTTTTCGTTGCCCTTGAGCATGTGCGGGGAAAACACTCAAAACGCAGAGGATAAGAAAGACAATTGGAAAAAAAAGTTTTTTCATCGGAGTTATTATTAGTATAAAATTTACGGATACAATAATAAATACAAAAATAAGAGATAATTTGTTTATTCGGCAAAATTCATCTAAATATAATTTAGTATTTCTTTTGTATATGTTATGTCTCATTGAAACGTAAAAACATTGATTTTATTCAACTATCTCATCGTTAATGGCCAAGTATTTCAATCTTTTTTGAAATTTAAAAATGCGTTTTTCCTAAAAATAGGGCCATGTATTTTCATGAAGCAAAATAAAATCAGGCTTCTCTTTCGTAATTCACGAAAAAATGCGAAATTTGCAACGCTTTTCAATTTAGGCAAGAATCTTACTAACACCTTTAAATAAATTAATAGAGAAAATGACAAAAAGTGCATTGCAAATCGCAAGGGCTGCTTATCAGCCCAAACTTCCGAAAGCTTTGGCTTCAGGAAATGTTAAGGCTGTAGCAGGCGCCGCTACTCAATCTGTTGCCGATCAGGAAGCTATCAAGGCTTTATTCCCCAACACTTACGGAATGCCGTTGATCTCGTTTGAAGCAGGTGAGTCTACTAAACCGGCTGCTATGAATGTCGGTGTCATTCTTTCCGGCGGACAGGCTCCGGGCGGACACAATGTGATTTCCGGTCTGTTCGACGGTATCAAGAAACTGAATGCAGATAATAAACTATATGGCTTTATTCTTGGTCCCGGCGGGTTGGTAGACCATAATTACATGGAACTGACAGCAGATATTATCGATGAATACCGCAATACGGGAGGTTTTGACATTATCGGTTCGGGCCGTACAAAATTGGAAACTGTAGAGCAGTTCGAGAAAGGATATGAAATAATCAAGCAATTGGGTATCAAAGCGCTGGTGATTATCGGTGGAGATGATTCCAATACGAATGCTTGCGTATTGGCCGAATATTACGCTGCTAAAAAATATGGCGTACAAGTAATCGGTTGCCCGAAAACGATCGACGGCGACTTGAAGAATGATATGATTGAGACTTCATTCGGTTTCGATACGGCTTGTAAAACGTATTCTGAGGTAATCGGCAACATCCAACGCGACTGCAACTCTGCCCGTAAATACTGGCACTTCATCAAGTTGATGGGGCGTTCGGCTTCTCACATCGCATTGGAATGCGCGCTACAGGTTCAGCCTAACGTTTGCATCATATCCGAAGAAGTGGAACAGAAAGACATGTCATTGGACGATGTGGTGACTTACATTGCTCAAGTCGTAGCCGATCGTGCCGCCCAAGGAAACAACTTCGGTACAGTGTTGATTCCGGAAGGTTTGGTAGAATTCATTCCGGCCATGAAACGCTTAATAGCCGAATTGAATGATTTCCTGGCCAAAAACTCAGAGGAATTCTCTCACATCAAACGTTCGCACCAACGTGATTACATTATTAGCAAATTGTCTCCCGAGAATTCGGCTATATATGCCAGTCTGCCGGATGGAGTGGCCCGTCAGCTTACATTGGATCGCGACCCTCACGGAAACGTTCAGGTATCGCTTATCGAGACGGAAAAACTCTTGTCGGAAATGGTAGCTACCAAGTTGGATTCATGGAAGAAGGCAGGCAAATATGTGGGTAAGTTTGCTGCTCAACATCACTTCTTCGGTTATGAGGGACGTTGCGCAGCTCCATCTAATTTTGACGCCGATTACTGCTACTCTTTGGGATATACGGCTTCTATGCTGATTGCCGACGGCAAAACAGGTTATATGTCGTCTGTGCGCAACACAACGGCTCCTGCTGCCGAATGGCTTGCCGGCGGTGTACCTATTACGATGATGATGAACATGGAACGTCGCCACGGTGAAATGAAACCGGTTATCCAAAAAGCTTTGGTAAGACTGGACGGAGCGCCTTTCAAGGCTTTTGCCGCACAGCGTGATCGCTGGGCTGCCGAAACGGATTATGTATATCCGGGTCCGATACAGTATTTTGGTCCGACAGAAGTTTGCGACCAACCTACTAAAACTTTGCAGTTGGAGCAAGCTAAATAATAACATAGCATGAATACGAACGGTGAGCAATGAACACATGGGATATTTCCGTGTCGGCTTGTTCGCCGTTCGTCATTTTCCCGATTTAGCTTCATTATCTATGTCCAATTTAACCATTAACCGTTAATCACTTGTCTTCTTCGTCTATATCCGTTGTTCGGAAGAAAAGAGCCGGTACTGCCAACAAGCGAAAGAGGTACTATAAGTCCGGTCGATCCTCGAAGAAAAAGAGATCGAATCGTTCCATGCCTGTATGGCAGCGTAATTTGCTGGCTATGCTGATGGTTTTTTGTTTGTCGGTCGTATTTTACTATTTTTTTATTCGTCCTTATGCCTATCGTTGGAAGCCTTGTTACGGACGGAAAGTATATGGAGTTTGCGTGCCTTACGGCTATAGTGTTCATGGAGTGGATATTTCTCATTACCAAGGGAAGATAGATTGGGCAGAGTTTTTGCAGAATCAAAATACGGCAGCTCCTTTGCATTTCGTTTTTATGAAAGCTACGGAAGGCGGTGACTATGGCGATAGTACTTTTGTCGCCAATTTTGTAAATGCCCGCAATTATGGGTTGATACGAGGTGCGTATCATTTTTATATTCCCGGTACCGACGCTATCAAGCAAGCCGATTTTTTCATACGTACCGTCTGTCTCGAACCGGGAGATTTGCCTCCGGTACTCGATGTCGAAGTAGCCGGTAGAAAAGACAAAAGCGAATTGCAGCAAGGCATAAAGCGTTGGTTAGACCGTGTGGAATCTCATTACGGAGTGAAACCGATACTTTATACCTCTTACAAATTTAAAGAACGTTATCTTAACGATTCCGTGTTTAATACATATCCTTATTGGATTGCCCACTATTATCAGGACTCGGTAAAGTACCGGGGTAAATGGCACTTTTGGCAGCATACCGATGTGGCTACCGTGCCGGGAATCGAGAAAAAGGTAGACTTGAATGTGTTCAACGGCACTTGGGAAGAACTGGAAACTCTGCTTCTTAAATAGCAGGCATGACAAATTTCACTGCCGCCCAACGGTTCTTTTCTTTATGATGAACGAACGAAAGTCCGTGTTTCTCCGCCTCTTTGCGGATAAGCGGAATATCTTCCACATAAAAACCGCTCATATATAGCTCGGAGCCTGAACGCATGCAAGCGGTGTAATGCTTTATGTCGTTCAAAAGAATATTCCGGTTGATGTTGGCGATAATAACATCGAAAGGACCTTTACCCGTCAATGATGAAGCGTCTCCCTGTGAAACGTCAATCCGATCCATCTTATTCAACTCTATATTCTCGAGCGAATTTCTTACACACCATTCGTCGATATCGATAGCCGTACAGCATTGCGCGCCACGCATGCGGGCAAGTATGGCAAGAATGGACGTGCCGCAACCCATGTCCAATACCGATTTCCCTTTCAGTTCGCTGTCCAGCAATTCTCCGATGATGAGGCTTGTCGTTTCATGATGTCCTGTTCCGAAAGCCATTTGCGGATTGATCACAATGTCGTATGCGGCTTTGGGGATATCTTCGTGAAATGTACTGTGAATCACGCAACGATCGCCGATGACGATGGGACGGAAAAAGTTCTTTTCCCATTCTTCGTTCCAATTTTTGTCTTCCGCCTCGGTAAAAGTGTATGAAATACGGGTGTCTGGGACAGGAAAATTTTTTATCGCCTCTTCGATGGCAGATTCGTTGCATAGCGTTTGTTGGATATATGCGGTCAACCCGTTGTCGTTCGCAATGAAGCTTTCGAAACCTGCGTCGCCTAAAACTGCCGCCAATACGTCATTGACGGTTTCCGTGCACGGATCGGTATGGAATATGAATTCAAAGTATTTCATCGTATTTTTAATTCCTTGAATAATAATGTGCAAATATAGTTAGAAATAGGGATTCCCCTATTATCCTTTGGGGAAAATCTTCCGAAGGTGGTAAATCTCTTTGTTATCTTTGTAATGTGAATAAAAAGACTTGCATTAATTATAAACCGAGATGTTATGAAAAAGATTGTTTATTCCTTGCTATTCGCCTTGTGCCTTCCGATAGGCTTGATGGCGCAAAGCGTTGATGACGACCTCTACTTCGTACCTTCCAAGGAGAAAGAAAAGAAAGAAACTCCGGTGAAGAAAGAGGTCAGAACCAACATCTACACAGCCCCGGGTACTACGGTCGTGATTCGGGACCGGAATGGGAATACGCGGGATGTAGATGAATATAATCGCCGTTATGAATCGCGTGACAACGACTTCACGGTAGAGAACGATACTTTGTATATTAGAGAAAAGAAGCGTCGGGAGCTGGAAGGCGAATGGGTGACCGGCAGGTTTGACGGAACGCGAGACGACTATGAGTACGCTGAGCGCATTATTCGTTTCCGCAATCCGCGTTTTGCCATAAGTATCAGCAGCCCGCTTTATTGGGAGGTGGTTTACGGATCCAATTCATGGGATTGGAATGTATATACCGACGGATTGTACGCTTATGCATTCCCCACTTTTAGCAATCCCCTTTGGTGGGACTGGCGTTACCGTTCTTATAGTTGGAACTGGAATTACGGATGGGGATGGGGATGGAACTACGGATGGGGCTATCCTTACTACTCATGGAGATATCCTTACTACTCGTGGGGATATTATCCGGGCTATTGGGGAGGTTGGTATGACAGCTATTGGAGCTATCATCACTACTATGACTACGGTTGGTACGGCGGCAATTATTACAGAGGCCGCAGTCTCTACAACGCGAACAGCCGTTCGCGATACAGCAACGGTCGTTCGTCTTACTATTCCGGGCGTAGCGGCGATGTGCGCTCGTCGAGATATCAGGAGTCATCTCGTCGCAATGGCAGCTCAGGAAGAGTAGTGGGCACTCGCAGCGGAAGCAGTCGTGTCTCCGGTTCGGAAGGAACGGGTACTTATAGCCGTTCGGGAATGGAAAGCACACGTCGGGGATCTTCTACGTACACCCGGCCGAGCAGTACTCGCGGTTACTCTCCGGCCGCCGGCACGGAAAGCAGATCGTCAAGAAGCAATGTGGGAACAACCGGCAGAGATAGAGGACCGTCTTACTCTCGCGGCAGCTCGAGTTCTTCTTCTCGCAGCAGTTCAAGCTCATACTCACGAGAAAGTAGCCGGGAAAGCTCCCGCCGCTCTTCGTCGTACAACGAAGGTTCTTATAACAGGAGTTCCGGTAATAGCAGCTATTCGAGCGGAAGCTCCTCACGATCTTCATCATCTAGCAGTGGAAGTTCGTACAGCGGCAATTCAAGCGGAAGCTCCTCGCGTTCGTCGGGCAGCAGTAGCGGAGGCAGTTTGAGAAGTACCAGAAGATAGATTATAAAAACAAGAAGAGTTATGAGAAACAGAAGTATAATATATGTAGTCGGCGCTCTGTTTTTGAGCATGTGCGCGCAGGTAAGCGCGCAAACTACTATCTATGATGCCAACCGCTGGATGGGTCGCGATTTGAATGGAACGGCACGGTTTGTTGGCATGGGAGGAGCTTTGGGAGCCTTGGGAGGAGATATTTCTACTATAGGCACTAACCCCGCAGGTATAGGCATTTATCGCAGTAATGAAGTGATGACGTCTTTCGGGTTTACCAATATCGGAGCCAAGGATGCGGGCGGGGCCAAAGTGGATAAGTTTCACGGTTCTTTTGACAATGCGGGATTTGTGTTCTCTCTGAAGCAGGGAAACTCTACCGCGTTGCGCTATGTGAACTTTGCTTTCAACTACCATCGCATGAAGTCTTTCGATAAGAATATGGTGATGAACGGAGAGTTCGAGCATTCTCAAACGAAATTTATTGCCGATATATTGACTTTTAATGAGGCCGGAATAAAAGACCCGTTTACCACCAAATCTTTGGAAGCGAAGGGGGCCTATCTGAATTCCGAATTGCCTTGGCTTGGTATATTAGGTTATAATTCTTATTTGGTTGATCCGTATTTTGAAAAAGACAACGAAGGAAAAGAACATTTGGTAGAGTATCATCCTTATTATCAAGCAGGCGATAGGGTTTTCCAAGCGTATACCGCCCGTGAAAGGGGAGGGTTGCATTCGTACGATTTCAATGTGGCGTTTAATTTGTACGACCGTTTTTATCTGGGCGCCACCATCGGAGCATATAGCGTGGATTACCGGCGCACGAGCCTTTACAAAGAAGATTTTCTGGCAGCCGACGGTAAGGAGCATGGCGGCTATGATCTTGGGAACGAGTATTGGGTGGATGGAAACGGAGTTGATTTCAAGCTCGGTTTTATCTGGCGCCCTATAGAATATTCTTCATTCCGCTTCGGGGCTTCGGTACATACGCCTACTTTCTTTTCTTTGAAAGAGTATAATAATGCTTATATCGACTACAACTTGAATAAGGACACACACGGTGTGAAAGAAGTGGTCGACAAGTATGGCAATGGGATGGATGGCAGGTATGAATACCATCTGATTACGCCTTGGAAGTTTAATGTAAACGCCGGCTACACCATAGGAGGTAATGCGGCTTTGGGCGTTGAATACGAATATGCCGATTACTCGTCCGCCAGATTGAATGACCCGGATGGCAACAAACTTGTACAAACAAATGATATCCGCAGCATGATGAAGGGAGTTCATACGTTTCGTGCCGGCATGGAATGGAAAGTTGCGCCTGAATTCGCTTTCCGCTTAGGATATAATCATGTCACTGCCTCCATGAAATCGGGTGGAGATGCGTTTAAAAGACTTCCCACCAACTCTGTACGCACGGATACTGAATATTCGAATACGGGCGCTACCCATAATTACACATTGGGATTCGGATATCGCGGAAAGGCTTTCTATGCCGATATGGCTTATCTGTATACCCATTACAAGGAAGGTTTCTATGCTTTCGAACATATAGATTTACCCGGCACTTCGATCGCGAACGATAACCACAAGGTGATTCTTACGCTTGGTATGCGTTTCTAATATCCGGCAGTTTCAATTCAATATAAACTTTTGTGTGTAAGGAAAATGGAGGTGTGTCAAAATGCACACCTCTTTTTTTATGCACAAAGCCCCGACTTTCAC